>Ga0307509_10008341_pt1 | contig 13236 bp, 8 predicted proteins | sample 10_EM_MG_FD_202245 | JGI IMG/M metagenome (GOLD analysis project Ga0307509, IMG submission 202245) | Populus trichocarpa ectomycorrhiza microbial communities from riparian zone in the Pacific Northwest, United States - 10_EM | ecosystem: Host-associated > Plants > Roots > Unclassified | place...
AGTCCTCGCAGAAGACTCGGCCAGGAGGGCCGGAATCGAAGCCCGACGACGGGCCTACGAAAGCGTCGAACTCAAGATACGAATTCGACGAGCAGTAAGCGAAGCGGCGGCTCTGGTGAGAGAGATCAACCACGACGACGAATACTCTGCGGCAGTCGGACTGCCACCCAAGGAACGGACACCAAACGGGTCCCCTACGAACGGGGACACAGAAGACGATGTCCAGAAGGAACCTGAGGAGACGAACGGTACCTCAGGATGGTAACGTATATAGATTTGTTTCCCTATGTTAATGTTTTTCAAATTGTTTAAAAAATTGATTTTAAAAGTTTTGCGTTGAATTTGGAAGTAAGCTCGAAGGGTCTCGAGCTAGGGGGAGACGGGAGCTAATGTCACAAATCGTGACTAAGCAAGGCAGATTTCACATGACTCATAGTTACTAGTCATAAGGTATGTTTATGTTTCACGCTATGCAGTCAGTTGACTCATAGTTCTCACATGACTCGCACTTGCGTGTGATCGTTATGTTATGATTAGTTGATGTTTCTATGACTCACGATTGTGAGTCATAATGATGTAATGACTTTCGCGCGTGACTCACTTTATGAGTCACGAGTTCCACGCAGGTGACGCGCTTTGCGCACTTGATATGTTTTATGTTTTATGATTGGTTTACGGCATGTTGCGCAGTGACTCGTAGGAGTCATCTGATGGATTTCGGGTATGACTCACTATGAGTCATAAGACCGTGTGACTCGAGTTATGAGTCACCAGGGTTAGGGTTGTTGGCGTGAAGAGTCTATAAGTAGGAGACTTGGTCACAGTAGTTAGAGATCTTCACGCAACCATCTAAGTAATATACCACTCAGATACTGGGGCACGGGCCAAGCCCATTGACAGTGACCTTCCATAGGTGCAATATGTTCGAGATACCTAATGCCCTTATCTCTATACTACCTCGCTTGTATGCGAGAACTCTATTCCTACACGATAGGACTTCCTACGATCACTATATCTACTACGAACCCACGATGTTAGTCTATAACGATAGACGAAGCAAACTACGTAGGCTATGTCGATAGCCTATGATAGTAAGATAGTCGTTTCCCGTTACGAACACCTACAAGGAAGGTGGTTTGTTACACGAGGTCCCCAACCCATCACCACCTGCTATGACGCTCAGCATTCCCGAACACTCTGCATTTGCACTGTGGCTGTTTGAGCCAATAGGATGATTGGTATTTTCACCTCTGATCTTATTTTCCACAAGTATGGTAACTAGACATTACCAGAAATTGGATTGCTGTCGAGTCCTGACTGGAAGGGGTGGTATTCACAAATGTGAGGTTCGGTAGTTTTTGCTCACTTGTATATTATTTACATTTCATTTGCTATCCTTCTTTATTGCCGATATGCTTTGCAAGATCTTGCTGACTTGTAACAATGGAGAGGTGGACAATAGGGGGAGAGGGGAAACAGCAATCATTAAATGCAAAGGTGATTTCTACATTGACAAAGTTCAAGTTGATTATTAGACTGGGCATTGATCTATATCTCTAGTTGTGTATAAAATCTCTAAGTGTCCATGCACCAATGCCTCTCATGCCCAAGTCTTGTAATAACGTCGCAGCTGACAATCTACCCTATCCTTTCATTTTTTCACACTGTGATAGCCGACACTCAGCCATAGAATTCCAGGGGAAATTGGTACTGCAACAGCAAACCGGCACTTGGACAGAGCAGCGGTAACAGACAATCGTTAAGATCACTTATTGCGACAGTGGCATTTTATTGAATATAAATGACACCGCTTGACTATATAGAACAGTGGTTCAGTCCAGCCAATACAATATATATACCTCAACTAATAATTAGGGAACTAAGGCAATGAAATAAACCAGATCAGAAGAATGGGGGTGACAATAAATTCCGGTACATTAAACTGAGAGGAGTACTACACCTGACCAGACAGAGTCAGCTGACGGAACAATTTGAGAGAAAGTTAAAAAATATTAATGAACAATTGCGAAAGGCACTGGAAGTTGTGTAATAACCTCATACAATCAGATTAATAAACTGCTCAAACCCCAACGATGCGAGTTTACCCACAATACTCAAGATTATTCCAAAGGTAGACAAGTCCCCATCAATTCTGCCGGCTTCGAACATAGTATAGCCTGGCCCATACTAGCCCCAATCAAATGAATGTCGGAGGAACATGATCCGTTTCATCTCACTGCACCTGGTCCAAGGTTTTCTGTTATTTCACCATAATGAATTTGTCTCTTAGCAGAGACGCAGCCCATACAATTCAGAATATTTCAGCCTAAGATCTTTGCTGGAGTAGTCCTCATCTGCCATTCAAGTCATGCTAGGATTATAGGTCTGGTGTCTCTATCGATCAGTATTATCCAGATTTACAAAGCTGAGAGGAATGTATATTAAATAACTAATAATGAAGAAGGAAAGAAGGAAAACTAAAGTAAAGAGGAAAAATCCAAACTGCAGAAGTGACCAAGCCACCTTTCGTTCCTCGTTGTCCGTGGTGTTGTTTTGACTGTCAGAGAAAGGGCAGGGGGTACTTCTGTGAGATCATTGTCATGGATCAATCCTGTTATGGCAGTGGAGATGCTGGTAGTAGAGTTAAGAGTGAGGGGTGGGTGGCGGAAGCGTGAGATAAAGGCAATGTTGCAATGATGAGGGCGGGGTTGGATCAGGAAATTTTCTAAGGGTTGGAACAGGCTTTTTCAAAATGGGGGGTTGTAAGACAGAGCCCCTTCTAATAAAACAATAAATAATAACATTTGAAGCTAGTTGAAAGTAAAGAAACACAACAAAGTGTGGTAAAAGAAGCGGGTAAACTAAGATATATGACAAAGCAGACAATTCTAGATAATTTACTCCTCTTCCCAGCTTCCGAGGAATGAATATTTCCTAGTTTCTTTGCTTACAAAGTCTTTAACGTCATTTATGGGATAACCGATCAGTACCAGGATACCACTCACCTGTGCTAACCAGTGAAAAATGATGTCTACATTTGATTTTCTCTATGAACAATAGAGATAATACTCTGTTAAACCAGCTCCAGGTACTTTGAAATATAGGGAATCAGTAAATCTAGCTTTCATTTCATATTAATAAAGTGCTACTCTAGCATAGTAGTTTTAAGAGTGCATACTTCAAAAAGAACTTGAATGGTTTACCAAGGATTGAAAAATTGAAAACCCCCAAAGAAATGTATTCTAAAAGGGATATGGTTCATGCACTCCAAAATGTTCACCATACTAGTCAAAAGGTGCTACCTGGCTGTGCTGGACTTTTTTCCCCAGCTGTCAAGTTAATGGCAAGAACTCAACATTACAAAGCTTTCTAAAGCACTTGTTTATAGAATGCCAAGATTATTATTATTTTATATATATTATTTAATATATAAATACCTTTATTATTTATTCTTAGTCAGTAGTGTTTCAAAGTTTTCAAAAATAAAAAAGTATGGCTAATGTAACACTTTTAGAACTTTATACCAAAAGTACAACTTTTCAAAACATAATATCAAATCAACCATGGACTCAAAAAATAAGCTAATTCCTCTATATTGTTAATATTCTCTTTTTATATAATATAGAGGATATTGAGAGTTGTTGAGATTTTTACATATTTTGATATAATGGATTGAATATTAGGTCAAAGTCTGGTGCACGTTTTGGAGTGCATGAACCATACAAGCTTAGTATAGGTCTTATATATTCAGAATTACTTGGTTTGAATCTACTATCGGGGCATTTTGTGGGGTGGTGGTAATCAAAAGTGTGGTGGAAAACTACATACAAATTGTATGAATTTTGGCATATGATATCTAAGTACTCAGTTAACATATGGACTTGATTGCTTCAAATATCCTTTATTATGGTTATTCAAGCAAGGATAAAGTGTTTGAAGTTAAACAGACATGCCATTCATATTTCTTTCCTTCTATATTACGTTCAGTAATACTAGATAGCAGGTAAGCTGATTTCAATTTGTAAACATGTTGAAACAAAGTCTTTACAAAGATAACACTATATTCTTGAATTTACAGGTATTAAGAGATAAGGGCAGTCAGTTTATAAACTTATTAAGCAAGATTATCTTCATATATTAACCTTTGAGAATCATAATATATATATTTAACTAAAAAATATTTAACATATGATCTAATAAGCAATTCTCATTTTACCATATTCTAAACAGTCACCCCTGGCCTCTGAGACTCTATAACATCATTGAATAAGTGCTTGTTAGTTAGAACAATTAGCAATTGTGGTTTTTCAGTTATAATATGAGCCTATCTAACATTTTAGTAAGCTTGATCATAATCAATACATAGATTAAGGAAAACATATTTGTTTGACCCTTAAATTTCAATTCTTACTTGGACAAGCATAACCAAGTATAATTCAAGCAATTGAGTCTATATATTAACTGAGTACTTAGATATCATATGTCAAAATTGATACGATTTGTATATAGTTTTCCACCACACTTTTGATTACCACCACCCTACAAAATACCCTGAAGGTAAATTCAAACCAACTAATTCTGAATATATTAAACTTATACTATGAGTGTAGCCCTTTTAGAATACCTTTCTTAGGGGTTTTCAATTTTTGTATCCTTGGTAAACTATTCAAGTTCTTTTTGAAGTAAGCACTCTTAAAACTAGTAGGCCAGCGTAGCACTTGATTCATATGAAATGAAAGCTAGATTTACAAATTCTCTATATTTCAAACTACTGGTAGCTGACTTTACAGAGTATTATCTGTATTATTAATGGAGAAAGTCCAATATAGACATCACCTTTCACATGTTGCCATGGGTGAGCTGGATCCCGGTACTGATTGGTTACCCTGTAAAAGTCTTTAAAGAACTCCACCATTTATCACCATTTTTCAGAAACCCCAATTCTATCACTCCCACTCCTAACTCCCGGGTTCGATCACTAAAGAGCTTCTTTGCCATATTGGCTCTAGGCGTTGTAGTGAGCTTGAAGATCTCTTGTGCAGCAGATTTGGAGGTGCTACATCTATGTTTCGGTGATGCACGGACATGTTGTACTCGAGCTACGATATGGCCACACACTAAGCTGCTATCCGGCTATACCTGTTCATGACAAACCCCCGGGGCCCTGGGCATGTCTCAAGGGTATGTTCTCTGTACTTTTCCCAATTGGCAATTGCTTGTTCCAGCCCGACATTAGTGGAAAAGCACTGTTGTCTTAGCCTGCAATTGTCATGTTAGTTGTTAGGTAAACTATGTCCACAAAATAATATTCTGCATGCATATTTCCTGGTATAATTCGAAACCTGTTTGATTGTGCTTGTTCTAGACTGCAGTCTCACCTCGCTTCCCCAAATTTGAATCTAGTTCATCCCATACTGTTTTGGATGAAAGTGATGGAGTAAGTCCACAATTGTAGGTTATGTTAAGGCGGACATATGAGTGGGAGTGGGACTGCCGCCATGTTGAGGGCCACTAGTGTTCCCCTTATTGGTCTGCTGGAGAGTCCACGTTGTAAGTCGATATCGCAAATTGTATTTGGACTCAGCAATGCTCTTCAACCACTATTATTCATATAATAGTTATATACATTCAACATGTAAGACATATTACTTTTACTAGTTCTAGTACATGCCGGGGCTTTCTTACCACGATAGCCTCAGGGCTATGTCATTATAGTTGTCTAGTGGCTGATTTCCTTACAGTAAACCAGACCTCCATGACAAGCTATCTAAATTCTAAACTATTTTGGACTACTGCCAAACATGATGTCTATAGATTGGTTAGATCATGACCTTCCAGGAAAATGAGGTGCAACTATATAATAGTGAGAATTTTGCAATGGAGGGCGCATTCTAACATCATGTTTTGGTGACCTAGCTCAATAAGGTGAGACATGTTTCCTGAATACTTTGGATGTGGAACTATGCATAAACTGAAATTTGTGATTCACAATTAAATTAGAAAAGGTCTAGTATCTTGGGTGAATGGGGAATGTACTGCAAGGTGAGGTGAAGCTGAGCATAGTCCGTTCATTCTAACTACTTACGTGAATGAATTACACAATAGCAGCTGAGACAAGGAAGCATATATTATATAGGAACAGCTAGTGCTAAGAGAGTCAGACCTTAAGCATGAAGAAGACGAAAAGAATAGGTGCTTTGAGGCATTGTGGTAGTGATTGATGCGTTGTGAGCTTGACTTTACGGCCAGTGTACTGAGGAAATTGTGGTGTGGAAACTAGACCGTTTCGTCTCGACCGTCTAGGTTTCACCCCAAAATTTCCTAACCACACAGATCAGTAAATGGGCTCTTAGTTGTCTAGCTCTTTGATTTTTGAAAAAACAGGTAAGAACACAGAATCTTACCCTTGATTAAAAGATGTTGCAGACCTTTGTTTATATGAAGGAGTAATAATATAGGAAATTTCTACATAGGCAAAATAAGTGAGGCGGTGAACAAGGAAAGTAAGAGTATAAGACAGGAAGTGAGGTGACTGTGTAGAATGATTGTAAATGATTAATTTCAGCAAAATGTAGTGTTTCTTACAGCGCTTACTGGGCAGAGAAAAATGTGGGCCTGACAAGTCAAAACCTGCCCTACCTGGCCCCATAACAAAATCTAGCAAAACAAATAAGGTCAACATATGGCCTTATATCCTTCCCAAGGCAAATAATTCGCCTATGCCATAACTTTGGTACATTCAAAATTTATGTTCTATCCTTCGGCTGCCTACTACTGTCGGGCTTTGTACTTGTTCAAATGTCCTATGAAGTTAAGCCTAAATAATCTAGACAAGGGCTGGGCTGTGGGCAGTTGGTTGGTATCTCACTGATGATCAGGTATGCTCTTTATTATACTTTATGGTAATGCTTCAAGTAGGCGAGTTCTGGTTTTGAGTTATTTTAAAAGGCATGCAGGGCTGTTTAGGATACGGTTATCAAGATAGCACTATTGAAGCAAAAGATCAAGTGATAGTTCGAATCAGGCTGGAGAGGTTCCACCCTTGATATATGTCCAATAAACATGTTTGTGGTGCACAGCTTCAAAACAGTTTCCATCCAAGAGTTCGTCTTGATGGTTGCTGTCCCAAAAATTGCTACCTCTATTGTTCTCGAGTATATCAGGCAATCAAACATCTTTACATTGCTGTAAGAATAAGTACTTGACCTCTTACTTGTAAGACAGTTGTGAGTGACGCCTCATGAGTGCCTGCCTTATCTATCTCTTTTAACACCTAGTTCTTGAGACAGCTCTCCCCTGTCAGACTCTTGCGTTCTCCCCTTATTTGCACTGCTGGTCTCTAACTTGCTAATTGAATCCTAGTTCGATTACGGAATAGATAATTGAAGTTGTATAATCACTTGGACTCGTTCTTTCATCTTTCACTCTCTGGATACACTAACTTACAGCTGTAAACAAAATCAATGCGTATCACTTGAGATTAGGACTGAATGTGGTTCTCAGGTTGTCAGTGGCACCCACGGCCCACTTGTCATTGGAGCAGTGCTGATTGCGAACTGGCAGTCCAAGATGTATTATTTTTCCTGTGGGCTCCAAACAGTAAGTATGATTTTATCATAGATGAATTAACTGCGGGTCAGCTGAATAGGATTGAAATTAATTAAGAATCATAGTACAGAATGCCTAACTTCGAGGATGAGGTGACAGCTGTTGCTACCGTGAATAAGATTCTAGAAAATATGACTCTAATTGCTGGTAATGAGCTGGTTTCAACATTGGCTGGTACAACCTTCCAGCTGGGTAGTGGTTCCGAAAAGCATGGGGATTAGGGTATTTGGCCACACAGGCAGCGTGGTAAGGGTGGATGACGTATGGTAACGCTTGAGGTTGGAGATTCCCGAACTCTAGCTTCTCTTCTGCATGGTGCAGTAACATCAGCAATGGTTTACGCTAGGTCAGATGGGGCAACCTTGTGTGGTGACCCACGCGACGTTGAATCTGCCTACCCTGTGTCCTGTGGGTTCTGAGTTGCGTACTCTGTGTCCAATGCGTCCTATGCCTCGTGAGTTGCCTGGCAATATCTGCTGAAATTCCATACATATGGAACCAAGCTAATACACCACATTCTCATCCTGCCATACGAGACAGAGCAACTCTGCCTTCTATGCATCCAGACTGGTCCATCACCACCTTTGCATATCCTGATTTACCATGGACAGATAGTCACTTGAGGATTACCCCTCTGTATTTCTGGGTGTGGGGCATCATGGTTTCTCGACACTTAACCTCACAGGTGACGCCACAAACTGATCACTCATGATCATCACCCTCAACACCATATTCCCCTGTGTCTGGCATAATACTCCACTCCAACTACTGATGCGATCCTATGTGTGATACTGGGAGGTTGCTGGGCTTGATGCCAGCCTAGTACTGGTATAGGCTACGTCTCTGTGCCATCAATACTCATGAAATCTCAATCTACTCTTGTCGGGAGAGTACAAGGAAGGCCCAGAGAGGATGCTGGTGATCCCAGAACTCAATGGCTGATTCCACCACTACCGCATGACCGATTTTGATACTGTTACTTGTACATCATTGCGCTCGACGCCAGCTACACAGTGGTATAGGGTACGTCTCTGGTGCATTAGTATTCATGGCGTTAGCCTCCCTTCTGTAAGTAGTCTTTTGTCTCGACAAATTGTAACTCGATGGCAGAATACTCCACAGTGGCTTGACCGATTTCGATTCAGTCTACTGGACGTCAGTGTACTCATGACCGGCTACACGCCGGTATAAGGTACGTCTCTGTTGCATCAGTACCCATGAGGTTGCTCACTCCACAATAGAGGGTCTTTAGAATACAGTACTCGGGTGATCTCAGGATTCAATAGCTCATTCCTCCACAACCGCCTAACCAATTCCAGGGCTGATGGCCCACTCACGTTGGGCTTGACGTCAGCTACATGCCGGTATAATGAATGTCCCTGTTGTACCATCCTTGATAGAGCTACTGGTTCCTGGTTGGGGGGGTGTTGGGTGAAGTTGTGTGAAAGGAGTTCTATGTGAATTGGCCTGGATATTAGAACAGGAGTGGTAGTAAATTTAATTCTTGGACTGCATAAAACCTATTGTGACCCAGGTGACCAAGGGCAGCTAGAGGGGGGTGACCCTGCACTTATTTCTGAAAGGATAAATACTACCTACTGATGATTAGGTGTGCCTGAGGTCCGTCCAAAGGATTAGATATGTGTCCGGAGCCTTCTTAGGATTAGGTGTATACCCAGTGCATCCAGAGGATTAGGTGTATGTCCCATTGCATCCTGAGAGTAGTGTGCAAACAGTAGTTCTGTCCTGATTCATTATTGATGTTCTATGCATCAAGTGCGTCAGACCCACTTGACCCTTAGGACACAAGCTAGTTTTTTTGCTGATGAACCTTGCTCGACAATTCGTTTCATGGAGTAAAACTTGTCATTCTGGTAAGACAAAAAAGAACCTGAGAAGCTAGAGAATTCAATGTTGGAAGATTTGTCCTACACGTGATTGTCGGACCAGGCAGATACGGTCTGAAATGCCTACTTGTGATCAGGATTTCAATATCAACTACGCCGGAGTTATAACATCAAGAAACAGATCATCCAAACTCCCAATCCCGTACTATTGAATCTCAGATAATATTCCAACCCCACCCTCCCCCAATGTCGTTTTGAACTTTCGTGAGCTCTCTTCCATTGGGCAATCACTATTTAAGGTCATAGAGTACTCGGGACTACCCGTTGTTCATCTCCAACATCTGGAATTTGTTTAAATCAATGCAGATCTGACCAGGACTTTGACCAAGATACGGGGGATAATCAAAAGACAATATTTGTTGAACGTCAGCTCTGATGCCTCTGTAATGAAGAATTCTTCACTTCAAACATTGCTATTTTATGGTACATGTTTTTAGTAGTTTGCTTTATTACTCATGAAGGATTGAAACAGTAGAATTTGAATAGTTATTTTGTATATGGCTGATGATATCGGAAAACTGGGCAAATGTCCAAACACAACAAATTTAGTTCAATGCATATAATTCTTCTTGAACATAGAGAGTACCACCTAATAAGCTTTGAAAATATTTGGCTAGTAAATTGAATTCTTTATAGGCTTTAAAATTCAAAATATCCAATTATCTGTTTTTTATTTTTGCATAGATGCATACCCTGCCTTTGAAGGTTCCTGAAATCTATTTATATGCCTGTTTTGTGAGCTCGGTTGACCGCTGTGAAGAATTTTGTGGTGTAGTATACCCTTTGGACTAATATTATTAGTGGAGTTTGACCAAGTTTACTCAGATGACAACCGTTGCTATGCAAACTTCCAAGTGGAATTACTCAAAACCAGGTTAAAGATGTCTGCCCTGTTTTTCCATATCATGACCCATATGATATATGGTGACTTAGATATATTGTGACTAATTATTACAGAGGGGAAGAGTGTTCCCAAGGGGCCATGCCGGCCTGGCCTATCTAGCCTAGGGCAGCCTACATGGCCTAGGCCGACCCACTGCCAGCAAGCGGCCACTCCTGTGCCAACAGCAAAATTCATGGTAAATGTTTTGCAATTACCTATTACAATTAAAATCAAAGGAAGATTCTCCCTTTACAAGCAAAAAAAACATTAAAAGCTTGTGATGATAGTCAATTAAATAATTGATTTAATTGTAGAAAAAAAGCTAATGTTTTGATGGATCAACTATAAGCAGTAGGATCGTGACTATTTCGGGGGTATCAATAAGGGGGGTTGACTGTAAATAATACACAAAATAACATTGAAACATTTAATACAACAATTTCGCTTTATTCGCTTGGGAATTTAAAGTAGTTCCTGCTGAAGAGGGAAAATAGGCGGGGATGATAGTAGCATCAGGTTGTGCTGGCGGCCCTGGAGGTATATTTTTACGACTTTATTCAGTTGCTTGAGTATTTCTCATTGTGTGATTAATTAAGAGGCAATAGCGGATGGTGGAGAGGAAAAACATCAAATGCGATAAACTCGAAAGAGGGTAGAGGGTCGGAATACCTTTAAAGAGATCTGTTCTGAACCCTAATCTCCGGGCCTATAGGCTCATATCAGGCCTGATAGGCTTTTGTAGGCCGATCGAATTCGGCCTATATCCGCCTGGCCAGTTGGGAACACTTGAGGGGAATGGAGAAGGGGGTTCAGGGTTGTAGCGGAGGACACCGGAGCTCCATTGTTGTTTGATATCTCTACATGCATGCTCCCAATCCCTCCATTCTTTGTTGCTTTCTTCCTGCCTTCTCTGCACCAACATTATTCTGGTCAGTCTTGTAGTATTCATGTTTCCTATTTACCGTTTGGTTGGCTGACCCACCAATTTCCGACATTCGGAAGAAGTGAGGGGTGATCGAAAAAAATTAAAAATTAAACCTCTTGTTTCGAATAAAGCAAATGACTTCAACTATCTGACAAGTGAAAGAGTTCAGTCTGACTATTCCAATTGTAGTGAACTTGGAATATGTGTCAAATTACAGCGAGGCGTTTATGGTTTATTCAGCTCTTGGTGCAGAGAGCAAGTGCCTGTGATTCCGTGCCTGAATCTGGTTTGTCTCAGCCCCCGAATTGGTTATTCAATCACACCATCATTATACTATACAAACACACCAACTCCCAATACCAACCTCAATCTAATCTCACGTGCTCAATCACGGTAAATTACCCATGGCCGGGACAGCTTATCCAGATCGTGGACTCTTTCTCACAATCTCTCCGACAAAGGGGATTTCACCATGGCGCCCCCACTCTACACGATCTTCCTTTTACATAAGAGTTATATTTACATAACTCATGCAGGCAACCACTCCAGTTATTATGCAGCCTCACTTTAACATACAATAATGTTGAAAAGGACGAGGATGCGGTGGAAATGTTCAAGCGAGCTTTGAGTTGATTGAGGGAGGTGGTTAATTTGAAGGGTGCCCGGACTAGGATTTATGTCCTCCGTATATATGTCGATAATAGACAATTTGTAGATTTGAGGAATTGCTGAGGTGCCCCGTGAGGGACGCCTGGGGCAAACCATGCGGTAGGCCTGACAGCACCAAACCAGCGATTCCTAATCTCGGATTCTTACTCAGGCCCTTGGGGGAGGGGGAGGGCACAGAGCTTGTAGGTGAATCATGTGGGAAGAAGGGCGGGGCAAAGCCGCTTCAGCAAGGTATATTTGTCGAACTTGTGACAGCGACACTCTAGCTTGTTATAGCGACACTCCAGCTTGTGATAGCGACACTCTAACGGCAGCTCGCTCACAACCCAATGATGACTGGCGTAGCTTAGCTAATGGCGCGAAGCACAGAGAAAAGCACGTTGGTAGTAGTTGCGGTATTTGACTGTAACGATGTGGATGTTCAACATACGATACTTGAAGCTCTCTACTAGTAGCTCAGACTAGTTACAGAAGAGAGCGCACAAACACCCAAAACAGGAAAAACCTACATAACAGCAAAAACCCACAAGTTGCGCTCACGGTTGTAAACCGGTCGTGCCCTAAACTAATTATCATACCTTAGCAACTATGGGATTCCAGCTTAGACGGGAAATTTGTTTCTGTGTTTAAAGTGTGTCTGTCTGAGTATCATAGTAGCTAAGTCATTTAGTTATATTCGTGAAGATATTTTCAATGAATGTCGAAATGGCTTGTGTTTGAGGCTACTCAAACCCCGGTTCCATTTAGTAATTCCTCAAAAGGTTCAATAGACAAGAAAACGAAAGAATGGATAGAGGAGATTGCTAAAATTGATGCAATTGGACTTATGAAGATCAAGAAAAAAGAAATGATTTCGCCCGGGCTCGAACCGGGGACCACCAGTGTGTTAGACTGGTGTGATAACCAACTACACCACGAAACCGTTGGGGTAAGTTCAGTCAACATCGCATCATAAACCTCAGAGAACCATGGCGGATAGCTCACGTGACGCCTTGTTTAACCCCTATTTCAAAGATATGATGGAACTCGAGAGTGGTGTGTCAACGGGCATCATATCCCGGTAAACAGAAATTTGTTAACCTATTGTAATTTCCTACCATCCTAAATTCTTTTCACGAGATATGGTCCGAGAAGGTGAAAAGGGTGAGCTCGTCAACCCTGTTCACACCATGAACAACCCACCAATGATAAAAGCCAAACCATCGACTATTTGTCTCAGGAGCCACAGAAGCTACGACTCGAGC
>Ga0307509_10008342_pt1 | contig 13236 bp, 19 predicted proteins | sample 10_EM_MG_FD_202245 | JGI IMG/M metagenome (GOLD analysis project Ga0307509, IMG submission 202245) | Populus trichocarpa ectomycorrhiza microbial communities from riparian zone in the Pacific Northwest, United States - 10_EM | ecosystem: Host-associated > Plants > Roots > Unclassified | place...
ACGCAGAGGAAGGTTCCCCCTCCTCCATCGACAGCCACGACTTCCTTCACTCCGGCGGTAAAACCGCCAGTCAAGTCGCTTGTCGCCGACTCGAACGCGAAACCAATCTCAGTCTTCCCGGGCATGGGTCCTTCGAATGGTTCGGCGACGCCGTGGAAAAAGGCACACGCTAAGCAGGATTCGACGGACAATTCCCCAGCTAATTCACGACCAAACTCTTCGTTGGCTCATAAACCCCCTCTGCCAGGAGCAACACGGCCGAAACCAGGCCCTCCCCCGGTTGCTTCGAAACCGAGTGTGTCTGGGGGTGGCAGTGGACCCCCGAAGATTCCTGGCAAGCCACCGATACCCACTACCCAACGGCCAACAGGCGCCTCGCGACCTGTACCCCCAAAACCAGGTGTGAAGAACCCACCTGCGGTGGGTGGACAGTTGGACCTCGCCGCTGCCGTGAGTAAAGACTGCTTTGTGCTTGACAATATCTGATCCCGTTTCTCCTCGTTTACGTAGTTGGCTAGGAGAGCCCAGAGAGGTCCAGACGAGTAAGCACGTACGTGTAGTGCTGTGGTCTGAGTGCTGCCCCTTTAGAATTGAATACACATCTTCCTTGCGAGCGACACGTTTGACAATTGCCCCCAATACTCGGGCGGGACGGTGAAACCTTCCGACACCTCGCGGGCCACGCGGCGGTCTCCCTCCCAACCCCCCGAATTCCCGGACTCTACCTACGAATGTTGTCCCACTACACACGTAATACAGCTCAGAAATCTGGAGAAACGAATTCGCCAACGGCCACGGTCAACCGGTACGTCAATTGAGTGATTTGCGTTTCTCGCTCTGCCGACTCGGGCAGATGTATGGGGATTTTTCTTTTCCATGGTCGTAGTGAACACGTCGCGCTTTTTCGGGATTCCGCGAATCCAGCACAATCCAAGAGAGTCCGGCACGGGGAAAAACTTCATCCGACTGGCCCGAGTTCATTTGTTTACGATTCGCCGAATCTTCTTCGCGGCCGACGTAGGTCAACCGGATTGCGATCACCATGTATTCCCTTGTCCCCCACGGCCTCACCAGTAAACTGAATCTACGGATCTGGAACGTCTCAGCGGGGATTCCGGGCCAACCTCCCGTTCCGAAGAGCTGCTGAACGCCCAGGTATCAGTGATTATACTCCCCTCGACTAGTTGGCAAAAGGGAGGCCAATTGCGCCCCGTCGGGGAATATGCAGACCCCTGCTCGGCACCCGACCCGGTTACTCGGCAAACCTACCGCCAATCAACACTGGCCAATATCCAGACCCTGGTCCCAAATCTCAGACCTCAGGCACCAGAGGTACGAGGGATTAGTCGTGCTTCAGGGGAGACCTTACTCGCGTAACCGGCGACAACGACTCGTATTCAGTCCGGTGGCACAAGTTCGTATCTTTTCGTATTCGTGAAATAAGCAGGGTACTGAGATGTGTGAGATGATTATCGGGGGGTATACACAAAAATTACAGGGGTACAAGACGCCTTATAATACAGAAATAACAAGACGAAGAGGGAAGGAGAGAGGTAATTGTGTTAATTATACAGCCCATAGGGTACGTCACCAGGCGTAAGTGCATAGGATCCTGCAGAACGTTGTCAAGCGGCGGGGGGAAGGGGGATGTCCCGAGCAGTTCAATAAAGAAAGAGTGGAAATTTAGAACGAAACGAGCGAGGCGCTCTTCCAGTAGGCAAGCCAAGAATCGATGTCGCGCTCCGTCAGGGGTTGAGCAGCAGCAAGTGTGGGTGATTCACGTAAAGCGGTTTCGTTAGACATACGAGGCATGATGTTCGTGGCGGAAGGGCCCACCGTGCGGTAGGTCTCCAAAAGGGCGATGGCTGTAGTCTCGTTACTCCTGGAAGATGTGGCGAGGACTTCTAGCCGGGCCAGCCAATCGGAGAATGGTGCCATAGGGACACCAAGGGTCTGAGAGATCCTGCCGAAGACGTATCGCCATGAAATCGGCTTCGGGTGTGCGATATGGATGATATTCGATGATGTGTTGCGGATCTCAGTGATGACTGAACCGACAACCTCCGGAGGTACCCAATCGGCGTCCTGAACGATAGTGGTCAGTGGATTGCCAACGAGTCAAAGCAGCAGGAACTACGTACAGATGGGGAATCTGGAAGGCACTTGACGATTGCCGCGGATTGGATGAGGGATGGGAACCACTCCGTCGCCTTCCAGTAGCCGTTGCTCGAGCCGGATACCTGACCCACCCGGGCGATGATGGGACGGAGACTTGTCTGCGCGGCGGCAAGCTGGAGAAGACGTTCGGCGACCCATTTAGACTCGCTGTAACCGTTACCTAGAGCATGTTCTGGCTCAACGAAGTCCTCGGGACACATTTCACCACTTTGGATAGCTGAGTCAAATGAGTCAGATCAAAGTGAAAATTGACACCGAGGAGGGGGCACTCACAGCCACTGAGGACGGCGACCGAACTAATGAAAATGATACGGGGTGGGGTGGGGAGAGGAGATGACAATGACAAGTCGATCAGGTTTCTTGTTCCCCTGATCAACGGGTCGAAACGCGACAAGTCGAAGGACCAGTTGATGAGCCAGCCAGCGTGAATTATATGTGTAACTGTGGTTCGTAGCTCCTCCAGGAGTAGTTCTCCAATCCCGAGGTCACCAGCGGCAAGATCAGCATTCAAGAGTGTCAATTTGGGTGTGCCTGCAAGAGAAGGATCGAATCCACGCCTCTCGAGGGCCGCCTTCTGCGCCTCCACTGGGTCCGCAGACGGCCGGTTCAAAGCGTAAATGTGCTTGACGTTTGGAGACTTCAGGCAATTAACGAGGATGCTCGATCCGATTGAACCAGTCGTCCCGGTAATGACAATGACATCTTCCGTGGGGGATTGCAGAGATGGGATGTGGTCTCCGAAGTTCTTGGAATACTTTTCAACCATCTTGGCGAGATGGTCTGCCGGGTTGGGCGGAGACCCCCCATCCGTAACGGTACCGGCCTCCCGCATCTTCGCCTCCAGCTGGTCCCAGGTCATTCCACCTAAGAGCTGCATCTGAGATATCTTGATGTGTGGGCGGAGAACCTCCGAGATGCGCGTGGCTGCCAATGAATCCATACCATAGGAAGTGAAGGGGACTTCAGGAGAGAAATCTGATGCCGATAAGTCCAAGAGATTCAAGACCTTATCGAAGACATTCGATTCGTCGCCCTCACGAACGACGGTAGTGGTCTCATCCTTGGTGGTCAAGTGGACAGTGTCGGAACCTAGGCCAACTTCCTTGTGCAGTTGGTTCCAGGGCAACTCAGGAATGTAGTACTGCGCGCGGACGCCTGAGTAGAGCTTGAGCAAGCCATCCTCGAGGTAAGCACATAGCTCTGTTGGCTGCATTAGGCTCGAGCTTCCAAACGACGGTAAAAAAAAACCCACCATCTGGACTGAGCATGGTCGACTTGACGGTACTCCCACGCGCCCCTTGGTAACGAGCGAAGTAGCCGAGGTCCGAAATGGAGGGGACAGACACCGAAAACGCATTCTTATGACGGGCCAAGTACCCATCCACGATCGTGTTCGCCATGGCGTAGTTCGATTGGCCGTGGTTCCCAAACAGGGCACTGACTGAAGAGAAGGAGATGCAAAAGTCGAGTGTTTGGATCGGGGCGACCGTATCCAACGTCGTGAGCGAGTCCCACTTGGCATTGACTACACGACGAATACTCTCTTCGGTTTGGTTGGTGAAGAGACCGTCAGAAAGGACGAGGGTCATCAAGAAGCATCCTCCCAACGGTTCCTTGACACAGTCAATGAGTTGTCGCATTCCGAGCACAGAGGTCGCATCGCAGGCTTCGAGTTGGAGGGAGAGGTCAATGCATCGCTCCATGTACGCAACCTTGAGCCTCGTGACTTCAAGTGCATCGGTGCCGAGGAACCTGCGACCACGGCGAGAGGTCAAAATGATCTTCTTTGCGCCACGCTGAGAATGGTTGAGGTAAGATTTCGTGGCCGGGGTGCAAGGAAATCACTTACTTGGTACATCCACAACGCGAAATGAACCCCGAGGTCGCTCATGCCGCCGACCAGTAGGTACGCCTTCGAGGAGCCGAACAGGGGGGCTTTCTTCTGATCCAGTGGCACGGGAATCATGAACCGGGAGAGGGTTCTTGGGTTGATGACCGGGGATTCGGAGATCGAGCCGTTGACTTTGGAAAGACGGAGGGAGGTCTTGACCAAATGTCCAAGCACCCAGGAATCCCTGGAAGTTATCTGACGCAGCACGTCATCCCAAACGAAGAGAGGTCCACACCACAACTCGATTTCTGGCCGCTGCGCGAGTTCTTTGGAACTGGTGAGGATAAGATCGAACTTCTCATCATCGTCAACAGCGCTCGTCCTGGTTTCGATGAGGGAGGGAACCGTTGAGAAGAACCTCCCCAGTTTGTTTGAGACAGCCACCTCATCCGCGAGCAAGACCTTGAGAGGTGGCATACCTGGGGTTCCACCTGCGATTCGCGCAGGGCCCAAAACCAGGGTGGCGATGGCGCCCGCGACTGCATATTCCGTGAAAATGCCGGCCTCGTCGTCAGTGTCCAACACCATCACAGAACCAGCGGAGCAGACGAGTCTGTTGGATACTTCTTGACGATGGGTGACTCCAACAACCCTCTGACCGGGCCTGAACGCGAGGTGTTTGGTCTGAACGATGGTTCCCGAGAAGCCACGGTAAGAGGAAATGGATTCCGACCAGTAACGGATATTGACTAAGATCTGTTGGTCTCCGAGGGTTGGGAGATGGCTCTGGACCAAGCCGAATGAGGTCGATCTCCAATCACTTCTACCCGGATCGAACTTGTTGGAAGGCGAAGGTGGAATAGACGGCATAACCCTGGGGACACAGGCCATACCGTCCTTCTTGAAATGGACGATGGTGTCGTAAGCCAAACAATTTCGGTAGGTCAGAATCCAGTCCACTCGAGATGATTGGTCGGTTGCGCTGTCAAAAATTCCGAGATGAATGGCGCAGTTGGTGTATTCGCGCGACAGACTCTTAACGAGACCCTGTGCAGCGTCCCCGTCGATTCCGTCGGTAGCGAGAATCCAGAGCGAAACCTCTTGATCGACGTCGAAGCTCTTGATATGTTGTTGTAGCTCGATCTCCTTGCCGAATTTGTAGGTAAAGAAGTGGTGATCTGGGACGGTGAGGCCGAAGGATGACTCTTCAGCAGGAGACTTCTGCGCAGTGAACAAAAATTCCCATCCGCCTCCAACCTCGGTCGATTGTTGGAAATCGACAAAGCCGACTGATTCAGCGAGATGCTCCCATCCTTCCGGTGAGATCGATGGATGGTCCCTTTCGTCCGTGTAACCGAACCATTCCGAGAATCCACCGAAAACCATATCAGTCCAGAGTGAGCCGGGCGTGTTCTTCCAATCGCTCCCGTCTAACTCCACCACAAGAAGGGAACCACCAGGTATGAGAACACGATGAAGCGACTCAAGAACACTTCCGACGTCGGGGGCGGCATGAATAACGTCGAGTCCCACGACCATATCGAATGAACACGGGGGTAAACCTTGTTCCTCCGGAGAACGACACAAATCGTAGACTTTCGGTGTGGCGCGGAGATATGGCAGAGATTTGACTGTGGCGTTTGCGAGGGCGAATGAGACATCGCTCACAACATACTCGACGATCACGTCGTCGCGGTTCTCCAACACACCGCACAGGGAACGAGTAAGAAGACCGGTACCTGTAGAAACATCAGATCGCGCTCTTCCGGTTTGCCCGCAAGCCCAAACAAATTATTTTACCAGCTCCAACCTCAAGAACTCGGAGGACCTTCTTTCCCGACTGGGCAAACGCAGTGATGATCTGTTCGAAGCTCTTCGTGGCAGCCTCGCAAATCGGTCCGAAGAATCCATCGACACCGTAGAACTTGTTTAAGATGTCGTCGGAGAAGAGGGCTTGTACAGTCGCCTGGGATATTTCAAGTGAGAAAGGCTTCGTGATACCATCATAAATATAGACTGACCGTGGAAGTCTCGAACACTTCATGATGGACGCGGTTCAACCTATCAACAATCTGGAGATGAATGGGTGGTCTCCCTTTGATGTCTTCCACCACGGAGGAAGAGGGCAGAGGCGGGAGACGCCTTGTGATAGCTTCCTCGGCAAATTGGTAATAACGTTTCCGATTGGGATCATCACCAATAGTCACGCCACGATCAAGCGACTGGCGGAGGAGGAGTTGAGCTTCATGATCGGCGATGGTCTTAATCAAATCTATCGTCTCCTTATGTAACCTGGACCAGCGGGCCGGGCACCGGGGCAGAACGGTGAGAGTCACGATAGGTTGCAAGGCAACTTCGTAGCGGCGTTCGATGCCAGGGAGGGAAATAGTCGAGTTCCTCTTCAACTCGAAACCAGTCATGGCGACTAACACTGATCCAGCGTCGTTGTAGACGGTAAAATTGTAGACTCGGGTATCTATAGGGAGAATAAGCTGATGTCTGTGTGAAACAAAATCGTACCAACCAGGGGTCCATTCCCGTAACACGTAGTGTGAATAGACCAGGCTCCCCGGTTTTGGAGCTGCGTAGAATACAAACTTGCGGAGTTTCGAAGGCAAAAATATGGATCTGTCATCGGTAGCTTGCGAGATAGTTGGGTGCAAGGCATAATGGAAACAGGCATCCAACATCACAGGATTGAAGACATAGTCGGAGGCGCTACAAAGAAACATTCAGGGATGGTTTAGCCAAAGGCAGGTTATCGAACTCACCGATCTGAGGTAGATGAGATCGAGATAACGGCCACTCCCTCGTAAGGGGTTCCACGGAGTTTCTTCAGCCTCTGGAACTGAGGACCAAATGCGGCAAATCGTTCGATTGAGTTGTAAAAGTCTGCGAGATGCGTTAGCTACACTCACGCACAAAGGCATAGTGGTCAAATCACCGTCGGTGTCGATAAGTGGGAACTTGGCCAACGTGTGTAGAACATCTAGCTTCGGCAGGGGTGCTGCAACGTTCTGGCTCGACGACCCGGAAGAGTGGACCTGGTCTTCACAAGTCTTGGCAATCGCATTCACCTGGGACGTCTTGATAGCCCATTTACAACCCTGGTACTCCAAACGGACATCTGATGGCACCTCTGACGCCAGGGACAGGATCTTTCCGAATTCAATATCCCAAACCAACCGCGCGCCAGTTTGCAACACCTAACGGCCGCAGAGATCACGAGCGTAAGTAAAAGATCCACAACGGAAAGTCGACCCTGAAGGAAGCAAGTGAAACAGATGTCACACACCATATCGATAAAGGCAGCGGCTGGGGCAATAGGTTCTCCGTTTATCACGTGCTCCGCAAGATCAGGGAAGGTCTTCGCGTTCATCTTCAACAACGACGAGTACCCGCCCTTAATGAAGGGAGTCTCGCGAGGGCCATCAACGCGTAACGGAAATACCCGACGGGTGAAAGGATAGGGGATGTCGTAGGCGGGGTTGCGGCTCCCCCGGCCGTAAAGCGTGGTCAAATCGATTGAATTAACACCCAGTGTGACCAGGGCCCCGAGGGAAGAGCAGAACGTGGCGAGTTCGACGGGAATGGGAGAGTTCTTGGCTGGGCGACGCATGGGACAGATCATCGCGTCTGGTGAGACGCCGACGCTCGAAACGTAAGGGGACAAGGCGGGGTGCGGAGAGATCTCGATGAAGGCAGCGTCAGGGGTACTCTGCAACATGGTGGAGATGGCTTGATGGAAGTGGACAGGTCGCCGAATGTTGTTCCACATGTACTCTGGAGTGAATTCGTGGATGAACGCTCCGTGTTCAGCTACAGTTGAATAGCAAGGCTTGACTGGGACATGCGGCCCTGGATAACGCCCAAAAACGTTTCGAACACCATCAAGGTAAACATCATAACAGTGCTCCATGAGAGAACTGTGAGACGGTGTGCGTGTCTGGACCTGCCTGGCAAAGAAACCCTCTGCCTGGGCGACATCGATGGCTCTCTGGACCAACTGTATAGAACCAGAGATGACGACCGCCTCTGGGGAGTTATGGCACCCGATCTCCAAGGTGCCATCTGATTTCTCAGTCGCACGAGCCACGATCTTGACAGCTTCCTCGTATCCACACCCGAGGGCGGCCATCCCGGCGCCGAGGGGTTCGGTCATCTTCATAGCCTTCGATCGGGCGATAGCGACCTCAAGGGCCATAGCCTTTGATCCGGCTCCGGAAGCGTAAAGCATCGCTGTTTCTCCCGCAGAATGACCAACGAGGATATCTGGTTTGACTCCAACACTAGCCAACAAGTCGAAGAGTGCGATCTGCACCATGCAGAGCCCCGGAAGGGTGTGGTCTACTGACCATACGGCGGGAAGTGATGACGGCAGAGAGCTGTCGAAGAGACCAGTCGTCTTGATCAACGAACGACCGGTTACACTCTCATAAACTTGATCGAGTTCGAGGATGGTGTTCCTGAAAACCTCGGAGGTGGCGAATAAGGACTGACCCATTCGTAAGTGTTGGGGGCCCTGTCCAGTGAAGACGAAGACGATGGGAGGCTGTGCCTTCGGAACAAGTGTAGGGTTGGGAACGGCAATGACGGTGCCTGGAGTGTAAAGAAAGTGCGTCCTAAAGGGCATCTGCCTCGCCCGGCGAGCATGCGTAACGGCTTGGGAGAGAACCTCCGCCGACTGGTCATTCTCGAGAAGGTCGACGAGTGCCGTTGCGATTTCCGTAGTGGCCCTCGGGGATAAGCCTCCAACTACGAACACCACCGGCTGACTTGGTTGAATTCTGATGTTAGAATAGGTTGGATCTGGTGGTTGTTCCAATACAGCATGCCCGTTTGAGCCACCTATCCCCGAGCTAGCCAGAGATATCAACGACCTTCCCGTGACGGAACGTGCGCCTAGCGGGACCAGATCCGTGGGTACCTTCAGACGGTATTTATCCCAAGCGATCTTGGGATTGGGGACGCGTAGGTTCGCGTTGGGCAGGATCGTCTTCTTTTCGAAGATCAGGCAGACCTTTAGGAGGGATGCGAAAAACGCCGCAGCCTCGAGGTGTCTAAGAAACCGGAGGGCAGTTAGGGAACCAACTCTGAGGAATTGCCTGCGGATAAGGTAATCATACCCAAGATTCCCCTTGACGCTCCCAACGACAAGGTCACCGCTCCGATGGAAAACTTCTCCGGCTGCATTCGCTTCAATAGGGTCTCCCACCGTTGTGCCTGGTGGTCCGAATGCTGGGTTAAAAAAGCAATACGGTGAGGCCTGTCTGAAGCGACACACCAGTTGCGTGAAGTTCCACGTAATCAACTTCGCGGGGATCCCTGCCGGCGTTCACGAAGGCGTCACGGATGCACTGTTGTTGTAGCTTCCCGGAGGGCTTAGAAATCGTCACATCGGACCCGTTGTTGTTGATGGCAGTTCCCAAAATCTGTCGCGGGTACGATGAGGAGGGGATGAAGGAGGAAGCAATCCCAATCTTACGACGGCATAAATGTGGTCGTTGTCCGCCAACGCTGCCTCGAGCGGTTTAATGACAATGGCGACTGCGCCCTCACCTCGCACGAAGCTGACAGTGATCGAGGTTAGAAACAGGATAAAGGGAACAGCAAGATCGACGACATACCCGTCTGCAGCCGAGTCGAAGGGTTTACACCGATCTGTGGTAAGGATTCCGTTGTTGGAATAGATGAACCAATCCCACATGCTACGTTTATTAGAGTGAATATGTGACAAACGAGTGAATCCGAGCTGGGCTTACTCCATGTTATATTGACACCCGCCGACGACGGCTGCCTCACAATCCCCGCTCTCAATCGCGCGGATCGCCAGATGTGTTGCAGTTAGAGTGGAACTGCAGGCGGTGTCAAGGTAGAGGGAGGGTCCTGTCATATCAAGAGTGTAGGCTACCCGATTTGCAAGTGTGTGAACCCTAGTTCCGATATTACGGTGATCGACGTGATCCTAGCGCCGGAAATGTCAGACCCCCCTAGAGGGATTGGAGAGGGAAAAGTTTGAAGCTGTCTCACGTGAGCAAGAGCTTCTGCGTTGGTCCCGGCAGCGAAGGAGCCAACTTTACGCCCCCGGTAATCGATGCCGGAATCAAGGAGTGCGAGGAAGGATAGTTCGATCAGCCGACGAGAACTGGCGGTCATAGAGATGGCATCCTTTGCGCTGACTCCGAACTCGACGTTATCGAAAACTTGTGGACCTTTGAGGAAGGAACCTGTGGGGTTGGGGATAGTGCCACTGGACAGTGGTTAACGATCGGGAATGGACTGGGATTGTGTCGTGGAAGGTCGACTTACGACAAACCCTCCAGTCTTTCTTGGGGAATGTCTTCGAATGCCTGCTGCTTACGGGACAAGAAATCCCAGAACGTGCGGTAATCCAGATTCTCTGCGGAGCCTGGGCCCGATGGTAGTTGGGCGGCTAGCCCGACCTTTGGGAAGGGAGCGGGTCAGGTGCGGAGAGGGTACGACAACCAGAGGACAAACTATAGCGACGGGCATGCTGGCCAGTAGATGAATCCGGGGTGTTGACGGGGAGAGAGAGACGGAGGGATGAGTGTTGATATAAAGCAGCAGAACGCCGGCTACTGGAGGCCGGGGATTCGAATTTGATCTCCCCACACGCGTGTAAGATTGGTGGGATGCTTGATGCATTGGATGTTGATGAGGAACCGGCGTCTTGGGTAAATTCAGATCAAAATTCGGGGAGAAAGGGGTGTGCAGCCTCGCCGCCTTACCTTTCTTCGCCTGGTTGCGTGCGCCCCGACAGTATTCTCCGGAACCCGACCCCTTCTGATCTTCCAACAGTTCCGCGCGTTCGCTAACCCATTTCATTCCTTGCGATTCATTTGGCGTCTAGCTAGGGCTACTCAGTAAATCCCCAGAAGCGGGTCATAGCGCATACATCGTAACCCAATACACTCACCATCTCAGAATAGCTACCGTTCCCGACGACCGGAGTTGCAAGGAGTGACCCACTCCATTTCAGCACACGTGAGCCTGACGTTCAGCCAACGTTCAGTGGTCAGTGAACGTTGAACTCTAAACCTCGTACCCCGGTAACCCTGTCAGCTCCCGTTCCTCGTCGCGTCGTAGCGGGGGGAGAGGAAGGATGTCGTCCAGGTCACAGGCACTGGGAAAGTATCCACCATCCGACCTCAGAAGCGTGTCACGTGCGCATCAGCGCCTTCGGCTTCCTTTGCCCGGCGGGGAAGGAACCCGCCTTTGTTCCTTTCTACCATCTGCGCCTGACAGCAAGACGCTGCAACCACAGGGGTCCCCAATCCCCAGCATCGTCATCAACCCCGCTCTCATGGACGGACCGCACCGCGTCCATTGGTCTCTCACTGTATCACGGACCGTGCCTACTGTATACATTCCCCGGCGCCCCAGGGTAGTTCAAATATTCGCCAATCATCCCGCACGCTATGTCCATTTCTTCACAAAACTGGGCCCTCAACTTTTCTTTCTGTTTGGATCTTCCATGCAACGGATACGACGGGCGGCCACGCGCGATTGATACACCAAGTCTGTGGTCAAAACTTACTTGTTTGGAGTGCGGCAGGGATGGACTCTACCTTCGTAACCCGCCCCGTAAATTCACCGTGCCAATCATATTCACCATTCCTCACTGCGATAGATCTGCCGGTTCTGGCGTGTGAACCGAAGGTCCACGTACCCGTCCTGGTCCCAAGATCAGCCAAGTCAATGCGTCACGTGTGATTGTGAGCTCCCTGCCTTTCATCCCCCTGACACGAGGCAGTATTTGGTGTCGTAACGCTATGCGGGGTCTCTCAAACAGGGTGGTGTTTTTCAGCATCACTTCACACGCTGGGCCATCGCTTGCTTCCTGGCGTAGGTCCTACGCTAAAAATCGGATGCCGAATACGTGTACTGACTCCTCCGGCCGAGTAATAACAACATTTGTTGTACAGGTAATTGGCCACGCACCCATCTTCGGGCTCTCTTAACTCCATTCGACTTGTTACGAGCTTTGATCGCATACCGCTTGTGGACGTCCTACAGAACTGCCTCGCTGTCCGCAAACGTGAGGCTTATCGCGAGTGGGTCCAATAAAATCAGCGCGGCGCCCGGAGCTGATCAGACACCGCAGTGTGCAGTGTGTCGTAAAGGTTTTCATGGGATGCCCTCCCCTGTTCACCCGAGCGACCACATAAAGGGTGCTCCGTTTCCGATCACAGATCGACAGCTTCCCTGAAGGGTGTTCACAACTCTGGTATCCGTAACCTTCGTGGTTAAGAGTAATGTCCTCTTTTCATTTTTAGATATGGTACACCCCATGCAGCTTCCATTTCTCGCACCAGACCAAACTAGCCATTACGTCATCAGACCTCCTCCTGTCGGGTTTACATTTCGCATGATCGTAGCTAACCGATTGGTCTGTACCGGACGCCTTCTCCCTCCTACACCCGAACATCCCCGTGGTCGTAACTTCCGTCGCCATGTAACACCTCTCTCACCCCCTCACCTATATTCCGTGCCTACCTCTCGAATTTTATTGGACTTCTCGCATACCACGGCTGCGGTCCGCGTTTTGTTTTGAGCATGACCGCGGTTTCCGACTTTTTGGCTCCCCAGAACCCCCAATGTGCAGATGGGGCATACGTGACGTACGAGATAGCTCCCCACGATTCTGTCAATTGAATCACACCCTGCATTCATGCTCATTTGATTTTCGTTTACCCACCCACCACCTCCCAAAACAGCGTTCCAACCGGCTATATCTGACATCTGCGAAGATCCCGGTTCCCGTGAAACACCGAAGGCAGGATCTCCACATCCAGCCCTTCTTTCGATTCCAAATCGTCGGGACAATGTTTAGGCAGTGTGAAATTTCTACTGGCATCCCAGAAACCATGACGATCACAGCGTGGTTCTTGTGGACGCAAAAAAAGCAACAAACGTACAAATTCACGCATTTTCTCCTTTGCTTCCCTGTACGTGTGTCTCCTGGGCTGAGGGACCGCTCCACACACGTTACCGGAAGAACTCCGGTGCTAGCGTGGTGAGCTAATCGCGCACCGCAGAACCGTTCTGCGTCCATTTGGGTTGAGGCAACCAACAGCTCACGGGGAAATGAGACGCTTCGTCCGCGTTGAACGAATTTCCGGAAATTTGATCTACGTTGAATCGGCGGTAGGGAGATAACGGGTGGTCCCTTAGGATCACGCATCCCTAGTGGTAGCAATTTCTGA
>Ga0307509_10008343_pt1 | contig 13235 bp, 22 predicted proteins | sample 10_EM_MG_FD_202245 | JGI IMG/M metagenome (GOLD analysis project Ga0307509, IMG submission 202245) | Populus trichocarpa ectomycorrhiza microbial communities from riparian zone in the Pacific Northwest, United States - 10_EM | ecosystem: Host-associated > Plants > Roots > Unclassified | place...
CAAAAAATCGCCTATGTTTTGCGCAACCACCCAGACGTGCGGGTGTCTCTCCATTGCTGACCTTGTGCGAGCCGAAATTCTGAAGCACGTGCGGTTTTTCGTAGGGCGTACACTGGGTACGTCGACATAGGAACGAGGCACCTCTTCTTCACCTTCGTGGAGAGCCACGGGGAACCGGCCAACGACGACGTAGTTATTCTTGTCAGCGGTGGTGAGTTCTGTTGATTCTTGAACATGGTTAGCCAACGACCAGTCCATCCGCAATAACCAGGACCTGGCGGGGCATCGGAGAACAGTCTTTTCAACAAGGACTCCATCGGTTAGTACCAACCCTCTCGCCCGTTCTATGTGCGCCCCACTGACTACGTCCGCCCCCCCAGGACCCTGTATGGTGACGGACGATGGGAGCTTTGTGCTTAACCAGTATACATGGACCAAGACGACGAACATGATCTTCCTCGACCAGCCCGTTGGAGTTGGGTTCTCCTACTCAGATACTCAGGAAACAATCGTGAGTCGCCCTCTATCGCCAAGTAAAACACAGCCAAACTATCCGTCACGCCGTAGGACACCACGGAGCTCGCAGCCAAAGATGTTGCCGTTTTTCTCGCTGTATTTTTCGACCACTTCAGCCATTACCAGAAGCACACCTTCCACATAACGGGCGGATCGTATGCGGTGAGTCGAATGGCCTCTTCTTTCCGTCGCTGGTTGTGGGCTAAACATACGTGGGCGTAGGGAAGGTACATTCCGCTGTTCGCAACGGAGATTCTGGACCAAAACTCTCGACTCGTCGATGCGGGTTTGCCACCAATAGTGATCGACTCCATCTCCATAGAGGACGCATTTACGGACTTCGCTCAACTTGTTGCGGCTGGGTACGACGTTGGTTGCACCTCGTCTGCCACCACACCCTTCCTGAATGCAAGGTGCTGTATGCTCGCACGAGAACTGAACTTCGTTTATTAACCTTCCTGCAGCACCTGCACCCGCATGAAACAGATCGTACGGGCCGTTCGTGGTCGTTGTACCGACGCTTATGGTTCTGTTGTAGCTTCCTCAATGTCAGTCCAATATCACAACGTTCTGCCAAATGGACCAGAGCTCTTCAGCATGCGTGGACACCGTGGCGTTCTGCAGGAACGAACTCACCGTTCCACTACAAAATTCAGGCATGTATTTTGAAATTCGCTGTCAATTACACGCCAAAGAACCTCACTCCTCAGGCCGTGACACGTCAAACGTCGAGAAACCCTATTGCGACTGGCTTGACCCTATATGCTTCCCTGCACAAGAGTATGTTGTCGGACACTGCGTCACTCTGACGCTGCTGGTGACTGACAACCTCGAAGCCATTTAATCAGGTTCCTCGGAACGGCCGACGCTCAGAAGTCCCTTGGCGTAGACCCTGGGGCCGAGACCAACTTCTCGCTTATTTCTATGCCGGTTTACGAATCATTCGTCAGAACACATGACCTGGAGTCGTTTACGACCCACCTTCACCTCGAAAGTCTCTTGGAACGAGGCATCAGGATTCTCTATTACAACGGGAAGTTAGACGGAGTGTGTCACTGGTTAGGCGTTTTCAAGTGGTTGCTCGCACTAGACTGGAGTGGAAGCGACGACTTCTCCGCCGCGCAGAAGCGTGACTGGATCCTCGATGGGTCTGTAACGGGATGGCTGAAGAGCACGCCGTCACTAACGTTTGTCGTCGTGGAAGGCGCCGGACACAACGTACGCACTTGGCTCTCTGCCTGGCGATCATCGACGCTAACTGTTTTTGCCGCCTTCTACCCTGGAATAGGGGGAGGTGGATAAACCTCGTGAAGTTCAGACCCTCTTGGAACGGTGGTTTGCTAACGTCACCCTCTAAACCCTATCAGTGGGACGACGGTGGCGATAATCTCCAGGGCAATTAGGAAATAAAGGAACTCGGGGACGAGTGAACCGACGATCGATGCGATACGGACGTAGTATGAGTGGCTGAGATTTCCCTCACACCACGCTCTCTTCCTGATGTGGAAAAGCCATACGAGCGCAACGTAAGGGAGACCTCGCCCCGAACGGCCACCAGTTTAATGAGGAAAATCCGTTCATCAAAGCACCCACACGTCATGCCGGCCTGTTGTATGCAGATGTAAATGCAGGCGACTCGGATTGGAAAAGATCTCCGACAACCAAGGCGCGGCGCGGTCGGCCGTACCCCCCCTAAGACGCCCACATCGCCGTATCATCTGTTGCCCTTTCAAGACGCGAGAATAGTTGCCGGTCGCGTATTGAATCCCCACTCCACAGCGGCCTCCTGTGTCTTATCTGTCGACCGGTCGATATGCTCGGACGCCGCTTGCGCCTGCTTCGTTGTAGGCGCACATCTTACGCCGCGATGGCCCCCCCATCAGTTTCTCACGTAAATTGTGTGGCTCGAGGCAAGATATCTGCCTCCAGGATGCGACACGTGTAGCGCCTGTCCGCAGCCCATTCAGCGAAATTTGACACCACTGGCTCTGACGAGAACGCCGCATCTTGTCTGCTGTGGGTATAGGGAAAATTAAAGAACTCGGGCACGGTGGACGCTAGAAGCCGGTACCCTGAAGAGTTTACGACAAACCGAGAACAAGGAAGTCTCGTTTAGGAAGGTCCAAAGAGAGTCGACTATGGGGTAGGATAGAAGGGTGTGTGCTCGAGACCGCGTTCACTTCAAGGTTTGAGAATGTGGTGCGTGGCATGCAGGTGGCGACGGGCCACTTTGGTAGGAGGAACGACCATCAGAACGAGTTGATTTTTCTCTCATCTCTCACCCACAATGCTTATCGTCCTTAATGACACGGGTATTCTTTTCTTCTTTGGATTGAACCCGGCTGTGCGCGTACGGACATGTGCCCGAAGACAGCGACCGGTCCCTTTGCCACAAGACGTTTTGTCATCGAGTCCGAGCACTGCGCACCACGAAGGCTGAAGGAGGGGGAAACGTGGTGGTGTTTGTTGGGGGATGGGGCCCATACATACATACAGCGCCTAGCTCCGAGAAGCCGTGATAACCGCCTGGACGTAACGGGGGGTCCCCCTAACGTTTCCTGAATACATACGCCGCATGAGATGATCAACCCTGGGTAAAAAGTAACCAAACAAGCGCGTTTCGACAAGTGAAGTTTTTCTCGCGCCATCCCCGAGTGGGTTTCTGTGGGGGGTGAGGTGATTCTCGGTCGGAGGGAGGTGATGCGCGTGACCTTTGCAAAGCCTGTAAGCGAAGAGAACTTCCAGAAGCAAAAAAAAAAAAAAAACTATGGGTTTGTGTCTTATCTACATATGTCGAGGGTTCCGAACAAGTGTTTTGCTATCTAGCCCTTTTTTTCTCTTCCTTGGACCTCGGAATTCTAGGAATGGTCTGGGATGGGGGAGTGGATGGCAGTATTGGATATTTCAGACGATATTTCAGAAATGATTCAATGATCGAGATTGTGCGGCGAATAAGAACACGCGAGCGCTCTCCTCCCTGGTGACATGATGGGTTCGGCCTTTAGTTCGTATGAATTTCGGATAGTTGGAAAAGGGGGAACACCGGAGCACGCCTTTTCATAACACATCTCAGGCGCGCCGGGGGAGCGCCTCGAGATGGATCACTGTGCAGGCTCGGGTATATATGGTATACGTGCCCACTCTCCCGTTCAAATTCTATCAGGTCAGCATCAATCACGAAAGGGTATAAATCACCGGTGTGAGGTTCCTTTCACGCGAACGGAAGGAACACGGAGAGGGGCAGATCACAAGTGTTAGCTGAAGGATGGACGCCCCTGGGAGAATCTCCCACGGTGATAAACCGCTCCATATTGGGAGGTAGAGAGGAGAGATTCACAACAAACGACCGGTCACAAGCCCAGCTCGTGGGGATGAATAAGCCGGCGGTGGAGGAAGAGGGTTTGTAGAATCGTTTTAATTGGTGGAGGGGAGTAGACGGGCAACAGAGATTATCACTCGGCTGTATTCCTTTTTGTTCCTTTCTTTCGCCCAACCGGTGTCAGACTTGATGGGAATCCGCCGGGAGTGGGGGAAACGGAGGATGGTATGATGGCCTTGGATAAAAGGTAGTTCTCGAGACCCGGCCTTTAGAGTTCTTCGTTGGCCAGCCAGCGTTTGACGAGGGTGTATACCTCGACCTGTTTGTCCATCATGGACTGCGTGTGATGGGTTACCGGACGTTGGGTCGACAAATGCCTCTCCGGGTATGGAGGCACATTCCACTTACGATATGGCCTGCTCCTCGCACGTAGGCGAAAGCCAAGAGAGGCGAGGTCCGCTTCCACCCAGCCGGTCTGTTTTCGACAAACCAGTCTTCCCTTCTCGCCTCGTTGAACTCCTGACTGCCGGCCCACTCCAATTCATCAGCCCATCGTTCGGTGCCGCGCCAGTTACATACCCCATCTTGATTCCCATTGAAATACAAGGTTCTAACTCCGCGCTCGAGCAGAGCCTCGACATAATGACCAGTGTCAAAGGACCACATGTCGAGACTACCCACAAAAAGCTCGGTGACCTCGTAGGACAGGATCGAGAAGTTTCAAGCCTCAGGGTCAACCCCGAGTCGGTCCTGGACGTCAGGTTCGTTCAAGAAATGAACAAGATGACTAGAATTGGGCATCCGGCGTCAGTCTCTTTCCACACATGACTCCCTGCGGGTAAACTTGGCCTATTCCTTACTTGATTGCTGGGTGGCAATTGCCGTCCAATATGTCGCAGTTGCGCTGTGTCAAATTGTAGATATCACGACCTGGCGGTGGAGCGCTGTTCAGTAGGGCCACAGGGGTCATTTGAAAATGTCCAACTTACCGGACTCAACCAGTGGGTCCAGGATCTGATAACAGAATTCGATCGCGGCCGGACATCCTATGGGATCGTAGACCTTCCTACAAGACTCCCGGACACTGCGCTGGCAACGCGGTACCTACAGGAACCTCAGCCAAAGCACGAGGAACGGCGCGAGAGGTGACGAACAATCTACTTCATCTTGACACATTCACTGTAGGCAGGTCGACGGTCACGGTAAGGTTGGAAACGATCAGTGGGCTAACCTGATCTCCACGAACGGGGGTACAGAGGCGTCGGTGGACCCGGCGTCGTAAAATGACAAAATCATGTGTTCCATGTCCGTGAACGCGTTCCCTGGAAAACGTACCACTTAATCGACGCCTTCGCGTCTCTGAGTAACACCGCGAATGGTTACCGATGGCCACAGAATCAACCTCAATGGGTTTCAACCCGGCAGCAATCAACGCTGGGTTCTGATCCCAAACCGCCGAAGCAAACAACGGTATGTATCGTCCCTGGGCGCCGCCCCAGCGGTGTGAGAAATGAGGACACAGGGCGTCAAGACGGAGTCAAACCCTACCGCATACGATCCACCGAAAAAGTGGAATTTATTCTTTTGGAAAGCGCAGAAGTGTTTGAAAAAGATTGAGAGGAAGACCGCCACGTCCTTCGCGGCCAACTCCGAGCGACCCTAGGAGACCAGACGGTGATGAGTATGGAGAAATGAAATGAGACCGAACACGGAAAACTAGGAGCATCACGCACAATCCTTTCGCCAAAGTCTGCAAACGAGAACCCGACGCCCACAGGTTGGTCGATGAAGATGATGTTGGAAGTCCTGACCCATGTATGGGGATTCTTTTCTATTTCCCCTTCGTCGGACATCATGCACGGACCTACATGCAGTAAACGAAAGATCAGACGAACTTTCCGGGCTCACGGACAAGGCATGAAACGTACCCACAGCCCTGTAATTAAGCAGGCCGTTCTCTGATGCCCCGCCTGGGCCTAGAGCCGGTCGGAGGTCACAATAAGGCTCTGACATGAGTAATAACCCTGTGGAAGAAGGTTGGGCAGGAGACCAACGGACCTCCGCTGATCCAAATCACGACAGGGTCATTGGTGGGATCATTCAAACCCTCGACGAATGTGAAATACAGGTGCCTGGCCCCAATGTCAATATACCCAGAGTAGGCCCTGGTGACCCGCACGACGTCTGTGAGCGTCCGGCGGCGATGGTGAACGGACGAAATGAACGCACTTGGTGCCATCTCCACAAAAGAGATCCGACTTCTTGACACGAACCGAATACGACGGAAATGCAGGATGGGCCAGATGAGTGAAGGAATCGTTCGAGACAAGCTCGAGGGGCTCGAGGGGCTCGAAAGTCCCAAACCGAGGTTGGCACATAACCGGCTCGTATGATCCGTCCTCCCAGTTGAGATTGATAGCAGCAAGCACATTCTGATCACCGTACAGAACATTTTGGGTTTGAAAACCCGGAGTATGGAAGACGCTTTTGGCATGTTCCGGTCCGTGTCGAACACCGCCCGAGGCCGGGCTGGAAACAACCGGGGTGATGATGATGCCCCAAAGCGTCGATTTCGCTAATCGCATCGTCGTTCGAACCTTATTCCAAGTTCGCGCGCGGCGATTACTGAGGGAAGATAGTGGGGGGCCACCAAGGTCTATATCGAAGACGACTGCGTGGCGTCTGTGGAACGGTTGATCGCACCGAGAGATAGCCGCCTGCTGGCACGTTGGCCCTCCACATGGTCGAGCTGGTATGTGTGAGGGGGTGGATACGCGGTGGATTGCCAACCGGGATCCTCGCTGCGAACACACGAGGTAGGGAAGGATGCCGAACGTCGCCGTACAAGGTCAGCGGGGGGGGGGACATACGAAACGGGCCGATATGGATGCTCACCCCATGATCCCCTTGTACTTTCCCCCACGTGTTCTAGGCTGTAATGCGGCCGCGCCCTCGATCGTGAGTCTCGATTTGTCGAACGTTTCCAAAGACGAGAGATTGTGGTCTGGGTTAATCCAACTCGGGACAGGTTCCCCGGAACACTTTACCACAGACGATTTGTCGCTCGGCGCCAGGCAATCATTCAGTCTACTGGGAGCGCGCGTCGTAAACAGCCGGTGCAATGCCTCACATCAGTCACAAGGGGTTTGGCCGATGGCCGGTTCAGCGCTCATGAGGTTTTCTGCTTCGCGAGGGAAAAGAGCCCTTCTTGTGACAACAGGCTACAGGTGTGTGTACTCCGAATTCACTTTACACACACTTTTACGTCGCTTCGTTCTTGAATCACAAGGTCCGTGAGTGGTAGACTCGGTCGTGGCCTGACCCCGTCCAACGTGCAACCCTGGGATCCTAACCTCACTCTTCTGCAAGGAAAATCCACCGTGGCCCATACTCGATCGGTGAAAGCTGCCGTCAGGGTGACCGGTGGTCAGAAAGGCCACCGAACCTGCGGCAACTACAACTACCCGCCGGTGAAAATTTTGTCCCTCGATCTTAACCGGACCAGATTTTAATCTAACACTAACCAATTGGAGAGGATCCGGAGATAAAAGGGTAAGAGCGGAATATAAGTAAAGTTATTCTGAAACCCCAACCCGGACTTTCCTGACCAAGCGGAAAATTTACAGAACTTCACACTTCCCAGGCCAAACCGCATGAAGTGGGTCAGCTGAACGTGTTGGTGGAGCGTCATTCCAATTGAGCGGTGGGTGTTCAGGGTACCCCGGTGATGAAATCCCCCATGGCACAAACAAACCGGTGTGGAAACGACGCAATCAGGGATCAGGAAACTTTAAACATTTTTACCTCAACAATTGCCTCCAGCCTGAGAGTATCCCGTTCCAACGATCGCCGAAGTCCAAGAAGAACGGCTCTCATATCAGGCACGAGGTTGGATGAAACAAACCGAGAAGGCTGACGTACCGATAGCGGCCAAAGGAAAAGAAGATAACGGAACGCTGAGCTGGAAATTCCAAGAGGAGAGACTGCTCCCGGAGTGTGTGGCCGGAATCAGTCGTCCAGTTGCCACAACCCTTGATCAACGTACGCTCGAGTGTTTGAATAGAGGCTGGCAAACCTACCATCCTAATTGAACGGTTAACGTGCCTCACGTAAGAGGAATGAGGTGTGTTGGAGGCTCGTGTGTGCCTTGATAAGCGGGCGTCGGTGCCTATCCCAGCTCACAAACAGCGGCCGGGACAACGGTTTACAAGTGGAAGCGTATGTTTGCCCAACTCGACGCGTTTGGGAATCCGGCCTTTGCCCTCTGATAAGTAACCGGGTTTTACCGTGTCCCATGGATCCTTTATTTGATCGAGCGCCTGATGATCGCCAATGTACGCCACATCACTCACCCCAGATGCAGCGGTTGATGGACTGTGTGCAGTTGATTCAAATCTGGGAGGGCTCGAGAAGGCCGGGAGCGGAGCTTCAAAAAAAGGGTACTAATTCGCTTACTATTACAGGTGTAATGTGTATGTACACAGTGGAATCTACCTATGCGGGGGGGTCGGTCGTGGTGCGCTGAATTGCCATCCGAAAGCGACGAACAAAAAGCAAAACATTTTGACGAGGTGGTCATTACGAGTGCGGTCGTGGAACGAAGAGTATCGTGTAGGGGTTGCGGTCGTCGGACCATGGGGTGGAGCGGAAAGTTGCGGTGATATCACGCGCGAAAATAGACCCTCATGGGGTTTTGTCGACGATAGCGACCCAGTCATCACCGCAGCTACCGCGGCCGAAGGCGACAAGAGCGACCTTATTCAACGGCAAGGGAATCTTGTTGGCTATGATATAGTGTTGGATATTGTCCGCGACGCTCTTGCCGAGAGCTTGGAGGGTAAAGCGGAGCAATCTGCCCTTGACGGCAACGCAGTACCGAGCCGAGGGGTATCCGTCCCACTGATCAGGACACGTTAGTTGTAGGACGACAGAGCTGTAAGGTGGAGGTTACTGACGGCAATGTGCATGAGACTGGTGCTCCCGCTGGGCGAATTCAACAGATTGTCACAGTGGTCAATCTGCCTCGTTTCGGCGAGCAGTGAGTCGATGGGTATACCGAGTCGCGACTGGTATCGGAAGTGGATGACCTCATGCATCGGCGAGACTCTGCATGATTGGGTTATGCGGACACAACCGGGTGATGGAGGAGACAGGCGACCAGAGAACGGAGGATAAACGCTGTCTCTGTTCCGCCGCGGTCGTGTCAAGTCCTCATCGAGGGCAGAGCTGAGTGAGGAAGAGACTGAGCCGAGTGACTTCACACGCTCGTCAGCCACCGGGACCGGACCAAACACGAGCCAAACACTTGCCTGATTTGGTGGAAATTCGTTGTGCATGGACGAGGGCGAGCCACTGCCAGATGACTTTTGGGAAAAAGAGGATGAGAAGGGGTGGGGGTAGGATAGAGAGAGATCGTAGCGCACCCAGGACTCGGAAGGGGAGGAGTGCTGGGAATACCCAGAGGAGGGGGTGTTTGGGTTCGACAGGTTGTACAAGGACGGCCTGCCGGCGTGGAGGATGTTAGCGTGCATGTGAGAAAGAGCCGAGGTGGGGTGACGGCAAGATGGGGAGGGGGGATGATATCCATCAGTTATATAGTAGGGGATGTGAAATAGGGCTCGAAAGAAGATCAGGAAGTCGTGTACGAGATGGAGGGAGAGATCAAACACGAGGCGGATGTTGGAAAACGGAAATAGGAATGCGAACGACCGAACCGGAAACTCACGGGGGACTGGGAGGAGGAGGGTGTGGCGTGCCGGGAGGATGAACGGCTGGAATGGAGAGAGAGCGACGAGTTTTATACCAACATTCCGAGCATCAAAGTGTTTATTGTGCGGGCGATATCCACCAAGAAAGCGAACATGAGGCTGCAGTCAACACTTTTTTACAGTTCAGGATGATAAACGGACAATGACCGGCTACTCAATTCAACGATCGCCCAATCGTAAAATTCGCCGTCGTGGGGAGACAAGCTCGGGTGGCCGCCTCCACCGGCATTTATAGTCCAACCTCGGCTCTTTCATTTCACACTTTGCCCCTCAAAGTTGGTCCCCGGTAACAAGGCCACTAAACTGCCGCAACTCCGGATCCTGTTGTCATCCATTCATCCCCGGTCGCGCTCCAGGTCCAAACACCCCCCCCTCCGTCATATCGTAACAAGAATTCAATCAGCCGAAAACATAAACAATATTCCAGACACTCCCGAGCTACAGACCGACAGCCCGGCTAGATGGATCAAGAAAAAAAAAAGGCGAGATGGAGTCCTGGGACGACGAGCCGCCCCCTCATCGTTTCCCTTCAGGGAAAATGCATGTAACGGTCCGCCTACAAAACGACACAGCTCGACTTCTTCTTCCCCCCCTTGCTCCTGCTAAGGAGAGCTGCGCGAGTCGCATACTGGAATACCTCCCGAACCCCCTCACCAGTTCGAGCAGAGCACTCGAGGTACTGCTTGGCGCCAATCTTCTGTGCCACAGCCATGCCCTGCGCGTTTCAGAGTCAGAACTGTATCCTGCCTCGAGCGCCGCCGCCGTCACATACCTCCTCAGGAGTCACCGGCCTCTGGTTCGTCTTCCTCAGCTCATCGATCACCCTCGGATCGCGTCGGAGGTCCTTCTTGCAGGCGACTAGGATTATCGGGAGGCCGGGGCAGAAGTGCATAACCTCCGAGATCCACTGTACAATCACATCAGCCGACGGGGTCACCGGGTTGGGCGAGCCGCACGCACCTTCTCCTGAACGTTGTCCAGCGAATCAGGCGAGTCAATGGCGAAACAGACCAAGATGACATGCGAGTCAGGGTAACTGAGCGGGCGGAGACGGTCGTAGTCCTCCTGCCCAGCCGTATCCCACAACGCGAGCTCGACGTGCTTTCCGTCCACTTCGACATCCGCCACGTAGTTCTCGAACACGGTGGGCACGTAAACCTAAACGACGGCGCTTTAGACCGGGATACTAAACGCTGCGCGCCGTCTCCACAGAACGCGCGGTGTATGCACGTTCTGAGAGTCCGCCTGATCAAACTAGAGCGTACCTCAGGGAAAGTCCCTTTCGAGAAGACGATCAACAAGCAAGTCTAGATTCCGGCGCACAATCAAATTCCGTCAGCATATCACTCTTGGCACACCATGGGACACGACCGGGCCTGGTCCGGGTCGAGACAGGGGATAAACGCTGACCTTTCCACAAGCACCATCACCGACAATGACCAACTTCCTACGGATTTCGGACATAATATATTGATTAAGGGAGAAGAGATATCCTTCGTGTGTTGAGGAAAAGACGTTAGAGAAGAAAAGATGCGCGTAGACGGCGTTGGTGGCGAGGGTGGACGGCGACGACTGGTGAAGCCAAACTCTGAGTGGTCGTGAGGTTGGTGAAACGTGGTGCTGGTGACCACAGGGTCATACCACCGGAGTCTGAAATCATTCAGTCGGAGTGTGAACTACCCCCCTCCACTACAGCATCGCCCCATCACAGCAATCACTGCTACGACCCTGTCCCCAGGGGATGTTCGTATGTGCCACTGCTAACCATTCGCATCCCGGTTGCGCCCAAGAAGATATGCTTATCTTTGTCCTGTATGTCCCCTTTCAGTGGGTCTAGAACGCGGTATCCAGTTAGCCTAACTTCTCTGTGGACCTTTCGTCTGATCGCCGTGGTGATCCGCTAAGGCCCTTTATCTGTCCGCTCCCCACGGTCCTCGCAACGGAATATTTGGATTGTTCTCGCCGCCACAATTCCAGCTAACCCTCTCCTTGGCTGTTTATAAGGGCATGGAGGGGACCATGCCCTTCACCTCCCCCTTCACAGTGCTCAATCTGTCCCCGCGATGTCGGTCGCCGTAATGCCCACAAGGAAATCCAGAAGATCCACCAGAAAACTCAGAGTTATACCTGGAGAATCCTCGATGGACTCGCGCAAAGACGTTACGCTGATAATCCAAGATAACCTCATTCAGTTCGTGAGTGCCGTTCCCTTCTCACAGGTCCCAGCCATTTGACTGGTCGCTCTAGATGGGGCGTCGTTTCCCAGAATTCTGTACGCTGAGAGCCGCTTGCCGGGTTAGCGTCAGAGCCTCACCGTTCGCCACTGGTGACGGCAGGGTTGCTGCATACCAAGCAGCCATCGATTCAGTCGGGGCACGACACTACACACATTGGCCGTTCATGGTAGAGGTCCTCAACAAGTGGTTAGAGACGAACCGAGATTTCGTTCGAGACCCACTCGGTTGCGTTGCCTCCAGTTCCTCGCCTGTCCCAGTACCTACCACCGGAAAGGATCGTTCCACCACCACTTCGACCCAAGACACTGCCAACCGAACCACCACCCTGACTTCCGGTCACGCGCGCACTCAAAGTTTACCTACGGTGGCGGACGACCAAACTCTATCTCCCTCGTGTAATGCTGAGGCTCCTAAACTGGCCATTGGTTCTTCTCCAGCTGCTTCGGCGACCGGAACGGAGCATAACAACTGGGTCAATCCCATTCGGAAGATTGTACCACTCTCCTGGATCGAAGCCTTCCGTTTCCCACCATCCCTGGGGAATCTCGGCACCCTAACCACCAAAACGAGTTGGTTCAGGCTCTTCTTTCTCTCCAGCTCCTACGAGCGATGGTGGGATATCCTCAGGAACTCTTTCGCATTCAGGAGCGCATGATGCCCCTGACTGATCCAAGCAGAACAAAGGACGATGCTTTGACTTCCCACACCAATTACACCCCCGATTCCCTGTAGCTCTAGTTCCGTTTGAGCATCTGCTTTTTGTCCTTGTAACTTACATACCCCGGCGGTTGTTGACGTTTTTGGGTCGAAATGGAAATATCACGGTTACGTTCAACGTGATTGGTCGGTACGATCCCGGAAGGTCGGATCCGGGACAGAACGATACGCGCTTGTCACTCACACACATCCTCCTCCCACAATCTTGAGAAACCGGAACGATGTCGACTTTGCTATTGTTGCGCTCAACTTTACCACGACACATCGCGAGGAAGCCGACTCTGGCTGGCGCCGTGTGGCTTCGTAAGGCCCAGGCCAGCACGACGGCTGCTGTTCAGGAGGAAGGAGAGTTTAAGTACGTTCCTGGTGGTCGTGAGTTCCTTTGCTCTCATTCTTCTTCTCGTGGATGGTCCGGGACAGATCGCTGATGCTTAACGCCAACGCCTGGCTTTTGGGTCGTTTGTGGGTTGTGGGGGTTGAGCAGCTATTTACAGGGGAACCGTGAATGATCCTACGACCTTTCCCCCGCCGAACAAGAACCATGGATCGTATCATTGGGCATTCGAGAGGCTCCTCGCTGCTTCCCTACTCCCTATCACCGGCGCCGCGTTCGTTACCAGTGGTTCGGCTTACCCCCTCTTGGACGGCATCCTGGGTGTTTCCTTGGTCATGCACAGT
>Ga0307509_10008344_pt1 | contig 13234 bp, 8 predicted proteins | sample 10_EM_MG_FD_202245 | JGI IMG/M metagenome (GOLD analysis project Ga0307509, IMG submission 202245) | Populus trichocarpa ectomycorrhiza microbial communities from riparian zone in the Pacific Northwest, United States - 10_EM | ecosystem: Host-associated > Plants > Roots > Unclassified | place...
TCGCCATCCTTGTACCGTATCCCCACCACCCATGTATGCATGTATCTTCACACAAGAATGATCCACACATGATTTTCCTATCCTATTGTCTGTCTACTTGAGCCTGAGCAGAATCAACTCCAGGATCATCCAAACAATGTCAATGTCAGCAATCACTACGAACGATCACCGACTCCATTTCATGACGACTCGGGTCCCCTTCAACCTGACAGCACCAATAGCCCTATGAGTGATTTCGACCCTGGGGATTTTGATGAGCATGAGCAGTGGGATGCTGCGTTACAGGCCGAACGGCATGCTCATGCTATGGCATACCAAGCTTTCAATCAACTTGAATCTGGCTCAGATACACCATCGGAAACTGGCAGCGATGAGGAGCTGGACAACATACTGACCATTCTGTCCCAGATTGAAAACATCAAATTCATCCAAGGCTTTATTGAAGAGATCTCTACTGCGACTCTTGAGAACAGGTGCTTGGATGACGATCTCATATATCGTCTCCGTAACCCTTGCAATAAACTGACAAGCATATCTGATCCCAATACTTGCCTTTCTCTGGACCTTTTCTTGGGTGTTACAAATGCATCTGAGGAAACATATCACACTTGTTGCAATGCTATTCTCCTGCACTATCCAGACTCTGGGGTTCTGTCCTACCATGGTGTGAAAAGGCTCATTGCTGACTTAACAGGTGTTGTTGCTGTCTATGATGATATGTGCATAAAGTCATGCCATGCATTCACTGGGCCATTTGCCCAGCTCCAATTCTGCAACATATGTGGAGAGGCTCAATATGATGTGGCCCAGGCTGCGCTTACTGGCAAGGACGTTGCTTGCCAGCAGTTCTGTATGATTCTCCTTGGTCCACAACTTCAGGCACTGCGATGATCTCACTCAGGAGCTATTAACATGCACTATTTGGACCAGAAGTTGAAGCAGGTGGCAGAAATGTTCGACAATCTTCAAGCTGAGGATGGTGGCGATGCCATCTATGATGACATCTTTTCTGGTAGTGAATTTCAGGAGCTTGCTGAGCATATTAAGATCACTGGCGATGATACCATTGTCAGCTTATCTCTTGATGGAGCACAACTCTATCAAAATAAGAAATCGGACACTTGGATCTCAATATGGATTCTTGACAACCTCTCCCCACATCAGCACTATCAGAAGCAGTGCGTCCTCCCTGGTACCATTATTCCTGGGCCCAACAAGCCCAAAATCATTGACTCTTATCTCTACTGTGGCCTACATCACCTCTCTGCTCTTCAGTGCGAAAACAATGGGGCTGGGCTTCGCATGTGGGACACAGCGACATCCAGGATAATCCAATCCCAGATCATTCTGGCTCTATCAACAGCAGACGCAGTCGGAATCACTGAACTTGATGGGTGCATTGTGTTACGATCCTGGGCCCTACCACCAATTTTCTCTCATTTTCTACCATTTATTTCTGCGCTCTCAGTCACTCGTTCCCCACTCGTTCCCTCACACGCCGCTCGGACCGCCACCGAATCACCTGACAAGTCACCTGATGGATCACCTGACCATTCCGCAGTCAGATATCACATGCCATCACTCCACAGTCCGCAGCACTCTGCAGCATCACCATTTAACCTATTATGGATTGCCAGCTCATTGCCATGTCATGATGAACCACCAGCTCATGATGGAGCTATACTTAGAACTGCCAGCTCATGATGAACCTTACTATACATGACAGTATTACTCTGTGACTCCTGTGACCCGTTACTTCTCACTTGTATATAAGCGCTTGTACTTTTAGCAGTTAGGCCCTAAGCCTAACTTGGTTTTCAATCCAAGACTTGTAGCTTCCACCCAGGACTCTCAGAGTCAACAGCCTGAACCCTCAGTCGCTTCAATCCCCTCTTGAAGCTCTCCCCTTTCATCATCTATCAGGACACTCAGAAGTCACCCTTATCATTGGGGACTTACTTGTTATACTGCGTAGCCAGCCAATACCGCGCTACTCATGTGATCATTGCCTTAGGAGGACAACCCACTAAGCAATCCCAGTTGTTGCCAACCAACCCACACACGTCACCTCTTTAAGGCCCTTGGACCTTAACACATTGGCCACCATGGTGCGCGTGGCTGTCAACTTGGATGTCAAATGAAGGGCCAGCACAAGCCCCACTCGGGGCATTACTATGCTGTACATCTGAGGCCCAATGAGTATACTGTTCAAGATTGCAATCACTGTGACGTCAATATACTTGAACTCCGTACTCCTTCATCCATTGACTATCAGCAAGACCTCCTCAAGGTTGTCTCTTCGCTCGATCAAAATCACTATGAGAGAAATCAGAAAGAGACAGGAATCAGCAAACCAACTGTTCTGAGTGGTCTTGTCAACGATCTCATGGTCCCTGTACCGCACTGCTTCCCCCTTGATCTGATGCACCTGATCTTCATTAACCTTGGTGAACTACTAATACCGCTTTGGAGGGGCACACTGAAGTGTGACGTTACTGATGATTTATCATCTTGGGACTGGGCAACTCTAACTGGAGACACTTGGCAAGCGCATGGGAAGGTTGTTGCTGATGCAACACCATTCTTCCTGTCATCCTTTCATTGTCCACCATGCAACCCAGCGGAAAAGATTTCCAGTGGATATAAAGCCACTGAATACTTCCACTATATCTTTGGACTTGGACTGGGCATTTTCCATATGATTCTTCCTTCAAAATATTGGAAGAACCTCTGCAAGCTTGTATGCGGGGTTCAGATCCTTGTACAGAGACGCATCACAGGTTCCCAGCTGCAAGAAGCACACTCACACCTTGTTCAGTTCATGGAAGAATTTGAGAATCTTTATTATCAATGGCAAGTTGACTGCATCCATTTCTGCTGCCTGTGCATCCACACTCTGCTTCATGCTGCTCTGGAGGTCATGCAGGTAGGACCTGGTGCTTATACAACACAATTCACAATGGAGCACATGATTGGAAATCTGGGGCAGGAAATCCGGCAGCCTTCAAACCCTTTTGCAAACCTTGCCCAGTGTGCTCTCCAATGATTGCAAGTCAACGCACTGAAGAGTATCTATCCAGAACTTGATCCGAATTCAAAGCCTCAACTACCTAAAGGAGTGGTAGATGTTGGGGAGGGCTACATAATGTTACGGCCCTGAGATAAGCTTCCTGCAGAAATTCCAGGACATTTGACCAAGGTCCTTGCTCAGACGATTAATGCATCAAAGATTAGGTGATGGGGATGAGCATGCCTCCCAAATGGCCAGGTAGCAAGGAGTGTGTGGAGTGAACAAAGACGCACATCTCAAAAGGTCTGGATATCTTGCAACGTTAAGGTATGTATAACTCTCATTCTATCATCTCTTTACTAACACAACATGACTCTAGATGGTACTAAACAGGAAAATAGAATATGGCAAGGTCCAATTCTATTTCCTTCAGTTTACAGCCAGCGCCAGTCCAGTGACACCTACTGCACTTGCCCTTGTCTCAGTTTACTCTTGTCCTGTTCAGGCACTCTTGGTCGAATCATCAAATACACTGTGGGCCTGCCAATATACAGGTGTTGACGATCTCCAAGTTGTTCCACTTTCAAGCATTGTCACATGTGTTTCTGTACAGCGCCTGCCTCCACTACCTGACAACCTGCCTGGACTCTGGTTTGTTCTGGAGAAGTCGGGGTTGGAGGACATTCAATTGGCTGTTGTTAAGGGCCAAGGACCCTAAGGTGTGACGTGCACGGGTTTGTATAATGGCGGCGGGACTTGTACTTCAAGGGATCGCAGGTAGCGAACGCTGGCCCTTGGATGCACTGGTATGACGGGTCTGCATGCGTGCAAGACACTAGTGGGGATAATGAAAGATGTAGAAGAGAGTCTCGACGATGTTCGAGACGACTTGCACGGAGTGCGGGTGAAAACTGAAGGCGCTGTGGAAGCTACAACACTTGGGATTAAACCAAGTCAGGCTTAAGGCCCAACTCTAGGAAAACACGAGGGTTTATATACATGTGAGGAGTCTGTATGACTAAGGCATAATACGACGAGTACTTGTACTAGTAACGAGTCATAGCCCAAAAGATGGAGTCATATACTGCGGAACTGACTCACGCGTGAAGGTAACAAGAAAGGAGTCAGTTATGAGTCGTGAAACGAGGCTATGAAGAAAGTATAGTAAGCGGGCCGAGAATCCGGAAGCGAGGCTGAGGTAAGTGAATAGAGACGAGTCAAGAGTAGGGATAGGGTCATGTGAGGTCAGGTGAGGGAGTATCAGGTGATGCACAGGTGACTTGGGAGCAGGTGATATAGGACAGGTGACTTTGAGGAGCAGGTGACTGGAATGGCATGTGATTGGTCATGTGGGTGGTCAGGTGATTGGTCATGTGATCGAGATGGATGGGTGGTTGGTCATGTGATGGGAAATGCTTAGTAAGCAGGTGGAAAATGAAAAATGCACCCTGCGTAAGCCCAAGAACGTAACAGCTGTGTTCAGGGAGTCACTAGGAGACAAGCCAGGAGCAGGAGAGGATGCATAGATTCTCATTATTAGAAACAGTAGTCTACTTGTACTACTATTACTTGAATTCAATAACTTTGCCCAAGTCAGTGGGATAGTGTGGTCGCATCGACATGCCACACCACCTGATCCAATTGCATATCTCTCCTTCTCCCTACCATGAGTGGCTCAAGTGGCCACTTTCCTGATGCTTTCTTGGACAACAGTTACAATATTCCCTACAACAATATCCCTGTTTCTTGCCCTGAACATAGCATTTTGAACCATGCCCATGCCTCAGATGTGAGTATCCAAAAAAGTTCCAACACTTTTGTATTGACACATGTTGCAGCCCTTCTCTTCTTATTCTACCTCTATGTTCTCCACTATAGCCTCTGCATCTCACGATGTCCTAGTACGATCAGGGAATGCAGCGTATGCCTTGGTAAATGCGCTCCATCTGCAAACCAAATGTGAGCTCCAGGCACAAAGGTATGTGCCAACACACTTATCGTATATGTGCATACAGCTTCTTGTTTCTCTCCCAGAACTCTTGTTACACAGCTGCAAGATGTAATCAACAGGCTCACATCTCCTTGACACCCCCAAGTCCTGTCAATCCCTGACACAGCTCCCAACCAAGAAAAATCTGATGGCCTTGATGTCACCCCAGATCTACCACAACCACTGGAACAGAAAGATTATCCACATATTCACTATTGGTGCGAAGGTGACTGGATCAAGTATACCAATCAAGAATGCGAACTTGGGCAAACCCCTCTGAGGCTTGGATTCCTCACTGATGAGGATGGTAGTCCAGTCCTGGAGTCACGCATCAGGGCATTCATGTCTGCTGCGAAGCAGGCATGGAATGAACTTTACCGCATCTGACTTGACCCCAGTTTGTGGACAAAGAAGACACTGAAGGCTGCCTCCTATCTCACATACATTGTGAAGACAGGCTTCGATGAATTTCGGTATTGCGATGGAGATTGGAAGGTTGAGGGGTTTGCCATTATCAAGTACCCTGACTGGTGCTGTGATGCAAGGGAACTGGGGCGTCTGACTTGTACATCTGACATCTTATTTTCTTGTTTCTTTTGAATCACCCCTCCTTCCTAGGTGCTAGACCTTTGAAGCACAAGATTGGTGATGGCAACCCACTCAAGGACGAGCATAGACGAAAGAAGGCCAAGTCCAAGGCCACCATGCTGCCCGGCGCACAGGTGATAGGCGGCTTGGATGCTCCCATTTCCCCTGCCACTACTGCCACACTCAATCCCTTGTCTATGCCATCTACACCGCTTGCACCGAGTCCTCCTCATGAATCATCAACTCCAACTTCTGTCCCCGGTCCGACCACTCACGTTCCCCATGCTGCTGCCATTCCATCCCCTCCCTCCTTGGCACCTCATCTAAGTATGTCCACTAGTATACAAGGACAATAGACTGACACTTGCGACACAGCGCCTGAGCATTCAAGTCCATCACCTTCTGATACTTCATGCCCCTCCACCGCCGCTCCTCCCGCTTGCATATGTGCCACTTCTCCTCCTCCCACTACATCTCCTGCATCTGCACCACCACCTTGTCCACCAGATGCTCCAGCTGCACCTGCCACGAGTGCTCCGCTGCCTCCACCCACAGTGCATGTCTGAATCCAAGGTATGTCGACAGAAATCCAAGTCAATCTTTCTCTTCTTCTCATACCACCACCATCCCTAGGAAATAGATCCAAAAGGCTGTTGGTCATACTAGCTACACATCGTCCCCAACAATACATTGTTTCTCGCTGCCCACCTTGTCAGCCCCCTTCTCCTCACTGCCCCTGGCTTCAGCTGCCATGTTGTTCCCCCCCCTTGACCCCGATTTGTTCCACCCTGTTGGGACCACCCACTCCGAATTCCTCCCTATTGAGGGCCACCTCTCCATGCTCCCCCTCACCCTGCCTGAGTCCAACCCCGATGTTGTTGTCGGCGATGCCAACTCCATCGCGATTGACCACGTTCACGCTCTCTTGGACTCCGATTTCACCAAGTCTTGTACATCCTGGATTCACCTCCTCATGGCACTTGTCACGGATGCTTGCAACAGCCTCCTCACATCCATCCAGAAGAAGTCCCTCAGCCACTTCTCTGACCTGAGCCTGTCCGAGACCCTCCACCTCACGTACATGAAATGCTCCCTCAAATCTCTCGACATGTTCTTCGCCGACACCCAAGATGACCTGGACAACTGGATCACCTGCATGGGGTGCGCCACCACCTTCCAGCTCCCCGTCTCCAAGGATGACTGGGACATCTACCTCTCCAAGTGCAGTGGCGATATTACTGCCACTTGCTCCCTCATTGTTGAGGAGGCCGTCGAGGCTGCCCATCTACATGTGCAAGTGTGGGCTGATGGCCAACGCGTGTTTGCCCAAGATGCCGCGATCCAATGCCTCGCATCTGATCACTCCCCTGACATTTCCGACCTCATCTCCGACCCCCGTCTGATCGAATGGTCTTGTCGCCTCCTCGAGGTGATGAAACACCACTTCACAGAGACCCTTGTTACCAAGGCCTCTCAGACCCTCCCCACACATATCTCCGACTGCCTTGATGCTGAGCATCAAGCCAAGGTCGATGTGGCCCACCGCAATGCCCACACTGAAGCCAAACACCTTTACCACGCAGAACTGACCTGTCTCCAGTCCAGCGCCCTTGAGGAGGCAGCTTGCAACTTTGAGACATGGAAATCCACAACACTCCTCCCTGAATGGCAGGTGAAGGAAGCCTCTTCGAAAGCTGAGAAGCTTTTGGAGCTGGATGCCTTTAAACATGGCATTGCCATCAAATTGGAGGAACACAAGGAGAACGCCCACCTTGTTGCGGCCAAATCCCTTGTCCTCTCCAAGACTGAGAGCTGCCGCTCCCGTCGTAAGGACCGCTGTGCGGACCCCACCCATGCATCCCACAGCATCTCCTGCGCATGCTCTCCGTCCCCATCCCTGTCTCACAGCCAGAAGCTGGACAAGACACCAACAAAGGCAGACTTTCAGGTGAGTGACCTCGCTTCCTCTGCTCCTCTTTGTGCCCCCATAAGCGACCATGCTCGGGGCCAGGCTGGACCTAGCATCACCCAAGAGGTGTCCGGACCTGTTCTACCCATACACGTCGCCGGGCCACTGGTTGGACCTGGCATTGTGAAAGCACCAGTGGGGACCCAAGGAGATGCCGACTCTGGCTTACCCTCGACCCCAACGAGCTGCCTCCCTGAGATACTCCCTGCCACAGCCCTACCCATGTTGTCCTCAAATGATATCCCAGATGTCATGATGGCACTGGCTGCTCCCTTGGGAGACGCCTGCCCCAGTTCGGCGCAACCGGTTCCCAGTCCCGAAATCATGCCAACAGACGTCGCCTTGACCCTGAAAGTCTCCCTGGTAGATCGTTACCAGTTGGTGATACCGTTGCCCGCCTCCATCCCTCCTGTTGAGACGGCTGAGGACTGCATGATGCATCTCCTTGGCTCCACCATCATGGCGGCCCTCGTCCCCCTCAAGTCCTCCATCGAGGACATCAGCTCCTGCCTCCACACCGTTGAGGATACCCAGAACTGGGTCCCCGGCAATGGCAAGGGCTACCCTGAGGATTTCGACCCCGCCGATTACAATTCCGGCTTCCCCACTCTCAAGGCTCCAGTTGGAGGTGAGGAATGTGTGGATGATTACCACACAGTGTCTGCTCCCTCCCGTGCTGAGGCTGAAGATGCAGAGATGGAAGATGCCCATAAACGTTTTGAGAGCCACAACGATAATGAGGACGTCCACCCATTCTTCGAAATGGTCGTCCTCAACGTGTGCAACCAGCCACACAATGAAATCAACCTGGCACACCTTGCTATGCTTGCTGACATTGCTGCCAAGGACTGGGACCATTTCTGCTCTGCAATGTTCCTCAACCGCTTGCAGATCCCCCCATCCCCCGCCGTTGGCAAAGCCTTCCTCACTCGCACCCGCATGCTCCTTGTCAAACTCCAATTGGAAGATGACCTGCACCATGACCTCCGTGCTGACAACCTTGGTCGCCCTGCCTCCCCAGCTGGTCCCTCTTTCATGGGCCCTTTCCTTGCTGCTGCTCGAGGCTCCATTGAACCTGATGCTTCCACTTGCGGCTCAGCTGCTCTTGACGCCCCTACACTGGCAGGTCCACCCACCCGTCTGTCGGAACCCATTTCGATCTTGTCTGATGGGACCAAGATCTCTGGGTTTACCAAGTCCTCTCCTCCCTGTGCCTACCCCGTGGGCTCCACCCTCAACCTCAATACTCCTCCGCCAGGTGATGGCCCTGGGTGGAAAGTCATGGGTGGAAAGCATGGTCAAACCTTTGCTTTGATCACTGCCTCTCGCCCCACTGTGTCCTCTGCCCTGCCTACCCTCCCGCCCTCCACCGCACTGGCTGCTCACAGCTTCTTGATGAAGCCCCAGTTGGACTCACTGACTCGCGACCAAGTCATCAGTGCTTTTAATGCTCAGTTCACTCCAAAGCTTAGTCTCTGTGTTCCAAAGGAGCGAGTGGTCGCTGCCTTCCTGGAGAAGGCCTCCCACCCCACCCCTGCTTCCCCTCCTGCTCCCCACCTGGTCACGAAGACGGAATTCACTCTTGTCTATGACACCCATGCCAGTGACCTGTCCGCCCCCTCTGGCCACTGCAGCGATGCTGCGTCGTATGTCTGCTCCATCCAGAAACACGTCAAAGATGCTGGAACCAAGCAGGCCAAGCTCATTGGTGGCTGCTGGACCAACCAGACATCACGCAACTTCGTGTTGACGTTCAATGGGAACCCCTCCCTTGACGAGGTGCTCTGCCTCCACTCCATTTTCACGCATGTCCTTGGACTGCATTACTCTCTGGTCCCATCCCATGGGTACACCCGTGTTGTCCTGAATTCGGTCCCCACCATGTGGGAGACCATGGGCGCTCCGCTTCCCTCTGCTGCAGCTCTCTGCGCAGAACTTGCTTGTAATGCAGGTCTTAAGGACCTCATTCTCCTTGGGGAACTGTACTGGCTGACAGCCAGACACCCCAATGCCCATCATGGGTCTATTTCTGTCGCTTTTCTTGACCCCGATGGTTCGTGTCTTAAGGACATTTTGCGAAACCCTCCCTTCCTTTTTGGCAACCACACAACTTGCCCACGTAAGTACAAGGCGCACCCTCTAATTTCCCAATGTGAGTGCTGCTGGATGCTTGGCCACAAGGCTGCACACTGCCCACGTCCCAAGGACACCGTGGTGTGCCCCATCTGCGCTGGTGCCCATGCCAAGGATGAGCACCACAAGAAGTGCCAGGTGGTGTCTAAACACACTGAGGTCTACTGCACATGCCCAGTAGTATGCATTAACTGCCAATGGGCTCGCAAGCCGGCTAAAGGCCATTCTGCTCTCTCTCTCTTGTGTCCACTTTGTTCCAAGTTCCATTCCCCCATTGCACACACTGGGGACTCCTCCAATGAGGAGAAGAATGGCATCAATGCTGATGCCACCTGGCGAGCTCCGAGCTCCCCATCCCCAGACGTCAAGATGCTCTCTGATGGAGAGTCTCCTGCACCCCTGGTCGTCGCCCCTGCATTGTCACTATGATTGATACACCCATATCGATCGTGTCAGTCAACATGTGGAAATGGAACCCTTTGTTTATCGCCTTTCTCCAGGCGACACATGCTGATATTGTAATGGTTCAGGAACCGTGGTTTGGCCGTCTCATCCCCGCTTGCTCTGACTCCAACCCTGACGGTGACGAGGTCCGTGGTTTTGCCACCCACCCCAGGTGGGAATTCTTCACCCCAAAGCACCAGAAAGGCAAGGTGTGCAAGGTCGTGACTTATGTCTGACAAACCCTCCTCATGTCCTGTGACATGCGCGTCGTGTCATTGACTGACCACCCCATCGCGTCCCCATCATCCCAAGCCTTAGAAGTCTCCATTTCAGGTAATGTCTTTCTTCTTGTTAATATTTACCATCACGTTGTAAACCATCGCCTGGCTCTTGGGCATATTCTACCTACCCCTCTTGATTCAGTTCTCCCTACTTATGTTGTTGGGGATTTCAACACACACTCCTCCACTTGGTCCTTCCTGGGGGCCACAGTGTTGAGTTGGGCCAGCCCCCTTGAGGACTGGTTCGAAGACTCCGACCTCATGCTTGTCAATTCCACAGGGTTGGCTACATGCAGAGGCAAGGCTAGACAGTGTGACTCCATTATCGACCTTGCTCTTTTAAATGACTTGGCATTATATACTGGCAGATTTTCCCCAGTCTCCATTTCCTTCTTAGACTCCCTTGGCTCTGACCACGCAGCTTTATCTATCAACTGGACTCCTCCCTATGAGCCCCTCCCCTATGTACCTACACTTCTGCCTGGCTTTGTCATTGACAATTCCCTGGTTGCCTCTTGGACCAAAGACTTTGCCTTGCTACCTACTCCTGACATTTCAGACATTGAATCCCTTACCCGCACTGCAGATGCCCTTGACATGGATATTTATGCCATCTCAGGGAAGCTGTTCAAACACTGGCACACACCTGACTTCCGGGGCCTCCGTTGGTGGAACCTACACTGTGAGGCCGCCCTTGCTAGTGTCGCTTCCATCTGAGGCGAGTCACGTAAAGATGCCATCAAGGCGCTTCGTCGCACAATCATGGAGGCAAAGCGAGGCTGGTCCAATGACAATCTCACCACAGTCACCCGTGACACTCTGTGGAAGGCTACTGCCTGGCGACATGGCAGATGTGCAAATAAGATCCCTCCACTCCTGAAACTCGATGGCTCTTTGGCCACCTTCCACACTGATCTACAGCAAGTCCTGTCCAACCACTTCTTCCCCACGGTCCCCAAACCCATCCCAGACTCTGACCCTGATGACCCTGCCCCCCTTCCTCCTTGTGGCTTCGACCCTATCACAGATGAAGAAGTTTCTTGCAACCTTGCATGCACCTCTAACAAATCTGCTCCAGGCCCATCAGGCATCACTTATAAACTTCTCAAGTGGTGCCATATGGCTGCGCCCTCCCGCCTCACATCCCTGTTCAATGCTGCCACCACACTGGGTCACCACCCATGGCATTGCACCACCATCATCCCCATTCTGAAACCTGGTAAAATATATTACCAGGTTGTGAAGGCCTATCGCCCGATATCCCTCCTAGAGTGCTGTGGAAAGCTCCTTGAGCATATCATGTCGAAGCGCATCCTGTTGGACTCCGCAAGGTACAACCTCCTCCCCCCCTGTCAATTTGGCTCATGAGACTACCACATGGCCACTGATGCCGTGCTGAGTATGACTCACACAGTCCAGACATGTATCAAGAGCGGATGGGTCGCTGGCCTCCTCCTCTTCGACATCCAGGGCTTCTTTGACAATCTTCATGTCGGACGTCTTGTCCACATTTTCTCACTCCTCAGCTTTGCCCCTTTCTTGTGTGACTGGGTTTGCTCTTTCCTCACGGACAGATGCATCACCCTCACCTTTAATGGTGAGCCCTTACCCAAGATTGTCCTGAATCATGGCACCCCACAAGGCTTGCCCCTCTTGCCCATCTTGTCTGCTCTGTACATCCTCCCCCTTCTCCATCATTCCGAAGCCTGGCGCTTCAAATCCCTCTCTTCCTATGTTGATGATGGCGCCATTGTCGCCACTGGCGCAACCCACCAGGCAATGCTTCAGAAGTGTGCTGACAGCTTCTACATCGTCACTGACTGGCTCATGAGGAACAGCCTTCAGATTGATCCCAACAAAACGGAGTTCATAGCATTCCAACCCCGTTGTGCATCTGTCGCCTGTGTCGGTGCCCTTTGACCCTCAATTGACCTTCACATTCCCAGCAGCGGGACCCTGCAAGTTCGTCGCTTGTCGTTAGTCCGCTACCTTGGAGTCTTCATCAATGACAAATTCAGCTGGAAACCACACCTCAAAATCATGGCTGCTAGAGCCCAGTCTTCTTTTTGGGGCCTCTTGTTGGGAAACTCTGTCCGCAGCATCGATTTCCACTCCTGGCACACAGTCTTCCATGCTATCACACTTCCCGTTCTCTTATATGGTCTCCCTGTCTGGTCTCACCGGCTACCGAAATCCCACGTCCACATCCTCCAAGTGGCCCAGAATGTTGCTGTTCGATGCATCAGTGGCACTTTTCGTACCACCCCGGTCGAGCCCCTTCACCACATGCTCTCTATTCCTCCTATTAAATACACCATTGTGAAATACTGTGCTGCCTTCACTGCACACCTCTCGCGCCTCGCGCCTACTGCCGTTTTACGCACCCTTCCATCTTTTGACCCTTCTGCCCTCTACCCTCCTCTCCACCCCATCCCAACCCCCCTATCTTCCCTCCTTCCTACGACATTCCCCGTCTTTTGCATCCCCACTGGCCTCACTTGGACTCACCCACAGGTCCACAACACCTTAGTGTCCCCAAAGACGACAGCCCATCAGGTGACGATATTACAGATCACCAACAACCCCCTCCCCAACTACACCTCCATCTTCATCTACCCACTCCCTCACCCCGAACACTTCGCCATAGCTTACCTTGTCTTCATCGATGGGGTGTGCATTGAGCATGGCTTCCGTGCGAGCCATGATCGCATCCTTGCTGCTACCCTTGTGGCGATCGCAGGTGTCCTCTCCCTTGGCCCACACCCAGGCACAAACACCACTATCTTCCTGCCTAACTGCAACCTCCACCGCCCCCTCTT
>Ga0307509_10008345_pt1 | contig 13233 bp, 14 predicted proteins | sample 10_EM_MG_FD_202245 | JGI IMG/M metagenome (GOLD analysis project Ga0307509, IMG submission 202245) | Populus trichocarpa ectomycorrhiza microbial communities from riparian zone in the Pacific Northwest, United States - 10_EM | ecosystem: Host-associated > Plants > Roots > Unclassified | place...
ACTTCGACAAGGCTTCGGTGGTGAGGCCGTCCTCGGCGAGGATGGTCACGCTGTGCACGCCGCCGGGCGAGCGCCCGGTGGCCGGATCGATCAGGTGGTGATGGCGCACGCCATCGGCATCGAAGTAGCGCTCGTAGTCGCCCGAGGTCGAGATCGACACGTCTTCGAGCGGCAGCATCGCGACCATCTCGCCGGGGCGGCGCGGGTCGCGCACGCCGATGGTCCACGGGCGGCCGCGGCGGTCGCCGATCACGCGGCTGTCGCCGCCGGCGGTGACGATGGCGTGGCGGATGCCGCGCTCGCGCAGGATCGTGGTGGCGTTGTCGACCGCATGGCCTTTGGCGAAGCCGCCGAGGTCGATGCGCATGCCGTCGAGCGCGAAGCGCACCGTGCCGGCGTGCGGGTCGAGGATCAGGTTGCGCCAGCCCACCAGCGCGCGGGCGCGCGCCAGCGCGGCCTCGCTCGGGCGGATGCGCTGGCGGTAGTCGTAGAGCTGGCCGACGGCAGCGTAGGTGATGTCGAACGCGCCGCCCGAGAGCTGCGCGAAGTGGTTGGCGCGCGCCAGCAGCCGCGCCATCTCGGCGCTGAGCCGCACCGGTGCGGTCGCGGCGTCGCGGTTGATGCGAGAGAGTTCGGAGTCGGGCTTGTGCGGGCTCATGCAGCGGTCGATGCGGTGCATCTCGCCCATCACCGCGGTGATCGCGGCCTCGCCTTGCGATGAATCGTCGGCCCACAGCTCGACGCTGATCGCGGTGCCCATGATCGCCTCGTCGCGCTTGAGCCAGCCGCCGGCGCACGGCGGCTGAGCCAGCGCAGCGCTGACGCGACCCTCACGATGGCGGACCTTGGAGATGCCGAACATGCTGCTGCGATTCCCTGAAAGGAGTGGTCGGCGAGTCTTTTTGATACGTGTGCCGACGCGCCCTTCACAACGCAGGTCATGTGCCCGTCGGCCGGTGGCGGTGAATCGTGAAAAGATGCCGCTATTGGTTCTGCAGCCGTTGGTATGCGCGGCGCGATTGCGCACAGAGCGACAAATTTTTTGTCGGGATGCGTAGGAATGCGTCAAGTGTGAGAAAGCGAAACGACGGTTTTCGATCAAATCGGGGCCGTTCGTATCCGGATGTTGCCGCCGCTCATCGTGTCGCGCGCCCTCGCACGGCGTACACGCCCGAGGCTCGCGTCCGCCTTCCCGTGAGCCCGCAGATCGCGGCGCGCGTCTTGCATCGGGTCGGAGCACCACCCGCCAGCAGGAGTGCCGTCATGCGACTGTTCGTGCTGCCCACTTCCACGGCCCTGGCCGTCCTGATCGCCGCCGGCGGCTTTGCCTGGCTGGCAGCGCGGGACGACGCGCGCGATGCGATGACGCCGGCGCAGTCGTTCGCCCGTCCCTCCGCGCCCGAGCCGCAGCTCGCCGATCGGCTCGACGAGCACCCCGTCGACGCCGCGGGCTGGCAGTCGCTCGGCCGGCTGTACGCGGCGCAGGGGCGGCATGGCCTGGCCGTCATTGCGTTCCGCAACGCCGCGCAGCTGCGGCCCGACGACGCCACGCTGCTGACCGAATACGCGTTCTCGGCCGCCGTCACCAGCCAGCGCACCGGCGCGGACGAGCCGCAGCGCCTGATCGAACGCGCGCTACAGCTCGACTCGACGAATCCGCAGGCGCTGGCACTGGCCGGCACGCTCGCGCTGGACCGCGGCGACTACGACGCCGCCACCCAGCACTGGGAACGGCTCGCGCAGCTCGAACCCGCCGACAGCGCGAGAGGGCGAGAGATCCACGCGAGCATCGCGCAGACGCGCCGGCTCGCGCATGCGCAGGCCGGCCGCATCGAACTGGCGCGAACCCGCTGACCGCGGCTCACGGCGCCGGCATGTCGGTGACGACGATCCGCACGACCCCCGTGCCCGCAGACGCCGACACGGCGACGCGCGTGGCCGCGAGGCCGTGCGCGACGAGGTAGTCGCGCACGCTCGCGGCACGCCCGCCGACCAGCGTGGCGTCCTTCGTGGCGGGATCGTTCGGCGCACTGACGACGACCTGTGTGAGCTCGTTGAGTTGCCCGGTTGCGATGCGGTCGAGCACCGCCGCGAGCGGCGGCTTCACGACCGTCTTGCCGGTGTCGAACGAGAAGTGCAGCGGCACCTCGGCTCGCAGGCTGCCATCGGGCTGCAGCACGAACAACACCGGCGTGCCGCGGAACAGCTCGGCCAGCCGCAGCTTCTCGATCGCCAGATTCGCCTTCGTCGACGCCGCCCGGGTCGCGGCATTCGGCGGTGACTGCCGGGCCTGAGCCGGCGACTGCGGCACTTGCGCGCCTGATGGTCCTGGCTTCGACGGCGGTGTGCTTTGGCAGCCGGCGATCAGCACGATCGCCGAGCTGGCGACGAGCAAGGCCGAACGGGCGGCGAGCAACGAGAAGAGACGCATGGAAATGAATCGAACACCAGTCGAGCGCCGGAGGCACGGTGCTGCATTCTCGGTGCGCCGACGCGGCCCGCGGTAAGCATCCGAAACCGCGCGCGGCGTTGTCCGACAGGCGCTTGGGCGCGCCGCTCACGCGCTTTGCACGGCCGCGCCGACACCCGCCCCGGGGTCGCACTTCTACATTGGCCGCATCTTCACTGCATCGACCCCGGTCGTCACCATCATGAAGCGCGTCCACCAACTCCTGCTTGCTTGCATCCCGGTTCTGGGCCTGGCCGCCTGCGGTGGCAGCGACACCCAAGACCGCCTCGACGTGGCCGACCCGGTCGTGCGCTTCGTGCATGCCTCGCCGATCGCGCCGAACCTGACCCTGTACCGCGCCGAGGTCGCGCAACCCGACGCGACCAACGTGCCCTACAAGTTCGCGTCAGACTACTTCGATGTCGACCTGGGCAGCAACGACTGGCTGGTGAAGACCGCCACCGGCAGCGTGACCATCGGCACCGTGCCGATCGACCCGGTGCGCGGCAACCGCTACACGATCGTCGCGCTGCCGGCGTCCAGCACCGACAGCAGCACCTACCTGATCGTCGACCCGTACAACAAGCCGCTGGGCAGCAACAGCACGCACCTGCGGATCATGAACGCCTCGTTCAACGCGGCCAACATCGACCTCTACATGACGGGCTTGACCGGCGACATCACGCCGTCCACCGTGACGCCGCTGGTCGGCGCGACCGCCTACAAGACCTCGGGGCCGGCTTCGGGCAGCGACTCGGTCGACATCCCCGGCGGCACTTGGAAGGTGACGATCACCACGGCGGGGACGAAGACGATTCTGTTCCAGGGCCAGGTGACCTTCGACGACAACAAGGACGTGCTGCTGGTGACCGTGCCCGACACGGTGACGCCGGGCGCGATCAAGACGCTGGTGAAGATCGAAGGCACCGCCGGCGCGACCGAGGTCCCGACGGTCTGACGCATGCGGGCGAGGCACCCATGAACCAAGGCTTCGGCATCGAGCGCCCGGCCGTGCACACCCACGAGGAGCACGACAGGCCGGCGCGCTACCTGGTCATCATCGAATCGGGCGGGTCGCCCGTGGCCCGCTTGTTCCTCGACAACCGCGAGCTGGTGGCAGAGTTCGATGCCGGTGCCGACGAAGTCGCGATGATGGCGACTGGGCTGCTGGCGGACCACAGCGCGAGTCTGCCCGAGTGGGATCGAGCGCTCGCCGGACACAGCGAAGCCGAACGGGCAGCGGCCGAGGTGTACACGCTCGACGTGTAGCAAGGCGGACGACCTCCCGGCGACGGGCGCAGCCGCCATCGCAGGCCATCGCAATCACGCTGGCGAAACGGCGCGCCGACGCGTACCCTGGCTACCGGTCGACGATCCGAGGAGCTGCCATGCTGAGCCACGCCCGAGTCACCACGATGCTGCCCGTCAAGGACATGCTGCGCGCCCGCGATTTCTACGAGAACAAGCTGGGCCTGCAGCCCGGCGGCTTCAAACCCGACGGCAAGTTCGTCTACAGCGTATCCGGCGGCGTGCTGGCCTTGTTCCCGAAACCAGAGGGCACCAAGGCCGATCACACCGCGATCAGCTTCCAGGTGCCGGACATCGCCGCGAGCATCCGCGCGCTCGAGCGCGCGGGCGTGGTCTTCGAGGACTACGATTTTCCGGGCTTGAAAACGGTGGACCACGTCTGCGTACTGGGCGCCGAAAAGGCCGCGTGGTTCAAGGACCCCGAAGGCAACTACCTCTGCATCCACGAAGACATCGAAGCGACCTGAACCGCTGAAATTCGCGGCGGCGCCGGCGGCTCAGGCAAGATCGGCGGCGTGGACACCCTCAACGACCCGATCGCCCTCCCCCTGGCGCCGCCGCCGCCGCAAACCTGGACTGCCGACATTGCCCTGCGCATGCGCCGGTTGCTGGCCCTGAAGCTGGTCGGCACCACGGCCTTCACCTGGCTCTTCTTCATCGGCTACCTCTACCTGCTGCAGCACCCGGCCCACCCGGTCACCGTGATGCCGCTGACCGCGCTCGACCGGCTCATTCCGTTCCAGCCGCAGGCGCTGTTCGTCTACTTCACGCTGTGGTTGTACGTCGGCGTCGCACCCGGCTTGGAGCTCAGCTTCACCGAACTCGTCGTCTACGGCTTGTGGGTCGGCGCACTGTGCCTGACCGGCCTGGCCTGCTTCTATGTCTGGCCGACGCAGGTGCCGCCGCTGGCGATCGACGTGTCGGGCTTCCCGGGTTTCGCGACGCTGCAGGGCGTGGATGCCGCGGGCAACGCGTGCCCGTCGATGCATGTGGCCGTCGCGATGTTCACGGTGATCCGACTCGACGACGTGCTGCGCCGCGCCGGCACACCCGGCTATCTGCGCCTGATCAACCGCGTCTGGTTCGTCGCGATCGCCGCGTCGACGCTGATGGTCAAGCAGCACGTGGTGCTGGACGTCATCGCAGGCGCGCTGCTCGGCATCGCCTTCGCGCTGCCGTCGATGCGCTGGCGGCCGGCGCCCGCGGCGCCGCGCCGGATATCATCGGCCGTCAACAATCAGACGCCGACGTCATGACCGGCGCGCCAACGGACCAAAGCACGATGAGTTCGCTGAAGGAATTGCAGGACCTGGTTCACGAGAAGTTCGGCATCGAGGCCTCGGCGCTCGACCCCGGCGCGTCGATGCGCGAGAAGGGTTTCGATTCGCTCGCGCTGGTCGAATTCCTGTTCGCGATCGAGGACCGCTTCGGCATCTCGATGTCCGACGAAGACTCGAACATCGACACGCTGGCGCAGCTGTCGGCCGTGGTCGACAAGCTCATCGCAGCGAAGGCGGCGTGAACCAGGTCGCGGTCACCGGGCTGGGCGTCGTGTCGCCGCACGGCGACGATGCGCAGGCCATGTTCGCGGCCCTGATGCGCGCCGAATCGACGGTGCAGCTCATCTTCCCCGAGTTGCCCAAGCCGGCCGCCGCGGCGCTCGCGCCCTTCGATGAATTGCGCTGGTTCACCAAGCTGCAGCTCGCCGGCGTCGACCGCGTCAGCCAGCTCGCCGTGGCCGCCGCCGAGCTGGCGATGCGCGATGCGGGCCTGGGCCCAGGAGCCGCCAGCGATGTCGACCCCGAGCGCATCGGCGTCTTCGCCGGCTGCGGCATGGGTGGCGCGGCCGCGCTCGAGACGGCGTACCGCGGCGGGCGTGTACCGCCGCTGACGATCCCCGCGTTCATGCCCAACGCGCCGGCTTCGCATGTGGCGATGCGCCACCACGTGCAAGGCCCGGTGCTCACCTATTCGGTGGCCTGCGCCTCGTCGGCGGTCGCGATTGCCGAAGCCGCCAAGGCGATCCAGCGCGGCGATGTCGACCTGGCGATCGCCGGCGGCAGCGAAGCGCTGATCGTGCCCGGCGTCGTGCTCGCGTGGCAGGCGATGCAGACCTTGGCCAGCTTCAAGCCCGGCGAGGCCGCAACCGCGATCCGCCCGTTCGCCAGCGACCGCAGCGGCTTCTGCCTGGGCGAAGGCGCCGCGTTCCTGATCCTCGAATCGACCGAGCGTGCGCGCCGGCGCGGCGCGCGCAGCTACGCGCAGCTGTCCGGCTGGGGCATCAGCAGCGATGCCACGCACCTGACCAAACCCGATGCACCCGGCCAGGCCCGCGCGCTGCGCGCGGCGCTGCGCCAGGCCGACCTGCAGCCGCGCGACGTGGGCTACTGCAACGCACACGGCACCGCCACGCGCATCGGCGATGTCGTCGAGCACGACGCGCTCGCCGCCGTCTGGGGCGACGGCCTCGATCGGCTGCGCGTCAGCTCGACCAAGGCCTTGCACGGCCACCTGCTCGGCGCCGCCGGCGCGCTCGAGGCCGTCATCACGGTGCTCGCGCTGCACCGGCGCGAGCTGCCGCCGAATGCGCACGCTGACGCGGTCGATCCGGCCTGTCAGCTGAACCTGGTGCGCGCGGCGGACGACAACGCTGCATCCGGCGTCGACGCGGCCATCAGCAATTCGTTCGCCTTCGGCGGCACGAACGCGGTGCTGTTGTTCAGGCGCGGCTGAGCGACCACCGCCTGCCGTCCTACGCCGGTGCGCGGCGTCTTCCGCGCGACGCGCCCGCTGGCGCTCCATAAGCTTGGTACATCGCAGCGGCTAGCTGCGAGGCAGCAGGAGCACGCCATGATGAACAGCGTCAGCCGCTTGAACGGCTCCACGATCACCGCGACGGACGGCCGGATCGGCCACGTCATCGAGGTCTATTTCGATGACGAGGCCTGGGCCATCCGCTACCTCGTCGTCGACACCGGCAGCTGGCTGTCGGGCCGCGAGGTGCTGATCTCGCCGTACGCCGTGCAACAGCCGATCGGCCTGGTGAAGAACCTCGATGTCACGCTGACCCACGAGCAGGTGGAAGACAGCCCGCACATCGACACGCATCAACCGATCTCGCGGCGCCACGAACGCGAGTACCTCGACTACTACGCGTACCCGGCTTACTGGGGCGGCGATGCGCTGTGGGCGATGAGCGCGATGCCGCTGATCCCGCCCGCGCTGCAAACGCCGCTCGAAACCCAGGAAGAACGCGCCCGCCTCGACGAAGACGTGCCCGCGGAAGACGTGCACCTGCGCAGCAGCGCGAACGTGACCGGCTACGACATCCAGGCCAGCGACGACAGCATCGGGCATGTCGCGGACTTCGTCTTCGACGACGAGTCGTGGGCGATCCGCTACCTCGTGATCGACACGCGCAACTGGTGGCCGGGCGGCAAAAAGGTGCTGGTCGGCACGCACTGGATCGAGAGCATCGACTGGGCCGACCGGACCGTGAAGGTCAAGCTGACGCGCGACCAGATCAAGGACAGCCCGAAGTACGAAGAAGGCCAGCCCATCAACCGCGACTACGAGGAACGTCTGCACAATGCCTACGACCGCAAGGGCTACTGGGACTGACAAGGCCGCCCACGCGAGATCGATGGCACGCGCCGAGGCCGCCGTGCCGGCCGCGATGCGCGTCACGCACGCCGATCGCGTCATCGATGCGCAGAGCGGCACGACCAAGGGCGAGCTGGTCGCGTTCTACGCCGGCGTGTCGGCCCTGATGCTGCCGCACCTGCGCGCCCGGCCGGTCGCCCTGCTGCGTGCACCGGACGGCGTCGACGGCATGGTCTTCTTCCAGAAGCACGCCGAGGCCGCCGAACTGTCCGGCGTCACGCGGCTCGACCCTGCGCTCGACGCCGGCCACGAGCCGCTGCTGGCGATACCGGCGCAGCGCGGGCTGCTGTCGGCCGCGCAGATGAACGTGGTCGAGTTCCACACCTGGAACGCGACCACGCGCCACATCGACAAACCCGATCGGATCGTCTTCGACCTCGACCCCGGCAGCGGCGTGACATGGCGCCACATGCAGGAGGCAACGCAGCTGCTGCACGGCTTCCTCGATGAACTCGGCCTGGCCAGCTTCCCGAAGACCAGCGGCGGCAAGGGCATGCACGTGGTGGTGCCGCTCGCGCCGCAGCTCGGCTGGGACGCGGTGAGGGCCTTTGCCCAGGCCCTGGTGCGCCACGTCGCCGAGGTGATCCCGGATCGCTTCGTCGCGAAGAGCGGGCCGAAGAACCGGGTCGGCAAAATCTTCATCGACTACCTGCGCAACGGCTTCGGCGCGACCACCGTCTGCGCCTGGTCGGCGCGCGCGCGGCCGGGGCTCGGCGTGTCGGTGCCGATCGCCTGGGACGAGCTGGATGGGATAGCCGGCGCGGACCACTGGACGGTGCGCAACATCGCGCCGCGCATCGCGATCGGCAACGCGCCATGGGCCGACTACAGCGGCACGCGCCAGCGCCTGTCGGCGGCGATGAAGGCGCTCGGCTTCGACCCGAGCTCGGAGGCCCCATGGCAAGCCACGTGATCTGGAAAGGCGCCATCAGCTTCGGCCTGGTGCATGTGCCGGTGGCGCTGTACCCGGCGTCCAGCGAAGGCGGCATCGACTTCGACTGGCTCGACAAGCGCTCGATGGACCCGGTCGGCTACAAGCGCATCAACAAGCGCACCGGCCGGGAGATCGCCAGCGCCGACATCGTCAAAGGCGTCAAGCTCGACGACGGCGACTACGTCGTGCTGAGCGACGACGAGATCAGAAAAGCGTTCCCGAAGACGACGCAGACCATCGCCATCGAGTCGTTCGTGCACGCGACCGAGATCCCGTTCGTGATGCTGGAGCGGCCCTACTACCTGGAGCCCGTGGCCAAGGGCGCGAAGGTCTATGCGCTGCTGCGCGAGGCCATGCTGCAACAAGGCGTGATCGGCATCGCCAGAGTCGTGATGCACACCAAGGAACACCTGGCCGCGCTGGTCCCGGCCGGCCCGGCGCTGATCCTGAACACCTTGCGCTGGCAGAGCGAGATCCGCGACTTGAGCGAACTCGACCTGCCGGCGGCGGGCAAGACAGCCGAGGGGCTGAAGGACAGCGATCTCGAGATGGCGGCGCGCCTCGTCGCCGACATGACGAAGCCGTGGCGGCCCGATCACTACGCCGACAACTTCTCCGACGCGATCCACACGCTCGTGAAGCAGCGGGCCCGCGCCGGCAAGACCGAGACGGTGCAAGCGCTGGAGGCCGACACCGAACCGGCGTCGGGCAGCAATGTGGTCGACCTGACCGAGCTTCTGCGCAAGAGCCTGGCCGGCCACGGTTCGCGTTCTGCCGCCAAGGCCACCGCGGCGAAGAAGGCCGCACCGCGCAAGCGCGCTTGACCCTAGCGTCGGCACAGCGCGGCGACGAGGTCCGACTGCGTGATGATGCCGACCAGCCGGCGCTCGGCGTCGATGATCGGGATGTGGTGGTGGCCGGTCGCGGCGAACAGCGGCACCAGTTCGCTGATCGGCCGGTCGGCGCTGGCGACGCGCACGCGGCGCGTCATGATCTGCCCGACGACCTCGGGCTTGTCCGAGTGCGAGGTCGTGGTGGCGCGGATCATCGAGCGCAGGCGTTCCGTCCAGCCGGCGTGCAGGTCGAGCTCCGCGCCTTTGAGAAAGTCGGCGAGCGTCACGATGCCGACGATGCGGGCAGCCCGGTCGACCACCGGCAGCGCCTTGATGCCGCGGCTGCGCAGCGTGGCCCAGGCGTCCTGCAGCGGCGTGCCGAACTCGGTCGTCGCGACCTCGACCGACATGATGTCGGCGCAACGGGTCGCGCCCATCTTGCGCCGATAGGCCTGCAGCTCGGCCTGGCCGAGCAAGTCCTGCAAGTCGTCGCGGCCGATGTCCAGGACCTGGTTGTAGCGCGCAATCACCGCGTCCAGATCGGCCTCGTCGAAGTGGAGCCCGCGCACTTCGGGCGACGCCGCGGCAGCCACCGCATGCTGCCCATGCGGATAGCGCCGGCGCGTCGCGCTGTTGTAGGCCACGCCCGCGGCCACGAGCAGGACCGAGTTCAGCATCACCGGCGCGAACGCGAACTGCGGGTCGCCGATCGCGCCCAGCACCGTCACCAGCGCGCAGGCACCGCCCGGCGGATGCAGGCAGCGCAGCGTGAACATCGCCGCGATCGCCAGCCCGACCGCCGCGCCCGCGACCACCGGCCCGCCACCGAAGGCCTGCACGCACACGATGCCTGCCAGCGCCGACACCGTGTTGCCACCGATCACGGCCCAGGGCTGCGCCATCGGGCTGCCGGGCACGCCGAACACCAGCACCGCGCTGGCCCCGATCGGCGCAACAAGCCAGGGCAGCGCCACCGCATGCGAGCCGAGGGCGCGGTACAGCAAGCCGGTCAACAACACGCCGAGGGCAGCGCCGACGACGACGCGAAGCCGCTCGCGGCCGTCGACCGTCATGCGCGCCGGCACGAGGTCGCGCAGCCACACGGCGGCGGATCGCCGCGTGGCTGCGGCGCTGGTGGTCGGCTTCGCGATGGGCGTGGAAGACATCAGGCGCCGCACTCTAGCAGCGCGGCGGCGGCGCATGCGTCGCGTCGACTCGCGAACGCTTGACCGAGGTCAAGTTTTCACAAACTCTGCGGCGAGTCGGGCAGCGCGTAGTCGAACTCGTAGTGGTGCTGGCCGTCGGCGATCCTGATCGACAGCTGGCCGGACAGCCCGGCGAGCTGCTCGGTCCCCGAGTCGGGCACGACCGTGATGCTCAGCTGCGGTGCACCGCGGTTCATCGTGCCGGTGTGCTGCAGGACGAAGCTGCCGCTGCGCCCATGCAGCGACCCCGCCACGCGCTCGATCGCGACGTAGCCGGCAGAGCCCTTGACCGCCGTGCCGGCCGTCAGCATCTCGCCGCGGCTCGTGCCCGACAGGTCGCCGCTGAACGTCTTGACGATACTCATTCGGCCGAGCCAGCCGCCCGCGCTCTCGTCGGACGGCGGCAGTGGGGACAGGTTGACGTCGAAGCGGCCGACGGCGCGTGCTGAGCTCATGAGCGTTTCCCTTTCGATGCGCGACGGCGACGCGCGACGAGCGGATTGTCACGCGACGACGAATTGGTAGTCCGCCTCGATGAGCCCGTCCGCACCGATGCGTTCATGGTCAGTCCTCGGTTGAAGCGGCCAGTCGGCCGAAGCGCCTGTAGAGAATGAACACGCCGATCGCGAGCCCGAACAGGTAGATCAGGCTGCGACCGAAGCCGGCGGCGCTGCCCTGCGTCGCCATCGCGCCGTGGGCGCCGTAGAAGACGATGCCGATCAGCGCGACGCCGAGTGCGTTGCCGACCTGCTGCACCGTCGCGAGCGCGCCGGAGGCGACACCGGCGCTGGCCGCCGGCATGCCGGCGAGCACCCGCGCGACCAGCGGCGCCATCACCATGCCCAGGCCGCTGCCCTGCACCAGCAGCACCGCCGCGATCGCTCCGATGCCCGACCACGCCGGCTGCGCAACGACGATGCAGAACATCAGCGCGTGGCCCGCCGCGAGCACCAGCGCGCCGATCGAAATGGCGTGACGGCCCCAGCGCTTCGCGAACCGGGGCGAGGCCATCGAGGTCGCGAAGAATGCACCGGCGAGCACGCTGAACATCAGCCCGGACGGCAACGGCGCGAGCCCCAGTCCTTGTTGCAGGTACAGCGCGAGCACGAAGTAGAACGACGCGTTGCCGGCATAGAAGGTCAGCGTGACCAGCAGCCCGAGCAGAAAGCCCGGCTGCGCGAGCAACTTCGGCGCCACCAGCGGCTGACCGCCGCGTGATGCGAGTGTCTGTTGCTGGCGCCAGAACATCACCAACATCAGCGGCGACGCGGCAAGACACATGAGGCTCCACAGCGGCCACCCCGCATCACGCCCCTGCACCAGCGGCAGCAGCAAACTGATCAAGCCGAGCGCGAGCCAGGCCGCGCCGCGCAGATCGAGGCGGCTGCCGGCCTGACCCGGCAACGGCGGCAGCACCCGCAAGCTCAGCGCCAACGCCAATGCGCCGATCGGCACGTTGATCAGAAAGCAGTTGCGCCAGCCCAGCCCCCAGACATCGAGGTCGATCAGCAACCCGCCGACGAGTTGCCCGCTGGCCGCGCCCAGGCCCAGCGTCAGGCCGTAAGCCGCGAAGGCCTTGGCGCGCTGCTCCCCGCTGTAGAGCGAGCCCAGCATCGCGATCACCTGCGGTTGCAGCAGCGCACCGGCCAGCCCTTGTGCGATGCGCGCAGCCACCAGCACCTCGGCGCTGCGCGCGACGCCGCAGACCGCCGAGGCCACGCTGAACAGCGCGAGGCCGCACATGAAGACGCGGCGCCGGCCGTGGCTGTCGCCGAGCCGGCCGCCGGTGATCAGCGCAGCGGCCGTGGTCAGGCCGTAGCCGATCACGACCCACTGCAGCGCTCCCGCGCCGGCGTGCAGATCGCGCTGGATCGACGGCAACGCGACGTTGACGATGAAGAAGTCGAGCACCACCATGAAGGTCCCGCTGAGCATCACCAGCAATGCCGCGCGGCCCGGTGTGCTCAGCGTGCGATGAGTCGGCTCGGGTCGAAGCGATGAGGACGAAGCGGCGCGCATGCGGGAACTCCTTTGTGAACGTGGGGCTGCTGTTCGACTGTGGCGATGCGGGGCACCGAAAGCCATGACCTCGGAGGTCATGGCGAACCGGCGCCGAAAATCGCTGAAGGCATCATCACGCCAGGCCTGTGGACGTGGAATCCTTCGGCGTCCATACTTCATGCGCTATCGTCCAAATCCACGGAGCGCGATGGATCCACTCGAAGACATCTTCAGCAGCATGCGCGTGCAGCAGGCGGTCTACGCGCACCTCGAGGCGCGTGCGCCCTGGGGTATCAGCTTTCGCGAGGGCGCCGGTGCGCGCTTCGGGCTGGTGGTGCGCGGCGGCTGCCGGCTGCGCATGCTCGGCAGCGACGAGTCGCTCGCGTTGGCCACCGGCGACTGCTACCTGATCGCGCACGGCGCGCGCTACCAGCTGCTGGACGACTTGCGCACGCCGACCGTCGATTGCTTCAGCCTGATCCGCGACCGCATCGGCAGCCCGATCCAGGTCGGCGGCGACGGCGCCGGCACCACGATCATCAGCGGCTGGTTCCAGTTCGACGCACAAGGCGCGCAGCCGCTGCTCGCGCTGCTGCCGCCGCTGATCCACATCCGCATGCAGCAGGAGCGCACCAAGATGCTCGAGGCCGCGCTGCAGCTGCTCGCGATGGAGACCCTGGCCGGCGCGCTCGGCAGCGGCCTGGTCGTGAGCCGGCTCGCCGACATCCTCTTTCTGCAGGCCGTGCGCACGCATGTGGCCACGCTCGGCGAGCGCGACACCGGCTGGCTGGCCGCGCTCGCCGATGCGCGCATGAGCGCGGCGCTGCGCGCGATCCACAA
>Ga0307509_10008346_pt1 | contig 13232 bp, 11 predicted proteins | sample 10_EM_MG_FD_202245 | JGI IMG/M metagenome (GOLD analysis project Ga0307509, IMG submission 202245) | Populus trichocarpa ectomycorrhiza microbial communities from riparian zone in the Pacific Northwest, United States - 10_EM | ecosystem: Host-associated > Plants > Roots > Unclassified | place...
TGGGGTGGGTAAGATGGGTATCAGGTTAAGGTCACCCAAAGAATATGTAAGGTGTTATGATGAATAGGATTTTGGTTGAATTGGAATAATATATTGTGTTACCAAAAACATGTGGAGAACTTAGTATGGGAGTTTTAGAAGTAAAGTTTAATTAGTATGTCCTTGTATGAGAACTAATGGCCTCGATGGTTACTAATGATCGACATTGTTTGAATAGTTTGTTATTGTGTGGAGACAAATGGCATTAATGGTAATTGGTGACCATCATTATTTGATCTAATTAACCATATAAGTAGAGGCTAAGGTTATCAAAAACCCTGATATATGGATGAATGGTGGATAGTAAAAGTGAAAATTGGCTAATGGATGATTTGTTAACCCAAAGGTAATATGATGAAAGTCATTATAGGTAGTATACATGGAAGAAAAAACTATATAGTGACAGCAGCACATGATCTAAAAGCTAAGCAGAGTTTTGGGGAAATAATACATGGAAAATTAAGGGCCATTATGATAGCTCAAGTATGTTAAGGTAGGAAATTAATATGAAGGCCAAAAGTTAAAGGTATTGGACTATAGAGAAATTCTAGATGCATGAAAGTGAAGGCTTATATGTTAGGTTATGTTTTTAAGCAAAGTCACATGTTGCATGGAAATAGATGAGCATGATTAGAGTATGTGTAAGGTTTCTCTAGCATTTGCACTTGTTGTATATCTTTCTGTATGCGGAGCAGCCTTACTGTTTGTTGTATGGGATGGCTTCCAGTGACGTCTCTATCATTGGTGGGGCTGTCCTGGAGACAAGCATTGCTGCAAGTTTGATATATTGATGCCTCCTATGTATGGTTGCTTTGTCTACTATAAGTAATATATAGAGGGAGTGCGAGTTGGATGCTCTGGTCTGCTGGAGTTGCTGTGGTTTTTGGCCTCCCTCTCTGGCTTTTGTTGTTACTTTATGCAGTGTATTTTGTTCAGCTTCCTGAAGTTGCTGCCTGTTTTTCTGGATGTTTCAAGCTTGTTTGTTGCTGGCTTTTATTGCTGGTCTGTAGCTGATTATTTGTTTGTTGCTGAAGGCTCTTCCCATGGCTATCTTTGGCTCCTGTCCTTCTAAGCTCATCATGGGAGCTTATACAAAACTGTTGGGCTGCTGTCTCCTTGCGGTTATGCTGATTTTGAGGTTCACAGAAAGGCTTTATACTGTTGTGCTTATATCCTGCAACACAGGTTGTATTTTGGCACCTTTGTGTTGGTTTTGTGCTGCTCTAGAAGCTATGTGCATCTTCTGGGCTTGAAGAAGCTTGCTGCTTTTGGTTGGACTCTAAGTTATGCGTTCTGCTATCGGCTGCGCATGCTGCTGGTTATGCTGGTCTACTGCAGCTTTTTGTTAAGCTTGCTGGTTTTGCTATCTTTGTTTAGGGAGCATGTCCCTCTTTTTTGTTGTATTCACTTGTTCAAGGGAGCCTGTATATTCTGACTTGCTGGTTTCCAGCTTTGTTTAACTTTTTGATCTATACAATTACTTACATTTGATCAAAAAAAAAATGTGAATTAATGATTTGAATCCATTTTAATTTGGTTGACAATATAAAACCAAGTAAGAATCTAAATAGAATCTTGATAATGAATTATTAAGTTATAATAGTCCTGGCCCTATTAATGCAAGAGATGTTGTACAAGTGGGGGAGCAGCAGTTGAGAATAACAAGGGAATCTGCAGGTTCTAAGAAGGTGCTCTGCATTTTATACTGCAATAAGAATTCCATGAATTTTATGATTACAAATTATTTAAATGCAAATTGTATTTTGAATATTAATGGTATAGAGCGAAAGAAAAAGATGAGTTAGATGGATTTATAGGCATTCGTGAAGGATGGATGGGCTTGTTAATGTTTGTGAAAAATAGATGAATCTATGGGCAATTAAATAAGGTAGTCAAGTTCATTGATATTCTTTGAAAGGGATAGTTAGAGTAAGAATATCGAGGAGGGATCGATCGAGATCGAGTTGACTTTTAAGATATTGACTACATGATTAATTGTTAACTTTAAGATTCAATTAAGAAAAAAAAAGGAATTAAAGAATACTTTGATTGAATACTATATGTCTTTTAATGTTATATTAACAAATAGATACATTTTAACGTTTATTGTTTGACTTCAGGTTCATTGTAGACTTGTCAAGAGTAGTAGCTTAGGGTTGTATTAATATTGTTTAGCCTTAAGTAATGGATTTTTTACATTGTATGATTGGTTATATCAAATAATTTGGATTGTATGTAATCTAACTTGTTATTTTATGATATGTATCCTAAATAGTTTAATTTTGAATGTGTGTACTTAATTCGTATGAAAAATTTTAATATGTATTGTTATATGTAATATTTTTATAGCTTTAAATAATATTGTTTTGGATTACCAGGAGGATTGATTGTCATGAGTTGATTATGATGACAACCATGTGGTTGTCATGTTGTGGTAAAAGAAAAGATCTATAATGGTTATATCAAGAATTGAGAAATTGTTTTAGAAATGTATAGGTGATTGTCGATAACTTGAGATGTCTAAGATATAAAGAGAACTCTGCCTAAATTTTAGTAGGAATTTTGGTGAAGGACCAGTTGATTTTAAACATAAATACTATTTTTAAAAGGGATGTATATCACCTTATTTTTCAATGAACCATGACATGTTATGAAGTATTAACCTTATCTAAAATAGGGAACATTACATATACACATCCTATATAGTATATATTTCAAGGCAACAATTTTGAACATAGTGTTAAAGTTACTCATAAAGTGTGGTGAACATTATTGATGATATCCAATAGGCTCGAGGAAAATCCATGCTATGGAATTCTTAATCCCCTCATGTCTATCTTATATAATACACAACCCAGTGCGACTACCAATTATATATCGATGAAGCAAATTTAAAAACCAACTCCAATTACTATTTGTCTTTTTAATAATAGCAAAACACAACAGATAACTCAATTATTCACATAATAAGGAAACATAATAAGGAACTCCAACCAATAACTTTGTCTTGTACTTACCATAAAGATGAGTGTCATCAATACTAATTAAAGGACATCAATATTGAAACATATCAATTGAATCACCAAATGCCCAAAATGCTCTCTCAAATGTTGTTTTATTGTCATCAACTATTTTATGATCCCAAGTGATAATTGTTTATAGATTTAATCTCTGATGGCTTGTAGCATTATAGGTAGGTTTTAAAATGGCTCTTCATGTGTACCAAAAAACCGCTCCAATATTTTCAACTTAGCAACCCATGCCTTCTAATATGAGACACCATGCTCATAATCTCTTTTTATAATTATCAACATCACCTCAACAATGAGATCTAAGTCAATTTGACGATGGTGTTGAAAAAAAAAGGGTTCTGACATGTGTGTGGCCTTTTCGATTTTGAGATTCCTTATGAATTATACCTTTGGTGATATCTCCCATGTAAATACCATCTACAAACTGGTTCCTGAATATATTGCAACTGAACATAGGTTTTAGTTAAACAATAGACCTTATACTACCAACGATTAACTAAAGTAATACATTCAAACTTGTTCTATTGTTTTTTCAACCTCCAATTCATCAACTGATAAGCCCGAATGCCTACGAATATTAGTCTAATCATTGCATCCATATTGGTCATCCTCACTCACAACCTCAAATTCAAGAGCAGAAAAGGTCATGTATTGATTAACAAGCTGAACTAGCTTAGCATCCCTATCTTCCTTATCTTCTCAATCTTCATCCTTAACCTCAACTCTATAAATATAATGGCCATCTTTGTCTTCACTTGGTTCGGATTCTTTATAGTAATATGAAGCATATATCATCAACTGAGGTTTCATATTAACAATTTCCAGTATTAACTTTGTCTTATTACATTACCATCAAACCTAGATGGACCAACTACTCGTGATATTCGTGTGGTTCTATGAGAGTTACTTGAAACCCGCGTCAACTCCATATTGGAAGAGTTTCCTTGTCTAAGGCTACGTTTGTTTCCCGGAAACTGGTTTCCAGGAAATCATTTTCCAAACTTTCCTGTGTTTGTTTGCCATTAGGAAAGTTGGTCAACATAAAACACTTTCTAGTCAAAGGAAAATTTGGCTTGGTTTTCAGGAAAGTGTTTTCCTTCTATTTTGGGTGGAAAACACTTTCCAGAAGTTGTGAAAAATTTAAAAACGTCATATTATTTGCTGATTATATCAAATAAATATTGCTGAATATTTATTTTTCAATTTCATCCCTTAGAATTTAATTTTTATATTAATTTTGGTTCTTATTTTTATAATTGTTATTTGTTTTTTCCTTATCATTTTTTAATTGAAAGTTTTTATTTATTAAATTTGGTCTTCATTCTTTTGATTGTTATTTATTTTATTTGAAATAGTTTATGAAATGTTAATTATTATTATTATTTAAATTTCTTCATCTTTCAATTTTTTTATTTTTTAGATTTGATCTCTATTATTTTGATTATTATTTATTTTATTTGAGATAATTTATGAAATTATATTTTTTTTTCAAATTCATTCTCATTCAACTTTTTAATTTGTAAGATTTGTTCCTCATTATTTTAATAAACTTGAAAAAATAAAACATTAATAAGTTATTTTCCGGCTCATTTTCCATGACATAACCAAACACTGAAAAGTGTTTTCCAACTTATTTTCCATTACACTATCAAACATCGGAAAATAATTCACTTTCCCGGAATTCACTTTCCAAAAGGAAACTACTTTCCAGCAAACAAATGGGGTCTAAGAGGGTGTTTGTTTACGCGGTAGGTTTAGCTTTTAAAGCAAACCGCATAAACAACATGTTTGGTAATATACAAACTCAATTTACTATTTGTGTGGGACCCATATATTTTATGTTGAAACCGCCAGTTGCGCAAAGCAGCTGAGAGCTGCTTTTTCGTTTTGCCGCGTCTATGCCAAGTGAATAATTCACCTGGGCACTGTTTACTTCTTGAGGTGAACAGTGCGGAGTGAATTAATTCACTCCGCACTGTTCACCTCAAGAAGTAAACAACATCCAGGTGAATTTTACGTGGCACTGTTCACGTGAATAGTGTCTCCACTGTTCATTAGACCGCGTCAGACCCAGTGAAAAAAGTTTTATTTTTTTAAATTGTGTTTTACTCGAAAAGTTAGTGTTTAATATTATTCAATAACACTACATAAATTAGAAGGACATCGCATGATGACGTATCATTTGCGGAATTTGATCACAATTTCAATTTTATTTCTGATGATATTTGACTTGATTTTGTTGCACGCTAAAAAAACTATGGAAACTATAGTCCTTATCAGATAAATTTCATACGTGATGAAATTGTAGATAAGTTAATGGAATAATAAAAAATATTTGATATAAAGTATTATTTATTTAATGATGTAATAGTTGTAATTAAATCTACAATATTTAAATTAAAAACCATCAATATATATATATATATATATATCCTTTAGTTATTTTATAACCTCAATTTGAAAAGCATGTTTAACCAAACACATTAAACTACTTTTTATTCAACCTCAATTTCAACCACAATTTTAACCAAACATATATAAATACCAAACCAACCTCAACTAAAAGTACTTTTTATAAAATAATTTTTTTTCAAATCACAACCACAAAAGCTACCACAATACCAAACACATATTATTCAAGTAGAGCTCTAGCATATTAGTCTCATTAATCCTCACAAACCTAAACATTGAATTAACATTTCCATCATTATAGATTGGTACACCAACATAACAAGCTTGACTAACCCTAGTTTGCAACATCCTCCAAGTAATTTTAACTTCTATGTCAAATATATTTCGGCCAAGTCGATCACATAATATTCTAGGTAACTTGTTAAAAAAAAATATCTATTGTCATCGTTAGGAACTCATGGCTTCCTTCATTATAAGAAATATCATTGTTGGTATTGACAATGGTACCACCATGGAAACATAGTATTTCTAAATTACCAGATATTTTGTCAAAGAACACAAATCTATCTTATTAATATCTCAGGGTATCTATATCTAATTATCCAAAATCATTGATTATTTTATAAAATAACTTAATTATCAACTCAAACTATATCTAATTAACCTAATTACAAAAAACCCTAAATTTTTCAATAAGTCCCTAATTCAAAACTCTAACATTGTATGAAATCAAATTAATATACATTAGCATAAATTACATCAAATTAATAGAGAAAAAATATTAAATATACCTCTAAGTGTAGAACGCGAATGGTGATAGTGATCGAGGTGGTTGTTTTGGCTAGAAATAGATTGACCCGTGATGGCGAGAGAGGGGGAGGAAGGGAGGTCGCTGAATGCAGGGAGAGAAAAGGGACGGGTGGGTGTGGAGAGAGAGAAAAAGAAAAATAAAAAGAGAAAATGAATGAAAAAGGACTATGAGTTTTAATTTTATATGAAGTTATAGATGAAAAATTTACGATTCACATGTCACATATATCATCTATATCTTGTTAAACTATATTATGAGTCTGTTTGGTATTGTGGTTGCTTTTGTGGTTGTGGTTTTAAAAAAGCAGTTTAATAAAAAGTACTTTTTGTGAGGTTCGTTTTAAATTTTGATGTGTTTGGTTAAAACTGCGGTTGAAATTGTGGTTGAAAAAAAATAATTTCTTGTGCTTGGTTAATATGCTTTTTGTATGAAGTTTAATTGTAAAATTACCTAAAAGGACACACACACACACACACACACACACACACATATATATATATATATATAACAAAGTATTTGCAATTCTATCGCGTACAAATCCCATACATGAAGGCCTCTGCGATTCTTGAATAGCTGAGCGAGGTACAATATCAGGTAAAAAATCATCTGGAATGAAATTGGAATTGCGATCATACTCGGAAAAAACCTCATTATCTTGCGATTTCCTTCTAATATAGTTATATAGTGCCATTGATACAACTAAACGTCCACATATTTAATTTTTTAAAAAATAAACATATATATATAGATATATTTTTATCTCTAACAAAAATTACCTCTAAATATAACCACTCAATAAAAAAGCTTTATACAAATAAATTATAATAGCATAAGCAATATATGTTTAGTTTCCATTATTACATAAAAACTTGTCTGAATTTTCACCAACCAATGAAAACCAAGCATGTTTAATTTGTATTTATACTTGTTTTTAAAGGGCATCGTTTTCAATCACGGATAAAAATCTGTAAATTTCCAAAACCAACCGCCACCATGTAGAGCACCAAATCCTCTCTTCCCTTCAGTTCCCCATTTGCCTCTTCTTCGTTTTCTTTCTCCCTCGGCCTAAAAACAACACAAGATTAGGATGTGATTACCAGTGCAACGAAGCATCTCACAGCAGTTGTCCTAGAACTTGGAGGAGAGAGCACAGCTGCTGTTGATTAAAAGATGGCTACTGGATAATGGGCAAAAAAATATGTTTACCTCCTCAACATCGACGAGCTAAAAGAAAAACTGAGGGAAACTTTTGGAAAGGATCCAATGGAATCAAAGGACCCATTGCACATGGTGAACTCAGACCACTTGAATTGTTTGGAAAAGATCTTGGATGAGGATAAGGTGTTCAACAGAATTGTCGTCGAGGCCAAAGAAATCAAAACAAATTAGGAACAGAGGGGAAGATGGGCTCTCCAACGAGAAAGTTTTGCAATGTTAATTAAAATTATACAGTGTCGGTGAAAGAGAGGAGAACACGGCAACAAAAAGCAATTGTTTTCTGCTTTTCAAAAACTGAGGTCTAACCTTAATTTTGAAGCGGGGCCGTGAAAAAAAGTGTGGTTAGCAGTAATCAAACACTTTAAAATAACTTTTGATGCCAACCGCAGCCGCAGCAGCAGACCCAAACACCTTCTATATCCCAATTATATTTTTTATTATGCTACTTTACTAAATTATTTTTCACAGCCTTAAAAAACCCAAAAAAACTTCTATTTCCGCTTTATTAAGACTCTGATGGGAAGTTGACCCCACAGAAACAGAAACCAAAGAAAAAAACCGTACATGACGTGTCAAGATAAGGACATTTTGATCTTTATTAAGACTGTGATGGGAAGTTTAACCCCACAACTTGACTTCGCCCAGAGCCCGCCCGGAACCACCAATGAATTCAGATCAATAGACCAGAGTGATCTCATTGGCCCACGTGTCCTATTGAAAGGATATATTCTACCAGCATTAAAAAAATTATCCTGCTTGTCCATTTCGTGTAAATAGACAATAAAGGATTTAATTCATTAAAAAAACTTTCCAGCGTGCCACTCTACTCCGTGTGGGTGTCCATCCAATCGCTCAAAACACGCTTCCCAAACCGGACCACTGTTGTTTTTTAGTGAAATTTTAGTCATTTCACGTACCAAAGAAACGAGCAGCTCACGGTAAGCACGAGAGGATGCTCTTATTCAAGCGTTTCTCACATGGCATCTTATGGTAACTTACATACATAAAGAGAGCTTATCCATTATAATTATAAAACTTACAACAACACTATCCAGAAATTGCAGGACGGTGTTGACGAAGAGAAAACTCATCTTCTCCTATCTAAGCCATTTCATTTCGAGCCCCTCTTTCTCTGGTTTATTGTCAATGGCATCAAAGAAGTTTTTCAACGCAAGAGCTAACTACATCTACCCTACTCTGGGGAGTGGTAATAATACAATCACTGCTCATGACAAAGTTTTTGAGTTCGATGAGGATGATGTTTATAATTCCAACGTTGTTTCATCGTTGGAGAGCAGGAAAACGATACCAAGTTCTCGTTCATCAAAGAAAGCTCCAAGGAAGGTCGAAATGGCCAAGGACCTAGCCCCGGTGACGTGTGCATCGTTGCCCGTGAACATACCGGATTGGTCCAAGATTTATAGCGATCATCAAAGGAAAGAGAATGAAAATAGTATTTATCAGCTTGATGATGATTCTGACCATGATGATGATGATGATCTAGATGGTAGAGTGCCTCCACATGAATATTTAGCTAGGAGGAGAGGAGCCTCCTTTTCTGTTCATGAAGGGATCGGAAGGACCTTGAAAGGGAGGGACTTGCGCCAGGTGAGAAATGCAGTTTGGGAGAGAGTTGGATTTGAAGATTAGCAAAGAAGATTCACTACAAGTACGAGTAAGAACAGTCGAATTAATTTCTGGGAATTTAGATATGGCATGGAGTAGTTGATGACTTTTTTCTTTTTAAGTGGAACATTATCCTTTGGTTATAAGTGTTTTGAGTGTAGTCAGAGGATAACTTTTTGCTTGTAGTTTCTTAGATTTTAGACTGCAAGAGAAATTCAGAAACTCTCTGGTTGTTCTGGTTTTAGACTCCCATCGTTTGTCTTTTTTCCCATTAATTCTATCTGTACTCTCTTTTGTTGATAATTATGGTGTTATGGAAATTGAAGAAATTACAGGTGATATGGACTCCTAATTTGGTTGGTGGGTGGTTGGCAGGAAAGCTACATACTAGCTAAGACAATTCTTGAATTAAAATTCATCTTTGATTACAAATCCAGCATTAATTTCACTTCTTTTCAGTCTTGATTATATCTTTTCCTTGCGGAACGAAACAATTTGTTTTACCTTTCCTAAAATGTAAAGATCGTTGGATTACCTTTATTTGCGTGGGGCTCATGTAAAATTGTACATGAATTTGAAAATCGACACTTGTATTCTCACGGTCCCTCCTATATGACCTTTTCTTTTTCCTTTTTTCGGTCCTGTATTGCTTGTTTGGCTTCGATGACATCCCCAGCTTTCTTTCCAGCATATAATAGTGTTCATGTTTGGCTTCGATGACATCCCCAGCTTTCTTTCCAGCATATAATAGTGTTCATAAACAATGTCCTCAAAATCTCCAGAAAAAGGAGATTGCGTGGATACTTTGGTATTGATTTTTACCTTAATCACTATCAATAAATTGACAAATATATATAGAAACATTAATAGAAAAATTATATTGTTATATTGCGATGATTTTTACTGATATAATTTTCCATCCCTGTATCCATCGGTAATTATCGATAAAACAATTATGTTGATATATACCGAGGGAATGACAGAGGGTATTACATTGGAATTCAAAAGGACAATTCGTATGGTGATGTGATATTTTTACCGACATAATGACTGACAAAATAATTCCATTGATAATGTCGTCAGTGATATTTAATTTATGACTTGGCGAACGACCCCCCCTCATTTCTCCTTCTTTCTTATGCATTTTTTTAATGCAACAAAACAACACCCCCCCAATCTCAACACGATTCATCCTCTCACAACAAATATGGCCATCATAACACTCAGTTTATCAGCATTTGTATTCTGATTCAAATTTTATTAAGGATTATCTACTTTAAGTAAGTAAATCTACCCTTTTTTATTAAGGATTATCCACTTTAAGTAAGTAAATCATAGATAAAGAATCTAATGCAGACGCGACCATGTTTTTTGATCTTTTGAAAGATTTTGACGAACCATTATGGGATGGTTGCACAAATCATAATAAATTATTGGTCGTTGCACATGTGTTTAGCATCAAGTCAGATCATGGGTTAAGTAAGGTTAGTTATAACAGAATTGTCAAATGGACGAGAAGCATTTCACCTGAAGGGAATAGGCTAAAACAGAACTTTTATGTTGCTAAGTCCATGATAAAACCTCTAGGTCTAGGATAGTAGAAAATTGACATGTGTTCACACTTCTGCATGTTATACTACCTTGAAAATACAGAGATGACCGAGTGCAGAACATGTGGGCATTCTCGTTATAAACCCATAACTGGTAGGGGAAGGACTCTTGTCACACATAGAAAACCTAGATGCTTCCTAATTACACTTAGATTGCAGAGATTATTCATGCCACTAAAGACTACTACGCATATGACATCGCACCAATCACATGATACAGTGGATGGAATGATGGTGCACCCTTCTGATGGTGAAGGTTGAAAACACTTTAACAGTGTGCATCCTCAGTTTTTAATGGAGACAAAGAACGTGCATCTTGGGTTATATATAAATAGATTCAATCCATTCGGGTCATTTGCTGCTCTTTATTCTTGTTGGTCAATGATACTCACGGTTTACAAATTGTCATCGGGGATGTGTTTGAGGCCGGAGTTCATGTTTTTATCTATGATCATAATCGATCCTAATAGTCCAAGTCAGAATATAGATGTTTGTCTACGACCATTGATTAATGAGTTGAAGTACTTGTGGTCATCCAAGGCTTTGAATTATGATGTATCAAGAAAATAAAATTTTCTAATAAAAGCAACTTTGATTTGGTCTTTCAATGATTTTCCAGCTTATGGAATGGTTTCTAGTTGGAGCACACATGGAAAACTGTCCATACTATATGAAAAATAACAAGATATTCATGCTAACAAGTTGTGAATTTAAGTATTTGAAAAATAGATAAATAGAAAACACAAATAAAATTTGGCATCAGACATTGTTTTACATTGATGGAAATACCGACAGATTGTGTACATTACATACGGGTATCCTGACCGAATGTATTCATCGGTATATTCCCCTTCACTCTGACACTGTTCACAATGTTCATTACATAAGGGTATACTAATAGAATGCATTCGTCGGTATATTTCAGAGACCATGAGAACTATTCCCCTTTGCCCTGACACTATTCACGATGTTTATTGCATACAGGTATACAGACGGAATGTGTCCATTAGTATATTTCAGAGACCATAGGAACTGTGTCTAATGTTAAAATCATGAGTTGACTTGTAAAATCATATGATTTTACGAGGTAATATATGTTTATCGTGTTAAATCGGCTTAAGAACTCAAAAAGTGATAAAATCATATTAAATCGTGTAAAATCACTATTTTGAACTCGGTTTTATGAGTTTATAAGGTATATATATATATAGTAGTAATTGCACCAAAAATTCAAAAACCTAGCCTCTTTTTCTCAAAGTCCATCTAGTGTTCCAATACAAACCATCATTACAATCTACAATCTGCCTCTCTTTAACCTTCAGCCCTCTTTTTTTTATTCACTCACTGACGGACGAAGACATCCTCTCCATTCTCCAATTCTTTACTGACTTGTACTCCTTGAAGCAAGTCAATCAATCTGGGTGGAAAAGAATTATATCTGCAAATTACAACCTGCCAATGAGTGATCTGCAACTTTGAAGTTTTTTGTATATGAAGCTTCTGAATTAGTTTTCTTAGTTGATGACTACTAGGGAAACTAATTAATTACGCGGGGGGGGGGGGGTCAAAGTAATTGAGTGATCTTGATTTCTTATAACACGTACAAAAGTTTAAAAGTGGATGACTTATCCAAAAAAGATTAGATTCTGGTATGAAAATATTAGTTTCAAACCCTTTTATTGTCATTTCCACTTCGTCTAAAGAAACAAATAGGAATTTTTTGTTTTCCTTAGTTTCTTCCCTTGCTCATTTTAATGCCAAACAAACCCTTCCCCTCCTCCAATGAGAACTTTTTCTCTTTTCGATTCAATTCTAGGTTTTGACTTGTGGATGATTTAAGAACAATAGTTGAGCTTCCAAAGTAAAACTCCTCTGATAAAGAATTAAAAAATAAATCTACTAGCAGCAGTTAGGATCTTTGACCCAAGAGCTGGTAGAAGAAATTGAACCATACATTCGAAGAGATGATAAAACTATGGCTTTGTAACTTGTAATCAGATTTGTTTAAATATTTTTCTTATGAGAATTTAAGCTTCAATGTCACATTAGTAAGCTAGTATGGATGATATCAATGATTGCATTGACTACGTTAAGATGGATATCCATCAGGTTTAGTCATCATGCCCCTTTAAACATCTAAACACATAAGAGAGAGTAAATTGTTTTATTTAGTCCTCATTCTCTTATACATGTTATTCTTGTACATTCGACATGCAAATATATCTCAACAACAAAATCTATTATGTTTGATTTTGGAACTCAAGGTCATTTATTGGAGTCACGGTTTGGAAACTTTGGAGATGGAGAAATAGTAAATGATTTACAAGAACAACAAAGCTCTAAATTTTTAAAGAACCCTGTTGTTCTTGTAAGAGATTTGAGTTATAAGAAATTAAAATAGAATTAAACCAAAGAGTCATGAATTTTGAATTTACCAACTATTTCCATTTTTAGTAATTTTATGGTCTGTCTAATCAACAAAAC
>Ga0307509_10008347_pt1 | contig 13232 bp, 12 predicted proteins | sample 10_EM_MG_FD_202245 | JGI IMG/M metagenome (GOLD analysis project Ga0307509, IMG submission 202245) | Populus trichocarpa ectomycorrhiza microbial communities from riparian zone in the Pacific Northwest, United States - 10_EM | ecosystem: Host-associated > Plants > Roots > Unclassified | place...
CGCGTTTCGCCCGCACTTCCTGCGCGTCGTGAAGCACGCCACCGCCGAGCTCGCGAACGCGTACATCACCGCCGGCGAGCTGATCCTCGACGTCGCCCTGCTCCGCTCGCTCGACGACTACGTCGCCGACGAGATGTCGCATCGCGCGATGCACCTGATCAACCGCGACGAGTCGCGCCACATCGCGATCGACTTCCACATGACGGAGGTCTACTCGTCCGACGCCCACATCGAGATCATGCGCAACCGGCCGTGGCCCTCGCCGCGCGCGGCCGCCGCGAACCTCCGCGCGATCACGACGATGATGTGGCGCGCGAAGCCGTTCCTCCAGGCCGTGTTCCTGAAGCCGATGGACGTCACGGATCCGAGTGGCCGCCGCGTCCAGGAGGCGTTCAAGCGCGTCCAGCTGCTCATGCGCAAGCCCACCGTCGCGCGAATGCCGTTCTCGCGGTTCATGACCGCCGCGCAGGAGCTCTACAACACGCCGGTGATCGGCAAGGTGTTCAGCCGCGTCCTGCTCCGCACGCTCGGTGCCGAGGACCGCGCGGCGCGCAAGCTGTTCACGGAAGAGGAGCTCGCGCGCAGCCAGCGGATGACGTTCGACGAGCTCGCCGAGGATGCGCTGGCGGTGAAGTACAGCTGATGCGCGCGGTCGTGGGGTTGGTGGTGGTGATGGGGTGTACGAGCGATCCGGGCGACGGCATCTCGGTGACGGTCGGCGGCACGCCCGCGCTGGTCGCCGCGCGGATCGACGACGGCCCGTGGGAAGTCCAGGCGCCCCTGTCGTTCCAGCCGACCTCGACGATCTATTTCCTGCCGCGCGGTCAGGTCTACGACGTGATCGCGGTCTGCAAGTTCTCCGATGGCTATCTCCAGGCCCTCGAGACCCGGACGACCGAGGCCGAGCGCGACAGCGATCTCGCGTCCGGCGATTGCGGAGAGCCGGCGCTCCGCGAGCTCGACGTGCATGTCCACGCGAGCGAAGGACCGCTCGTCTTCGGCTGGACGGGCGGTCACGACCTCAGCGTCTCTATCGATAAAGGTTTCGCCTTCGAGGTCCCGGCCGGGACGATCGACTTCGTCGCGGCGAATGCCGATCACGTGGCGATCCTTCGAGGTATCGATGCGAGCGACGGCATCACGCTCGATCCGATCGATCTCGACACCGTGCCCGCGAACCAGCCGGCAACGCTCGCGTACGACCCGCTCGGTCCCGACGTGACGATGTTCTCGGAGGTGCTGTTCTCCACGACCAACGATGCGTTCGTGTCGTGGCAGACCACGCCCGGCGCGCCGCGCCTGTTGCCCGAGCTCGCGGCCGGCGACGTGGAGACGGTGTCGCTCGGCGGCTACGGCCCAGCGGGAACCGGCGGGCGCTCGTATTCGGTCGCGGTCGGGACGGGGCTGCCGGCGACCGCGCCGCCGTGGCTTCCGCCGCTCGGCTCCGTCGCGTTCGATCCCGCGATCGCCGTCACGTGGACGCCGTTCGCCTCGCCGTACACGACCCAGGAGCTGAGCTGCCTCGGGCCCATGTACTACCTCTACATCCGAGAAAGCTCGGGCTGGGCGCGATCGCACGACGAGGCGACGCTCGCGTTCGATCACGCGATCGTGGGCTGGGATCCGACCTGGGTGTTCCCGATCAAGTCGCAAGACTGCGGCTTCTCGGTCTCCGTCGCGCTCGGCCCGACGGAGAACATGTTCGCCTACAGCGCATCGTTCCCGTGATCAGTCGTGGTAGCCGCTGAGGATCCCCCACACGACGGCGCTGAGCAGGCCGCCGCTCAGCAGCCCGAGCGAGTAGCCGAGCTTGTGGTCCTCGCACAGCAACGCGCATAGCCCCGCACTGCCGACGCCACCGAGGAAGAACGTCGCGGCGACGGCCTTGTCGGCTGCCGCGGCCGTCTGACCTGCCGGCTGCGCGGGCTGGACGTTCGGCTGGCCGTAGACGCGCGTCGCGTGCGCCGCGGCCTCGACATCGCGCAACACGATCAGCGAGCGCGGCCCGATCGGGCACGGCCGCACGCCGGCGAGTGCGCCGCAGCCATCGACGAGCTTCGCGAGCGGCGCGGTCGAATCGCCGACCGAGACGGTCTGGTAGAGGAACACGGTCTCGGTGTCGGCCGGCGTGACGTCATCGCCGTCGGTGCGCACCGTGTCGATCCGCGCCGAGCCCTCGCGGCCCAGCTCGTCGAGATGGCGCAGCACCTCGTTGCCGCGGACCGCGATCTTCGGATGTGCGCAGCCGACGAGCACGGCGAGAAGCAGGCGCCACACGGTGGAGCAACGCACGCGGTCCGACCGCTATTCGCGCTGAAGTGGCAAGGCGCGCCAAGCGAGCCAGCTGTCGATGGATCGAGCTGCAGCCCCAACACGATCTGACCTTCAGGAACGCTCCGCTCGTGCGAACAGAGGTCCTCGATCCGCGTAGTCCAGAACGTGGCGGCTCGGGCATCAGACCCACCGCGCGTTGCACGAGCCCGAGGGGTTCAGGGGAACGCGCGATCCTTCAACGAAGTGCTACTCGCGAACGGTGGCCCTCGAACGCTGCGTACTGCAGAGCGCCTGGCGGCGCCGTGGGTTTGTGACCGGCCGCGCCGGAGACGACGAGGTTGCCGCCGGGATTTCGACCCTCGCGCGGCCGCTCACAAGCCCCACCGCGCCAGTGCTCGAGCTCGAGCTCCGGGAAGAGAAACTTCGTTTCTTCGTCGGAGGAACGGACCGCGGGCTCTTGATGGGTGCGGCAGAGCCACGACGGCACGAGTCGTCCGATCGATCGAACGCGTATCGACGGGCGGATATCGACCGAGTAGCGTTCTTTCGACGGGGAGTTGCTCGATGGTTCACATGACGGCGCGCCTGCAATGCCTGCGCGATGGCCGCGACGATCGACCGCCGCTGAATCGCGGGCACGTGTCCTCAGCCCACCCGCGCGACGCCCGGTTCCGTCCTCACAGCCCTTCAGCTCGAACAGACATCGCGAGGCGGTCGATCGACGCAATGAACTATCCGTGACGCTGTGCGATCGTCACGCAACATTCCCGCGCAGGACTCAGTCAGTCCGCGAGCGCTGCAGTGCCATGACCAAGAGCTTCTCGAGGGTGACGTCTGCGGGTGCATCGGCGAGCGCGTCCTCGACGAACGTCCGAGCGAGCGACCGATGAAAGCCGGCAGTCGTGAGTGCCTGTATGGCCTCCGTCTTCATCACGACGCGTTCGTACTTGGTCGAGCGCCCGTTCGAAGAAGATGACGACGGCATCAGCGGTGGCTTCGGCCGTCCCGCGTCGGGCGCCGTGCTCACGCTCGATAGCGTTGTCCTGACGTTCGCGATCTGTGGAGCCACGTGCCGCGCCGCCGTGTGTCCCACGTGGGGCGTGCCGTTCGTACTCTTCGACGCTGGCCCGTACTTGTCGATCTGCGGCGCCGCGTGCCGTGGCGTGGTCTGTCCAACGTGGGGCGTGTCGTTCGTACTCTTCGACGCTGGCCGGGCCTGGTCGATCTGCGGTGCCGCGTGCCGTGGCGCTGCGTGTCCCACGTGGGGCGTGTCGTTCGTACTCTTCGACGCTGGCCGGGCCTGGTCGATCTGCTCCATCACATGCCGTGCCGTTGCGTGTCCCACGTGGGGCACCACGTTCGGACCGTCTTTGTCCTGTCCCGCCTGAGACCACGAGCTCGGGGTCGCATCGTGTGGCGACGCGGCGGTTCCGTCGTGACGTTCGGGGCTCGGGCTCGCACCGTCGTGCGCCGCCGGACGTCCCACGTGGGACATAGAAGCGATCTGGTGTCCCACGTGGGACACGAGCTTCCACCTCATCGCGAGGTCGGGCGCGCGCCCGGTGATCTGTAGCGCACCGTTGTGAAGACTCCGATGATGGCCGCTGCACAGCAGCGTGAGGTTCTCGGCCTCGTGTCCACCACCCAGGTAGCGCGGCACGATGTGATGAACATCGATGTTGCGCGACGACCGGCAGCCGTCGACCGTGCAGTTGCCGTGATCGCGGTGCCACACGTGGCGCCGGACCTTCGGCGTGATGTCCTGCTTCGCGCGCGCCGGCTCGCGGTCGGATCCGATCCACTGCGCATCGCACTCGACCATCTCGACGTCGGTCGCGGTCACCGCGATCTGGCGGCCACCGCCCTGCTGCCAGCCCTGGAGGCATGCGTCGCAGATCGTGGTCATGACCTGGTGCCGTGCGCGTCCCTGGTCGGCCTCACCGGATCCGCCGTCGAGGACGGCGGCACACAGGGTCTCGACCAGCGCGTCGTCGTCGAGTTGCGCGCCGTGCTCCTTGGCAAGGACTTGCTGGGTCTGCCGCAACCGCGCGAACGTCGCCGGACTGACCTCGAAGCTGAGTCGGTGTGGCTTCAGATCCGGTCGCGGCGGATCGCTCGGCTGATCCCCGGGCGCGTGTACCGACACCAGCTCTTCGATCTGGCGGACGTTCTTGCCTCGCGCCGCCTCGCGCCACGCGGCCTGGGTCTCGGGCGTCGCGACCCGAGTCAGCTCGCGCACCGCGGAATAGCTCTGCTCGCCGGTCGCCAGCGCTTCGGCGATCTCGGGCACCGCGTCGAGCGCGCAGGCGACGCGCAGTCGCTCGCGTGCGCACTTCGGCGTATAGCCCAGAACGTCTTCGAGGTACTCGAGGAACGAGGCCCTGCCGACCTTTCGCCAGATCTCCTGGCGCGATGCACAGCACAACAAGAACGCTTCGTTCGCATCGAGCTGACCACGCTGCCCCGCGACCTTGCGTAGCTCGCGATCGATCACGCGCCAGTCCTGCCAGTCCATCTCCTCGGTCACCCACGCTGCTTGCACGCTCGACATCGCACACTCCTCGCAGTTCGATTCACCTTTCTACCATCGGGTTTTCGGGCTCGATCGCGTGCGGTCTCGACGACGATTCGCATCGCGACCCGCGCACTTCTCGTCGGGGAAGATTGGAGGCGCGAGATCGAACGACATCGCGCCTCGTTCAGCGCGACATTGGATGCGGGTGCTGCACGTCGATGCCACGCAAACTCGTGTCAAACGAAAAGTGAAAAAAGTGGATCGTCTTCACGCGGGATCACATCGCGAGTCCGTTACCGGCCCGATGGTCGCTGCGCCGCGAGACCGAGCCGCGCTCGTGTCCCACGTGGGGCGACCTCCGGCGGACGCACGTGAGATCCGAGACGAGACGCAATTGTCACGCCTTCGCGACGCTCGATCTGGCGGCTCTCTGCGGTTCGGCGGCGATTCACGGCGTCTGATCATGCGAGCGCTCCTCGTCGCTCTTCGAGGTCGCGCAGGAGCTCGAGCTGTCGGGGCGCGACATCGATGCCGCAGCGGGATGTCGGGGTCGCCTCGCCCTCTCGGTAGCTCGCGAGCTCGTCCATCGCCGCGTCGCCCGCCGCAGCTCGGTGGTACGCGAAACGCTCTGGTTCCGAAACAAGAACGAAGTTCTCTCTCCCCGGAGCGCGATGTTCGAGCACGGGCGCGGTGTGGCTTGTGAGCGGCCGCGCATTCCGCTGCGCGTCGACGACGCCATCGTCAGTGCCGTCGCGGCCGGTCACAAACACACGGCGCCGCCGGCGCTCTGCAGCTCGTCTCGATCGAGGGCCACCGCTCGCGCTAGCTGCTGCACCGCGGCCGATCTCCGTCCGCAATGCCCAGTCGCGAACGGTGGCGAGCGCGCGCGATCCAGAATCGCATCGAAACGTTCCTCCGCTGGAGCTCTAGTGCGAACGCAGCAAGTCGCGGTAGGTAGTCACGTAGCGCGCGGCGTGGTTCGGGGGCGGCCGGGTGTTCCTCTGCTGGCGCTCTGCGGTTTGTGCCGGCGGTCGTCGCGGGATGTCCCTCGTGGGACGCGCCGCTCAGACCGGCTTCGAGAAGTGATACGCGAGGATGCTGAACCGCTCGCGAAAGTAGAACCGGTGCGCGCGGTCGCGGTGGGTCGCGGAGTGCAGCGTGATCGTCGCGCACCCTTCGGCACGCGCGCGCGCCTCGAGCCACGCGAGCAGCGTCGCGCCGTGACCGTGCGAGCGCGAGGCGGCGGCGGTGACGAGATCTTCGACCTCGAGTCGGCGGCCGCAGTAGGTCGTGTGAAACAGCCGCCATACGGCGAGCGCACGCGGCACGCCATCGTCGACGAGCTGGACCAACCGCGCACCCTCGCCGAACATCTGGTCGAGCTGCGCGAGGTAGTCCGCGTGCAGCGCCGGCCGCAGCTCGCGGTGCAGTGCTTCACCGGCGAGGAGCGCCGCGCGGCGATCGCCGATCGGCTGGGTGGCACCGGTCGCGTCGATGATCTCGAACATGCGCCAGCGTAGTCGAGCGCCGCGCGTACCGACGCACAGACCCGCGGCGCGACCGGCGGCACAGATCGTCCTTGCACCACGCGCGATGCCGATCACGATCGAGGGGTGCTGTGGCTCCTGTTCGCGATCGTCACCGGGACGCCGAAGGAGTGCACGCTCGGGCCGGGGCACTGGCGGGGGACGGGCGACCAGTTCGACATCCACGAGCACTGGACGATCGACGCGCAGCTCGATCTGAACGGGGCGGTCGGCACGCGGGTCGGGACGATCGCGTATCCCAGCCTCGGCTGCTCGGGCGAGCTGGTCCGCGAGACCGACATCGGCGGTAGCCGGGTGGTGCGCGAGCACATCACGCGCGATCCGAAGCACACCTGCGTGGACGGGGGCTCCGTGCGGTTCGCCTGCAAAGGTGGGCATCTCGACTACCGCTACTTCTATCCGGACGGCACCCAGTGTGCGGTCGCGATCCTGTCCCGCGCGCCGTAAGCTCGCGGCCATGACGGTCGACACGTCGAAGTTGATCCCGGCCATGCGCGCCGCGATCGAGGCGCTCCAGCGCGGCGACCACGCGGCGTGGGGCGCGGCGTTCGAGCCCGGCGCGACCCTCCTCGACGACGGCGAGCTGCGCGACCTGGCCGGGTTCGGTCGCGACGCGGTGGGCCACGAGCGGTTCTCGTCGATCGATCACGTCGCGAAGGACGGCCTCGAGATTTCGGGCCACTTTCAGTCGGAACAGTGGGGGAGCTTCGTCACATATTTTCGGATCACGCTCGGCCCGAACGGCAAGATCTCGCGGCTCGAGGTTGGCCAGGCCTGAGGCAACTCGCCCGACGCAAAAAACGTCCGCCGGGTCGCGAGAACCCTCTACGATGGTGATCTATGAGGGGCTTCACTTCTCTTTTATTCGTCGTGGTGATCGCCGGTTGCGGCGATGACGGCAACAAGCCGGTCGATGCGAAGGTCGCGGACGCGACCCCGGATGCGGCGCCCGAGACGCTCGGGCCACCGCCGAGTCTCGCGATGCCATGCACCGACGCGGCGGCCGACATCTACACGCTGCCGACGCTCCCCACGATGTCCGACGCGCACCGCGGCGACGTGTTCCACTGCGCGACGACCGAGTCGCTGAGCGCGAGCAAGGTCAACGCGCAGATCGCCGCGTACAACACGGGCTTCGGGGGTACGGTCGCAGGTCACGCGACGTCCGGGTTCTGGAGCTTCCGGATCGCGTATCGCTCGCAGCGCAATACCGTGAGCGCCGCGCGCGCCGAGGGGGACACCGCGGCGTTCCTGCTCGTCCCCGAGCATCCCCTCGCGAACGCGCCACTCGTCGTGTTCGGACACGGCTCGACCGGCGTCGCGAGCCAGTGCGCGCCGACCCGGCTCGATCTGGCGGGCGCGGTCAGGGACGAGGACTACCCGCCGATGCTGTACCGGCTCGCGGGCGCGGGGTTCACGGTGATCGCACCGGACTACAACGGCTTCTCGTACGACCAGGCACCCGGCTACTTCAATGCCGAGGACGAGGCGCACTCGGTGCTCGACGCGACGCGTGCCGCCGCGAAGATCCTGCCGGCGCCGCCGGCGAAGGTCGTGATCGTCGGCCACTCGCAGGGCGGCCACGCGGCGCTCGCGGCGCAGACGTACGCGGAGTCATACGGCATGACGGGCGAGCTGGTCGGCGTCGCCGCGCTCGCGCCACTCTGGGTCTCGATGGATCTGTTCGCCGCGGGCACCACGAGCGCGGCCGGCCTGACGACGGCGAGCGACGTCAACTCGATCCTCTACGCGATGGAGTACGCGTACTCGGCGGGAGAGTTGCGCGACGGCACCGGCCACGGCGTCGACGTGTTCGCGACCGCGAAGCAGGCCGACGCGAAGACCGCGATGCTCGGCGGCGAGTGCTACGACGCCGCCAAGCTCCAGGCGCTCGGCGCGACGCCCGCGGACTTCTTCGCGACGACGTTCGTCAACACCGTGGGCATGAACTGCGCGCTCGGCGGCGTGTGCACCGATCCTCTCGCGCAGACGTGGAAGGCGCACTGGCTGGAGGACCGCCCGGCGATCGATCCGACGAGCGCGCCGATGCTGATCATGTTCGGCGGCGCCGACACGTTCGTGACCACGGGCCGCGCTGCCTGCGCCCGCCGCAAGCTCACGGCCGACCTGATGGCGGGCACGCCGACGACGACGATCAAGTACTGCTTCGACGCGAACGCCGCGCACCGCGATCTCGTGCGCGATGCCGACGCGGACTACGTGGTCCAGTGGGCCGCCGCCCGCGGTGGTGCCGGTGCGGAGCCGGGCGCGTGCACGGACCTTCCGACGACGACGCCCTGCCCGGCGATCCCCCAGGACTACTGAACGCGCAGCGCGCAGATCTGGAGATAGCGATCCTGCGGCTGAGCGGCGACCGTCGGGTACTCCGGCGGCAGGCCGCCCTGCTCGACCACGGCGCCGGTCCGCTCCGCGGTGCGCAGGCCCTTGAGCGCGAGCTTGGTCAGCGAGCCGAGCTCGTGGGTGTTCGCGGCGAGCCACAGGATGCCGCCCGGTGGGATCACCGCCGCGGCCTGCGCGATCAGCTGCGGGTAGTCGCGATCGAGGACCCACGGCGAGCCGCGCGCCGTCGAGAACGTCGGCGGATCGATCACGACGAGCTCGTAGCGCTCCTTGTCGCGCTGCGCGCGCGCGAGGAACCGGATCGCGTCCCCCGTCTCGAACCGCCACTTGTCGCCGGAAAATCCGGCGCGCGCGAAGTTGCCGGCCGCCCACGCGGCGACGCCGGCCGAGGTGTCGACGTTCGTCACGCTCGCCGCGCCACCGCGCGCGCACGCGAGCCCGAGCGCGCCGGTATAGGAGAACAAGTTCAGCACGCGTGCACCGGCGGCGAACCGCGGGAGACCGCGGCGCTGCTCGCGCATGTCGGTGAACAGGCCGGTGTTGAGCCCCGAGAGCGCGTGGATCTCGTACGCGACGCCGCTCTCGTCGGCGAGGTGCTTGTCGTCGACCTTGCCGACGACATCTTGCTCGACCGTCTCGGCGCCGCCCCGCGCGCGCAGCTTGACGACCGCGCCGGAGAGCTGCGCGAAGCCGATCACCGCGTCGGCGAGCTGGCGGCCGAGCGCGCGCAGGCCCTCGCCGTAGACCCAGATCACCGCGACCGGACCGAGGACGTCGCACGTGAAGCCGGGCAGGCCGTCGCCGGCGCCGTGGAGCAAGCGATACGCGCCGACGAGGCCGAGCTGCTTGCGCCACGCGCGCGCGCGCTCGACGCGGAGCGCGAGCAGCGTGCCGTCGATCTTCGTCAGGCCGTCGCTCGGCACGGCGAGCACGCGCAGGCGCGCGTTGTCGGGATCTGCGATCGCGAGGCCGAGCTCCTCGCCGTTCGCGTCGACGAGCCGGACCTGCGTGCCCGGCGCGAACGCCGGGAGATCGGTCATCCGCGACGTGTCGACATCGCGGCCACCGCCGGCGAGGAACGTCGCGGCGAACCCGGGGAGCGCGACCTCGGTCACGCCTTCTCCCGGTAGCGCCACCAGAACCCGACGCTGAGCAGTGCGCCGACGAGATCGAGGACGACGAGCGCGGTGACGCCGGCGTCGGGCAGGCCGAAATGAGCGATCGCGACGAATCGGCTGAGCGCGATGCCGCCGAGCGCACACGCACCGGCGGCGAGGCCGATCCGGACGTCGCGGATCGCGCACCACGCGAGGAACACCGCGAGCCCGACCTCGAGCCCGCCGTAGAGCCCCTGGACGTCGACGATCCCGGCGGGGTTCGTCATCGTGACGCCGACCTTCGCCGCCATCTGGACGGGGATCACCCAGTAGAGAGCGCCGAAAGCACCGAACACGAGCGCTTCGAGCGCGAGGAGGATCCGTCCGCCGGTCAAGGTAGGTGCAACGTACCAGCCAGCGCGCGTCGATGCTTGGTCGTGCAAGTGATTTGCCTCTTCGAAGTCACGCAGATGCGTGCGCACCGGCAACTGGATCAGCCACCTTCCACGCGACGTGCGCCACGTGATCGCCAGACGGCAACTCGATCAGCCAGCGACGGCGACAGACCGACAATGTAAAGTAGCCGCGTGCGCAATTCGATCGTGTTCGCGGTGTTGCTGCCGTCATGCGTCCGCGATCCCGCACCCGAGCTGTGTCCGGACATCGCCGTCGGTGATCTCGCACTGACCGAGGTTCGCGGCCCGCAGAGTCAGGACGCTCTCGGCACGTGGGTCGAGCTCTACAACGCGTCGGCAAAGACGATCGATCTCGAGGGCCTGAAGATCCGGTTTCGCAAGAAGGACGGCTCCGGCGAGACCGACGTGCTCGTCCGTCGCCCGCTACCGCTCGCCGCCGGGAGCTACGCGACGCTCGGGTTGTTCACGGAAGAGACCAAGCCCGCGTACATCGACTACGGCATGTCCGGCGACTTCCACACGAGCTTCCTCTCGGCCGCCGCGGTCGACGTCGAGGCGTGTGGCGTGCGGATCGATCGCGTGACGTACGACGTGCTCCCCGGGATGGGCACGTACTCGCTCGGCGCGTCGCCGCCGACCGCCGATAACAACGACCTCCCGACCAACTGGTGCACCGACGGCACGAACGTCGCCGGTGCGTATCCGGGCACTCCCCAGCAGGCGAACGTGGCATGTCCTTGAGACCGCTCCTCACCCTCTCGCTCGCGGCGCTCGTCGCGTGTAGCTCGTGCGGGGGTCCTCCGACCCGCTACACCCGCAAGCAGGCGCAGAAGTCGCTCCAGAAGCTGGAGACGCCCGGCGTCGTCGTCGGCGAGTTCAAGTTCAGCCGCGTCGTCGACGGCGACACGGTTCACGTCGAGGGCCTCGACAGCTCGCTCCGCCTCCTCGGCCTCGACACCGAGGAGACGTTCAAGCACGAGAACGAGCGGCGCGCGTACGACGCGGGCTGGGACCAGTACAAGAAGGGCGTGCGCGGCGACGCGAAGCGCCCGGTGAAGTTCGCGACGCCGATGGGCGACTTCGCGAAGGAGTGGGCCGAGAAGTGGTTCGCCGGCGTCGACCGGGTCCGGCTCGAGCGCGATCACCCGGCGGAGATCCGCGATCGCTACAACCGCTACCTCGCGTACGTGTTCGCGAACAAGAACGGCCAGTGGCTCAACTACAACGTCGAGGCCGTCCGCGCCGGGATGGCGCCGTACTTCCCGAAGTACGGCAACTCGCGCCGGTTCCACCAGGACTTCCTCACCGCCGAGGCCGAGGCCAAGGCCGCGCATCGCGGGATCTGGCAGGCCGGCGTCCAAGCGTACGACGATTATCCCGAGCGCGAGGCGTGGTGGACGGCGCGCGGTGACTTCGTCGCGGCGTTCCGCGCGGAGGCGGAGGGCAACGGCGGCAAGCCGAACTACATCGATCTCACGCACTGGGACGCGCTCGGCCAGCTCGAGGGGCTCGTCGGCAAGGAGGTCGTGATCCTCGCCACGGTCGGCGACGTGATCATCGGTGAGAAGGGCCCGAGCCGGGTCACGCTCGCGCGCGCGCAGCGCAGCGACTTCCCGTTGATCTTCTTCGACAAGGACGTGCTCGGGATGACCGGCCTGATCGCCTGGAAAGGCGAGTGGGTACGTGTCACCGGAACGCCATCGTTCTACGAGAACAAGCACACGCACAAGAAGCAGCTGCAGATCGTGATCGATCGCGCAGCGCAGATCGAGCTGTCTCCCGTGCCGGGGCTCACCAAACCTACAGTGCCGACACTCACGCCTTCGACTTCTCCCGCCGTCGATAACCCCGATTGAACTAAGGTGATCGAAATGCGCCGCTTAGCCTTGGCCTCACTGCTGCTCGCCGCGTGCGGACCTTCCGACGACAATGGATCCGGCTGCAAGGACACGTACGTCGCCGGCGATCTCGTGATCACGGAGGTGTTCGCCGACTTCCAGGCGCCGTCGGGCGGCACGGGCACCGACACGGGCAAGGAGTGGTTCGAGATCTACAACAACACCGAGCGCCCGCTCGATCTCAAGGGCCTCACGGTCGTCCACAGCCGCCCCGACGGCTCGAAGGCGCAGTCGCACGTGATGACCGAGGTGACGATCGCGCCCGGCCAGTACTTCACGCTCGGCAACGCGACGTCGGACCTCGTGCCCGCGTACGTCGACTACGGCTACAGCGCGGACCTCGGCGACTTCTACAACAGCGACGGCGGCAAGCTCGCGCTCAAGTGCGGCGACGCCGAGATCGACTCGGCGGTCTACGACAGCGTGAAGAGCGGCCACTCGCGCGAGCTGTCCGCCGCGGCGGCGCCCGACTACACGATCAACGACGACCTCGCGAACTGGTGCCAGGGCGACGCGAGCACGTTCGAGGACGGCAACTTCGGTACGCCCGGCAGCGAGAACGATTGCCAGCCGAACGTCGTCGGCGCGTGCAGCGACGGCGGCGTGATGCGCGCCACCGTCACGCCCATGCCCGGCGATCTCGTGATCACCGAGGTGATGCCGAACCCGGCCGCGGTGTCCGATACCACCGCCGAATGGTTCGAGGTGAAGGCGCTGGCCGACATCGACCTCAACGGCGTCGGCCTCGACCGCGCCGGTGACTCGTCGAACCCGGTGACGATCGACGATCCCGAGTGCCTCCACGTCGCGGCCGGCAGCTACGTCGTGTTCGCGAAGTCCGACGACTCGACGATGAACGGCATGCTGCCGCCCGTCGCCGCGAAGTTCAGCTTCTCGCTCGTCGACGGCACGACGGCCGCACCCGGCGACGTCCAGATCCTGGCGGGCGGCAACGTGATCGACGCGATCACGTGGGTCGGCTCGACCAGCGGCAAAGCGCACTCGCTCGATCCCGCAGCGACCGATCCGGCGTCGAACGACGAGCCCACGAACTTCTGCGACGCGACCACCGCGTACGGCGCCGGCGACCTCGGCACGCCCGGCGCGGCAAACCCGAACTGTCC
>Ga0307509_10008348_pt1 | contig 13231 bp, 7 predicted proteins | sample 10_EM_MG_FD_202245 | JGI IMG/M metagenome (GOLD analysis project Ga0307509, IMG submission 202245) | Populus trichocarpa ectomycorrhiza microbial communities from riparian zone in the Pacific Northwest, United States - 10_EM | ecosystem: Host-associated > Plants > Roots > Unclassified | place...
ATCAGTCCATTGGTTACGATCCATCTTCGTCGGCATGGAGTCTTGCTTACCATTTGCATACGCAGAATGGTCTCCATGATCGAACCAACAAAGGGGCCAGCTTTGTTATCGAACCTCTCAGCATTGAAGACATTTTCTCCAACCAACATCTGCGAGGCATAAGATAGGCTTGTTATGATAATCGCACCAATAGCCATTATCCCTCCATAGTCGTATCGTTATCGTATGGTTCCGTCAGAATCGGAAAATACTATTGACATGTGTGAGTGCGGGTATGTTTGATTTCTCAAACTACCTCATCCAACAACCCCATTCACTTCTGCGACTTTCATCGTGAGAGCGTGGAGTATAGAATGTGTTGCTTAACCATTGTCCGCAAAAGGTCCCGTTACTTAGTGACCACTTTCGCAACTCCCGTCTTTAGTGCTCAGTAACCTTATGAGACGTCGACCGATTTGGCTCGAACCACTTGCATATGCTCGCCAAAGGTCTTCCCTCATATATCCTGCGAACGGGAGCCAGTCGGACGGACGGCCGCGACGTATTCAGGGTTACGAGGAGGGCTCCGATGGCCATGTCTTTGGTGAGGGGACGCAAGTACGGCGGTGTCTGCCGATGTAGCGTTGTCCCAACGCTGGTGCGGGAGGGGGGTGTTGGCGTGTCCTTTTGAACTCAGAATCCTAAGGTAGGGTAACTATAGGTCTTTATTCACTAAAGGAAGGCAAAGCCTTCCGGTATGCCTAACAGTTGGTAACCAGCCGGGACCTTCTGCCTTTGATTTGTAGCATTACTATGAGTAGTCAATGGACTCTAGAGGTATGACTCTTATCATGGTAGAGCATAGCCCGAGAGGCTGGATATGGGTAACGCCCATTTAGGCAACCATGGGCAACATCTCACTGGGGAAGCTTGCATGTCAAATTATCACATAAGCTAATTGCATGGATTAAATGATGGACCGCATAGCTTGTATAGAGGAAACTACCACTGGGCCAGTGAGTCCACCACCTAGGTATTGACCTTGGTTGTTGTTATAACAGTTACCCACTGGTATGACTTCCATAGGAAGAACTTTTCAATCTGCGGTGCTATTAGAGAGGTATTGCAGAAGTTCATATCGTATTGACGGAGTTAAGTGTACCAGACTTGGTCCGATACTTCCAGCAGGATAGTTCCTGATCGAGAGTAGGCCTCGGACAAGCCCTGAGCAGGACTGGAATGGGGGCACCCTGTAGAGAGGTGAACTCTAAGGTTGCGACCGCACCAAGCACTCAAAGTAGAAGATAAAGATGAGGTAAAATGGTTCAGATGAATCAACTGTAAAACTTAATATAGTTATGGTCGAAGCTTCACTCAATTTAGTTCTCTTGAGGAAAAGTTGGTTGTCGAAGTAGGATGCCAAACGCTTAAACTTAATAGATATCAGATTTAAGCCTTTGACATGGACCACTACTTCCGATCTTGTGCGAGCATCGTGTCCTGGTCAGGGTTCATCCGAGGTCTACCCTCCATCATGTTTTATCCTGGCAGAAGTGTCGGACCAACTCGGGTACACCAAACTCCGTCAATAGGATATGAGTCTCTGCAACGCATCTCCAATACAACCGTAGGAGGAAAACCTCTTCCTATCGAAGTCATACCAGTGGCTAACGGTTATAACAACAACGGGAATCAATACCTAGGTGGTGGACGCACTGGCCCAGTGGTAGTTTCGTCAATACAAGCTATGCAGTCCATTGTTTAATCTACTAGACTATTCAAGGGGATAAATTGAGATGCAAGCTCCCCCGGTGAGATGTAGCAGATGGTTAGCTAAGAGGGCGCTACCCATAACCAGCCTTTCGGGACATGCTCTACCGTGATAAGACTCATACCTCTAGAGTCCAATAACAACCCATAGTAATGCTACAAATCCACGGCAGCAGGTCCTGGCTGGTTACTGAGGTATTGGTCCCGAAAGCACCCTGGCCTCTGTGGACTACGTAAGTACCACCAGGAAGACTACCCTACTACCCGTAGGCCATGGTCGACTCCTAGGTGCCGGAGAGACCATTTATGGGGGACCCCTATTTCGGCGGTTACCCATACTCCCCTTATATATCCTGCGAACGACATTCAGTCGGACGGACGGCAACAGCTTATACAGTGTTACCACAGCTGCTCCAATGAGCTCTTTTAACTAGCAAATGAGCAACTACAGAGCCGTCTGCCTCTGACGCACTGTCTGACCGCTGGGCCCTGAGGGGGGTGTTAGCACAACCCGCCCAAGTTCAATAGCATGTTCGAGCCACCCTTACACAGGCGTGGGGCCTCCCCGTCCAAATGCGTGTACGCCCAAGGACATCTAAGAGCCCATAAAATGTGAGGCAATCGACCTCTAATTCTATGATAACTTTGCCGGTGAAGGTAGGGTAACTTGGATATCTCAATAGGGTAACTGGGTCCATGGGCATAATGACCAAATTCCTAAGGTAGGGTAACTTTGTCCTCCTATGCCATTAACCACTCCGGAAGTTGTCCAGTCGACCACAACAGTCGTCTCGGAGGTCCGTGTATCATTCCCATAATTCTCTTGACCTTATGCATATGTTTCCCCAAAAGGTTACCCTGCCTCGTAGAGTTCCCAAGGCTACACAACTATTCCCAGAGCTTTATCCTAGGTTTACCAGCTATGTATATACCAGACCATACCACCTCTGGTTAACACTTGGGATACCATTTATGCTAAGGTGGTAGTTTTGTAGCTACCTATCGTAGGGTCGTTACAAGGACAGGGTGCTTGCACATGGTCAGAGTAGTGGTGAATATCAAAGGCTTTAATCTCATATCTACTGAAGTTGAAGAGTTTAGCACTCTACTTCGACCACTAACTCTTCCTCGTGAGAACTAATTGAGTAAAGCTTCGAGCTTAACAATATTAAGTTTAACCGGTTTGATTCCTTGTGAATTATTTACTCTATCTTTGTCTTCTACTTTGAGTTTTGATGCAGTCGTAACCTTAGAGTTCACCTCTCTATAGGGTGCACCCGTAACAGTTAAAGACAGGGCACCCATGGGCATGACCGATGTCCACAATGCCGCCTGGTCAATGAAAGCCTCCCATCCCGTCACGTATATGGATTACCTAGACCTACAGAGCCAAAGTGCTCACCAGCTCAAAAATGCCTCCAATTTTCGAATACAGGTACAAAGGGAGAATCACCCTTTGAAGGGTATAAAGAGCAACAACAGGCATACCTCTGAAGGAAAATGATAGAGGAAGGAAAAGAAGGCCAATGGACCATGAGAGGAGAAGCTCCACAACCGAGCACCAGGGTTTACAAAACCGGCAGAAACAGAGCATAAGAAGATGCACTGCAATTGTAACGGGGGCACCCTATAGAGAAGTGAACTCTACGGTTGCGACCAAACCAAAACTCAAAGTAGAAGATAAAGATAGAGTAAATAATTTGGGAAGAATCAAAACAGTTAAACTTAATATCGTTAAGCTGAAAGCTTCACTCAATAAGTTCTCTCGAGGAAAGTTGGTTATCAAAGTAGAATGCCAAACGCTTAAACTTAAGTAGATTTCAGATTTAAGCCTTTGACATTCACCACTACTCCGACCTTGTGCGAGCACCCTGTCCTGCTCAGGATTTGACCGAGGTCTACCCTCCACCAGGCATTATGCTGCTGGAAGTGTCGGACCAACTCGGGTATTCTTAACTCCGTCAATGGGATATGAGTTTCTGCAATGCATCTCCAATACAACCGCTTGTGGAAAAACTCTTCCCATCGAAGTCATGCCAGTGGCTAACTGTCATGACAACAACCGGAGTCAATACCTAGGTTGTGGACTCACTGGCCCAGTGGTAGTTTCGTCTATACAAGCTATGCAGTCCATTATTTAATCTACGCGACTATCCAATGTGATAAATTGACATGCAAGCTCCCCCGGTGAGATGTAGCCGATGGTTGGCTAAGTGGGTGCTACCAATAGCCATCCTCTCAGGACATACTCTACCGTGATAAGACTCATACCCCTAGAGTCCAAGAACAACCCATAGTAATGCTACAAATCAAGGGGAGAAGGTCCGGGCTGGTTACGGAGGTATTTGTCTCGAAAGCACCCTGGCTTTCTGCGACTACCTGAGTACCACTAGGAAGACTACCCTACAACCCGTAGGCTAGAACAGACTCCTAGATGCCCGAGAGACCATATATGAGTGATCCCCATTTTGGCGGTTAACCATACTCCCCTTATATATCCTGTGAACGGCATTCAGTAGGACGGACGGCGACGACTTATACGGTGTTACGGCAGCGGCTCCAATGACCTCTTTTTACTAGTAAACGAGCAACTACACAGCCATCTGCCTATGACGCGCCGTCCCAGCGCTGGGGCCAGAGGTGGGTGTTAGCAAAACCTGCCCAAGTTCAATAGCATGTTCGGGCCACTCTTACACAGGCGTGGGGCCTCCCAGCGCAGATGCGTGTGCGCCCAAGAACATCTAAGAGCCCATAGAATGTGAGGCAATTTACCTCTAAGTTCTAGGATGACTTTGCCGGTGAAGGTAGGGTAACCTGGATACCTCGCTAGGGTAACTGGAGTCCATGGGCATAATGACCAAATTCCCAAGGTAGCGTAACTTTGCCCTCTTATGCCTTTAACCACTCAAGAGGTCCTCCAGTCGACCACAGAAGTCATCTCGGAGGTCCGTGTAACATTCCCATACTTCTGTCGACCTTATGCCAATGTTCTCCCGAAAGGTTACCCTGCCTAGTAGAGTACCTCAAGGCTACTCAACTATTCCCTATGCCTTATCCTAGGTCTACCAGCCATTTGTATAATATGTATACGAGACCATACCACCTCTGGTTACCACTTGGTATACCATTTGGCCTAAGGTGATAGTGATTGTAGCTACCTTTCGTAGGGTCATTACAGCAATGTGCCTCAGACTCTGATCGACAAGCGCAAATGCCTGAACTAATGTGCCTATTGTAGACAAGAAGTTCACTACTGGGTGAAGTGTCCATCCGCAGCCCCAGTTGTTGTGTCCGCACGATTTACTCGAAAACAAGGTGCTGCTGAGGCTGGACAAGAAGGGACCCAAATCCCAAAGCTGAGACGGATTGAGGCGGCTCCTAAACCTGCTGTGAAACAAGTTGTTGCCGAGCTCTGTGGATCACCTCCCCCACATTTGGATATCTTAGAGGTTGATACCGACATAGATGACTAGGTAAGCTTTATGTAATGATAAGAAATCATGGATGGAAGGATGATAAAACTTCACACAAGGCCAAATGATGGGCATGCTGGGTAAAGATGAAGGATGTCCGTTGAATGTTCCCCAGCCTTAAGGGCTGCAAAAAGAAACTAATATATCAGGGTAGAAAATGCCCAATGGAGGAATGTTTCTTTTGTGATGTGTTGGGATGGTTACAGATCTTTCCATTTAGCTTTTGTCTATTTCTTATATGATATTGGGCAGTGTGTTGTTTGCTTATCTCATACTGTTTTCAATTTTTGGAAGGAGTTTAGTTGGGTTTTATTTTGATTTCGTTAGGCTGGACTTGACTTAGTAAGTTAGGATATTTTCCAAGTTTAACTAAGGAGGGTTGAATACCCGAAATCATGCTGGCGTGAGATTAAACACCGTAGCCATTAAAACCCCGTGAAATTATCAAGTGATAATACTATTCACGACCCGTTGTGTAACGGGAGCACGCTATAAAGAGGTGAACTCTAATGTTGTGACCGCACAAAACTCAAAGTAGAAGATAAAGATAGAGTAAATAATTCATGAAGAATTAAAACAGGTAAACTTAATATCATTAAGCTGAAAGCTTCACTCAATATGTTCTCTTGAGGAAAGTTGGTAATCAAAGTAGAATGCCAAACGCTTAAACTTAAGTAGATATCAGATTTAAGGCTTTGACATTTACCACTACTCCGACCTTGTGCGAGCACCCAGTCCTGCTCAGGGCTTGTCCGAGGTCTGCCCTCCATCCGGAATTATCCTGCCGGAAGTGTCAGACCAACTTGAGTACACTTAACTCCGTCAATAGGGTATGAGTTTCTGCAATGCATCTCCAATACAACCGTAGGTGGAAAAACTCTTCCTATCGAAGTCATACCAGTGGCTAACTAGAATGACAACAACCAGGGTTAATACCTAGGTGGTGGAATTACTGGCCCAGTGGTAGTTTCGTCTATACAAGCTATGCAGTCCATCATTTAATCTACGTGACTATCCAATATGATAATTTGACATGCAAGCTCCCCCGGTGGGAAATAGCCGACAGTGGGCTAAGCGGGCGCTACCCATAGCCAGCCTCTCGGGACATACTCTACTCTGATAAGACTCATACCTCTAGAGTCAAATAAGAACCTATAGTAATGTTACAAATCAAGGGGAGAAGGTCCCAGCGGGTTACTAAGGTATTTGTCCCGAAAGCACCCTGGCCTCCTTGCACTACCTAAGTACCACTAGGAAGACTACCCTACTACACGTAGGCTAAGATAGACTCCTAGGTGCCGGAGAGACCATATATGGGCGACCCCCATTTTGGCAGTTACCCATACTTCCCTTATGTATCCTACGAGCGACATTCAGACGACAGATAGAGACGACGTTTACTGTGTTACGGCCGTCGCTGGAATGACCTCTTTTTACTAGCAAACAAGCCACTAAGCAGCCATCTGCCGATGATGCCCCGTCCCAACACTTGGGCCAGAGGGTGGTGTTAGCAAAACCTGCCCAAGTTCGATAGCATGTTTGGGCCACCTTTACTCAGGCATGAGGCCTCCCCACACAGATGCGTGTATGCCCATGAACATCTAAGTGCCTATAGAATGTGAGGCAATCGGCCTCTAAGTTCTAGGAGGACTTTGCCGCTGAAGGTAGGGTAACTTGGATACCCCTACTCAAGTATCCTTATGCTGTGTGATGATGTTTACTCACTACAGGATTCCTCTTGAATCTTTCACGTATTTAACATTCATGTTAAGCATAAAATTACTCTGCCGCCATGGAGAGTTGAACATGTGACCTTCTACCAAGGCATGTGACCCTTACCGATTGCCCACGGCTAACCAGCGACTTGTGTATTAAGTCTATGTGACCATACCACCTCTGGTTACCACTCGGTATAGCATTTGGGCTAAGCTGGTAGTTATTGTAGCTACCTATTATCGGGTCGTTACACGTTGTGTCAGCTCTTGTGTGGAAAGGCAAGGGATATCGTGTAACGACCCTACGATAGGTAGCTACAATCACTATCACCTTAGCCCAAATGGTATACCAAGTGGTAACCAGAGGTGGTATGGTCTCGTATACTTAGTATATACATAGCTGGTAAACCTAGGATAAGGCATAGGGAATAGTTGAGTAACCTTGAGGTACTCTATTAGGCAGGGTAACCTTTCGGGGAAACATTCGCATAAGATCAAGAGAATTATGGGGATGTTACCCGGATCTCCGAGACGACTTCTGTGGTCGACTGGAGGACTTCCTGAGCGGTTAAAGGCATCAGAGGGCAAAGTTACCCTACCTTGGGGATTTGGTTATTGTGCCCATGGGTCCCAGTTACCCTACTGAGTAACCCAAGTTACCCTACCTTCACCGGTAAAGTCATCCTAAAATTTAGAGGTCGATTCCCTCACATTCTATGGGCTCTTAGATGTTCTTGGGCCCACACGCATCTGCGCGGGGAGGCCGCACGCCTGTGCAAGGGTGGCCTGAACATACTATTGAACTTGGGAGGGTTTAGCTAACACCCCCCTCTGGCCCCAGCATTGGGACGGCATGTCATAGGCAGACGGCTATGTAGTTGCTCTTTTGCTAGTTAAAAGAGGTTATTGGAGCAGCTGCCGTAACAGAGTATAAGTGGTCGCCCTCCGTCCGACTGAATGTCATCCGCAGGATATATAATGGGAGTATAGGTAACCGCTAAAATGGGGGTCACCCATATATTGTCTCTCCGGCACCTAGGATCTATCTCAGCCTACCGGTAGTAGGTTAGTCTTCCTAGTGGTACTTGGGTAGATCAAGAAGGCCCGGGCGCTTTTGGGACAAATACCTTTGTAACAAGCTGGGACCTTCTCCCCTTGATTTGTAGCATTACTATGGGTTGTTATTGGACTCTAGAGGTATGAGTCTTATCACAGTCGAGAATATCCCGAGAGGCTGGCTATGGGTAGCGCCCACTTAGCCAACCATCGTCTGCATCCCACTATGGGAGCTTGCATGTCAATTTAACATATTAGACAGTCGTGTAGATTAAATGATGGACTGTATACCTGGTATAGACGAAACTACCACTGGGCCAGTGAGTCCACCACCTTGGTATTGATTCCGGTTATTGTCATAACAGTTAGCCACTGGTATGACTTTGATATATAGGAAGAGTTTTTCCACCTGCTGTTGTATTGGAGATGTATTGCAGAAACTCATATCCTATTGACGGAGTCAAGTGTATGCGAGTTGGTCCGACACTTCCGGCAGGATAAATCCTCATGGAGCGTAGACCTCAGACAAACCCTGGGCAGGACAGGGTGCTCGCACAAGGTCAGTGTAGTGGTGAATGTCAAAGGCTTAAATCTGCTATCTACTTAAGTTTCGGTGTTTGGCATTCTACTTCTACAATCAACTTTTCCTTGCGAGAACTAATTGAGTAAAGCTTCGAGCTTAACAATATTAAGTTTAACTGTTTTGATCCTTCGTGAATTATTTACTTTATCTTTGTCTTCTACTTTGAGTTTTGGTGCGGTCGCAACCTTAGAGTTCACCTCTCTATAGGGTGCCCCCGTTACACACTCAGGTCATGGTGGTAGTCGACCGATTCACGAAAATGGCACATTTTATCGGTCTCCCAACAACCGCAACCACAAAGGATGTCACTAACATCTTCGTACGAGAAGCTTAGAAACTTCACCGTATACCGTAGAATCTCAAATAATTGAACCTTGTGCGAGGAAGTTGAAATAATGTGAGTCAAGCCAAGCATTTTGGATCACCATTGCGCAATATCAGTTTTGGAAAGCCTTGGTACTACTTTAATCGTAGCAAAAATTTATTTCATAATTATCTTCTTCCTCAAGTTCTCCACCCTCATCACCATCCGAATTTACCTCAACTCCCTCATTCCAATCTACCAACCCCTCTTTTAGAAACTCACTAGCTAACCCCTTTACAGATATTTGATGGTCCTCACTCCCATTAACTGTGAGTGAGAGACCTAAGACACGAAACGACTTCCGAACCACCTCCACCTTCTCCAAAGAAAACCTCTCCCAAGCCTGGCCAACCGCCCAGGTTGTCCCAACTCTCCTCCGCCCATCCATGCTGCCCCGGAGTCACCCCTCTGTAGCAAGTATCTTCTCCTCCTCATCCTCTATTTCTGCTAGCCGTATTTCTAATGTCTCCTATTTATAGTAATCAAATTAGTATAAAAGAAAAAGGTGGTATGTATGCGCCTTGGAGGAAATGTTTTTTTTTTATCTACCTTCAGGATGTCCTTAAATGGACGATTAACAGAAACGTCGAGCAGTTGCACTATCCCAGTGCAACCGGCAGGTATTACACTTACTGTAATATCGTGTGCTTGAAGTGTATCAAGCACTTGCTCTGTTTTGTGTCCAGAGAAGTGATCCATTACCAGGAGCGTAGGCTGACACTCAAGTACAGGTACCAGTTGGTCCTCTAGCCATTCAACCATGTTGGTTGAATTGGCATATGCCGTGGGGTTAAATTTTACTCTAACTCTCAGGTCATAGAGTTTCTGTTTGGACAGGATTTGGGTACCGGTACCTTTTCCTCTAAAAAAAATAAGAGGGTGTACCCGCGAAACCCCATCGGCAAAAATTGTAAGTTGGATCGTTCCTTGCCTTTTGTCCCATCCTGACTTTGATGACTGAAGCCAAATAGTCTTTTCACCGATAGTATTGGAAGTCTGCCCCTCCAGGTACTCAAAGGGAAGAGGTGTCTGATCCATATTGCAGATGTTCTTCAAACGGAATCGACCAACAGCAGCAGCATTATCCCCAAGTTCTGGCTGGTCGTCTGGGCGAAACTGCGAGTTTCGACGGTTATATTGCATCCAGGTAAGTATCTCTCTTCCGTAGTCGAGTGGAAGTTTACTAGCAATATTGGTGACTAAACGCAAACTAATATGATGCCAACTTAGGAAATTACGAAACCACCCATGTGAGCACTTGAATTCTTTCGGATCAGCTGCAGGATAGTGCTTTGTGAAGAGCTCTTTGCTGACTTTCCGGAACCAGCCTCGCCTCACAGGTCTCCCAAGTGCTCTACGCTCCAGAAAGAGCTCATACAACTCTCTTTCCATCTCGACCCATTTCCGCCGCCTTCCTCCTCCCTCTGCCCGCCTCTGTCCCCTTTTTTGAGCAGCATACTTTCCTTCCTTCTCCTCTTTTCTCCAACGCGAAAGGTTGCCCTCTGGTATTTTGAAGTAGTTCGCTACTTCATTTCTTGTCGGTTCTCGAAGCTTGGTTGGACTACAGCGTATAGATGCCTGGCTCCAGTACGAGAGTACAAGAAGTCGATAACTAACTGTATATGAATGATAGGGATTGCTAACTGGTTTGATGTGGGACAGATTGTGTGAGAGTTCTGAGAGTGCTTTTCGCTTGGGACCGGTTTTTTTTTTTATGCCGGCATAAAACTTCGTAGCTGGTAATGCTGGCAGGTCTACCGAGCCTTTGATCCGTCCTGCTATTTTTTGGTTTTGTCCTTTGGGCATTTTTGGTACTGCTATTTGGATTGAACTTTAGGAGTTTTTGGAGTTTTTGGATTTTTATTTTTTTAAGATATTCTACATTTAATACTATAGTAGCGATGAGGTGACATTGAACTCTGTGACGAAGTTGATACACTATTACTCATTGTTTTGTTTTTTCCTGACTCAAAATAATTACTCATATTCTAATTTCCGCTCTTCCCGGTCTCATACCTTATTTCAACATCCTAGCAGCAGGTTCAATTATTTGAGATTCTACTGTACCCACCAAAATCATATCCGATATGGACGCAAAATTCTCTCGAGAATTTTGGGAATCCTTATGCAAGCTGCTAGGTATTAAGTGAAAAATGTCGACAGCATACCACCCACAAACGGACGGTCAGAAGGAACAAACCAACCAATTGCTGAAAGGTAACTAAAGCAACTTCGTCAACTACGACCAGGACGACTGGTATCCGCTGTTACCCTTAGCCGAATTCGCGTACAACAATTCCGCAACCAATGCACACAGAATGTCGCCCTTCTTTGCCAATTCCGGTTATCATCCACAGACAGAATGGATGCAAGAGCGACAAGCTCAAAATCCAGGGGCTGAGTTGTATAGCCACTTGATGAAGGTGATTTACAAATGCTGGTAGAAGCGCTGAATTATTCCTGAAAGGAAATGAAGAAATACTACAACCCAAAAGCATTACAACAGCTGGACTATAAGGAAGGTGACTTGGTAATGCTGAACAGAAAAAATATTCGTACAAAACGACCCTTGAAGAAACTAAGTCCAACGCTCTATGGACCTTTCAAAATTATAGAGGCACAAGGACAGCACGCTTTCAAGTTTGAAATATGGTCTATATGGAGGATACACCCAATCTGCCATGTGTCGCAATTGGAACCTTCTCGAACCTCGATTCGAGAAGAAAGAGAACAGCCTCCACGAGAACCTGAAGAGATGGATGGTAATCTCGAATGGGGAGTGGAACAGATTGTAAAGAATGAAATAATCTCTAATACAAGAAAGGTTGGTGGTCGCAATAAGCAAATGTGCGAACTAAGCTATTTTGCGAAGTGTAAAGGGTATTCAGAGAATGAGAACACCTGGGAACCACCTGAGTGTTTGGGAAACGCTAGGGAATTAGTAGAAGCTTTTGATGAGGAAAACTCAGATATGCCGAGTAGGGCAGATATTGAATAGGGAAGCAAGGTTTTCCTCATGTGGACAAGTAAGCGCGTGAGGATTTTTATCCTATCTCCCAGAGTTCAAAAAGGATTTCATTTGTTGTTAAAAAGAAAATAGAAGGAAGATCTTAAAAGCATTCGATGAAGCTTAGAGAGAGTGAGCTTGTGTTAGGTATACCGGAAGGCACAGCCTTCCATTATTGAATAAAGAACTATAGTTACCCTACCTTAGAATTCTGAGTTCAAAAGGACAAGCCAACACCCCCTCCAATTCCAGCGATGGGACAGCGCTACATCAGCAAAAGCCGGAATAGTTGCGTCCCCTTACCAAAGTCATGGTGGTTGAGACCTTCCTCATAGCCCTGTATACCGCGTGGCCATCAGTCCGAATGGATCCCATTCGCAGGATATATGAGGGAAGACCTTTGGGGAGCCTATGCAAGTGGTTCAAGCCAAGTCGGCCAACTTCGCATAAGGTTACTGAGCACTAAAGACCAGAGTCACAAAGGTGGTCACTAGGTAACAGGACGTTTTTCAGACAATGGTTAAGCAACACAATCTATACTCCACACTCCCGTGATGAAAGTCGCAGAAGTCAATGGTGTTGTTGGATGAGGTAGTTTGAGAAATCAAGCTTAGCGGCACTCACACACATCACCAGTATTATCAGATACTGACGGAACTATATGATAATGATATGACTATCGAGAGATAATGGCCATTGGTGCGATTATGAAACAAGTCTACCTTATGCCTCGAGGCGGTCGAGGGCAGGATATATCTACAATGCTGAGAGGTTCGATAACAAAGCTGGCCCCTTTGTTGATTCAATCATGAAGACCATTTTGCGTATGCAATGGTAAGCAAGACTCCATACCGACTAAGATGGATCATGACCAATGGACTAATATGTGGAAGCACCGCCAGGAAAACCCACGGTGTTGCGATTAGGAAGTCAAGTGAGATAACAGAATTGGCAGGGTTAAAGAGTGTTCGCACTTTTAGAAAAAGCTGAAGTTAGTTAGTGTAACGGGGGCACCCTATAGAGAGGTGAACTCTATGGTTGCGACCGCACCAAAACTCAAAGTAGAAGATAAAGATAGAGTAAATAATTTGGGAAGAATAAAAGCGGTTAAACTTAATATCGTTAAGCTGAAAGCTTCACTCAATAAGTTCTCTCGAGAAAAGTTGGTTATCGAAGTAGAATGCCAAACGCTTAAACTTAAGTAGATATCAGATTTAAGCCTTTGACATTCACCACTACTCCGACCTTGTGCGAGCACCCTGTCCTGCTCAGTGTTTGTCCGAG
>Ga0307509_10008349_pt1 | contig 13231 bp, 11 predicted proteins | sample 10_EM_MG_FD_202245 | JGI IMG/M metagenome (GOLD analysis project Ga0307509, IMG submission 202245) | Populus trichocarpa ectomycorrhiza microbial communities from riparian zone in the Pacific Northwest, United States - 10_EM | ecosystem: Host-associated > Plants > Roots > Unclassified | place...
AACCAACAAAGGGGCCAGCTTTGTTATCGAACCTCTCAGCATTGCAGACATATTCTGCAACCGACATCTGCGAGGCATAAGATAGACTTGTCACGATAATCGCACCAATAGCCATTATCCCTCTATATTCATATCTTTATCGTATGGTTCCGTCAGCATCCTGCGGATGCTATTGACGTGTGTGAGTGCGGGTATGCCTGATTTCTCAAACTACCTCATCCAACAACACTATTCACTTCTGCGACTTTCATCGCGAGAGCGTGGAGTATAGAATATGTTGCTTAACCATTGTCCGTAAAATGTCCCGTTACTTAGTGACCACTTTCGCGACTCTCGTCTTTAGCGCTCAGTAACCTTATGCGACGTCGACCGATTTGGCTCGAACCACTTGCATAAGCTCGCCAAAGGTCCTCCCTCATATATCCTGCGAACGGGATCCGGTCGGACTGACGGCCGCGACGTATACGAGGTTACGAGGAGGGCTCCAATGACTATGTCTTTGGTGAGGGGACGCAACTACGGCGGCGTCTGCCGATGTAGCGCCGTCCCAACGCTGTTGTGGGAGGCTGGTGTTGGCTTGTCCTTTTGAACTCAGAATCCTAAGGTAGGGTAACTATAGGTCTTTATTCACTAATGGAAGGCTAAGCCTTCCGGTATGCCTAACAGTTCAACTAGTTGGTCTCTAGTAATATCATCTCCTATTGCTCTATGTGCTTAGAAGCTAGCTTGTAATGTCCATTTTGTGGTATAGAGTATCCAGTAGTTTCCAGATCCTGGAGCTTTTGGTGTAACTCTAGTTAGGTTTAGATATAATCCAACTGAAGTATACAATGTCTCAAGGGCTGGTGGTTTGAGATCATCTCCTTCACTACTGAATGTAAGAGATTGATCTAACTTGACCCCTAACCTTATTTTCCTTGCAGGTATGGACACTGGAGGAGGCACAGGTGTAACGGAGGCACCCTATAGAGAGGTGAATTCTAAGGTTGCGACCGCACCAAACACCCAAAGTAGAAGATAAAGATGAGGTAAAAATAATTCAGAAGAATCAAACCGTAAAACTTAATATCCTTAAGCTGAAAGCTTCAGTCAATAAGTTCTCTCAAGGAAAGTTGGTTATAGAAGTAGAATGACAAATGCTTAAACTAAAGTAAATATCAGATTTAAGCCTATGGCATTCACCACTACTCCGACCTTGTGCAAGTACCCTGTCCTACTCAGGGTTGTGCGATATCTACCATCCATCCGGAACTGTCCTGACGGAAGTATCGAACCAGCTCAGGTACATGTAACTCCGTCCATTGGATATGAGTTTCTGCAATGTATCTCCAATACAACTGTTGGTGGAAAAACTCTTCCTATCCAAGTCAGACCAGTGGCTAACTGTTATGACAACAACTGGAGTCAATCCCTAGATGGCGGACTCATTGGCCCAATGCTAGTTTCGTCTATACAAGCTATGAAGTCAATCATTTCTTCTACTTGACTACTCAATGCGATAATCAGATATGTAAGCTCCCCCGGTGAGATGTAACGGATTGTTAGCTCAATGAGAGCTACCCATAAACAACCTCTCGGGACACACTCTACTGTAATAAGACTCACACCTCTAGAGGCTACTGACAACCCATAGTAATGCTACAAATCAAGAGAAGAAGGTTCCGGCTGACCACTAGGGTAATTGTCCCAAAAGCACCTTGGCCTTCGGGGAATACCGAAGTACCTTTAGGAAGACTACCCTACAACCCATTGGCAAAGATAGACTCCTTGGTGCCAGAGGGACCATTTATCTGCAACCCCATATTTGGTGGTTACCCACACTCCCCTTATATATCCTACGAACAACATTCGGTCGGATGAATGCTGACAACTTATATGGTGTTAAGGTAGCTACTCCAATCACCTCTTCTTACTAGCAATCGAGCAACTATGCAGCCGTCTGCCTATGACTCGCCGCCCCAACACTGGTGCCAGAGGGGGGTGTTAGCTCAACCCGCCTAAGTTCAATAGCATGTTCGGGCCACTCCTCCTCAGGCATCTGACCTTTCTGCGCAGGTGCTTGTATACCCTTAAACATCTATATAACAGCCTATAGAATGTGAGGCAATTGACCTCTAAGTTCTAGGATAACTTTGCCGGTAAAGGTAGGGTAACTTGGATAGCTCAATAGGGTAACTGAGTTCCATGGGCATAATGGTCAAGTCTCTAAGGTAGGGTAACTTTCCCCTCTTATGCCTTTAACCGCATTGGAAGCCCTCTTGTCGACACCTAATATTATCTCAGAGGCCTGTGTAACATTCCCATTATTCTCTTGACTTTATACTAACTTAATCCCGAAAGGTCACCCTGCCTTATAGAGTACCCAAGGCTACTCCACTGTTCTCTATGCCTTGCCCTAGGTTAACCAGCAATTTGTATACCAAGTATACGAGACTATTCCACCTCTAGTTACCACTTATTATACCATTGGGGCTCAGATGATAGTTATTGTAGCTACCTATCATAGGGTCATTACAGCAGATGAGTCTCCCGATCCTGCTTCCGACATGGTGTCATCACTATCACTTTCGTTATCACTGCCTGAACTATCCTGATCTGAAGTTGGTGCTAGTTCCTCTTTCTTTTTAGGAGTCGATGGGAACTCTCCTGATCTGATGACCGTCTCCTTCTCAACATTTGTTGTAGACTCTTCAAGCACAACCTGTGCCTCCTCTCTTGATAGCTATCAAGCAGCATCCACAAAAAAAGGTAGGTTGCCCCCCAGAGCACCCTATGCACTCAATGCGTTGGAGATTCTTGGCGCTTATAATGTAAACTTCGGTTCTGAGTGATAGGGCATTTACCAGGTCGCATCCAGCAAACAAATAGCTTCGCCCAACTTGCCGGATGTGGCCTGATCCTCAGGACGCCACAGGACGCAACAGGAGATATCCGCACACAACCTGATTCATAAGAGGAATTCAGATCCAACCTTATTCGTCGGACATACGCAGACTTACATTCATTTATCAGACATATCCTGACAAGTCAAGATTCCCTACACGCTAGTGTAGTATTCTTCAGAGGATTAGGGAGGATTTTCAAAATAGGTATCAAATAGTCCGCATATTGCTTAGAAGTGTCCACAAAGAAGATAGAATAGTCCGCATAGTGTCAGGCCAAAGTCGGCTAAGTAGGATAAAATCATCTTCATATATATAGTATTCTTCTATTAGGTCTAATGTATACAAAATATTTACAAAGGTTATAGGAGACAGTATTATTAGGCTCAAGACCAGAGGAGAAAAATACAGAAGTGCAGGTTTCTCTACAGCACGTGGTCGGAGAGGGTCTGCACATGGCTCTTGGGAATACACCTGGTACGAGGAATCAAATGGAATAAAACCCAAGGGGTAACCATTCCTGTAGCAGCCAGCAGGGAGGAAATGGTAGATAGCTCACTAGGCAGAGGCCCGCTTAGGTCGGAGAGTGGCTCATTAGAATCTGCTTGCTGAGGGAAATTGAACGGTATAAGGTTTGAGGCCGTGGCATGCTTGTAAGTATCAGAAGCTAGCTATCTGGCAGAACCTGCCCAGATAGCCAAAACACAAAAGCGGAGCTCACTCAATAACTAGCCATCAGATAAGGTCAGAGGGTAGCCCATTGGAGTCCGCTTACCAAGAGGAATCGAATGGTATAAGGCTAAAAGTAAGGACACACCTGTAGCAGTCAGCAAGTATGAAAAGATAGATATCTTACCAGGCAGATGTCTGCTGGGGTTGAGGAGCCCACTATGGGAATCCACTGGGTGAGGGGAATCAAATAGTATAAGGCTCGAAGCGGTAATATGCTTGTAGCTATCAGCAGCTACCTATCTGGTAGTACCTGCCCGGGGTGGAAACGTACAAAAGTAGAAGTCACTCAACAACCAGCCTTAGCATAAGGTTAGGAGATAGCCTATTCGAATCCGCTAACTGGGAGGAATCAGATAGTATAAGGCTTGAAGCATGAATACACCTGTAGCAGTTAGGAGATAGGAAAAGGTCGATATCTCACCAGGCAGAGGTCCGCTAGAGTCAGGGAGTGGCATATTAGAATCCGCTCACAGAGGGAAATCGAATAGTATAAGGCTCGAATTGGTGGCATACATGTATCTATTGGCAGCTAACTATCTGGTTGTACCTGCTTGGGTAGCCAGGATATAAAAGTACAGGTAAATCAACAACCACCAGTCACATAAGCTCAGTAGGTAGCCTATTGGAGTCTACTCACCGTTTGGAATTGAGTGGTTCAGGTTTCAAAACATGAACACACCTGTAGCAGTCAGCAGGTAGAGAAAGGTAGATAGCTTATCAGGTAAATATCCGCTAGGGTCTGAAAGTGGTATAGCGGAATCCACTTAGTAAGGGAATATCTCTACCAGTTTGCAGGTAAAGAAAGATTGTGGGTAGTATGAGGTCATATTTCATTAACCCCAGGCCAGCCTGAGTCCACTTACTAAGGTGGAGGTAAGGCACAATATGCATTAAGGTTCATATTTGTATAGATTTTGATATGAAAAAACTTAGCAAGTTTTTTGCTGCAATCAGGTCTGTTCCAATAAGAGGTATAGTAGGGGTTGTTGGTTACCAGGATAATAGATCCTTAGACAGCTTGTTTATATTAGTGATTTCTGTATAATGACATTCTATGAATAGGTAAATCATGGAATGGATCTGGAAGATATCTAGGGTAAAGATAGTCTCCCAGTCGATAAGATCTAAGTAGATATACTAGAGGTTATCTGGGAGAGTGGACATTGGATTTAACCATCAGGGTATACCGGACACAGAGGATCTAAGTCCAGTTGTGTTAGGCGGGAGCCTACCTCGAAGAATAATAAGATAACTCAGGCCGATAATCTTTATCGTAGACGGAGATTGTCTAGGAAGGCTCAATGTCTAAAGTAGAGGTAGGTAAAGTGATAAAAGATTTCTAGCGTAAACATTTTATATTGATAAGATCTCTTCTCCATTGCTTGATAATGTTCAAATTGCTCAGGAAGCATCTCGATATTTATATGCTGGGTCTGGGTGGTCGCAGGCTACATCTAGTTCTCATACTAACTAAGTACCTGCTAACAAACTCCAGTTTCTTCTAAAAGTGCAAACATCATTTGACCCTAACAATTCTGTTATCTCACTCAACTTCCAAATCGCAACACCATGAATTTTCCTGACGGTACTCCCACACATTAGTCTATTGGTCACAATCCATCTTTGTCAGCATGGAGTCTTGCTTACCATTGCATACACAGAATGGTCTCCATGATCAAACCAACGAAGGGGCCAGCTTCATTATCGAACCTCTCAGCATTGCAGATGAATCCTGCACTTGACAGCTGCAAGGTATAAGATAGACTTTTCCTGATAATCGCACCAATCGCGATTTTCTCTTTATAGTCATATCGTTATTGATTAGTTCCATCAGTATCCGAAGACTACTAGTGACGTATGTGAGTGCAAGTATGCTTGATTTCTCCAACTACCTCATCCAACAACACTATTCACTTCTGCAACTTTCATCGCAGGAGCGTAGAGTATAGAATGTGTTGCTTAACAATTGTCTGTAAAAACGTCCTGTTACCTATTGACCACCTTTGCGACCTCCGTCTTTAGTGCTCAGTAACTTTATGCGACGTCAACCAATTTGGCCCAAACCACTTGTATAGCTCGCCAAAGGTCTTTCCTCATATATTCTGCGAACGGGATCTGGTTGGACGGACGGCCGTGAAGTATCCAGGGTTATGAGGAGGGCTCCAATGACCATATCTTTGGTGAGGGGACACAACTACGGTGGCGTCTGCCGATGTAGTGCCATCTCAACGCTAGTGCGGGAGGGGGGTGTTGGCTTGTCCTTTTGAAGTCAGAATCCTAAGATAGGGTAACTATAGGTCTTTATTCACTAAAGGAAGACTAAGCCTTCCGGTATGCCCAACAAGTTGCACCAGATGTGTCTAGACGTCACAGGATGCAACAGCTGTAGTTGAGCCCTCTCTGGGCTGGCCAGGCGTATATAACGCTCTGGGCAGATTTATTGCGTCTGGATGCAAAGGGCTTGCGTCCGGCACAGATTCCATTTTTGCTGATGAGCCTTATTAATTTTGAACTGCTTTTTCACTTTCTTCTGCACTCTTCCAGCCTTATCTCTTAAGGACTTCTTCCAAGCCTTGGTGAGCTCTTCTTGAGAGATCTCCTTGCCTGTCCTTGTCTTTAGATTCACAATAGTGTCTTCGTTAACTTGTTAAAGTTAAAAAAATGTAACCGCTTCACCTGGGGTGGCGGTATTACGAAGGGATATCCATATTGACTCTTACCAAACCAGTAGTATAAAGGAGTTCAAGTACCGCACACGCTAACAAGTAAGTGAGTAGATTCTATTACTCTATCAAAACTACTAGGAGAAGGTCAAGTGCTTTAAACCTATACGAAGCTCAAATATTCTTAAATTAAATTAAATAGAAAAGTAACTGCTCAATCAAGTATATTGAAAACTCTCTCTGTCGAAGTCTGATCTTTTTAAATCCAGAGAGATACAGGTCTTTAAATACACTTCTGATGCCCTATCTCATATCAATCATATTCAAATACCAAGGCATCAAATAATACCTAACTTATAAATAATCACAATCAACAATGCTTACAAACTTGCAGAGTTCATATCCTGAAACAATACAAGTAACAAATAATATGTCTTACAAGTCTCCTGAACTTGTATCCTAAAACAAAACATAAAACAAACTAACTAGGCAGACAAGTCTTCTGTACTCGTATCCTCAAACAATACATAAAATAAATCCATACTCAAACTGGTAACCTGTACCAGTTACACAACTAGTACTTCATAGATACGAGCAACATCTTCAATATTGACTGCCTGTTTTGAGCTATTTTGAATAATATGACAGCTGTATGAATTCATCTCTCACTATCTTGGTAAGGCTCAATCCGCTGACTAGAGAGAATTAATACTGGAACTGTTGGTATAATTTGTTGATGTATATGGTATTTGGTATTGATTAATGAGCTTTTATCTTATCAAAATCCAGATTTTAATATTAAGTGAGAAATTTATACTAAGTACCAAATTTACACTAAGGGACAAAGTTGTATTGGGTCATAGAGTTGTGTTGAGCCACTGAGTTACTATAGTAAGTTACAAAATTATATTGAGTTGCAAAGTTGTGTTGAGCTGAGAAGAATATCCTAGAGTTGCAGCCACTGCCATAAACTCAGCACAGTTATTTAGAATTGAAATCTATAATCTATTTGTATTTCTTAATTTGGTACTTGTCGCTGTTTTGGTAGCACTTTAAGGCATTCTCTATGCCTTTATTGAAGCTTTTAAAATCTTCCACCATTGGGGCTTTATGTCTATTAATAGCCTTCATGATAGAAGTCGAAGAACAAATGTCAATAAACTAGTAGAAGTCATTTCTGATGTGCATAGTGTCAATTTTCTTGTTCAATTGGGTAAACTAAGCAGTGTTTCTTTTCTTGAAACTCGACAACTTGCTCTTGAATGTGCTGCCCCACTTGTCAATTTTTCTGCAAGTTTGCAATCTCTCTTCTACTCCAAAATCCTACGATTGAAACAACAATCATAAATCATAATAGAGAAACCTCCAATCTCTCTAATAATAACCTCATATTTGACAGAAAACTCTAGAGAGAACAGGGCTTGTTAGTTTGTGATTTACATCTAATTTTTGAATTAGCAAAAAGGAAAAAGAAAAAGAAAACAGTTAAGATCTTCAATATTATAGAGTTTTATGTTTTATCCCTCCAATGCTACAATGTGCTTTAATGCACATGTGTTAATAGTAAATAGTAATTCTTAGGTAATAAAATATTTTTTAATATTTTTTCTATAGCCTGAATAGTTTTAATATACTACTGCTCATAAGGATTTCACCAACTCCACAATCATCATACCTCTATCTAAAAAGGTGTCTATACTACTTGTGATATCAGCTGTTGCCTAGCTCTCTCTTACACCAGCAGGTTGGTAATTATTTAATACTTTCACTTACCTCAAAGATCTAATAGCTGATTTGTCAGCTAAGTAAAGGTTTTCATTCAAGATTGCTGATAAAGATCATGAACACATGATTTATATGTCTGTGTCATTTAGCACTGTGAATGGCATACCAGAACTAATTGAACTGAAGTACCTGATGTTAAAATAGTGGTCCTTATTGCCAAGCACCATTATCTCCCAAGAGAGAAAACACAATTTATTACCTAATAATCACGATTAAACCTTGTGGCATTGGAGGGCATTGTGGCATTGGAGGGATAAAACATAAAACTCCGTGGCATTGGAGACCTTAACCGAAAAGAAAATCTTACCCCTGACTCGCCTCCCTTTCTGTTTTGCGTACACAACAAACGTTGATGATAGACTTGTTGGGAGAAAGATTGAGCGTTGCGTGGTGGGAAGAAGAAGAATCAAGAAAGGGGGAAGGAGAGGTTTCCTTTGTTAAATGGGGCGTTGCCGAGCTACGGTTACCCTCCTCCCTTTACTCTGGCTCCCTCACGCACGTCTCAGTTGGCATGGTAACTAGGTAACTATAGCTCTAAAAGTTTGTCACACTCTGAACGCGTCTCCCTTGCTGGCCCGCCCTTCTTATCCCAACTCAAGTTTTATCGCCCCGACACCCAATCTCAAGAATTTGTTAAACTTGATGCCGATTGCTGAATATTCGTGCAATGGGATCACGTCCCGAGCTTAAGGTATGCATACTCGCCACCTGGCCCCCTTTATTGTGTTTTTCCTCTCATTGATCACTGTTCTAGGTTGAGGATGAGAGTGCCTTTATTTCCTTCTTCAACAGTCTTCCAGAGACGGATGCCATTCGGCTCTTCGACAGAAATGACTACTACACTGTCCACGGGAAAGATGCCATATATGTTGCTCAGACGGTAGAGCTTTAATCCGACTCACTCCTCATGGTTCCGGTGCTGATTGCCCCCCCCCCAATAGATCTATAAAACTACGTCTGTTGTCCGGCAATTAGGGAGCTCGAGAAATCCCCTTGAATCGTGTACACTGTCCGTCACCGCCTACCGCAATTTTCTTCGCGAATGCCTCTTCCAGAATAGAAAACGGGTGGAGATTTGGGGTGCTAAATTGAGGAATAAGTGGGGCATTACGAAGCAGGCCTCCCCAGGAAATCTTCAAGATGTTGAAGATGATTTCGCCGGCCAGATCGATTCATCTCCCATCATCCTTGCTGTAAGAATATCGGTCAAGGGAGAGGAGCGGAATGTCGGTGTTTGTTTCGCAGATGCTAGTGTTCGGGAGCTAGGGGTGAGCGAGTTTGCTGATAACGACCAATACTCAAACTTCGAGGTAAGCAAATTTTAGGAGTTACTAACCGAGGATTCCGCCGTGGCTAACCTTTAGTCCAGTCTCTCATCATTCAACTTGGAGTTAAAGAGTGCGTTGTTCAATCGGATGAGAAGAACAAAGATTATGAACTTGGAAAACTTCGGGGGGTTATTGAGCGTTGTGGAATAGTTATGACCTTTCGGAAGGCTTCCGAGTTTTCGATCAAAGACATCGAACAAGACCTATCCCGACTTCTCACAAGCGAAGTTGCTGCCGGCATCCTACCAGAAGTAGAAAACAAGCTTGCCATGGCAGCTGCTTCCGCCCTGATACGATATTTACAGCTTTTGAACGACAATCTTAACTTTGGCCAATATCGTCTTTACCAACACGATCTTGCCCAGTATATGAAGTTGGATGCGTCAGCAGTTAAAGCACTTAACTTGATGCCTGGGCCTCGAGACGGTTCGAAGAATATGTCACTATACGGCCTTCTTAATAAATGTAAGACTGCCATAGGGACTCGGCTGCTGGGCCAGTGGCTCAAGCAACCCCTAATGAGTCTCGAAGAAATCGGAAAACGGCAAGTCTTGGTAGAAGCATTTGTTGAAGACACAGAGCTCCGGCAGACGATGCAGGAGGAGCATTTAAAAAGTATACCTGATCTTTACCGGCTCTCTAAACGATTCCAAAAGAACCTCGCAAACTTGGAAGATGTTGTCAGAGCATACCAAGTTGTCATCAGAATTCCGGGGTTCATTGGAACCTTTGAAGGTGTAATGGATGAGATGTACAGAGACCCGCTTGATCTGCAATATACAAACAAACTACGGGTAAGAGCTTTCCTCCCGCGGGCTAGGTGTCTCGGCTAACATGTCCTTTAGGAGATATATGGCAACTTAGAAAAGTTACAAGAGCTAGTCGAAACTACTGTGGATCTCGATGCTCTTGACAATCACGAATTCATCATCAAACCGGAATTTAGTGACGACCTTAAATTGGTTCGGGATAAGCTGGATAAATTGAAGAGGGCAATGGACACTGAGCACCACAGAGTCGGGAGCGACCTTGGCCAGGAGGTTGACAAGAAGCTTTTCATGGAAAACCACAAGACATATGGATGGTGTTTCCGTTTGACTCGTGCCGAGGCAGGCTCAATAAGGAATCAGAAGGAATATAAGGAGATATCAACCATGAAGAATGGTGTCTTCTTTACGACCACTGCCATGCAGGATCTAAAGCGAGATTTCGATAAGTCAACGCACATATATAACAAGACGCAGAGCGGACTAGTGGATGAAGTTGTCACTGTAGCATGTAAGTTACTCCGGGGTCAGCACATTCCCTCTGCCCTGAGTGCTAGCTGATACCTTTTAGCTTCTTATTGCCCAGTCCTGGAGGAATTGGCCGCGGTGCTCGCCCATCTAGACGTTATCGTTAGTTTCGCTCATGTTTCAGTCCATGCTCCATCGCCATACGTCAAGCCGAAGATGCATGCAAGAGGAGAGGGAAACACCATCCTTAAAGAAGCCCGGCATCCGTGCATGGAAATGCAGGACGACATCCAATTCATTACGAATGATGTCAGCTTATGCAGAGGTAGCTCCGAGTTTTTGATAATTACAGGTCCCAACATGGGTGGTAAATCCACCTACATTCGGCAGATCGGTGTCATTGCTCTGATGGCTCAAGTTGGATGCTTCGTTCCATGCTCTGAGGCGGAGATGACAATTTTCGATTGTATACTTGCTCGTGTTGGGGCCAGCGACTCTCAAATGAAGGGTGTGTCTACATTCATGGCTGAGATGTTGGAGACCTCGACTATCCTCAAGTCGGCTACTTCCGAGTCCCTGATTATCATCGATGAGCTTGGGCGAGGTACCAGTACATATGATGGGTTTGGGCTTGCATGGGCTATCTCAGAGCATATTGTCAAGGAAATTAGATGCTTTGCAATGTTTGCAACCCATTTTCACGAGTTGACGGCACTGGTCGACGAATACCCCTCTGTAATGAACTTGCATGTCGTCGCGCACGTTGGGGACAAGGACGCGAGGGAGGTTACATTGCTTTATAAGGTCGACGAAGGTTTGTGAAGATATTCTGCGTGACTAGCCAATGGTGGTTCTAATAGTGCGTGGCTATAGGCGTTTGCGACCAGAGTTTCGGTATCCATGTCGCAGAACTTGTTCGCTTCCCACAAAAGGTAATAAACATGGCCAAGCGCAAAGCAGACGAGCTAGAAGACTTTACCGGCAAACACGAACATAAGATGAACAACTGTACCAAAGAGCAGATCGCAGAGGGATCAGCTCTGCTCAAAAAGGTATTAGTTGAGTGGAAAAATAAGGTGGAGAATTCTGGGATGACCCCCGCTGAGATGAGGGGCGAGCTCATGGAATTGATCCAAGCCCCGGAGTACAAGGAAGCTCTGGAGAATGATCCATTTTTCCAATCAGTTAAGGCTTTGTAATTGTATTTTAACGGTGGCCATATTGTTTTTGTTTGTCACGCGCGGCGTTTCGATCCTACATATATTATTAGCTAGACTACCGCACTCGAGTACTTGCATCGGATGTTGCAGAATAGACTTTTCTGTCTTTCTTGAGCTGAAGCTTATAGAATACTTGTATTAATCGTCAAAACTAACGGAAATCAGATTGTAGCCGACATGTTTTACATGGCCCAAACGGAGCTAGAGGAGAACGGAACAAGTTACAGTACCGTAGCTAAGCTTCACTTGTGGTACTCGTACTCCGGGCTAGTCTCTGCTCCCGCAACGCTCCCAAGAGTGCGTGAACCCCTGTTTCCAGGTGCACTTCCATCGTTCCGCATTCCAGCAACTAAAGACAGAATTGTGTTGACTTTGTTTGCAAGGAGTTGTACGATTTTTCTTTATTCCAAAACAAATCGCTGAAAATACGCCTTTGCCAGCTTTACGCCCAAAGGTATGGTAGCTTTTGTGGGGGTCCGTCTTGTGCGAAGGGCATAGTACGGAATGTCTAGAGTGGAGAGGATAAAGACTGACTCCATGACCTCGATCAAATAATATACCAGCGACACTAGGAGTCAGTTTATGACACCAGGCTACCGCTTTTAGGCATTTAGCAGCATCATCCTCCCAATACCCATTTTTCCAGTGAGGAGACGTAGGCCGAAACGCACCAAAAATGGGGCTCTCGAGCAACCACTGTACCACGGATCCTACTAAAATGAACCTCCAGGATACTTTGGGAGATAGCCAAGTGCCTGGAATGCACGGTATAATATTTTCTTTTCTTTCCTAGTTCTAACTCTTATGTGCTCCATACAGAAGGCGAGAGGCGTTTAAAACAACCCAAGTTGCATTGTATCTTTTGAATATACGGTTATTTGATAGGATGCCCCTTGGTCGCAGCGAATTTAACAGAATGCCCCTGTGAAAAAAAGTTTGATAGAATACCACTCTACTGTGTAGTACATATTTTCATTAGAGCTTACCTCCCGCACTATTAAATAGGTGTAGCACAAATGAATCAGAATGTTGTGATTGGCAAATGAATATATATTATTGTGCTAATATACAGAGGCAAGCACTAAATATGGGATTGTTGGCATGTCCCAGCATAATGACCAACTTTACCACAGTTAGAAGATCTTGGAGGTGTCCTACTTATAATTTCGCCTCTGGTACCGGGAATGTATGATTGGTGGTCCTCAAGTTTTTTTCACTTTTTGGCTGGCCTTCCATGGCTGACCAGAGGTGAAATAAGGATAGTGATTAATGATAGACACGCAATACCGTAAGAACTCGAATAGAAGAAACATGTGCTAGGACGTTGTAGTTGCCTCTCCTAGTAAGGCGCGGTGTATATTCCTTTTATTTTGTCTCAACTGAGGG
>Ga0307509_10008350_pt1 | contig 13230 bp, 4 predicted proteins | sample 10_EM_MG_FD_202245 | JGI IMG/M metagenome (GOLD analysis project Ga0307509, IMG submission 202245) | Populus trichocarpa ectomycorrhiza microbial communities from riparian zone in the Pacific Northwest, United States - 10_EM | ecosystem: Host-associated > Plants > Roots > Unclassified | place...
TCTAAGGGGAGTGGTGATAATAAAAAAATAAAAAAGTGAAAATGTTTTCTTTAAAGAAGAAAAATTGAGATTGACATTAATTCGATCAACAATTTTTCTTTTAAATTTTGTTTCTTTTATCTATATTTTTTTTAATTAAAAAGATGTATATAAGTAATCCACTATTTCATGACTTTTTAGTAGTTGGAAGTTATATTTTAGAGTATTTTTTACTTATAAATTTATTAAAATAATATTTTTTATTTTTAAAATTTATTTTTGATATTAATACATAAAAAAATTCAAAAACACTAAAAAAATAATTTTAAGTAAAACAATAATTTTAAATTTTGGATAAATAGTATTTTAGTTGTGCATTTCCAAACATCCTCTTAAGAAAATAAAAATTTGAGACTTTTATTAAGAAAATTCTCTTGTATTTGAGATTTTTAAATAACATATAAATTAACTATTTATTATATATAAAAAAAGAAAATAATGCATAAAAAAATAATGAATAGCTTTAAGATTGTGATAGCAGTTGCTTTTCAAATAATTTTTTATGCCGAAATACATGCCAATGATTTTTTTTATTTTTTAAAAATTATTTTTGATATTAGCACATCAAAACGATTCAAAACATACAAATCATATTAAATTTTAGCAAAAAAAAATTAAAATTTTTTTAAGTACGTGGTTTGCACCGCATTCCTAAACGGTTTTTTATAGATTTACAATATGAATGTTAGATTGAAATTGTTTTTTAAATATTTTGTTATTTTAAATATATTAAAATAATATTTTTTATTTTTAATATCAACTTATTAAAATAATAATAAAATATTAAAAATATTAATTTAATATTTTTTAAAAAAATTAAATAATTCTAAAATACAAGCTGGAACACAATAACAAAAAGAAAATTACTGAACACACGAGTTATTAATAATATTAAATAGAGTGCAGTGCGTAGTAGACCGAAGTAAAAAAACGTGTTGGAATTGATGTGGCGTGATATGAATGGTCAATGAGTACAGAGATGGTGGACAGCGTTCCTAGGAGATAAGACGTGCTATCTTTCACCTTTGAATGTGACACGACCAAGAAGTCAACACGTGTTATATTTTAAAGAAAAATTATTATTATTTCTTTTTTAAATGTAGGTGTTCGGCCAGCTTGCGTGCACCTCAACTAATCGTACATGTTCTGAAGTTAACGACCATATAATCTTTTAGTGGCTATCATATTAGCAACCACAAGGCTCGAACCTGAAACTACAGGAAAAGCAAACCTTTTAATCTCAAGTTTTTATTAATGTACCAACTAGCTACTAGATGATTAAAAATTATTTTTAAAAATATTTATTATGTTAAAGTAGTTAAAAATATTTTTTTTTATTTTTAATATTAATACGTAAAAATAATTTAAAATTATCCTACTTGTATATATTTAATGCTCAACCTCCAACGAATCTCTGTGCAGAATCATATCAGCAGATATGAGATATACTTTTCAATTTTGGATTGGGTAAACATTTATTCACCACTGAAAATGGACCTGCTTCCCAATGCCCATCGCTTATGTTTACACTTCCGAAAATGTACACAATGAAAGCATTCTACACATACGTACATACATACATACGTACGTATTATGAATTACATTGTGTAAGTTTTTTTTTTTTTTAGATATTTTTTTCTTGATTGCATTCTTTCATGCCATGTTTATTATGTTTTTTAATTGATAGTCTCTTACATTGACATTTGATTGAGGATTAAAGGTTTCAATAAGATTTCTGAACTTGATTGAAGGCTTTAGTCATATTAAGCTTGAATTTATCGTATAAAGATAAAATTAAAATAAACGGGATCAAAATGAAAATTAAACAAATTTAGCATGCCATTTCTTGAATTCACGCGACAAAGTGCACTTTTACCCTTGCAATATTCGTTGACATACATTTTGATCCCTTTCATTTTAGCTTTTTATCCATAAAATATATTTTGTTCACATTGCAGTTCGTAAATTTTTTTATTACATTTTGATCCCTTTAATTTTAGTTTTTTATCCAAAAATTTTATTTTATTCACATTGTAATCCTCAAGTTTGAGAGATGAGCAAGAAACTTGCCAGAAAACATGTGAGAAAAAAGAAAGTTGTTTATTACCTACAGTTCAATCGCCAAAACAATCAATTTTGATTTCAATGTGTTTTATTTGACGACGAATTTCATTGAACTGTATTTTGCTTGTCATCTTTCTAAGAAAAGCAGATCGGGTCTCAAATATTTGTGGTTGTTTTTGCTAAATTATGTTACTTTTTTACTTTTTTTTCACTATGAGTGCATTTATTTTGCATAAAATATTTTACATGTAAAATATTTTTTTAATAGTTGTTGTGTTGAGGTGATCATAGTAGTGGTAGAGGAGGGGGTGGTTGTGGTGGCGGTAAAATAGTGGTAGTAGTAGCGGTTAAAGAGGAGGTGATGTTGGTCAAAAAGAAGGAGATAATGTTGATAGTGGTGGTGAGATGGAGGTGGTGGTAGTTGTGAAATGGTGTTGATGGTTGAAATAGTTGGATGATATTGAAAGAAAATTATTATTTGTAAAATATTTTATGAAACTTCATGGGTTGGAAATAATTTCCAGCAAATAATCTTAGTTTGAAGGTTAACTGTAAAATATTTTACATTGATCGGTTTTCCTGTAAAATAATTTACAAAAAACAAACACAAAATAAAATATTTTCTAGAAACAAATAGAGAAAAATCTAAAAAATATTTTCCTGTCAAACATTTTTTATTATATTAACAAACACTCTTTTTATACAAGCCCTCATAATATATTTTCATTTTAAAAACAAATATTTGATCACTTTCCTACGCATGCTTATTTTGAATATTTTATAATTATATAAAGAAATTAGATTTAAAAAAAACAAATTTTTTTACCCAATGAGCCCATGACCTAAGTTGGGTGTTTTATCAGGTTCATTGGGTTAACTCGAGTTGATCGGGTTAACTCAAGTTGATCCAAAACTCAATATTTAAAAAAAGTTGAACATCGACAACTTGAAAAACAAATTAGTCAAATCAAGTTATAAATGGGTTGACTAGGTCACGCCTAGACTCACTTGGCCGACTGGGTTACATGAGGTTAACTCTAATCTGGTTCAATTTAAAACCTAGACCAAGCAAGAGTCGTTAACGTCTTTGATTTTAATTGAGATTCATTAAGATAAATTGAATAAAAATATATTTTAAATATTATTTTATTAAATAATAAAATATATTTGGGGTCTATTTTATCAAATATTATTTAGCATTTATTTTATTTTTGAATGAGATTAAAGCATTCTTTTGTTCTATTACTAGCAACCACTCACTTTGTATAACCCTACATGGTTTTTTTTCGTGTTTTCCTTAAATTTTATTTGATCAGTTTATTGTACATATCTATTTTATTGTTCTATAATTAAATAAAAATAGATTTAAAAAAAATAAAGTTATTAGACAACCGAGCTCATGACCAGGTTTGACGGGCTAATTAGGGTCAGTAAAAAACATTATCGTTTCAATATTTTTAAAAGAGTTGTTAACGAAAATAAAAAACTAAATCAAGAAATTGGAAGATATATGCAAATTAAGATATCTGATCTCGAGCCACGAAGAGCTGTGCGATTTTTATCATTCAATTATGTCAATGGATTACTAAATTGACTCTCTATAAATTATAGGCATATCACCCATCCTATCTCAAGGTCGACCTGGTCCAAGCTTATTTAAAAGAAAAAAAAATTAAAACGAAGTTGTTTTGAAAAAAAATGATCAAAGTTCGTGTCAGTGGATTGCTAAGTTGATTCTCTGTGGACCATATGTATATATGATCCATCACATCCTGGTAACGATCCCGTCCAAGCTTTTTTAAAAACAAACCTTTAAAACAAAGTTGTTTTGAAAAAAAAGGAGATCAAGCTTTAGGTCAATGAATTACTAAGTTAACTTATCAAGTTAGGCTAATTCTTTTAACTAGGTTGCAAACCAGACTAATAATGACAAGATACATGCTTGGAATTCATATATCATCACTTAAGATCCACTCACTTTTTTTTTTCTATTGAAAAAAGTAAAAATTTTGTTAATTTATTTAAAAAAACCTAGACTGGATCCATCTCGGGATGGGATGGATCATATACATATAATTTATAGAGAATCAACTTAGTAATCCATTAACATAAGCTTTAATCTTTATTTTTTTCAAAACAACTTCGTTTTAAGTTTTTATTCCTCTCAAAAAATCTTGGACCAAGTCAACCACTCGATAGGATGGGCCATATACCTATAGTTTATAGAGAGTCAATTTAGTAATCCATTAACATGATTGAATGATAAAAATTGCATAGCTCTTTGTGGCTCGAGATCAGATATCTTAATTTGTATATATCTTCTAGTTTCTTGATTTAGTTTTTTATTATCGTTAACAACTCTTTTAAAATTTATTTGTGCATATAATTATTAATTTATTTTATTAAATACAAACATCAAACTTTCATTTGACAATTAAAATATTTTTTAATATAAAAAATGACAACACTTGTATATTCTTTTTTTTTAATGTTAAAAACTAACTTTTCATCTAACCCGTGACAAAGTATAGGTAAGTTGACTAATATATATAAATATAAAAAAAAACATAATTAAAAATGATAGATTGAAAGCTTGATCTTGTTACTATTAAAAATCTATACACTAATATTTAGTTGGTTCTAATATTAATGGATTCATGTTAATGAAATAGTTGATTAATAGAGATAAATTAATACAATAATAAATCATTCATTACATAATTTTATGACGAGGGAGATGAATAATGTGAAGATAATTTTAATATTGATGAGTTCATGCAACTTTTAGGATGAAGTGACCAATTTCATAATGCTAGATGAAAATTGATTAAAGGTAAGAAAAGTAGTTGGTATATATGTAAAATGAGTTATCTTGATTGTGAGGAGGACTCTCTTATAATTAATAAGTTAGTGGGGAAAAAGATGTATGAAAGCAAGAAAAATAAAGTAAAGAAGAAGGAAAAGATATATGAGAGAAGAAGGTGAAAATACCTAAATTCTAAACCCTATTTGTTAATTTAATATACTATGTAGTCAATTGATTAGTTACACGTGGCATTTTTATATTTGAGTCAATATATATTTATTATTAATAAAGGTTTAATTTATCTTTAATACTTATATAATATTATATTAATGAATCTAATATTTGATTTATGATCTAGAGTAAAGATAAAGTTCATGGGACAAAAATATTTTGTTAAGAAAATTATAAAGTTGTAATAATTATGGGATTCACATTGTAACAAAGTATTGTTACTAAAATATTCTTGGTTGGTACTCTCTTAGATACTGGATATTCATTAGATATGTAGAAACTAATATATATTATGTTCTTTCTTTTATAAAAGGAAGCAATTGTTCTTATAAACTGAGGTATAAGAGATATCTAAAACTATTATGTAGGTGCTTATCATAAGACATGTACACCGAACTGACTCGCATAAGAATTTCATATGGAGAAATCACCTATGTCTATGGAAAAATTCATGTGACGGTTGTGTAAGTGATTCTTAGACTTGAGATCACTAAGTTATCTTATATAGAGAATGTTATGCTTTGATCCTGTTACATGTTATTTTAATTGAGGTAACGAAGGAACAAACATTGGGTATAACATGAACTATATGAAGATACGTGAGTGATCTAGAGAGGATTTATCACCTTAGGTGAATTAGAAAAAATATTTCATCTTTTCTCAAATAATATTTAGGGTGCGTTTGTTTCCCGGAAAGTGATTTCTGGGAAACCACTTTCCAAACACAGGACTTTCCGGGAAACCACTTTCCAAACTTTCCTGTATTTGTTTGCCATTAAAAAAGTTGGTAAACGAAAAACACTTTCCGGTCAAAGGAAAATTTGGCTTGGTTTCTAAGAAAGTTTTTTCCTTTTATTTTGGGCGGAAAACACTTTTCGAAAGTTGTGAAAAATTTAGAAATGTCATATTATTTGCTGATTATATCAAATTTGATCCTCAAACTTTTGATTGATATATATATTTTGTTTTGAATATTTATTTTTCAATTTCATCCCTTAGAATTTAATTTTTATATTAACTTTGGTCCTCATTTTTATAATTGTTATTTGCTTTTCCCTTATCATTTTTTAATTGAAATTTTTTATCTATCAAATTTGGTCCTCATTCTTTTGATTGTTACTTATTTCATCTTTCAATTTTTTTATTTTTAAATTTGATCTCTATTATTTTGATTATTATTTATTTTATTTGAGATAATTTATGAAATTATATTTTTTTTCAATTTCATTCTCATTCAACTTTTTAATTTATAAGATTTGTTCCTCATTATTTTAATAAACTTGAAAAAAATAAAATATTAATAAGTTATTTTCCAGTTTATTTTTCATGACATAACCAAACACTGGAAAATGTTTTCCAACTTATTTTCCATTACACTACCAATCATCGAAAAATAATTCACTTTCCAAAAGGGAACTATTTTCCAGCAAACAAACGGGGCCTAAAATGAGAAATCATTGGTCAATGTGGAATGAGATTTAAAAAAAGTTTCAAATCTTATTCAAATGATTAATGACTATTATGTAGATAACAAACATGATTTTACATGGCAGACATACTTCATGCTTTAATGTTAAATTGGAACATTATTGATGAAATGATATTAATTACATTGAGAAATCGGTCACTAAAAGGTTAAGTCAAATCACTAATAACATTTCTAATATTTTAAAGATCATGACACGTTTCTAGATGATGCACATGATCTCCAAATAAAAATTAATCAATTGTTTATTTTATTTAATTCTATTTAATTATAATTATAATTTATATTTAGACTAACATATTAGGAACCAAATGAGTCACACACATTAAGAACCATTAGTTAGAAATTAAACTGAGATGATTTAATTAAGTATTACTTGATTAAATATATTTTAAAAATTAAGTACTAGAATATAACTAATACAAAGATTATATTTTTAAACTTAGAAAAAGCAAGGACTTGATTGAGTTAATTATGCAAGTAATAGACTTATGAAGACTTTCTACAACTACCTAAGATTTGACCATCTAATTTCATTTAATGGATTGAGGAAATTAGCTTAGATATGTTCATAATCACCCAATTAAAATGACATGTTAGGGGTATATGTTTATATATAAATTGTTATGTATGAAATGTATATTTGTTATGTCATGTTATGTATGAGACCTAATTAATTGATAATAATCCCTCGTTAATATATTAAGTACATGTTGAGAACATGAATAGTTACCCTTTAATTTTATATGCATAAAACCAGAGTTTTATTCATGAATAACTTATTGAGTCACTCAAGGTTACTGTTACTCAAATATATTTAATGCTGTAAAATTAGATTTTACTAAACTAACATATATGATTTAAATGAGTCACTCATGATCATATGAGATTAGAGGCATATGTTAAGTGAAACATATAAGATATGTTTAAACAAAGAGTTGTTACCTAACTGATTTAGGAGTCACATAAAGATGTGATTAATAAATTATGTTATCTACCTAATTTAATTTATTTTGATTTGTTGAGTCACTCGAGGTTGGATAAATTAAATGGAATCCTTGCCCACTAGAAATATCTAAACGAGATTTTTCAAATTAATAGGAAGAGCTATTAATTTGCAAAAAAATATTGAGATACCAAATTAAAATTGAAGACCTTATCTAAATTTGAAATTTAAATATATATGCATGGAACTAATACTCTCTATCTTTATATAAATAGGTTGGTAGATCAAAATGAGTAGTAATATATTACTACAAAACATACTTGATGCTAACAAATTGACTAGACCAAATTACTTGGATTGACATCGAAATGTGAGAATTGATCTAAAGCAAGAAAAAAGGTATATTCTAGAAAATCCAATTCTAAATGCCCCTGTTAGGATGTTGAAGAAAAAGTTAGGAATGAACATCAGCGTCATATTAATGACAATCAACAGACTGCATGTGTGATGTTAGTCAGTATGTCACATGAACTACAAAGACAACGTGAGAATATTGATACTCATACTATGATTATGCATCTCAAATAATTGTTTGATAAGGCCAGTAGAACTAAAAGGTATGAGACCTCTAAGGAATTGTTCTGTTGGAAGATGACAAAGAGTTCTTCAATGAACATCCATGTTTTGAAAATGATTGGCTATATTGATTGGGCCAATTGGTTTTTTTCATGGACCATGAGTTAAATGTTGACTTGATCTTGCAGTCATTACCCCAAAGCTTTTCACAATTCATTATGAACCATCACATGAACAAGTTGGATAGTACATTGTCAGAATTGCTTAATATGCTTAAGACTGTTGAAGGGGTCTTTAAAAAAAAAAGCACAGTCCCTCTACTTCAGTCTTCTAAAATGTCTAAGAAGAAGGATAAGAAGAATAAGAGTGATGTCTCTAAAGTAAACAAACCTATTAGGGGCATCAAGAAAGACAAAGACATTTGTTATTATTGTGGTAAGGAAGAACATTAGAGGAGGAATTACAAGGAATACCTTACAACTATAAAGGTAAAGAAGTTTAATAAAGCTTCTACTTTAGATATGTTTATAATTGAAAAACTATCTCACTACTTTGCATTGTAGTTCTTGGGTATTGGATATCGAATATGGTTTTAACATTTGTAATTGCATATATGAACTAAAAAAAATAGAAGATTAGTTGAAGACAAAGTAGAATTATAACGTAGTAAAGAAGCAAATGTTGTCGCATTAGTTGTATGAACTAGTTATTTTGTTTTGCCTAATAGGTTAATACTATAACTTTATAATTGTTATTTTGTTCAGTATTTTAAGATATTGTTTCCATTTTATTTAGTATTAAATGGATTTATATTTATTATTGAGGACAAATGTTGTTTTTTTTATAATAATGATGTTTTTATGAATCCAGTAATTATATGAATGATTTATATATACATGAATCTAATGCACTCAGGTTTAATATAAACTACAATAAAATTAAAATAAAAATAAGTATTAAGAAACTTTGATTAGATCAAGACGGTTAATATTTGATCAAAAGAAAATAAGATTTTTTACACTTTTTATAACACTAAATCCAAATAAAATATATTTTCAAGATTAAAATATTTGATGTTTAACATAATCTTAAAACACATAAAATCTTTATAAAATTAAAAGAACACATGATGCATTGAGATATGGATCTCTTATGAATAACATGTTAGACATAATATATAAGACTAATCTATATATATAGAAAATAGTTGTCCTTTAATTAATTAGTGATCCACCGTCCTTGAATACCCAATTTAATACGAGGTCCCATGTTTGTTTTCTTCTCCATTAAGAACCATAAATACTTTTGGATTTTAATCTTGCAGTTGTATCATCAGCCTTTGTAGCGAGAGAAAATGCCAAGTCGTTGTGAGATCTGCTGCGAAATCCTCATCGCCATCTTGCTCCCTCCTCTCGGTGTTTGCTTCAGGCATGGCTGCTGCAGTGTACGCCTCTCCCTTTCTCTTCTCTGTTGTATTCTTTTTAGATCCAAGAAATTTAATGTTGTTGATGACTATTTTATTATTATTATTATATCTGCAGGTGGAATTTTGCATTTGCTTGTTACTGACTATTTTAGGCTACGTTCCTGGAATAATTTATGCTCTCTATGCTATTGTGTTTATCGATCGCAATGAGTATTTTGATGAGTACAGGCGTCCACTTTATGCCCCGGCGTAGCAGTGAACGGTAACGAGTCCCTTTCGTTTTGTAGAACGCCATTTCCTGAATGGAATTTGTATGTTGTGTTTAAACTACGTTTCTTTTAATGGAAATGCTCTTAATTTTCCAAATGTTTTTTCTTGTGATTTGGTGTTGTGGGTTTTCGATTGATTTCATCAGAGATAGTTTGTTTATTGAGTGTTCATGATTATACTTTTTACTGGCTTCTCACCTCTTAGCATCTTAATTTTCTCAATCTCGCAAAATAGCCTTCTCTTCAGACTTTTTGATTGTTAAGTATTTTAGCCATCTTCAGACAAACAGAGTAGGTTGTAACAGGGATTTGCGGTTTGCTGTTTACTTATTTTTTTGATCGATATGAGCAGTCTACTTTCCGATTTGGATTCAGTTGTTCATATCTCTAGCCATGAAGTTCTTCTTCCCTGGTTTCTTTCATTCACATGTTAGACATTTTTATTAATCCGCAGCCCATGTTCATGGATTTTAGTTCAGGTTTAGAGGCATAAATTGTTGCGAAGAATGAGTTGCCTGAACTGGGAGCCCTGGAAAATAAGATTGTTGAGTCTTCTTTATGGGTTGGGCTAGAGAGAGAATGGTTAGTTAACTGGAATGAAGCCATTTAGCAGGCAATCAGAGCATATCATATTTGTTTAGAAGAAAATTTATTGAATGATCTATAAGATCACCTTGAGTTCTTGCCTAGGAAAGTTTTCTTGTAGTAGTTAATCCAATGTTGGATTTCTGTATTGCTGTGCTGCGGCAACCTCATGCCTCTTCTCTCGTTCTTCATGCTTCTCCATAACCCTGTGTTAGGTTGCGGAATAACAATAACAAAATCATGAGATAGGTTCTGCTTGAGTTTTTCAGGTGCGAGCAAGGTTGTTTTTTCCCAATTCTGTAATGAAATAATCATATCATATGATCTGAGATCTCTTTGAAACATTTTCTTGGTAATACGGGCAAAACCTTTTCATTTTCTCTGCTCCTTTATTTATCTAGTCTTGTCTAGATGGGCTTTGAAGCATGCTGCTCTCCTTGAATCAAAAGAGGAATTCACTACAAAGAGATGCAAGCTAGACTCCCTCGGTGCTGTCCTTTTTGATACACCCTCTTGGGCTGTTTCCCCTATCTATTGATAGTTGTATACTCAGATCTTACCTACTAACCTTTCCCTCTGGTCGAGCTGCTACGCTCCTTGGCAGTCAGTCTCCACCCCTGACCCCATTCCGCTCATGAACTTTTATTTTGAATCTGAGTTTCTACCTTTCCCATTTCCCGTGTAAGCTATTCCATGTGATGTCCTTCACAAAGGTACAGGGATTTGATAATCGATAGAGCTGGTGAATCTTTTCTTCCCTCGTAGGAACTTGGTCTCTCTAATACATCAATCAATATGATAGATAGATAGGTAGAAGATCAGCTGCTACTCTCGCTGACATAAATGGCTGAGAGTAAAGAGAGAGCAACAGGATGATATAATATGATAAATTGTTGGCCATCCCCAACAAGTTGTTTAGACTTGAGCAGATTACTTGTTTCCTTACAATTTGTTTGGGAAATAAGTGATTGGAGAGGAAGGGAAGGGTTAACGGTGTTTTAATTTTGTTGGGGAAGATTATTTTTAATGGAGAAGAGAGGATTAATAACATCTTGTTCAGGAAAATATTTTCAATCTTCATTCTCCTTCAAGTCTCACCCCGGCAATGGAGGGGGAACTAAATAACTTTATAATTTCTTTTTTTATTTTAATTTATTATTCGAACTTTATTTTTTCTAAAAAATAAATTCTATCCTTTTTAACAAATAAATCCTTTCAACCTAATTTATCACTTAATGCCCTCTCCTCACCTCGCCTCTAACCAAAAAACACTAATGATATTTAATACTTATTACCTTTCATATTTTTTTCTATCCAAATTAAAAGAAAGAAGATTTTCCCAAACAAACTGCTAATTAACTAATAAGATAACTCCACCATTTGTATATCCTTCCTTGTCAAAATTACCGGCACCAAGTCCACGTCCTCTCTAGGGTACTGGCACCTGATCTTGCCATGGATGAGTGTCGTTCAAGATGGACGACAATTATAGCCCTTCTCAGCAGCATTTGGCATCCGATTCCAGCAAATAAAGAGTTAATAAAGGTTGGGTTATTGCCTATAAATCATTGTGCTTGAAGAGTTAATGAAGGATTATACCTAGAAATTAAGGACTAATAGGGATTGTGTTGGCGACGTTGATGGCTTCAATTTTATTTTCTAACTATTTTCCTTTTTATTTTTTATTAATATATATATGATTGATAGAAGTCCAAGTGTATTTATTCAAATTACTCGATATGAAAATAAAAATATATGATTGATTAATTGGACGTTGAAGAACAAAAAATTCAACAAGTAAGCATCTTTCAGTTGACAAAAAATGGGTAGATCCAAAACCCTAGATTTCCCTTAAAATTTTAGCTAGAGAGACACAACGTTCAAGTATTTAATCTCTCATCGTCTTATTCATTGATATTCAACACATTCTTTTAGCACTTTTTAAAAAAATTATGAATACATTAGCCTTTTGAAAGGAATATTACAATCTCTAACTATCATAATCTAATAAGGAATTCTGATTAGTTAGTCTAACACAAATCCTTTAATATCAAGATTCCTACTTGCACTAAAATTCCAAGTAATATCTAACAATCCTCCCTTAAATAGATGTTCTTAATCACTTAGTTTAATAATGAAGGATTTTTCTTTAATTTTGTCTTAAACATCCATTTTATATCAATAACTTTTTATTCTTTTGAAAAAATTGTAAATTCTCGCATGTTGTTTTTCTCAATGACATTAATTTTATCGGCTATAATTTTTTGCCACTTTATTTATTTTATAGTATCTTTAAAAGTTATAGGATTACAATTTGATAATAGAGTAAAATGAGTTAGTTAATCATCAAATTGGTCGATTCTAGTTACCTCATAATTACTCATCCATGTAGGTCTTTTTCTAACATGTTGTGGTCTTTGACTATTATTTACTGATGTTACTAGTTACATGCCCCGCGCGATGCCGCGGGTCAATTATTTTTTGCATTTTAAAAAAAGTCAAGATCTAAAAGTGTTAGGTTTTTTTGTAAAGTTATACCCAAGAGTCTTAGGTTTAGTTGCAACGCTTGACCCAAAAGTAATGTTTATAATATTAATAATAACATTAAACTTGGGTTAACCATTAGCATAAAAGTGTCTGGACTGCAATACCAGACCCAATAACATTGGACATGGGTCTGGCTGCAAAGTTGTGTCATAAAAGTGTGATAATTTAATAAATTAGTTAAAAAAAAACCAACAGGAAAAAAAAAACTAATGAAAAAAAAAAGAAAAAAAAATATGAATTAATTTGGTTAAACCT
>Ga0307509_10008351_pt1 | contig 13229 bp, 12 predicted proteins | sample 10_EM_MG_FD_202245 | JGI IMG/M metagenome (GOLD analysis project Ga0307509, IMG submission 202245) | Populus trichocarpa ectomycorrhiza microbial communities from riparian zone in the Pacific Northwest, United States - 10_EM | ecosystem: Host-associated > Plants > Roots > Unclassified | place...
GCTGACCGCCGTCGCCGGCGTGGCCGCGGGGATCGCCTTCGTCTACGTCGAGAAGCGCCGCCCCGACCCGATGATGCCGCCGGGCATCTTCGCGTCGCGCCAGTTCACGGCGGTCAACCTCGTCACGCTCTGCGTCTACGCGGCCTTCGGCGGCTTCTTCTTCCTCACCGCGCTCCAACTCCAGGTCGTGGCGGGCTACTCGGCGCTCCAGGCGGGCACGGCTCTCCTCCCGACGACCGCCCTGATGCTCCTGTTCTCGGCCCGCTCGGGCGAACTGGCCCAGCGGATCGGTCCCCGCATCCCCCTCACGGTCGGCCCCCTGCTGTGCGCGGCGGCGATGCTGCTGATGCTGCGCGTCGGCCCGGACGCCTCCTACCTCGCGGACGTCCTCCCCGCCCTCCTGGTGATGGGCACCGGCATGGTCACCCTGGTCGCCCCCCTCACCGCCACGGTCCTCGCCTCCGTCGACACCGCCCGCGCGGGCCTGGCCAGCGGCATCAACAACGCGGCGGCCCGCGCGGCCGGTCTGATCGCGGTCGCCGCGCTGCCGCTGCTGGCGGGCATGGGCCCGGAGGCGTACCGCTCGGCGTCCGCCTTCGACCATGCCTTCGGGCGGGCGATGTGGTGGTGTGCGGGGGTGCTGGTGGTGGGGTCGGTGCTGGCCTACGCGACCGTACGGCGCCCGGCACCGGATTGCCGCCGGCCGGAGTGCCTCACCCACGGGTGGGTGACGGCTCCGCCGTTGGAGCCTCGGGTGGGGGAGGGGCGGCTGGAGGCGGGGTAGGGAGGCGGGGACGGGAGGCGGGGTAGGGAGGCGATGGCGGGCGGTGATGAGACGTCGGCGGCGACGGGATGCCAGGCAATCGCCGCCCCTGGGGGAGACTGGAACCCATGACGATTCACGAGAACCTCCTCGGGGGACCGCCCCCGACCCACCTCCCCGAAGACCCCGGGCCGCGCGACCTCCTCGCGAATGGTGCGACGCCCGCCGATGTCGCCGCCAAGTACCCGACCTCCTCGCTGGCCTGGGCGCTGTTGGCCGACGACGCGTTCGAGCGGGGGAGTGTCGTGGAGTCGTACGCCTACGCGCGTACGGGTTACCACCGCGGGCTGGACTCCCTGCGGCGCAACGGATGGAAGGGGCACGGACCGGTGCCCTGGGAGCACGAGCCGAACCGTGGGTTCCTGCGGGCTCTGCACGGCCTCGCGCGGGCCGCGCAGGCGATCGGGGAGCAGGAGGAGTACGCGCGGTGCAGCCAGTTCCTGAAGGACTCCTCGCCCACGGCCGCCCAGACGCTGGGCTAGTCCCGTAGTCCCGGGGCCGTAGTCCCGTAGTACGTGGGTATTGATGCAGGTCCGCCTGGTGTGACCAGGCGGACCTTGCGGTCTCGGGGGACGATTGGGGAGGATGCCCGGTGGGGACCGGGGCCACCGTGTCGATAACGGCAGGGGCGGACCGCTACCCGGAGTACGCATCAGGAGACAGCGATGTCCCAACCGGCTCAGGAAACTCAGGAGCCCGAGGCCCCGCATCTCGACTTCCAGGGGACGACCCCCTACGAGGACTACGTCCAGGCCGACGTCCTCACCCACCTCCAGCACACCCGCTCCGACGACCCCGGCGAGATGGTCTTCCTCGTCACCACCCAGGTCATGGAGCTGTGGTTCACCGTCATCGTCCACGAGTGGGAGACCGCCGCGCGGGCCCTGCGCGAGGACCGGGTGCCGGTCGCGATCGACGCGCTGAAGCGTTCCGTACGGGAACTCGACGCGCTCAACGCCTCCTGGCGGCCCCTCGGCCAGCTCACGCCGGCCCAGTTCAACTCCTACCGCGCCGCCCTCGGCGAGGGCTCCGGCTTCCAGTCCGCGATGTACCGCCGGATGGAGTTCCTGCTCGGCGAGAAGTCCGCGTCCATGCTCGTCCCGCACCGCGGAGCGCCGCGCGTGCACGCCGAGTTGGAGAAGGCCCTGCACGAACCGAGCCTCTACGACGAGGTGTTGAGTCTCCTCGACCGGCGCGGGCACGCCGTTCCCGAGGCCGTACTGACGCGTGACGTGACGCTGCGGTACGAGCCGTCGGACGCGGTGGAGGAGGTGTGGACCGCCCTCTACTCCGGTGACGCGGATGCCGAACTCGCCCGGCTCGGCGAGGCGTTGACCGATGTCGCCGAACTGGTCTGGCGATGGCGCAACGACCATCTCGTCGCCACCCGGCGCGCGATGGGCGCCAAGACCGGGACCGGCGGCTCCGCCGGAGTGGCCTGGCTGGAGAAGCGGGCCCAGAAGAACGTGTTCCCCGAGCTGTGGACGGCGCGGTCCCATGTCTGAACTTGCGCTGAAGGCCGAGAAGTTGGACGCCGGTGACGAACTGGCCGGTGTGCGTTCGCAGTTCGTCCTCGATGACGTTGTCTACCTCGACGGGAACTCGCTCGGCGCGTTGCCGGTCGGTGTTCCCGGGAGGGTCGAGGACGTCGTACGGCGTCAGTGGGGCGAGTTGCGGATCCGGTCCTGGGACGAGAGCGGCTGGTGGACCGCGCCCGAGCGGATCGGTGATCGGATCGCTCCGCTGGTCGGGGCGGCGGCCGGGCAGATCGTCGTCGGCGACTCCACAAGTGTCAATGTCTTCAAGGCACTTGTGGCTGCCGTGCGGATGGCGGGGGAGGGTCGGGATGAGATCGTCGTCGACGCGACCACCTTTCCCACGGACGGGTACATCGCCGAGTCGGCGGCCCGGATGACCGGGTGCACGCTGCGGCCGGTGGCTCCGGCGGAGGTGCCGGGCGCGCTCGGCGAGCGTACGGCGGCGGTGCTCCTCAACCATGTCGACTACCGCACCGGGCGGCTGCACGACCTGCCCGCGCTCACGGCCGCGGTGCACGCGGCGGGTGCCGTGGTCGTCTGGGACCTGTGCCACAGCGCGGGCGCGCTGCCGGTCGGGCTCGACGAGCACGGGGTGGACCTCGCGGTCGGCTGCACCTACAAGTACCTGAACGGCGGCCCGGGTTCACCCGCGTATCTGTATGTGCGGCGGGAGTTGCAGGGGCGCTTCGACTCGCCGCTGCCCGGCTGGAACTCGCACGCCGAACCCTTCGGCATGCGCTCCGAGTACGAACCCGCCACCGGTGCCCTGCGCGGGCGCGTGGGCACGCCGGACATCCTGTCCATGCTCGCCCTGGAAGCCGCCCTCGATGTGTGGGACGGCGACGGAGACGGAGGGGGCGTCTCGGAGGGCGTCTCGATCGGGGCGGTGCGTGCCAAGTCCCTTGCCCTGACGGACTTTTTCCTGGAGTGCGTGGCGGCGTACGTCCCCGCCGGGCGGGTGGAGTCGGTGACTCCGGTGGCCCATGCGGAGCGCGGCAGCCAGGTCGCGCTGCGGTGCGAGGGCGCCGGGGACGTGATGAAGCGGCTGATCGAGCGGGGCGTGGTCGGCGACTTCCGGCATCCCGATGTGCTGCGGTTCGGATTCACGCCGTTGTACGTCGGGTTCGGGGATGTGGAGCGGGCGGCTCGGACGCTGGGAGACGTGGTCCGCTAGAAGCTGTACCTCGATCTAACCGTCGTAGGAGATGGGAGTGGTTAGATCTGCGGAGAGGCTGATGACGTACACCCCGGCCGCGGCGGCGGCCTGCGCGGCTCGCGCGGCCCGCTCCGCGGCGGGGGCGTCCGGGGCGGTGCCGGTGGTCAGCAACTCGTAGTAGAGGGGCGCCGATACGGCCCGTACGACCTGAGAGGGATCGGTCCCGGCGGGCAACTCCCCGCGCGCCACGGCCTGTTCGATACAGGGAGCCCACTCGGTGACCCGTACATCGTGTAAGTGGCGCAGGGCTTCGGCCGTGCGGGCGTCGCAGGTCGCGGCGGCGATGACGGCGCGGAACAGGGCGCCCTGGCGGGGATCGGCGAGGGTGCGCTGCACCAGCAGGGCGGCTGCGCGCAGGTCGCCGAGGAGCGAGCCGGTCTCCTCGCGCGGCAGCGACTGTTCGGCCATGTCGACGAGGAGGTCCGCGACCAGCGCGGGCACCGAACCCCAGCGCCGGTACACCGTGGTCTTGCCGACCTCCGCCCGGCGGGCGACGTCCGAGAGGTCGAGCCGGTCGACACCGCGCTCGGCCAGCACGTCACCCGCGGCCCGCAGTACGGCCGTACGCACGCGTGCCGTGCGGCCACCGGGGCGCAGGGTGCCGGGTTCGGGTTCGGGGTCGGGGGACATGATGGGCTCCTGAGGGTGCTGATTCGGTGCCGTGACGGGCACGGCGTCAGCGTAACGAAACAGCAGAACCGTTTAACCCTCACCCAGCGTGACATCCGCCTGTCCGCGCACGTCACCGGCCTGGTAGCGTCCCGCCAACGGCCGCAATCTTCCCCAGGTCCGCCACATCCGAACCGTCCAAATCCTCCCCCAGTGCCGAAAGCCTGGGAGGTACCCCCATCGTCGCTGAGAGGTTGGAGCATGCCGGACGACGCAGCCGCACGTGCCGTCGCAGAAGAGGAGTCGGCCTTCTCGCACCCCGCCGTCGACCCCGACAGCACCGCCGCGTACGGCGACCACCCCGATCAGGTGATCGACTTCTACGCCCCGCGCGGCGAACGCCTGCCGGGCGAGGCTCCACCCCTGGTCGTAGTACTGCACGGGGGCGCGTGGCGCGCCCCGTACGACCGTAGACACATCACCCCGTTCGCGGACTTCCTGGCGCGACGGGGGTTCGCGGTGGCCAACGTCGAGTACCGGCGGGGCGCGGCCCTGCCCGCGCAGGGCGGTACGAGCCCGGTCGCGGGGCGCTGGCCGGACACCTTCGACGACGTCGCCGCCGCGCTGGACGCGCTCCCCGCGCTCGTACGGGAGGCGCTGCCGCAGGCCGATCCGCGCCGCACGGTGATCACCGGGCACTCGGCGGGCGGTCACCTCGCGCTGTGGGCGGCGGCCCGGCACGTCCTCCCGAAGGACGCCCCCTGGCGCACCGACGCCCCCGCCGCGTTGCGCGGCGTCATCGCCCTCGCCCCGATCGCCGACTTCACGGTCGCCGAGAAGCTGGCGGTGTGCGACGGAGCGGCCGCTCAACTCCTGGGCGGAGAAGCCACGTTCGCCGAGCGCCTGCCGTACGCGGACCCCGCGCTCCTGCTCCCCACCGGCATCGCCACCACCCTCGTCCAGGGCCGCGCCGACATCGTCGTCCCGCAGGCGGTCGCCGAGTCCTACGCGGACGCGGCGGCGAAGTCCGGCGAGGTCGTCGGCCTCACGCTGCTGGCGGACGTCGGCCACTTCCCGCTGATCGACCCGGCGGCGGACGCGTGCGCGGTGGTGGCGGAGGAGATCGCCCAGCTGGCGTGGTGAGTTATCGGGGGAGTGGCCGCCGGTAGGTACCGGGGAGTGGCTGCCGGTAGGTAGCCGGGGGAGTGGCTGCCGGTTGTCGGTCGGCCGCTCCGGTCATACCCGTAATACCTGAGAGCTACGACGCAGGTGAGCTCCCTGGCGTGACGCGGACGACGGGCCGCGATCCGTAATTTTCCTTCCAGATGAGCCCGGCGGTCGGCCGGGCGGACTGGGAGGGGAGACGGGGATGAGGGCGGGGACGGGGCTCGATACGGGGACGGCGCTCGACACGGGGGTGGCCGAGGCGGCAACTTCCGGGCTGAGTGCGGAAGTTGCCGCGGCTTCCGTGCCGCGGGCGAGCAGGCGCCGCCGTGCGGGCAGATGGCGTCGCGCCCTGCTCGCCGCGTTCGTCACCGGTGCCGTGGTGATCCCCCTGTCGGCCGCGGCGCAGCCGGAGATTCCCGCGCCGGTGCCTGCCGTCCTCCCTCCGCTCACGGCGGGCACGTTGGACGAGGTGTATGCCGCCAACCGGGCCGATGCCGCCGAGGCGTCCCGGATGGCCGGCGCCGACGGCGACGACCGTCGTGCGGCGGCGGAGCGCGGGATGGCCGATCCGGATCGTGACTTCCTCGCGTTCGACGGCCGCGGGTCGGGTCAAGCGACCGAGGTCTTCGGCGACTTGGCGCACGCCGACCGCGTGGCCGTCCTGGTCCCGGGCTCGGACACCACGCTCGACACCTACGACCGCTTCCGCGCGACCGCCCTCAACCTGCACCGCCAACTGACCCGGGACGCCCCCAACTCCCGCACGGCGGTGGTGTCCTGGCTCGGCTACCGCACCCCGCGCACGGTGAGCACGACCGTGCTGACAGCGGACAGGGCGGACCAAGCGGCCCCGCAGCTACGGGAGTTCATACGACAGCTGCACACCGTCACCGGCCGCGAGGCGCACATCACGCTCGTGTGCCACTCGTACGGCACGGTCGTCTGCGGCCGGGCCGCCGCCGGTCTGGCCGTGTCCGACCTCGCTCTGATCGGCAGCCCCGGTACGGGTGTTGACTCCGCCGCCGGTCTGCACACCCCCGCCCGCGTCTGGGCGGCACGCGGCGCCGACGACTGGGTCGGTGGTGTCCCGCACGTCAGCGCCGACCTGTTCGGCACGACCGTCGGCTTCGGCACCGACCCGGTGTCCCCGGCGTTCGGCGCGCAGGTCTTCGCGGCCGGCGACGTCGGCCACAGCGACTACTTCACCCCGGGCACGGCCTCCCTGGCCAACCTCGCCCGGATCGTCCTGGGCGAGACCTCGGAGGTGACCCATGCGTGAGCAGACCCTGAGCCGTACGACGGACGGGACACGGCGGACAGGGCGGATACGGCGGATACGGCTCGACACTGATCGCATACGGCGCGGCGCCGCCCGCGTCGACGCCGGCACCCCGCCCGGCCGGGACCGTGCCGTGGACGCGCTGCGCGCCCTCGCGATCCTCGGTGTCGTCCTGGGCCACTGGCTGGTGACGGCGCTGGTCGCGGACAGCGGCGCACTCCACACGGCGAGCCCGTTGCAGGACATGCCGTGGCTGGCGCCCATCTCCTGGGTGTTCCAGACGCTGGCGGTGTTCTTCCTGGTGGGCGGGCATGTGGCGACCCGTGGTTACGCCTCCGCGCGGGCCCGCGGCGCGACGTACCGGCAATGGCTGACCGGCCGACTGGCCCGGCTGTTCAGACCGGCGGCGGCCGTCCTCACCCTGTGGACGGTGACGGCCGTCGCGCTGCTCCTGTCCGGCACGGACTTCGAAACGGTCCGCACCCTGGTCAAGCTGGCGCTGTCACCGCTGTGGTTCCTGGTCGTGTTCGCGGGGCTGACGGCGGCCACTCCGCTTCTGACCCGGCTGAACCCGCTGTGGCCGCTGGCCGTCGTACTGCATGTGGACCTGATCCGTTTCGGGCTGGGCGGCCCGTCCTGGCTCGGCTGGGTGAACGTGGCGGCCGGCTGGCTGGTGCCCTACACCCTCGGCGCGGCATGGACCCGGGGTGAGTTGGACCGCGCCCGTGCGGGCTGGGTCCTGCTGGCAGGCGGTGCTGCGGCGACGGCGGCGCTCGTCCTCTGGGCGGGCTACCCGGCGTCGATGGTCGGCGTCCCCGGCACCGCGATCTCCAACCTCGACCCACCGACCCTGGCCGCCGTCACCTTCGGCCTGGCCCAGTGCGGCCTGGCCCTGCTCCTCCGTGACCGGCTGCGCCGCACGATGCGCCGCCCGCTCGCCTGGTCGGCGGTGGCCCTGGTCAACCTCTCCGCGATGACGATCTTCCTCTGGCACCAGACAGCCCTGATGGTCACCACGGCCACGACCATCCCCGCGGGCCACCTCCTCGGCCTGCACACCCGCCCCGACGACCTGACGTGGGTCGCGGCCCGAGTGGCCTGGCTCCCGGTGTTCGTACTCGCCCTGACGATCTGCTGGACGGCGTTCAGGACGTACGAACAGGACCCGCGCCCGCGCAGGGTCCGTGCCGGCATCCGTACTCGTGCCCGCATCCGAGCGAAGAGCCTTCACCGTGCCTAGGGTTGACCGGGTGAACGCAGCCGCCGACGGTGCCGACCCCGCACCCGGACCATCCGCACCGGCCTCCGCACCACAGATCTCCGAGCGCCGCTGGCTCCGTCGCCTGACGTACGCCCTCATCGCCCTCGCCGCCCTCGGTATCTTCCTGTCCGGCACGGACGAGTTGATGCGCGACTACGAACTGGGCGTACTCCAGGGCCTGTTGGCCGGCTTCGCGCAAGGTGCCGCCCTGGTCCTCGCCCTGCGGCGCCCCGTCCCCGCCTGGGCCCTGTCCCTCGGTGCCACGGCCGTCACCGCGCTGGCGGCCCGCCCCGCGCTGTCGCACAGTCCGCCGCTCCCCGGCCCCAACTGGCCCTGGAGCACCACGGAAGTCCTCGTCCAGGCCGTCGTTCTCCTGTTCCTGGCGCTGCGGGAACCCACCCGCAGAGCCCTCGCGGCGCTGGCCGTGACCGGCCTGGTGACGTACGTCGTCCAGGGCCTGATCGGCGCCCAGCGCTACTCCTCGACGGGCACGGTCGCGGTCGCGCTCTGCGCGGTGGCCGTCCTCGTCGGCACCGCCCTGCGTGGTCGCAGCGAGGCCCGTACCCAACTCGTGGAGCAGGTGACGATCACGGCGGAGGAGCGCAACCGCCGCACCCTCCTGGAGGAGCGCAGCCGTATCGCGCGCGAACTGCACGACGTGGTCGCCCACCACATGTCGGTGATCTCCATCCAGGCCCAGGTCGCGCCCCTCCTGGTCGAGAACCCGTCGGAGGAACTCAAGGAGAACCTCGACGGCATCCGACAGAACGCCCTCGAAGCCCTCGCCGAACTGCGCCGGGTCCTCGGTGTGCTCCGCTCGGCGAACCCGGAGTATCCCGACGACCCGTACGCCGTGGGCGGCCCCGGCACCGGTGCCGCCCCCGACGCCCCGCAGCCCACCCTGGACCGCCTGGACGCCCTGATCGAGAACACCAGGGCCGCCGGTCTCGACGTGCGCAGCGAGGTCAGGGGCGAGGCGCGGGCGCCGGCACCCGGCGTGGAGCTGTCGGCGTACCGCATCATCCAGGAGGCGCTCAGCAACGCGCTGCGGCACGCGCCCGGGTCCACGGTCGTCGTCGAGGTCACGCATGGCGCCGAGGGGCTGGAGCTGACGGTCACCAACTCCCGCCCGCAGCAGGCCGCCCCGCCCTCCCCGGGCGCCGGGCACGGCCTGCTCGGGATGCGGGAGCGCGCGACGATGCTCGGCGGACACCTGACCGCGGCGAGAACGTTCCAGGGCGGCTTCACGGTCGTCGCGTTCCTGCCGAGGGACGGCGTCGCACTCCCCGACGAACCCGTTGACCCCGACGAACTCGCCGTCCCCGAGATCATCTTCCCGACAGGAGACGAGAACCCATGACGAGCGGCACCAGTGGCACCAGCGGTGCCAGCGGCACCATTCGAGTACTCATCGCCGACGACCAGCAGATGGTCCGGCAGGGCTTCACCGTGCTGCTCAACGCCCAGCCCGGCATAGAGGTGGTCGGCCAGGCGGTCGACGGCCTGGACGCGGTGGCCAAGGTCGCCGAACTCGCCCCGGACGTCGTCCTCATGGACATCCGCATGCCCGAACTCGGCGGCATCGAGGCCACCCGCCGCATCACCGTCGCGACCCCGCAGATCAAGGTGCTGGTGCTCACCACCTTCGACCTCGACGAGTATGTCTACGAGGCGCTGCGGGCGGGGGCCTCCGGCTTCCTCCTCAAGGACGCGTCCGCCGATCAACTGGCCGAGGCGGTACGGGTGGTGGCGGCCGGCGACGCACTGCTCGCGCCCGGTGTCACCCGTCGCCTGATCGCCGAGTTCTCCCGGCTGAACGGGACACCGCGCACCCCGCTCAAGTCACGCGTCGGCGACCTCACCGAGCGCGAGACGGAGGTCCTTGCGCTGATCGCGCAGGGCCTGTCGAACGCGGAGATCGCCGAGCATCTGATCGTCGCCGAGCAGACCGTGAAGACCCATGTGGGCCGCATCCTGGTGAAGTTGGGGCTGCGGGACCGTACGCAGGCGGCGGTGTTCGCCTACGAGTCGGGGCTGGTCCGGCCGGGCGGTGGCCGCTGAAGCCACGGCAGCCACGGCGACCACGGCGACCACGGCAGCCACGGCCACTGCAGCCACCCGGGCCCGCAGGCGTATCCCTGGTGCAGCCGCAGGGATACCCGTAGTACTTGAGACGGACGGACCAGGACCCTTCTCACAGGTGACGACGGCTACCCGCCCCGCCGCCTACCGTTTTGAATGTGACCGAGACGACCCACACGCAGATGACGCCGCAGGACAGCGCGTTCGAGGCCTATCAGCCGCGCAGCCCGGAATTCCGGGCTGCCGTGGACGCCCTGCGCGGGATGCGGCAGGACCTGTTCCATGACGCCTTCGCCTACCGCCCGCTGCCCCGCTCCACCGCCCACGGCCCGCTGACCCGGCGGCTGAAGGGGCGGCCCCGGGAGTACGCGGCCTGGAGCCCGCACGCCCTGATCACCGCGGTCGGCCTGCTCGCGATGTACATCGCGACGAACGACGAGGCCCGCGGCGCGGGCAGCAACATGATCCTCGGCCTGCTCGCCCTGGCGCCGGTGCTGCTGACCATGGTGCGGCCGGTCGGCGCGTTCTGGCTGTCCATGGCCGCGACCCCGATCGCCACCGCCCTGGCGTCCGAGTTCGACGACGAGTGGCCGTGGCGGAACGGCAGCTTCCTCTGCCACCTGACCGTGCTCACGATCGTGGCGATACGCACCCGACCGCGCACGGCCGCCTGGATGTGGGCGCTGACGGCGTTCTACGGCATCGGCGCCACCACCGTCGCCGGCGGTCACGCCTTCGGTTCGGACACCGCGCAGATGCTGTTCCTCTCCGCCCTGGTCCTGTTCGGCGTCACGGTCCGCCACATACGGCACGACGCCAAGCAGGAGGTCACCGCCCAGCAGACGGTCACGGCCCACGAGCGGTCCCGGCGCACGCTGCTGGAGGAGCGCACGACGATCGCCCGCGAGCTGCACGACGTGGTCGCCCACCACATGTCGGTGGTCGCCATCCAGGCGGAGGCCGCGCCCTACCGCGTGGAGAACCCGCCACCGGAGCTGGAGCGCGCGTTCGTCACCATCCGGGAGAACGCGGTGGCGGCCCTGACCGAGCTGCGCCGGGTCCTGGGCGTGGTCCGCGCGGAGGACTACGAGGCGCCCGACGCCCCGCAGCCCACCCTCGCCGACATGGACGCGCTGCTCGCCAATGTGCGCGACGCCGGCCTGAGCGTCGACAAGGCGGTGACGGGGGCGGTACGTGAACTCCCGCAGGGCGTCGAGCTGTCGGCGTACCGGATAGTGCAGGAGGCGTTGAGCAACACCCTGCGGCACGCGCCCGGTGCGAGTGCCCGGGTGGAGATCGGTTACGTCCTGGGCGGGCTGGGCCTGCGGATAGTCAACGGCCCGATGCCCGAGCCGAGCCTGGTGAAGCCGTCACCGGGTGCGGGGCACGGCATTACGGGGATGCGGGAGCGGGTGTCCATGCTGAACGGCGAGATGACGACGGCCCCGGCGGACGGCGGCGGATACGAGGTGACGGTGTTCCTGCCGGTGCCGAGTGTGAGCGAACCGGTCCCGAGCGCGGGCGAACCGGCGCCGGGTGCGAGGGAAGGTGACGCATGACGATCCGCGTGCTGATCGCGGACGACCAGATGATGGTGCGTGAGGGCTTCTCGGTCCTGCTGGGCGCGATGCCGGACATCGAGGTCGTCGGCGAGGCGGTGAACGGACGCGACGCGGTCGAGCGGGTGCGTGAACTGGCCCCGGACGTCGTCCTGATGGACATCCGCATGCCGGAGATGAACGGCATCGAGGCGACCCGGGAGATCGTCGCCGCGGACGACGCGGCGAAGGTGCTGGTGCTCACCACGTTCGACCTCGACGAGTACGTGTACCAGGCGCTGCGCGCGGGCGCCTCCGGCTTCCTCCTCAAGGACGCGTCGGCACGTCAACTGGCCGACGGGGTAAGGGTGGTGGCGGCCGGAGAGGCGCTGCTGGCCCCCTCCGTCACCAAGCGGCTGATCACGGAGTTCTCGAAGCTGTCCGAGACACCCCGCCTGATGCCGGCCGCGCAGCAGGGGGCGTACGGGGATCTGACCGAGCGGGAGACGGAGGTGCTGGTCCTCATCGCGCAGGGCTTGTCGAACGGGGAGATCGCCGAGCGGCTGGTGGTCGCCGAGTCGACGATCAAGACCCATGTCAGCCGGATCCTGGTGAAGTTGGGGCTGCGGGACCGTACGCAGGCGGCGGTGTTCGCGTACGAGGCGAGGTTGGTGAGACCGGGGTAGGCGGGGTGCGTGACGGCCTCTCGACTCGTTGATCGTTTCTGCGGTGAACCCGTTCGGCCGGTCGGGTGAACGGCAGTGTCCTCGACTGTCGGAGCAAACCGGGCCCCCGCTACACCAGAACCCATGATCAAGCACCTGAAGTACGGCCTCACCGCACTCGCGTTGACCGTCCTGCCCGTCCTCGCCAACGCGCCCGCGAGCCACGCGACCACGGCGTCCTCCGGCTCCTCCGCCGCCCGTGCCGCTGTCACCACCTTCCGCGTCGTCTCGCGCTTCAGCAACCGGTGTCTGACCGCCAACGGCGACAACGTGGAGGTGGCGGAGTGCGGCTCCCGGCCGGTGGCCGGCCAGGACTGGTACTGGGAGGGCACGAAGCTGGTCAACTACGCCGAGGCGAAGTGCCTCGACGTCAGGAACGGCGAGCTCGACGCCCCGGCTCAGCTCGTCGGTGACTGCCACGGCCAGGCCAACCAGCGCTGGCAGTGGCACGGCGAGCAGCTGCGGACCGACGTCAACTACCAGTGCCTGAGCATCCAGAACCGCGGCGACTGGAGCGCGCACGCGGGCATCAACCTCCGCAACTGCGAGGACACCGCCACCTGGCAGCGGTGGTACACGCGCAGCTAGCCGACCCGTACCGCGAGGCACGATCCACGGGGGCGCCGGTCCCCGTGGGTCACGGTGCCGACAGCAGGTCGGGCCGGGCGCTCGCCGTCAGGCCGGTGCGGCCGCGTCCGCGATGCCGGGAGTGGATCACGCGCAGGCGCTCGCGCGGCGACCGGACGTAGGTCACTGAGGTCGCCCCTGGTCAGACCGGGTGCTGTCGGGCTAGCGTCCGTGCATGGCAGCCTTTGACCCCTGGGACCCCGCGTTCGTCGACGACCCGTACCCCGCCTACGCCGAACTGCGCGACCGGGGCCGGGTCACGTACTACGAGCCGACGGATCAGTGGCTGGTCCCCCGCCACGCGGACGTCTCGGCACTCCTCCGTGACCGCCGCCTCGGCCGCACCTACCGACACCGCTTCACC
>Ga0307509_10008352_pt1 | contig 13229 bp, 20 predicted proteins | sample 10_EM_MG_FD_202245 | JGI IMG/M metagenome (GOLD analysis project Ga0307509, IMG submission 202245) | Populus trichocarpa ectomycorrhiza microbial communities from riparian zone in the Pacific Northwest, United States - 10_EM | ecosystem: Host-associated > Plants > Roots > Unclassified | place...
CAGAACCACCAGTCATTACTATATTGCCCTGGACGCCACCCACACTGTGCTTGCGCCAGCTTGCCTCGCAGAGCTACTCGGGTTGGACGAAAATGTGGATATAAAACGCCTCGAGAGGTTGCCACTAGCATTCTATGCTGCTCAGAACTGGGTCGATCACGCGAGGTATGAGGATGTGGCGATGCGATTTCAAGACGTCATGCAAGGGTTATTCAACCCAACGAAACCGTATTTTGGGGCATGAGTTTGGACACGCGATATCGATCGGGATTGGGATCGACGAACCATCGACTGCCTCCCACTACGCCCTTCGATTTCTCCACCCAGAGCAGCTGCGCTATACTATGCGGCTCTCGGTGGTTTCAGCGGGGTAGCCAACTAAGTTATCACATTCTTTCGCACACGGCACGGGGGATGTCGATTCTGAGAGTGGCACTTGGGGTTGGGGAGCTCCGTTGCATGGGACATCGCGCCTTGAAGACGCTCAAGTTATAGACCTAGTACTTCAGCAGAATGCCGATGTGGATGTACTACAACTGGACGCCGTTGCACTTCTCATCAAGCTTTGGACATGCGAAGCTGTCCAACCATTCCCGGACCGTGGGGCTGACGTCGATGCATAATCCGGCGGCCATAACACCTCCCTGCGTTTGGCAGCAAGAGATGGCCATCTCGAGGTCGCGCGGCTGCTGCTTCTGCACTGTGACGGGGCCAACGTGCACATACAGCGTGAGAACGGCCTTACCTCGTTTCAGATGGCCACGATGAAACGACACGTCGAAATTGCGCAGTTGTTACCAGAGAACGGTGCGGAAATTGAACAGGCGGCGTGGTAAGGGTGCAGTAACGAGTCCTGAACCCGGGCCCTATGCACCATTCTGGGCGCCCAGTTTATTTATGATTCGAAACTTTATTCAAGTGTTTTACAGAGGATAATAGAACCAGGGTCGCGTCCTGAGGACGCGCGATGGAACGAGAAAGGGGGAGCGGATTGGCGGTTGTTAATCGCGCGACTGCTGGTGAAAGCATGCGATAAGGACAAGTACACTACCAAAGTTTGTGAGTAGAAAAGAAGAAAAATAATGAAGAATAATGAAATTAGTCCAGCCGGCGACAATCCCGCTTGGCAAGGTAAGTAAGGAACGTTCAGCGGTCAGGTTTGAAGGGGAAACGAGTGTTGGATCAAGGGCGCAACCGCGGGCGCGAGGTCCAACTTGAAGCCTAGACGGGGTTCGTGGTTTGTCCGTCGGCTAGGTAGGAAAAGCGAGGTGCTCTGACCGTTTGAAAGGGGGAAGGACGGCGTGTTCGGCGATGTGGTATTTAGCGGGCTTCGACTGTCGAGGCGATGCGCGCGTTGTTGTTTTTGAGGCGGAAGGAGGTGCCGCGTGCAATGATGGCGCGTTGACGCCGAGTTGGAAATGTGTATTACGAGCAGGGGCCGATAGTTGGGTGGGTCGTGTTGCCCGCCTTGAGGGCGTCGGCGCCAATTGCAATTGAGAGCCGACTGGGAAAGCCCTCTGCCCATTTGCCGAAAGCTTCTCTCAACCCAAACTTGCGCCTCTTCTCGTGTTATCCCGATGTCTACAACCAATCAATCAGCCGGCCCTTCAACTTCGACCGACAACTTTACCGCTGTATTCAATGCCGCCTCAACCGAGTACGCAAGGGTCACAGGAAAACATCTAGACACACATCCTTTTGCCGCCCAACTCGACGCCTGCGATAGCCCAAATGCCGTCTCGGACCTACTTCGAACACAAGTCCAGGCTTTCAGTAAAATTCGCAGGGGCGATGAGAAATTGATGGCCGTATTGGATCCAACGGTCCATATCTTATTCACATTTTCGGCGACGCTCGGAGAAGGGATCGGTCTGGTGAGTCCCCTCGTTTCATTTGGCATGACTACTCTCCAACATCACGTTTTCAGCCGTTCTCACCTGCCAAGATGATCTTTACTGGCATCGGGGTTCTCCTCGGCGTGAGTCCCGTCTGAAGTTCCTTATCATTGATCTGTGTGACACCCAATTTCCAGGCCGTGAAGGATGTTGCTGCGAGCCATGAGGCACTCATACACCTTTTCGAACGTATTCACTTGTTCCTCCAACGTCTGAACCGTTACACTGGAATGCCATTGACGAGAGATATGACGGAGTTACTTGGGAAGATCATGATGCAGGTGCTTTCAATTCTCGCACTTTCGACCAAGGAAATGACGAACAGGCGAATAAGTGAGTTGGATTGTCTGCTGTTCCTTTTTTCCATGGCTAATTATGGCGCAGAAAAGATTCTGAAGAGGATAGCTGGAAGGACAGACGTTGAAGACGCAGTTCTGCAGCTGGACATGCTTACGAAGGAAGAGTCATTAATGGTGGCGGCTCGGAACTTGGAGGTTACGCACCGTGTGGACGGGAACGTTGAAGCCACCAAGGTGCTCACCGAGGATATTGATGACAATGTAAAGGTGATTGACCGTGATCTAAAGACACACAAAGATAGTACGTAACGTCTTCTGTCCGTCTTCGTACATACTGACTTCCCATTGTACGCCAAAATAGTCACAGATGAGGTCAAACGTTCGTCACTTCCCCAATGGTGCCATCGTTGGACGTCAAAGCTAACATACGTCCGCAGGAAATCAGTTGAAAGAGAAACTCCGATCATGGCTCTCTCCTCCAAACCCTTCCATCAATCAAACACCGCATGCGAAATTCAGCATCGTGGCACTGCAACCTGGTTTATCCAAGGGAACACATTTCGGGAATGGAAGCAGAATGGTTCTCTGTTGTGGATTCGTGGCAATCGTAAGCTTGTCCTACGCTCTCAGTCTGTATACCTGTTAATTCTTTCCCGAATTCTCAGCTGGCGCGGGGAAGAGTATCCTTTGGTACGCGGTTTCTCGTCTGTTCTTGTGATAGAGAATTCATATACTCGATAAGCTCTGCCATTATCAAGGAGATCAAGAACGTGCGAGACTCCAGGTCGGCGTTAATAGGATATTATTACTTCGACTATAAGGACACCTCGAAGCGCGACATCCGCGGCATGTTGGCGTCCCTTCTCTTCCAACTCGGTTGCAGCTCTCATACTTCCTGGGACGTTCTTTATTATTTGCACACTGCATGTAATGATGGCTCCGAGCAGCCCAGTAATGCCTCCCTCGCAAAATGCCTTTGGGACATACTCAAACTCCCAGGACAACTCCCGATCTTCATCATTTTGGACGCTCTGGATGAATGTCCAATTACCACTGAAACACCGTCAGCCCGCGAAAAGGTGTTAGATTTCGTTGAAGATCTTGTTGGGTCGGGACATTCGAATCTATTCCTTTGTATCACAAGTCGGCCCGAGCAAGACATACAATCCGTCCTTGACCGCCTGACTTCGCCATCACACCGCGTCACCCTTCACGAGGAAGGTGGCCAAAGAGAGGATATCAATAACTACCTTCGCTCCTTCGTTCATACCGACAGAGCAATGCGGAGATGGAAAGAAGAGGACAAGGAACTTGTTATCAACACGCTCTCTGAGCGAGCTGGTGGAATGTGAGGCCTCTGTTATGGTACCTATTCCGAGTTATTGATACTGACAGTCCGAACAGGTTTCGGTGGGTGTATTGCCAACTGGACACACTTCGTCGATGCATGCCCTCGAGCATTCGCAAGGCTCTGAACAAGCTCCCTACGACGCTAGATGACACATATGAACGGGCGCTGCAAGGAATCCCGAAAGAGAAGCGCCAGCATGCGCATCGGCTTTTCCATTGCCTGGTTGGGGCGATTCGACCGCTTCGTACTGAAGAACTGGCAGAGATATTCGCGATCGATTTTGACTCAGATGCGATATGTAGCCTCATGGGAGACTGGCGGCCCGAAAATGCTGAAGAGGCTGTGCTTTCCACATGTTCGACTTTGATCTCTGTCATCGAGGACAAGGGTACAAGAATAGTCCAATTCTCTCACTTTTCGGTCAAAGAATTCTTGACTTCTGATCGCCTTCGGTGTTCCGAAGTTGGAAATCTTTGCCAATGCCACGTTCCCCCGGATTCTGCCCACACTGTTCTGGCGCGAGCTTGCCTCGCAACGCTGTTGCAGTTGGACGAGAATGTGGACAGCGATCGCCTCGAGGCGTTTCCTCTGGCATTGTATGCTGCTCAGAACTGGGTCTCTCATGCGAAATATGAGGGCGTGGTACCACGGGTTCAAGATGCCATGGAATCATTATTCGACCCAAGGAAACCACATTTTGCAGCATGGGTTCGGGCATACAATGTAGATCTTGATTTCCCCAACCTCTCGTATCGTGGACTGTGCCGGCCGACGATTCACGAAGCTGCACTGTACTATGCAGCAGTGTGTGGGTTCAGCGGGGTAGTCGACAATCTCATTACCCACGCAGACGATGTTATTGCTGAATTTTGTCATTCGGGCTATCCGCTACATGCGGCGTCGAGCGTTGGACACGCTGAAGTCGTACATCTCCTGCTTCAACACAATACCGATGTGCATGCCAAATTGACAAGTTACTTTAACTGGACCTCATTGCACATCGCGTCAGCTAGTGGACACGCAAACGTTGCCAAGCTCCTTCTGGAGCATGAGGCCAACGTCAACGCACTATCCACCAGTAACAGCACCCCCTTGAAGTTTGCATCAGAAAATGGACACCTCGAGGTCGTGCGGCTACTGGTCAGTAATGGAGCGGACGTGCACATCCGGGACGAATACGGTAATACCACATTTCGGAGAGCTACCCAGCGCCAACATGTCGAAATCGCGCAGTTGTTGTTGGAGCATGGTGCGGAAAAAGACTAAGGGTGGCAGTGTCACAGTATCAAATATTTTATCCTGTGCACCATTCAGGGTGTCTCACTTCATTTTATACCTTTTTGGGGCATTCAAGCTTCATCTGGCATACTGTACTTAAACATACGTACCATGTACACATGGTTGACGGCCGCGCACATTGAATTGAACAGAACACTCTCGACTACGACGTCAATGAAAACATACATCAAGTCCATACCTCAAGACACAATTTACGTACTTGGGATGATATGTGCGTGCACGAGATCTCGGCGCAGCCACCTTGTAACTTCCACCTCAAATGGTGGCTCCACCTGGCACAAGACACAAGGTGTCAACGTGTTGCCAGGAAAGAATCCCATTTCGGGCTATTTATGGCCTACACATTCCAGGGTGGATGGATTGGCTAATCAACACCATCGATTATGCTACCCAGCGGCGGTCGAGGTCCACTCGCATCGGATTTGTGCAGAACGATTCCTATTCGGGGCAACAGAAAACACACAACGGCTGTAGGAATGCATCATGCGGAAGTGCAGCGGCAGTTTCCTTTCTCCCTCTGGAGAGTCCATCCCCATTTCCTTCTCGGAAATGCCACGGCCGTGGAATGGACCGCTTTGTCACACTAGGGGCCGAGTCAAATGCAGGTGGTCTTTAATTGTCGGTACAAATCCGAGAAGGCGGACCTCATCTCGATCGCGTGGGAAATTCTTGTCCCTTGGTACATTCATAGGGCGGCAGTCCACGTGGACATGTCTTTGCCAAGCTGGTCAGGAGAGAAGGGTGATGTTTAGATGGAGCCTACAACATCAGCAAAAGTTTCAAATGGAGGTAGTGTAGTTGATGCCTTGTAAGCCCTTGTATAGGTCGACCCACACCCTGTATAGTCATAACTTTGCCTTGGAAGGGGCCATCTTTGCCTTGGAAGCCCCTTACCTACTTTTTGCACTTTTGCTGATGTACTGCCCCATGGCCGTAGACCAACCCATTCCCCAGACAGCTATCCCCTCCTCCCAACCTACTGATGATGAGCAGGTAGTCTTCCGCCCTGCCCAAATTGATGACTCCTGCCCCCCTGCTGAATGCATCCCCCCACCCGCTATTGCGGACCTTGTAACAGAAATGAAGAAATGGTCTAGCGTTAAAGACCCATCCTTTTTCTCTTCCCTTTCTCTTGACAAACTTTGAAACCTTTCAGATCTTGGAACTGTCAAGGCCTTTGAACTGAACGTCAACATTCCAAACCTTATTCAGTCCAAGTCTCATGACTGAATGACCTATTCAGATTATGTTGATTAATATGAATCGACAGAGTCCTTTGACTCATACCCTCTTACAAACCACATCCGCTGATATTATTCTTATCCAGGAACCATGGATAGGAACCATTATGATGGCTTGGTCAGACACGGACCCTCTAGGTGATGCTATCTTCGGTGCCACCAACAATAACATGTGGGAATGCTACCTCCCCTCCTTTACTGACCTGAAGTCGGTTCACATTGCAGTCTATGTCAGATATGACTTGGCTTGCACTTTCTCTGTTGTAAACCATACTTCTCACCCTTTATCCTCTATAGACTCCATGGTACTAGACTTTTCTTTCGAAGATGAAACCCTTCGTATCATTAACATCTATGTTACGTTCCATGGGCTATTTTTCTTTCTTTATGCTTACCAATCCATTCCCATCACATGACTGCTTACTTGATATGTCACTTGACTTCTTTCTTGCTTACTTGACTGCTTTCTTGTCATCTTAGGAGCGCCAGCTCAGTACTAGGATCGTTGTACTTGTTTTCACTATGTCTAGCTTGCCAGCTCATAACTAGGACACCTCTCCTAGTTACTTGTCATTCCTACTAACTGTTGTACTTGGTTTCCATCATTACTAGTACAGGTACTAGTAGTATTATTCCTTAGTCATGGTAGCTGCCCTCATGTATATAAGCCGGTCTTATTTCTAGAGTTGGGCCTTAAGCCTGACTTGGTTTAATACCCAAATCTTGTTGCTTCCACTGTGAGACTTCTAAAAGTCTTTTCTTTATTTCTTGAGTTGTCTCAAAGTCTCCTTTGAGACTCTCCTTTCCTCTTGCTCATCTCCCAAACCTTGGATTAAGTTCCACTTCATCCTTTTACCCCCTTCATTGTGCTAAGGGTTAGCAGTCCCTTGTGACTATGCTTTTCCACCTCTTGTATTTTGTGCATGTCGCGCCTTAAGGTTCTTGGACCTTAACACAAGTCAGGCTTTCCTCAGATATCCTTGAAACACAGGACAAATACCAGAAACACCCTGGCGGCAGTAGTACTCATCGGAACTCTCGATCAAGACAAGAGAGTTCACAGGAGACAACAAGATGATCTCCCAGAACACATCAAAGGCGAAGCATACTTTGAAAATCATGGAGCCGGACACAGAAACACCGGTGTAGAGCGTGCACACACTGTGGCCTTGGAATTGGCCATTTCTGACCATGTGACAGCTCCCAAGTTGCCTGAGCCCAACGACGCGACACAAGCAACGCAAAGTCAACCTTTCGCCTTTCCCATGTGCCGCTCCTCCTTGTCCCCTCGAGCATCCCATTTTCCTTACCTCCCACCATTGTTGTCAGCCAATCAGACCCAGGCCACATTTAGTCAAGACGCACCACTCGCCACTCACCAAGCCTCTTTGGCTGAAGAGACTTGGATCGCCCAGATCAGACCAGCCAATGACAAATCCAAAGACAACACTGCCCCTTGTTGCACACGCAGCGTGCTGCCCTCACCAACCGTCCCGAGGTCTGGACCAATAAGGAAGGATTCGGAGTAGAAGGAATCGGGTCTTTGTTGCATATCTCCTCTCTTTGATTTTAGTTCACTTTTTCTACATTTCTTGTTTTCTCCATTAGACTTAGAGGTCGGCATCGAGTACCGCCGTACCATTCTTTGCTCCCGTTGCCTTGTGCTCAACGTCGCACCCTTCGCGACAATTCATAAATTTTTGACATCGCTTCCCACTTCCATACGATGCCGTGCAGCCTGTCGCCGGCTCAAATGTTCGTTTTATTTTCTCTTTCTTCTTACTTACTTCGCACATAGAGTAGCCGTTGTAGTATAAATACCCTGGTCTGGCCATGTCAATATCAGATCAGGATAGAAGGCAACTGTGGCCTCATCCCCCTCATTTCTGTGTGTGATTCCCGACTGTGTAACAACTTGTGAGCCCGCTGCGCCGCAATGATCCTTTTCTGTTCTCCTCATCTTGTCTTGTCTCTGTCTTCTCGCCCTTGCCCTCGCTCACCCTTGCCCTTGCTCGCCCTTGCCCTTGTCCATTCCCGCCTTCATCGCTCGCTCCCATCTTCATCACTCGCCCTCGCCCTCAATCGCTCATCATCACCATCACCTTCCACCATCACTGCCGCCTCATCACGTCAATGCGCCGACGCTCGACACTAACACACCGGCATCTACACTTCTCCCAGTCCTCATTTGTGCGTTCTCGAATCTTCGGGATCACGGCCTCTCTCCCTCTCCCTCTCTCTCTGTCACCTGGGGAAGATCCCCGAACTTGGCATGCAGGCACCATTCTGCATTACAAACTGGAGCCCACCGCAAGGGTTGGTTGTCTTGTTATCAGATACCCACCCCAGTTGGACAGCGACCTCTTTCAAGCTTGCTGTCTAGTCTATTCATCAAATCTCTTGGTTCTGTTCTTGGTTGCTTCTGGCAACCTCTTGTATGCCTAGTAGAGCTCAGCCAAGGAACCACTTAGGACGATTCGTCCGTAGCGTCCAGCCCCAACAAGAAGAACGCGAACCAGCTACACCACAACCAGAAGTCACCCAGCCCAACACAATTCAACGCCTGTACCTCGCTTTCCACACCCCACTCGTATCAGATGTTCCTGCGTCCGAATTCATTTCGAATATCACACAAGCCCTCCATCTCAGCTCACCGATACCCAACTCCTCTGGGTCACCTCTGAGCCTCCCGTTTGCATCAGAAAGTGTTCCATCACCTCCTATCCACTACGTACCACCTCTGCGCGACACGACTAACTTGTCCATATCCGCTCTAGTGTTCGATGTGTTTGGGTCCGACCCACTTCCACCTATGTCCTCACCACTACAATTACCAAACACATCTTTTGGCATGCCGCGACAGTCTGTGCACCTTAGCGACGACGACCTGTCCTATGCTGATGACGAGCAATTCGTGCAATTACCTCCACCACTCCTGCCACGTCCATATCGAGCATCACCTTAGCATCCGATATGACTCCCGCATGCTAGATATTCACTGCAGCTGCCACATCCAAGGGCCTTGCCCCAACCACCATTCATTCCACTACCAGCACCAGCACTCGCCCTGACCTTCGCTCCAGCATATGGCGTCGGTACCATGCCGTCCATATGTTCCAAGATTGCACCTCATTTCTCTGGCGACGTCGACCAACCCATAGAAGAATTCCTGGATGAGTACAAGGAGTTAGCGGACAAGTGTGGTCTCACCAGCCAACAGAAGGTAGAGACAGTCATCCAGTACATTGACCGTTCCCAGCAGCACATTTGGCAATGCTTGCCAGGATTCCGCAATCGCGATTGGAGTGCCTTTTGCAACAAGCTCTGTGATGAGTATGTCAGCCCCACCCCGGAAGGCCAGTTTTCAAGACAGAAGCTTATTGACTTCGCCACCAAATATGCCTGGAAGCGCATGGGAGACGAAACTGATGTTATCAATTATCAACACCAGTTCAACGCTCAAAGCAAGGTTCTTATCAACACAGGTAGGATGACAGTAGGAGAGCGTAATGCCATCTTCTGGCAAGGATTCCATCCCAAAGACCAGCATGTGCTCTACGAATGTCTCATCGCGATGCATCCCAACATGCCCCGAGGACAAGCCTTCGACCTCCGGGACATCTTCAACATTGCACGGGCAATCTTCTCAGGTGACGACGACTTCCTGCTACAAGAGCTTTCCCCCTGTTCCAACCGCGCGCGAACAGAGCACAGCAGTCTGCATGAGTACTCATCACCGCGTATCAAAACCCACACCATCCGATTCCAGAATGACACCCACAAGGAGGACAAAGAGGTACTCAAGAGCTTTATTTACCAACTTCATGCCCTCCCACAGCGCGATCTGAAATACACGTTTTTATATGCACAGTGTGCAGCGCATTTCCCTAACCATATGACAAGCATCCCTAGGCCAGGATATCAGGCCGACACTGCCGCCACCTACTCGTATCAAGCGCCGCCGCCACCGCCGATGTGGAGCGTGCCAGCTGCCGCACCCATCCCGACTCCAGTCACGCCCGCCGTCAATGCCGCCACTCTGACCCCCTTCTTCCAGTTCGGACCCCGCCCCGAGATGTGTGTCTTCTGTCGTGCTGATGGCCACTGACTCCGCACTTGCATCATTGCCAACGAATACATCAAGTCTGGACATGCGACCTGGATCAATGACTGGATCCATCTTCTGAATGGGCAACCAGTGCCCTTTGATGGCTCAAGACGTGGAATCAAGGCGAGTATTGACACTTGGCTGACTTCGCAGACCACCGCCGCTGCCTCAACTCCAGCCCAGACACAAGCAGTCTTCACATGTGATACACCGCTGCACCTCAAACAATACAATGCATCCGCCAAAATTGAGGAGATCGTCAAAGCTCACATGTTACAGGTCCAGGACTCAGTAACTTCCAACGAAGACCAAAACAAAGAAGATTTCTCACAAGATATACTCGAAGTATTCGCTGCTGAGAGGAAGAAACGCCCAGACAAGGCTTCCAAGCTTTCTGCACTGTGCCCGAAGACCCCAGTCCCAGCACTGGTTCTAGTAGCTCAAGCACCTGCCACTGACCCTAACTATTCACGACCCAACATGCAGTACCGGTACCAGTCCAACGCTGAAGACCAGCAGCTCGTTTCCAAGCTTGAAGACTACCTTATACAGGGGAAGTTATCCCTCACAACTCCCGCTCATGTTTTTGCTGCCAGCCCTGCCATTCGCAAGGACGTCGTCGACAAGCTCAAGGTATGACGCGTAGAGACTAATGAGTACAAGGTAGTACCTGGGGCAGACTTGCGACGGCCCATGCTACTTGCACATTGCGACGCGGTACACAATGACTTCTCTGATGATCATCTGCTTGCCAACGACTGCCCACCAGCCTACTGCCTACCCTTGCAAGAGCTCAATGTCTTAGTCGGCAACAGCATCAATGTCCCAGCAATCTACAATACTGGCTCCCAGATCGTCGTCATCAGGAAGGATATCATTCAGTCACTCAGCATCCACATTAACACCCAGCAGCTCATCAAGATAGAAGGAGCAAACAGCACCACCAATTGGATGGTAGGCTGCGCCGAGAACTTATCGCTGCAGGTAGGCGATGTCCCGTTCAAGATTCATGCACATGTCGTCAAGAACGCCTTCTTCGGCATCCTCTTCGGCCACCCCTTCCAGCAAGCACTTCTCTGTCAATTTGAAGACCTCCCTGGTGGCAAGGTAGAGTTATCCGTGCACGATCCCTCCAACATCTCTTGCCAAGTATACATTCCGACATGCCCTCGCATCGGACGCGCACCAGCTGTCAAGATTATCTCCATTGTCAATCACACGCTCCTGCCTATGCTACCTCCTCCTGCGCAAGTCACCACACAGCACCCGCCTCCGCCATTCCCGCTTGCAGATGCCCTTACTCCTCCTCTTGACACCAACTCCGCCACTTCTGCTCAGCGCACCTATCCTCACTGCGACCGTCTTCACATGCAATTCCGTACCGCTGAACACATCTCCAAGGCTCGACAAGATTATGCTACGACTTGCAGATCTCCCGACAATCCTTTCCCCTTCCCCCATTCTAACTTGAGATACACAGACTTGATGTCGCACAAATTCCTAGCGCACCCAGTGGACCCCAGCCCGGCTCACACTTGCCTAACTTGTTTGATGACATGTCCGCTCGTTTCACCTCCCGAGCACTCTAATTTGTCTTGCCAGCAGATTATCTTAGCATCAGATACTGACATCGATGAGTCGACCCAGGAGGGTCGATTTTCAAACCCCCCAGAAGGTGTAGAGCGTGCACACACTGTGGCCTTGGAATCGGCCATTTCCGACCACGTGATGGCTCCCGAGTTGCCCAAGCCTGACGATGCGACACAAGCAACGCAAAGTCAACCTTTCGCCTTTCCCATGTGCTGCTGCTCCTTGTCCCCTTGAGCATCCCATTTTCCTCACCTCCCACCATTGTTGTCAGCCAATCAGACCCAGGCCACATTTAGTCAAGACACACTGCTTGCCACTCACCAAGCCTCTTCGGCTGAAGAGACTTGGATCACCCAGATCGGACTGGCCAATGACAAACCTGAAGACGACACCACCCCTTGTTGCACACACAGCGCGCTGCCCTTGCCGACCGTCCTGAGGTCTGGACCGATAAGGAAGGATTCAGAGTAGAAGGAATCAGGTCTTTGTTGCGTATCTCCCCTCTTTGATTTTAGTTCACTTTTTCTACATTTCTTGTTTTCTCCATTAGACTTAGAGGTCGGCGTTGAGTACTGCTGTACCATTCTTCGCTCCCGTTGCCTTGTGCTCAACATCGCACCCTTCGCGACAATTCATAAATTTTCAACATCGCTTCCTGCTTCCATACGATGCCGCGCAGCCTGTCGCTGGCTCAAATGTTCATTTTATTTTCTCTTTCTTCTTACTTACTTCGTGCATAGAGTAGCCGTTGTAGTATAAATACCCTGGTCTGGCCATGTCAATACCAGATCAGGATAGAAGGCAACCGTGGCCTCATCCCCCTCATTTCCGTGTGTGATTCCCGACCATGTAACAACTCGCAAGCCCACTGCGCCGTGACGATCCTTTTCTGTTCTCCTCGTCTCATCTTGTCTCTGTCTTCTCGCCCTCGCCCTCGCTTGCCCTCGCCCTCGCTTGCCCTTGCCCTCGCTTGCCCTCACCCTCGCTTGCCCTCACCCACCCTCGCCCTTGTCCATTCCCGCCTTCATCGCTCGCCCTCGCCCTCAATCACTTGTCATCACCATCACCTTCTGCCATCACCGCCGCCTCATTATGTCAATGCGCCAATGCTCAACACTAACACACCGGCATCTACGCTTCTCCCGGTCCTCATTTGCGTGTTCTCGAATCTTCGGGATCGTGGCCTCTCTCCCTCTCCCTCTCTCTCTGTCACCTGGGGAACATCCCCAAACTCAGCACACAGGCACCGTTCTGCATTACACCAGATACTACATCAATCTCCCAAAGAAAACACATGGAGCTGTTGAATTTGTCAAAGTAGAAGACGAAGATTATTGGGTAGGACTCCTCTGGAAAAACAACCAGTGGATCACCAATCAAGGAGGAGTACTTCACACTTCAAAACTCGGAAACTGGAGAACAACAGACCATCAGCACCCACACTAC
>Ga0307509_10008354_pt1 | contig 13225 bp, 10 predicted proteins | sample 10_EM_MG_FD_202245 | JGI IMG/M metagenome (GOLD analysis project Ga0307509, IMG submission 202245) | Populus trichocarpa ectomycorrhiza microbial communities from riparian zone in the Pacific Northwest, United States - 10_EM | ecosystem: Host-associated > Plants > Roots > Unclassified | place...
GCACGGCCTGCAGCTCAAACACCTCATCGTTGCTGCACAGCGCCGGCACGACCGGTTGGTCCACCATCTGTTCTCCGAGCTTCACGTGCCAGGGCACGACCTTTCCCGTGCCCGGGTGCCGAAAGGCGCTGCAGCGATGCGATGCCAGCGCTGCCAAAGAGTCGGGCACACCATGCCGCTCAAAGTAGGCCGGCGCGCCACAGATCACCAACTGCAGCGGGAACAGCCGCCGCGCGATGACCCCTTCGTGAGGCGATGGCCCCAGGCGGAAACCCACATCGACGCGGTCCTCCACCCAGTTGCCGACACGATCCTCGAGCAGCACGTCGGGCTGAATCCCCGGATGCAGCTCACAGAACTCCTCGACCAGCCTCCAGAGCATCGGCTGGAATGTGGTCCGCGGCCCGGCAATGCGCAACGGCCCCGCGAAATCGTCCCTCGCAATTCGGGCGTTCTGCAGTGCGCGCTGCATGCCCAGCACGGCCGGCTGCACGTCCTCGAGCAGACGCTGCCCCGCATCGGTCAACGACATCACGCGCGTCGTGCGATGGAAAAGGCGGGCGTCCAAGTGCGCCTCCAGTTGGGCCAGCGCCTTGCTCGCCGCCTGGGGACTGATGCCCAGTTCCAGCGCCGTCTTGCGCAGGCTGCCCAGCTCTGCCGCCTTGATGAAGGTCGTGATGGACCGAAGCTCGTTGATCGCCATGAGATGCATCCTCCCCGGTCGGATTGTCATCAATTAGATGTCAATAAATCAACCTATATGTCACTGTTCAGATGCGAGTCGCTTACCTAAAGTTCAGCTCACCGAACTACCGACAGCAGCGACTCATGCAACACGTCACCCTGAACAACGGCCTGCAGATACCCATCGTGGGCTACGGCGTCTTCCAGATTGCCGATGCCGACGAGTGCCAGCGCAGCGTCGTTGACGCCATCGAAAGCGGCTACCGGCTGATCGACACCGCTGCCTCGTACATGAACGAAGAGGCGGTTGGCAAAGGCCTCCGATCCAGCGGTATCCGCCGCGAAGAGCTGTTCGTGACCAGCAAGCTCTGGGTCCAGGAAGCCGGCTATGAGCGCACGCAGCGGGCCATCGAGAAGTCGCTTCGTCGGCTGCAACTCGACCATCTGGACCTCTACCTGATCCACCAGCCCTTTGGCGACGTCCACGGCTCGTGGCGGGCGATGGAAGACGCGTATCGCGCCGGCAAGCTCCGCGCCATCGGCGTCAGCAACTTCCACCCGGACCGCCTGATGGACATCAAGGCGTTCAACGAGATTGCGCCCGCCGTCAATCAGGTGGAGGTGAATCCCTTCCAGCAGCAGCAGGAGAGCGCGGCCTTCATGAAGGAGCTCGGTGTGCAGGCCGAGGCCTGGGCTCCGTTTGCGGAGGGCCGCAACGGACTCTTCCAGAACGAAGCGCTGCTGGCCATCGCCGCGCGTTGCGGCAAATCGGTCGGGCAGGTCGTGCTGCGATGGCTGGTTCAGCGGGGCATCGTCGCCCTTGCGAAGTCAGTGCGCAAGGAGCGCATGGCCGAGAACCTCGCCGTCTTCGACTTCGAGCTCGATGACACGGACATGGCTCGCATCGCGGCGCTCGACACCAACACGAGCAGCTTCTTCTCGCACCGCGATCCAGCCATCGTCAAGTGGATGGCCGAACGCAAGCTGGACATCTGAGCGACGGTATGAATGTCTCTGAGCTTCATCCACCGACTCAAAACGCCGGCACCGTGTTGATCATCGTCGTGGCCAGCTACTTGATGATCGTGGTGGACATCTCCATCGTCATCACCGGCTTGCCGCAGATTCAGGCGAACCTGGGCTTCAGCGCCGCCCAGCTCTCCTGGGTCACCAATGCCTACACGCTGGCCTTCGGCGGACTGCTGCTGCTCGGTGCCCGCGCGGGCGACATCCTCGGGCGGCGGCGCATGTTTATCGCGGGGCTCTCGCTGTTCACGCTGGCTTCGGCGGCGATTGGCGTGGGCCAGTCGGCGGCTTGGCTGCTCGCTGCGCGTGCAGTCCAGGGCGCCGGAGCGGCCGTGCTGGCTCCGTCCACGCTGGCCCTGCTGTCCACCCACTTCCCGGAAGGGCCTGCGCGCACCCGCGCGCTGTCGCTCTACGCCGCGGCGGCCGGTGTCGGTGCCACACTGGGCTTGGTGCTGGGTGGCTTTTTTGCCGACCTGGTGTCTTGGCGAGCCGGCTTCTTCATCAATCTCCCCATCGGCTTGGTCCTGATTGCTGCAGCGAGGCGGCACATCGCGGAGACGGCCAAGCGCCCCGGCCGCTTCGACTTGAGCGGCGCTGCGAGCTCCACGCTGGGCATGACGGCGCTGGTGTTCGGCCTGGTGCGCGCAGCCGAAGCGGGCTGGCGTGACGAGCTCGCAGGGGCTGCCCTGGCCGGTGGCGTGCTCATGGTGGTGGCGTTCGTGTGGATCGAACGGCGCGCCGGCCACCCCGTTCTCCCGCTGCGGCTGCTGGCCCATCGCGAGCGCGCTGGCGCCTATGCCACCCGCATGCTTTTCATGGCGGGCGCCGTGGGCTTCTGGTTCTTCTCCACGCAGTTCTTGCAAGGCGTGCTGCATTTGCGCCCGCTGCAAGCTGGCTTGGCCTTTCTGCCGGTCACGCTGCCCAACTTCGCCTCCGCAATGGCGGTGCCGCGGCTCGCGCGCCGGTATGGCAGCGACACACTGTTGTTGGCAGGACTGCTGCTGGGTGTCGCAGGCCTTGCCTGGCTGGGACAAGCCGAAGCCCATGCGAGCTACTGGCTGAACATCGCGCCGCCCATGGCGCTCATCGGGCTGGGCCAGGGCTTGCTGCTGGGGCCGTTGACGGCCTCAGGCGTGGCGGGCGTCACACGCGAGGACGCGGGTGCGGCATCCGGCCTGGTGAATGTCGCCCACCAACTGGGCGGTGCATTGGGCCCTGGGTGTGCTGGTGTTGGTCTTTGCCGGCGCGGCGCCGGCCAGTGCGCGCGACATCGAAGCCCTTGCGCATCGAATCTCGGCGGTCATGGACACGGGCGCGCTGCTGCTGGCGCTGGCGCTGCTGGTGTCCTGGGTCTGCATCGTGGCCCCGCGCCGCCGCCACCCGTCACATCAACAGGAGACGCTCGCATGAAAGCACTGCTGTGCCTTGCCCTGGGCGGTGCGGCAACCGTGGCGGGCGCTCAGACGCCGGCCTCGGCAGCAGCCGCGCCCACCGTGGCGGTTCGCACGGCCGCATCAACGCCGGTCGCCACAGGAGCAAACGAGACCTTCACGGGTGTCGTCTACATCGGCTCTCAATTTCAGGCGCAGCCGCCCGGTAGAGCTGGCGGCGCGACGGTGAGCTTCGAGGCACGAGCCCGCACGGCCTGGCACACCCATCCGCTGGGACAGACGCTGGTCGTCACGGCCGGGCTGGGCCTGGTCCAGCAGCAAGGGCAGCCGGCTCAGGTGATCCGTCCCGGCGACGTCGTCACCATTCCCGCCAACGTGCGTCACTGGCATGGCGCTGGCCCCGACGGGTCAATGACCCACGTCGCGATTGCCGAAAAGGAGGACGGCAGCTCGGTGACCTGGCAGGACAAGGTGACCGACCAGGATTACCAGGCTGCATTGAGCAGCGCCGGTCTCGCACTGGGGACCCTCGCCATGACACATGCGCAACCCACCTCGGGCACGCTTTCGGCCAAGCAGCAGGCCATTCCACTGATGGCCTCCTTCTTGGCCACCAGCGACATGCCAAAGCTCAACGCTGCTTTGAACCGGGCCCTGGATGCGGGAATGACCATCAGCGAGGCCAAGGAAGTCCTGGTGCAGCTCTATGCCTATGCGGGTTTTCCGAAAAGCCTCAACGCACTCGCTGAGCTGTTGAAAGTCGTGGAGGCACGCAAGCAACGCGGCATCCAGGACGCACCGGGTCGCGAACCCATCCGCGCCATGGCCACTGGCAATGAACTGATCGCGGCAGGCAAGGCGAACCAGACCGAGATCTCCGGCGCGCCGGTGCAAGGCCCGCTGTTCGACTTCGCGCCCGTCATCAACCAGTTCCTGCAAGCCCACTTGTTCGGCGACATCTTCGAGCGCGACAACCTCGACTGGCAGAGCCGCGAACTCGCCACGGTGGGCGCGCTCGCTGCCATGCCGGGCGTGGAGGCGCAACTGCGCTCGCACATGCGGGCCAGCCTGCGCGTGGGTTTGAGCGCCGCGCAGTTGCGGCAACTGGCGCAAGTGCTGGCCGACGGCGGCGACCAAGAGGCGGCGAGCCGCGCAAACGAAGCCCTCACGCAGGCCCTTGCCGCTGCTTCGAAAAGTTGAACATGAAAGCCACCCGAATCCTGTTGGCCACTGCCATCGCCATGGCGACGCTGATCACCGGTTGCGCGACCCAGCCCAAGGGCGACGGCAGCGCCCCAGGCCCTCTGCGGATCCAAGCTCAGGGAAGCTTCGCCGCCGGCGGGATCGTGCAGAGAACCCCTGGAAACTACGACAACGACAAGCCGACGGCTTCGGGGCAAAGCTTCCACGGCGACCATCTCTACGCCTTCTATCAGGTGCCGCAGAACGCGAAGGCGCTGCCCATCGTCATGCTGCACGGCGCCTTTCAGTCGGCGCGCAGTTGGGAGACCACTTCGGACGGACGCGAGGGCTTCCAGACCTTGTTTCTGCGCCGCGGCTTTCCGGTCTACCTGGTTGACCAGCCGCGCCGGGGACGTGCCGGCAACAGCAGCGTTGCCGCGTCGGTGGCGCCGGCTCCCAACGATCAGCTCTTCTTCGACCAGTTCCGAATCGGCAAGTGGCCGAACTACTTCGACAACGTGCAGTTTGATCGCCAGCCCGAGACGCTGGATCAGTTCTTCCGCTCGGTCACGCCCAACACCGGCCCCTTTGATGCCGGCGTGATCTCGGACGCCATGTCGGCGCTGTTCGCCAAGATCGGTCCGGCGATCTTGTTCACTCACTCGCAGGGCGGCGGTCCGGGCTGGCTGACGGCGATCAAGAGCCCGAACGTCAAGGCGATCGTCGCTTTCGAGCCGGGCAGCGGCTTCATCTTCCCGCAAGGCGAATTGCCCCCGGCCATGCCGAGCGCTGCCGGAGCCCTGTCGCCCGAGGGAGTGCCGCTGTCGGATTTCCAGAAGCTCACCCACGTCCCGATCGTCATCTATTACGGCGACAACTTTCCGGTTGAGCCGACCGCGGAGCGCGGCCAGGACAACTGGCGCGTGCGGCTCGCCATGGCTCGGCTGTGGGTGGACGCCATCAACCGACATGGCGGTGACGCCCGGTTGGTGCACCTTCCGGAGATCGGCATCCGCGGCAACACGCACTTCCTGATGTCCGACTTGAACAACGTCCAGATCGCCGACCTGGTGTCGCAGTTTCTCGCTCAGAAGAAGCTCGACTGACCCACGCGGTAGAGCGGCAATTCGAGCGTCGTGCGAACGCCCCCTGGCAGATCGAAGAAGGATCGGAGCTTGAATGAATCATGAAATCGTCGATGGCAAGAGGCGGGAATTCCTCGGAACCTCCGCCTTCGTTCTCTCAGTTGCAACCATTGGAATTCCAGTCATGACCACGACCACCACTGCGGGTGCAGCCGACCACAAGAAGAATCCCTTCACGCTTGTCTATGGCGGCGCGATCACGAAGAACGAAGCGGGCAACGTCAACATCCACCCGGTGAGGTACAAGCTCAAACGCCTGGACATCGTCGCCAACGTCTACACCCCGGCAAACTTCGATTCGAAGAAGAAGTATCCCGCCATCGTCGTGGCCCATCCCAACGGCGGTGTGAAGGAACAGGTCGCAGGTCTGTATGCCCAGCACTTGGCCGAACAGGGCTACGTCACGATGACTGCCGATGCCGCGTATCAGGGTGGCAGTGGCGGTCAGCCGCGCAGCGTGGACAAGCCCGCCCACCGCATCGAGGACATCCATGGCATGGCGGACTTCATCACCGGCTATCCGGGGGTCGATGCCGCACGCCTGGGGTTGTTCGGCATTTGCGGTGGTGGAGGCTACTCGTTGTCCGCGGCGAAGTCCGACAAGCGCTTCAAGTCGGTTGCAACACTCAGCATGTTCAACTCCGGGCGCGTTCGTCGCAATGGCTTCGCCGATTCGCAACTGGACACGATACAGCAGCGCCTGAAGCAGGCTTCGGATGCACGTGCCCAGGAGAAGGCAGGTGGAAAGACGCTCTATGCGGGCGATGCCGACATGACCGACGAGCAGATCGCCGCCCTGCCGTTTGAAATGTACCGGCAGGGCTATGAGTACTACTGGCGGACGCACGCGCATCCCGGCTCGACCTTCAAGTACACCATGAGCAGCTTGTTGGATCTGATGCGTTGGGATGCCACCGACCAGATCGAACTGATCGAGCAACCGCTGCTGATGATTGCGGGCAGCAAGGCCGACAGCCTCTACATGACCGAGGCTGCGTTCGCCAAGGCTACCGGGGCGAAGAACAAGGAACTCTTCAAGATCGAAGGCGCCACACACATCGAAACCTACTGGGTTCCCAAGTATGTGGAAGCTGCAATGGGCAAGCTGACGCCGTTCTACGCAAGAACCTTGTGACCCAAAGAGATTGCCAGGTTGAGACTGCCCGGTATTTCTGGCTCGTCTGCGGTCATCTGACGACAGACACGACCTGGGCGGCCTGGTTGAAGGCGGCCACTTCGCCAACGACCTTGCGCTCGATGCCCAAGGGCAAGGTCAGCGACTACCTGCTGCAGAAGCAGTGAACGCGAGACTTCAACAGCGGCGGCTGCAGGCAGAAGCCTGCGTGACCTACCACTGCCCGAAGTAGACGCCTGCACGCTTGTGCGCGTGGGTGCCGCGTTCGACAGCGGCGTCGGTGATCGTGGTGCGGCGCTTGCGGCGCGCGAGCCAATCGAACAACTGTGTGCGCAGTTCGCCGCGCAGGGCCACCGTGCCGGCGTCGCGTCCCAGGTCGCACATCTCGTCCGGGTCAGTGTGAAGGTCGTAGAGCTGCTCCGGCTCGTCGAGCCAGTACACGTAGCGCCAGCGCGCGTTGCGAAGCGAATAGGCGCGAGCGTTGTGCGGCGTCTTGCCCACGCGCAGCCGCGCTTCCTTGAAGCTGTAGTCGAGCTCGGAGAAGACGGCGTCGCGCCATGCAGGCGCGCCACCGTGAAGCAGTGGCAGCAGGCTGGTGCCTTCGAGCCGGTGCGTCGGGCGCTCGACGCCGAGCGCTTCGAGAATGGTGGGCACGATGTCGACGCTTTCGACAAAGCGCTGCTCGACGCTGCCCCGCGTGGCATCGGCGGCGGGTGACGGATCGACCACGATCAGCGGCACACGCTGCACCATGTCGTAGAACAGCTCCTTCTCGCCGAGCCAGTGGTCGCCGAGAAAGTCGCCATGGTCGGCCGTGAAGACGATCAGCGTGTCGTCGAGCACGCCCAACTTGTCCATGTGCTCGAAGAGCCGGCCGAGATGATCGTCGAGCTGGTGGATCAGGCCCTGGTACGCGGGGCGCACGGTGCGCACGCACTCGTCCGTCGAGAAGCTGCGGCTCTCCTCGCTCTCGCGGTAGGCGGCCACCACCGGATGCGCGTCGCGCAGTTCTGCCTGCGTGCGCAGCACCGGCAGGCACTGGTCCGGCGTGTACAACGCGTGGTACGGCGCCGGTGCCATGTAGGGCCAGTGCGGCTTCACGTAGCTCAGGTGCAGCACCCAGGGGTCGTCGCCCATGCGCGACATGAAGCGCATGGCTTGGTCGGTCATGTACGGCGTTTCGGAGTGCTCCTCGCGCACGCGCGCCGGCAGGTGGACGTTGCGCATGTGCCAGCCGCTGACGACCCGGCCGTCGGCGTCGACGGCCGAGATGACGTGGTCGCTCCACGGGTCGTCGCCCGCGTAGCCGTGCGCGCGCAGGAAGGCCGGATAACCGCTTTCGGCGCCCGGCGCATGGTGACCGTCATAGCGGTCGATCTCCTCGAAGCCGCCGCGCTCGAGCAGAAAGCCGAGTTCGCTGCCGCCGTCGATGCGCAGCCGCGCCATGCCGTCGCGGTCGGGGATGACGTGGGTCTTGCCGGCGAGCACGAGGCGTCGACCGGCGCCCTGCAGGTACTCCCCCAGCGTCACTTCGCCGATCGACAGCGGCACGCGGTTCCAGGTCGCGCCGTGGCTCGATGGGTAGCGGCCGGTGTAATAGCTCATGCGCGACGGCCCGCAGACGCCGGAGTTGACGTGGGCCTGCTGGAAGCGCACGCCGCGGCGCGCGAGCGCATCGATGTGCGGCGTGCGCAGGTAGGGGTGACCGTAGCAGCCCAGGTGGTCGCGCCGAAGCTGGTCGGCCATGATGAACAGGACGTTGCGCGGCATCGTCGGTGACCCCATCAGGGCGCGAAGCCGGAACGCCGCACGACCGGCTCCCATTGCTCGCGGAAGGCCTTGATCATGCTCGCGGTTTCGGCCGGCGTGCTGACGATCGGGGTCAGGTACAGCGCATTGAAGGCCTGCTGCACGCCCGGCTCCTGCATCACCTCGCGGATGGCCTGCGCGAGCACCTGCACCTTGGCAGCGGGCAGCGAACTGGGGGCGAAAAAGGCGTTCCACCCTGCCGCGTCGATCTTCAGGCCGGACTCGCGAAACGTCGGCAAGCCCTTGGCAAAGTTCGCGCGCTGCGTGCCCGACACGGCCAGGATGCGCACCTTGCCGGCGACGTGCTGCGGGTACAACGAGTCCAGCGTGTCGATCGCGATCGGCAGCTTGCCGACGACGAGGTCGGCCAGCAGCGGCGCCGAGCCCTTGTAGCCCATGATCTGCGGCTTGATGCTCAGCGCATCGCCCAGCATCAGGCCGAAGAAGTGAGGCAGGCTGCCGGTCGCGGGCACGCCGAACTTGGTGTCCTGCGGGTGCGCCCACAACCAGCTCACCAGGAACATGACCCGGTCCAGCGGCATCGTCGGTCCGACGGCCAGCGCGAAGTCGTAGCTGGTGACCTGCGACACCGGCACGAAGTCCTTGTCGGGGTCGTAGCCCCCGTTCTTGAAGACGATGGGCGCCACGACCATCACCGCCGGATTGGCGAGCATCAGCACGTTCTGACCGGCAGGGGTTCGGCTCACCTGCTGGGCGGCGAGCCGCCCGCCATCGCCGGCGCGGTTGTCGACCGTCACCGCAACCCCGAGCTTGGCGCCGAGGTGCTCGGCGATCACGCGCGCCGCGCGGTCCGTGCTGCCGCCGGCGGCATAGCCGACGACCAGCGTGAGCGGCCCGTTCAGTGCATCCGCCTGTGCGACCGATGCCGCGAAGACGAGGCTCCACGCGGCCAGCGGCCGCCAGAGTGCTGGCAGGTACAAGGGCAATCTCACCGGTCTTGTGATGTGATGGAAGGCGCGTCGCGCGGTCACGGGACAAAGCCCACACGCTTGACCGCGGGCTCCCATTGGGCGCGGAAGCTCTTGAGCATCTGCGCCGTCTCGGCCGGCGTGCTGACCACCGGCGACAGGTACATGGTCTCGAAGGCCTTGCGCACCGAAGCGTCCTGCATCGCCTCGCGTATCGCCTGGCCGAGCAGTTGGACCCTGGCCGCGGGCATGGACACCGGCGCGAAGAAGGCGTTCCATCCGGTCGCGGCGATGTTGAACCCGGCCTCGCGGAAGGTCGGGATGTCTTTCGCGAAGCTCGCGCGCTGCGTGCCCGACATCGCGAGGATGCGCACCTTGCCCGCGGCATGCTGGGCATAGAGCGAGTCGAGCGTGTCGATCGCCACCGGCACCTGGCCGCCCAGCAGGTCGTTCGCCAGCGGTGCCGACCCGCGGTAGCTGATGATCTGCGGGGTCACTTTCACCGCATCGCCCAGCATCAGCCCGAAGAAGTGCGGCAAGCTGCCGGCAGCGGGCACGCCGAAGTTGGCCTTCTCGGGATTGGCTTTCAGCCACGCGACCATGTGCGACAGCTCGCGCACCGGCACTTCATGGCCGACGGCGACGGCGAACTGGTAGTCGGACACGTGCGAGACCGGCACGAAGTCCTTGTCGGGGTCGTAGCCCACGTCCTTGAACACGAGCGGTGCGACGACCATCACCGCCGGGTTGGCGAGCATCAGCACGTTCTGGTTCGCGGGCGTGCGCCTGACCTGCTGCGCCGCGATGCGCCCGCCGGCACCCGCCTTGTTGTCCACCAGCACCGGCACCCCGAGTTTGGTGTGCAGTTTCTCGGCGATGACGCGAGCCACACGGTCGCTGCTGCCGCCGGGTGCGTAGCCAACGACCAGCGTCAATGTTCCGTCCAGCGTGGCGGCATGAAGGCCGGCCGATATCATGGCGATGCAGAGTCCTGCGAGCAGGCGCCAAGAGCACCATGAGAATGGCGGGGAACGCATTCGACTGTCTCCTCGACTGGGTGCCGTGCGCGGCGGCGGGTTCGGCCTGAATTTAGGCCAGGGCCGGGTAGTTGATCTAATCCATCATCGGCGCGATCGACGATCGCGCGAGAACCACGACACACTTTGATGAAACCTTCCGCGACCGTGCAAGCCCTGCTGGCGCCTCAAGGCCTTGACGATCTGCTGATGTACCGGCTGGCCCGGGTGGTGCGCGCCAGCAGCGGCATGGTCACGCGACTGGTCGAAGGGGGCTTCGGCATCACCCGGCGTGAATGGGGCATGGTCGCCAGCCTGTACCCGTTGGAGGACATCATCTCGTCCGCCCTGGCCGATCGCCTCCAGCTTGACCGCGTGCGAACCTCGCGCACGCTGCAGGCTCTGGTGAAGAAAGGTCTCGCGAACTGCCGGCGCGACGAGGCCGACGGTCGCGTTGTGCACGTGAGCCTGACGGAGTCCGGGCGGCGCTTGTACGAGCAGCTGTTCCCTCGCATCGCGCAACTCAACACCGAGCTGCTCGCCGGGATCGATCCTGCAGAGATCGACGTACTCGCCTCCTGTCTGCAGCGTCTCGAAGCTCAGGGCCACGCGATGAGCGCCATGGGACGCGTGACCGACAAGGCCGATCGCCGCACCGGTGGGGGTCGGCGGCATGCGGCGTTTCGGCACGCGACCACTCTCTAGGAGTCGCGTCGCGCCGCGAAGCCCTCTTGCGAACACGACAGCACCGACTTCGAGGCAGAAACCAGCGTTCCAGGAGCTTGCGCAGCTTGCGAAAGCCCAAACTTGGCATGCCGCGTCGTAACGCCTTATGCTTTGGCTTCCGATTGATTGCACACAGTTTGTAGACAAATCTTATGAAGCTCAAAGTCGAAGCCAAGGCACCGGCGCGCTCGACGGCCAAGAAGCCGGGCCGACCCAAGAAGCCGATCGGCCGCGCACCGCTTGCCCTGGCGGCGCCGTCCGCGGCCGAACTCGCCGAGTCGTCGTCCAATCTCACCGACCGCGCCTATGCCGTGGTGCGCCGGCTCATCCTCCAGCGCGAACTGAGCGGCGGTGAGGTGATTGTCGAAGGTCGCCTTGCCGAGCGCCTGCAGATGTCGCGCACGCCGCTGCGCGAGGCCTTGCTGCGGCTCGAGGGCGAAGGGCTGCTGGTGCGGGCGAATGCGCGCTCGTACGCGGTGCGGCGCATCACCGCTTCGCACTACTTCCAATGCCTGCAGGTGCGCGAACGGCTGGAGTCGCAGGCCGTGTCACTCGCGATGGGTCGCGTGCCGGTCGATGAAGTGACGACCCTGCGCAAGAACATCCTCGCGCTCGATTCCAGTCAGCAAGGCTCCAGCCACTGGCAGGCGGACGACGAGATCCACGCACTGTTCGCGCGGGCTTCTGGCAACGCGATGCTCGCCGAGACCATCGCCCATCTGCGCGTGCTGTGCCGGCTGTTCGAAGTGGTCGACCCGTTCAACCGCATCGAGGACGACCGCACGGAACACCTCGCGATCCTCGACGCCTATGTGGCAGGCAAGGAAAAGGCGGCCGAGGCGGCGGTGGTGGCGCACCTGCGCAATCTCGGGCGCTACACGCTCTCGCGCTTGAGTAACGGACTGGTGAGCGAATTCCCACAGTAGCGTCGCCAGATCGCGGCCACGTCAATGCCGCAGGATCTTGCCGACGAACTCGCGCGTGCGCGCCTCGCGCGGCTGATCGAAGACCTGCCTCGGATCGCCGGCCTCGATGACGTGGCCGCCGTCCATGAACACCACCTTGCTCGACACTTCTCGCACGAAGCCCATCTCGTGCGAGACGATGAACATCGTCATGCCATCGGCGGCCAGTAGGCGCACGGTGTCGAGCACTTCATTGACGAGCTCGGGGTCGAGCGCCGCAGTGACCTCGTCGAGCAGCACGATGCCTGGCTGCAGCGCGAGCGCACGGGCAATCGCCACGCGCTGCTGCTGGCCGCCCGACAGCTGGTCGGGGTAGGCCTTGAGCTTGGCGCCCATGCCCACCTTCTCGAGCAGCTGGATCGCGTAGGCTTCGACCTGCTCGCGCGGCCGGCCCTTGACCTTGATGGGCGCGACCGTCACGTTGTCGAGCACGCTCATGTTCTGGAACAGGTTGTACTGCTGGAACACGATCGCCATCTGCGAACGGATGCGCCGCAGCTGCTCGCGGTCGGTGTAGTCGAGCGCCTGACCGTCGATGCGCACCTGCCCGGCAATCGGCGGCAGCAGGCCCATCAGCACGCGCAGCAGCGTGCTCTTGCCCGACCCCGAGGGGCCGATCAAGCTGACGATCTCGCCCTTGTCGACCGACAGGTTGATGCGCTCGAGCACCGTGTGCGCACCGTAGTTGGCCTTCAGGTCAACGATTTCGAGTTGGGGCAAGTCTTCTCTCCAGGTATTGGCCGAAACGCGCGAGCGGGTACGACAGCATGAAATAGAGCGCCAGCACCGTGCCGTAGACCAGGGTGGCCGAGAAGCCCTTGTTGTTCATCGTCTTGCCGGCAAACGCCAGCTCGATCACGCCGATCTGCGACGCCAGCGCGGTGTCCTTGATGAACAGCACGAAGAAGCCGAACACCGGCGGCAGGATGATCTTCCAGGCCTGCGGGACGATCACCATGCGCAGCGTCTGCAGGTAGCTGAAGTTGAGCGTCAGCGCGGCGTCCCACTGGTTCTGGTGCACCGATTCGAGGCCGCTGCGCACGATCTCGGCGATGAAGGCCGTCGCGATCAGGCAGACGCTGATCAGCGCCACGGTGAACATGCCGAGGTCGGCGTTCAGCGCCTGGAAGATGAAGAACACCAGCATCAGCGTCACGAGGAACGGGATGCGTCGGAACAGCTCGATGAAGACCGCCGCGGCGATGCGCAGCGGCCTC
>Ga0307509_10008355_pt1 | contig 13225 bp, 9 predicted proteins | sample 10_EM_MG_FD_202245 | JGI IMG/M metagenome (GOLD analysis project Ga0307509, IMG submission 202245) | Populus trichocarpa ectomycorrhiza microbial communities from riparian zone in the Pacific Northwest, United States - 10_EM | ecosystem: Host-associated > Plants > Roots > Unclassified | place...
CTCGATGTTTCCGACCCACCAGCAGCAGCAAGCGCGGCTCACGCTCGCGAGCGTGTTGCGCGGTGTCGTGTCGCAGCGCCTGCTACCGTGCGCCGACGGCAAGAGCATGGTCCCGGCACTCGAGATCATGGTCAACACCGAGCGCGTGCGCGAGATGATCGAGGATCCGATGCGCACGCGCGAGATCAAGGACGCGATCTCCGAGGGCGCGCATCCCTACGGCATGATCTCGTTCGACCAGAGCCTGGCCGAGCTCGTCAAGCAGCGCCTCGTCACGTACGACGAGGCGGTCAAGCATTCGACGAGTCCGTCTGACTTCGCACTGCTGTTCCGCGGGGTGTCGGGTAGCGCCGACCGCGCGTGGACTCCGTCCGAGAAAGGAGCGACCACCAATGACGAATTCGAGATCGAACACTTCGAGAAGTAACTGGTTCGTCCTGTTCGTGGTGCTGGTCGCGTTCAGCGGCGCGGCGTTCGCGGGCAAGAAGAAGATCGTCGTCCTCGACTTCAAGGGGCCCGAAGCGGAGAAGTTCCGCGACGACGTCGTGAAGCTCGTCGACAAGGACAACAAGGTCGTCAACACCGACAAATGGACGGGCGCGGCCGAGGAGGCCGACGCGAAGAAGTTCACGACCAAGAACGTCAAGAAGGTAGCGAAGAAGGTCAAGGTCGACGGTGTGGTGTGGGGCAAGGTCGAGAAGGACGGGGACGGCTACACGCTCGAGCTGAAGCTTCGCGCGGGCAAGACCGGCGAGCTCGTCGGCGAGAAGATCGAGGTCAAGCTCGACGCCGCCGAGCTCAAGGGCAAGGCGAAGAAGAAGGTCCGCGAGGCGCTGATCCCCGGCATCGATGGGCTCGACGAGCTCGGCAGCGGCGGGGGGGAAGACGACAAGGTCGCCGTCGCGGACGTCGTGAAGCCCGACGACAAGACCGAGAAGACCGAGAAGACGGAGAAGCCCGAGAAGACCGAGAAGACCGAGAAGACCGAGAAGACCGAGAAGACCGAGAAGACGGAGGCAGCCTCCGAGCCGACCGAGGACACCGGCGGTCGCCACCACAAGCGGAAGCGGCACTCGACGTCGACCACCGAGGACGACGCGACGAAGACCGAGGAGCAGGTCGACGAACCGGCCAAGGTGATGTCGGCCGACGAGGCGCTGCTACCCGCGAACCGCGCGGTCGACTTCACGATCGGATTGTCGTTCGTCGCGCGCCGGCTGTCGTTCAGCTTCGATGGTGATCTCGCGGATCAGCCGTCCGGCTACAAGCAGACCCTCCCGGTCGCCGGCGGCATCATGGATGCGGTCGTCTACCCGATGGCGTTCTCGCACAAGAACACCGGAATCATCACCGGCCTCGGCCTCGAGATCATGTACGACAAGGTGATCAAGATCAGCTCGCAGAAGAAGTACGTCGACGACATGATGAACGCGGCGACGGCGAGCCTCTCCACCGTCGAGGATCGGTTCTCGATCGGCGCGGTGCTGCGCTATCCGATCAACCCCACGCTGCTCGTCGGCGGCAAGATCATGTACTCGAGCCAGCAGTTCAACATCCAGCAGTCGTTCGCCGGCAACATGGCGACCGACGTGCCGAACGTCCACTACAGCATGGCCGAGCCGAAGGCGTGGATGAAGTACGCGCTCGGCGGCCCGATCATGATCAACGCAGAGGCCGGCTTCATGCTCGTGACCAGCACCGGCGGGATCCAGTCGAGCAGCAACGCGGGCTACGGCCCCGCGACGGTCACCGGCTTCGAGCTCAGCGCGGGCGTCGATTACACGCTGACGAAGAATCTGTTTCTCCGCGCGTTGGGCCGGTTCGAGACCGTGAGCCTGTCGTTCAAGGGCGACGCGGCGTCGCTCGCGAACACCCGGGACACGGATCCGATGCAGGACGTCCACGGCGCGAAGGACATGTACTACGGGGCCACCGCGACCATCGGCTACGCGTTCTAGCAATACACAGACCTTACAGACCGGGGGCAGGCGCCCGAGCGTTTGGAAGCTTCGTAAGGAACTTCAAAATGCTGACCAAGATCGCCGCCTTAGCCCTCGTGTTCTCGACCACCGCCGCCTCTGCCGGTGGCTTTGCCAGGCCGCCGCACCCCACCTCGGTGCCCATCACCGAGGAGCCGATCGAGCGCCCGCCGATGCCGGAGCTGCTACCGAACCGCGCCGACGTCAAGGCCGCGCTCGCCAAGCGCCGCGTCCACAACCTCGCCGCGTTTCACTCGTACTGGACCGGTGGCGTGTATCCGCACAACACGTACCGGGTCGGCCCGCTCAACGTGTGGCGCGACGCGACCGGCCACTTCTGTGCCGCCGCGACGATGATCGACAAGGATGGCCAGCACGAGCTCGCCGCGAAGACGGGCGACGCCAACCCGTACATCCGCCTGCTCGACACCACCGAGGGCCCGCTCCTCGACTGGATGATGACCTCGGGCTTCACGATCGAGGAGATCGATCGGATCCAGGCGCCGGCGATCGAGCCCGAGCGGATCGACCCGCAGACGCTCGCCGCCGAGGATGCGAAGCTGAGGAAGGGCTACATCGCGACCGAGGCGTTCCTCAAGAAGCACGCCGCCGAGGACCTCGAGACCGCGACGACGCGGTTGATGCAGAACCCATCGCTCGCCTGGTCGCTCGTTCGGGCATAATCGCTGCGTGGCAGTGCGGCGTTGTCCGATGTGTCATCGCGCGAGCGAAGAGCGCGCTTGGCAGTGCAACTGCGGCTACGAGTTCGGTCAGGATCCCGAGCAGGTGATCGTGCTCCTTCGCGATCAGCGGCGGACCACCCGGATCACGCTGGGGATCCTACTCGGCCTCGAGGCCCTGATGATCGGTGGTGTGGTGTGGGGGATGCAGCACGGCTGGCTCGTGCTGCCGACCATCCCGTTCCTGCTCGTCACGGTCTGGACGGTGCGCGCGGCGATCAAGCTATCGATCACCCGCGAGAGCTTGCGCCAGCTCGGCGCGAAGAGCCTCCCCGAAGCGAAGCTGCTGAAGGACTGACGCGTGGTACACCTGCGTCGCCATGCAGGCCGCTGACGTCCGTCGTACGTTCCTCGAATTCTTCAAGCAGCACGGTCACACCGTGGTGGCTTCGAGCTCGCTCGTGCCGCAGAACGACCCGACGCTGCTGTTCACGAACGCGGGCATGAACCAGTTCAAGGACGTGTTCACGGGCGCCGAGACCCGCGCGTACAAGCGCGCGACGTCGTCGCAGAAGTGCGTCCGCGCCGGCGGCAAGCACAACGACCTCGACGAGGTCGGCAAGACGCCGCGCCACCACACGTTCTTCGAGATGCTCGGCAACTTCTCGTTCGGCGACTACTTCAAGGAGGACGCGATCGCGTTCGCCTGGGAGCTGTTGACGAAGGTCTACGCGATCGACGCGTCGCGGCTCGTGGTCACGGTCTACGGCGGCGACCAGGAGCTGCCGGGGATCCAGGCCGACGACGAAGCGCGCGCGATCTGGAAGAAGGTCACCGGTTTCGGCGACGACCGGATCATCGGCCTCGGCAAGAAGGACAACTTCTGGCAGATGGGCGAGACCGGTCCGATGGGGCCGTGCACCGAGATCCACTTCAACTTCGACGCGACCGGCAAGTGGCCGAGCTCAGCGCCGGAGAGCTGGAAGGGCTGGCTCGAGATCTGGAACCTCGTGTTCATGCAGTTCGAGCGACGCGAGGTCAACGGGACGCTGCACGCGCTGCCGGCGCCGTCGGTCGATACCGGCGCGGGGCTCGAGCGCGTGACGAGCGTCGTCCAGGGCGTGCGCTCGAACTACGACACCGATCTGTTCGTGCCGATCATCGCGCGCGTCGCGGCGCTTTCAGGGATCGAATACGGCCGCAATCCCGAGACCGACACCGCGATGCGCGTGATCGCGGATCACGCGCGCTGCTCGGCATTCCTGATCGCCGACGGCGTGTTTCCCGACAAGGGCGAACGCCAGTACACGCTGCGCCGGATCTTCCGCCGGGCGGTGCGCCACGGCCAGCAGCACCTGAAGCTCGACAAGCCGTTCATGGCCCAGGTCTGCGACGCGGTGATCGACCTGATGGCGGCGGCGTATCCCGACCTGCGCGAGCGCCAGACCGTGATCCAGAAGGTCGCGCTCAACGAGGAGATCCAGTTCCGCGCGACGCTCGAGCGAGGCCTCGTGAAGCTCACCAGCGAGCTCGACGAGCTCGCGAAGACCGGCGGCGCGCAGCTGCCGGGCAAGAGCGTGTTCACGATGTACGACACGTTCGGGTTTCCCGACGACCTCACGAAGATCGTGGCGGAGGAGCGCGGGCTCACGATCGACAAGCCGGGCTTTGACCAGGAGCTCGCGGCGGCGAAGGCGAAGAGCCGGTTCAAGGGCGGCGACGTCGCGGTCGAGACCGTGTTCAAGCAGCTCGCGAGCGAGCTCGGGCCGACGAAGTTTCTCGGCTACGAGGGGCGCGGCACGAGCGGCGAAGGCACGCTGAAGGCGATCGTCGTCGGCGGCAAGCGCGTGGACTCGGCCGAGGCCGGCACGGACGTCGCGCTGGTGTTCGACCAGACGCCGTTCTACGCGGAGAGCGGCGGCCAGATCGGCGACACCGGCTCGGTGATCAGCGCGACCGCGAAGGTCCGGATCGACGATACCGAGAAGCCGGCGGGCGACCTGTTCGTGCTCGCGGGTGAGGTCGCGACCGGGACGCTAAAGGTCGGCGACAAGGTCCGGTTCGAGGTCGACGACGATCGGCGCGAGAAGATCCGCGCGAACCACTCGGCGACCCACTTGTTGAACCACGCGCTCAAGCACGTGCTCGGCAACCACGTCGCGCAGAAGGGCTCGCTCGTCGCGCCCGATCGGCTGCGCTTCGACTTCGCGCACTTCTCGCCGATGACCGACGCGCAGAAGCGCCAGGTCGAGGATCTCGTCAACGCGGACATCCGCGGCAACGCGGATAGCAAGGTCGACGTGTTGCCGATCGAGCAGGCGAAGCAGCGCGGCGCGGTCGCGATGTTCGGCGAGAAGTACGGCGATCAGGTGCGTGTCGTCGGGATCGGGAACGAGTCGCTGGAGTTCTGCGGCGGCACGCACGTGCGGCGCGCGGGTGACATCGGGATGTTCAAGATCCTGAGTGAAGCCGGCGTGGCCCAGGGCGTGCGCCGGATCGAGGCCGTGACCGGCGCGGGCGCGCTCGACTACCTGCGCAAGCTCGAGGACGAGCTCCTGCACTCGGCGCACGAGCTCGGGCTGAAGAACCAGCTGTTCGGCGTCGCGGCGCGGATCGAGAAGGTGATCGAGGCCGGCAAGGCGAGCGATCGCGAGATCGAGAAGCTGAAGGGCCGGCTCGCGTCGGGCGGCGGTGCGCGCGATCTCATGGCCGAGGTCGTCACGATCAAGGGGATCAAGGTGCTCGCCGCGCAGGTCGACGTCGACGATGCGAAGGTGCTCCGCGACACCGGCGATCAGTTGAAGGACAAGCTCGGCTCGGGCGTCGTGGTGCTCGCGGGCACCGGTGGCGCCGAGGTCAAGCTCGTCGCGATGGTGACGAAGGATCTCGCCGACAAGGTCCCGGCGGGCAAGTTGCTCGGCGCGGTCGCGACGCTGCTGGGCGGGCGCGCGGGCGGTCGCAACGACATGGCGCAGGGCGGCGGCAAGGACGCCGCGGCGGTCCCGAGCGCGCTCGCAGCCGCGCGGACGTGGGTGGAAGAGCACGCGTGACCCGCGCCCTGCTGCTGATCGTGGCGGCGTGCCAGGGCGGTCCGGGCAAGGCGCCCGCAGAGGGCAGTGGCTCGGCGGTCGCCGTCGTGGTGGTCGCGGACGCGGCGAGGCCCGATGCGGCGCCGATGAGCGATGCAGCCATGGTCGACGCGGCGGTGGCCGATGCGGCCGCGGCCGGGCCGTACATCGTGGCCTACGACTGCTCGCACATGAACGCGCCATTTGGCGAAGGCGGCGCGGTGTTCCGGATCAGCTACGACCTCGGGGCGAAGACCGCGTCGACCCTGTCCTACGAGTACGGCAAGGAAGGCCCGACGGCGATCAAGCACGTGCCGGTCGTGAAGGTCCTGGCGGCCGAGAAGAAAGCCACGCTCGAGGCGGCGATCGGCAAGGTCCTCGGCGGAGGCCCGTTCAAGCCCGAGTATCCGGTGCCCGAAGGGACGTCATGTTTCCTGCGAATCGCCGCCGCCGGCGCGGCGGTGTTCGAGGTCGAGAAGTCGAATCCGCAGCTCCACGACGCGGCGACCGACCTGATTCACCTCCTCGATATCCCGACCAACTGAAGGTTTGACGGGGCGCCGCGCGCGGCGGGATACTTGTCGGTAGGCCTGGAGGACAGGCCGACCCATGCCCGCCGACGACCCCAGCGGCGCGCGACCGGCGCAACCGGTCGTGCTTCGCATCAAGCTTCGCTACGACGACATCGATGCGATGGTCCAGCGGTTCGCGCCGAATGTGGGCAGGTCCGGCCTGTTCCTGCCGACCCGGTCGCTGCAGCCGATCGGGACCGAGGTGAAGTTCGAGCTGCGGCTCGCGAACGATCAACCGGTGCTGGTCGGGCTCGGCCGCGTGAAGTCGGCGAGGGCGCCCGACCCCGCGAATCCGCGCGCCGCGTTCGGCATCGCGATCGAGCTCATGCGGGTCACGCGCGAGGGTCGCGAGGTGATCATCCGCATGATCGAGCGGCGGCGTGCGCTGGGCCTCGCGGACGTCGCGATCCCGATGCCGGAGGACGTCGAGACGGCGAAGCGTGCCGATCTCGATAGCCAGCCGCGCGCCGACGCCGGTGCGATCGTGCGCGACGGGCTCGCGGGCAGCATCGACAGCGCGCCGATCCTGTCGACGCCACCGCCGAAGCGCTCGCCGGCCGGGCCGATCGGCGAGGCGAAACGCGCGTCCGAGCCGCTGATGACCGCGCCGCGCGTGACGCCCGTGGCGATGGCGGCGGCGCGACCGATCGCGGACCGCAGCGCGCCGGTGCTGGCGCCCGAGCCGGCGCGTGCGAAGCGGCCGCGGGTCGCCGATCTGATCGCGAAGGCCGGCGAGCTCAGCGGCTCTGCGTTCACGAGCGAGAAGGTGCCGGAGCTCGACGACCAGGTCGACATCGGCAAGGCGCTCGCGCGCGCGCGTGCGCTCGCCGGTGCGAACGATCTCGACGAGGAGCTCGCGGCGCTGCGCGAGGTCGCCGCGGCACCGCTCGCGGAGATCAGCATCGAGGCCGCGTCGGCGGAGCTCGCGCGTCAGCTCGGTGGCGTGGCCATCGGCCGGCGCGTGAAGGGCGCGGTCCGCGTCGAGACCGCGGTGGTGACCGCGCTCGGCACGGCCGAGGTCACGACCGTGCCACCGCCCGAGCCCGAGCCCGTCCGCGAGCGACCGGGCACGTCGAGCGAGGAGATGGATCGGCTCGCCGCAGAGGCCGCGGCAGGGATCGCGGCGACGCACGGTCCGGGAGCGGTCGCCGTCGAACGCGCCGACGAGCCGCCGCCGGTGATCGAGCCGGTGTCCGAACCGATCCCCGAACCTGTGGTCGAGGCGGTCGTCGCGCCGCCGCCGCCGGTGACCGTCGAGGAAGACAACGAGCTCGGCTCGTTCGGTCGCGCGCTCGATGCGGCGCGGATCCACACCGGCGTGAGCACGCAGGCCGCGCCGGCGCCCGCCACCGACGACGACGAGATCGCGGAGCTCGATGCCGATGACATCGAGGAGCTCCCGGGCGAGAGCACGCAGATCGGCCAGCATCCCGCGGCGGATGCGAACGACGTCGCGAGCTCGATCCAGCAGGCCGCGGCCGTCTACGAGGCCGAGCTCGCGCAGGTCCCCGAGGCGCATCCCTCGTCCGCCGACGACTTCAACGAGGAAGAGATCTCCGACCTCGACGTGCTCGCCGAGGCCGATGCCGACGACGACGATCTGCTCGCGGCGAACGCCGAGCGCGAGAGCCAGGATGGCGCGCCGGCCTATGCGCCGCAGGAGCACTACGCGCACGAGCATCCCGCGGTGTACGGCGAGGCGACGCCGGATGCGTTCGGCGAGCAGACGTACGCCGCGGCGCCGGAACCGGATCTGTACGCGCAGACGATCGATCCGTACGCGGCGCAGGCCGTCGCCGCGCACGAACCGCACGATTCGTTCGCGGCGAACGAGCCGGATCCATATACCGCCGAGGATCCGATCGGCTACGCGGATCCCGATGCGGAGCCCGTGCCGATCGCCACGCCCGCTGCGGCGCGTGCCGCGTATGGCCGCGCGCAGTCGTACGATTCGTATCCCCCGACGCCGTACGGCGGCGCCGCGCGCGAGCCGTACGTCCCGGATCCGTACGCGCAGGAGGCCTATGGCCAGCAAGCGTACGACGCGCAGCGCGCGCACGATCCCGCGTACGCCGCCGAGGACGCCTACGCGAACGAGCTGGCCCGGCAAGCGGCCAAGCCCGCTTCGACCGACGAGGACTTCGACTTCGCATCGCATCTCGATCTCGGCGACGAGAGTGGCGTCCAGCATCCGCCGGCGCCCGACCCCAACGGGTACGACATCCCGAGCGAGTACACCTTCGCCGAGCAGCTTCCGACCCGCGCTCCGAGCTATGCCGAGGGCCAGATCTTCCCCGAGCCACCCGGACTCGACGAGGCGCTCGAGTTCGACGAGCCGCACCAGTTCGCGACCCAGACCCCCGCGCCACCGACGCCGCGCCCCGCCTCGCGAGGTGCCGGTGCATACTCGCGCCAGCGCTCGCCGTCGAAGCCGCAGCGCGCACAGCCCGCCAACTTCGAGGCGCGCGAGGACTCCGTCGACTTCGACGAGCCGCACGGCTTCGTCGATCGGAGTGGCCGCGGCAACTATCCCGACGATCACGGCGGCCGCGACGGACGCGACATCTCCGGCTACTCCGCCCCGCTCGATCCCTCGCGCCTCGACGCAGAGCTCACGCCGCCGCCCGCCGGCGAGCCGGCCGACGACCTCGAGAGCGCGCTGTCGACGCTCGACGTCGATCTCGATCACCTCGAGGTTCCGCTCCAGCACCGCAGCCGCCGGCCGCGCGCCGAGCGCTCGAGCGATCGCGGCTCGCGCCCGCTCCCGGGCATGCCGCCCGAGCGCTCGCCGAGCGAGCCGCCGGCGGCATCGCCGGTCGCGCGTCCCGTCCCGCGCCCGACCGCGCACACCACGCCGCGGCCCGCCGCGAAGCGCCCGTCTGCCGCGCCGCCCGCCGTGCCCGTCGCCGCGAAGCGCCCGACCGCTCTGCCACCTCGCGCGACGAGTGAAGACGATGGCGTGATCATCGACTTCGACGACGACGACGAGTGACGGCTCGCCGACTCGCGTTGATGGCGCCGAGGAGAGCGCGGTCCGTAACAGGGCGCGGGTTCACGCCAAGGGGCAAAGAGGCCAGGGGGCCAAGAGAAAGGGGCTCGCCGCGCGAGGGACGTAGATCCGCAACAGCGAGCGTGCGTGTATCGCGCGGACGGCGCAGACGGTGCGTGGGTGCAGACCGGGCACATGGGTGACGTTTTAGGCCACGGCGTGCCGTCGGTCGGTGAGACATCGACGGCGACCGGCGAGGCACTCCTACGAACGGCCCGCGTCCTTCGCGCGGCGAGCCCTCTCCCGCCTTGGCCGCTTGGTCTCTTTGCCTCTTGGTGTGAACCCGCGGTCCTGTTACGGGCGACGCGGGCCCAACCGACGACTAACTCAAGCCGGGATGCGCGAGCGCGCGGATCAGCGCGGGCCGATCGCCGGCGTGCTGGTTCCACAGATCGATGATGTGGTCGGACTGGGTGCGCCCGCTCGATGCGATCGCCTCGACGGGATCGAGCAGGGCGAGCGAGGCCGGCGCGACGCGCGACAGGCCGTCCTTCGCGATCGCGACGAGCTCCTTCGCGAGCGTGCCGAGCGTGTGATTGCCGCCGCCGACCTTGGTCGCGAAACCCTGGCGCGGGACGGCGTCGGCGAGGTGCTGGCGCTCGGCGAACGAGAGGTTCGCGGTGAGCTCGATCGCGGCGGTGCGCGCGGTGGGGTCGTAGAGGAGGCCGCGCATGAGCGGCGCGAGCGCGGCGTTCATGGGCATCGAGCCGCAGTCGCAGCCGCGAACCTCGATGAACTTCTTCAGGCGACCCTCGGGGAAGAGGGTGGAGAGGTGGAGCGCCCAGTCGGCGCGCGTCGCATGCTCGCCGTTCCAGCCCTCGGCCATGAACTTGCGGAACGTGAGGTCGGCCGGCACGCGGTGATAGCCGGTGCGGTAGACGAAGTACATCGGGACGTCGAGCGCCCACTCGGTGTACGCGGTGAACAGGTCGTCGCGCTCGAACACGAACGGCATCAGGCCGGCGCGCGCGTTGTCGGTGTCGCGCCAGATCCAGGCGCGGTAACTCTGATAGCCGCTGACCTTCTCGTCGACGATCGGTGACGCGGCGTAGAGCGCGGTCAGGATCGACGTGTTCGAGTAGATGCACTTCATCTTCGCCGCGGCGTCGGCTTCGTCCGCGAAGTCGAGGTTGACCTGGACGGTCGCGGTGCGCTGCATCATGTCGAGCCCGCGCGTCCCGACGGTCGGCATGTACGCGCGCATCACGTCGTAGCGCTCCTTCGGCATCCACGGGATGTCCGCGCGCGTGCCGAACGGGCGCAGGCCGATCGCGAGCCACGCGAGCCCGAGCTCCGCCGACGCGGCGGCGAGCTCCTGGACGTGGACGGTGAGATCGGCGGCGAACTTGGTGTCGTCGGTGACCGGGCGACCGGCGAGCTCGAACTGACCGCCGGGCTCGATCGTGAGCTGGGCGTCGCCGCGGGCGATCGCGATCGCGTGACCGTTCTCGAGGACCGGCTCGCCGTTGCGCGCGGCGAACGCGTGGAGCAGCGCGCCGATCCCGTGCGGCCCGTCGTAGGGCGGCGCCGCGCCGGTGGCGCGGATCACACCGATCAGCTCGTGCTCGGTGCCGACCCTCCACTGCGCCGCTGGCTTGCCCGCGTTGGCAACATAGGATCGCAGATCGTCGAGCGATCGCACGGGTACGGCATCGTGTTCGTCGACGAGGTGCACGCGGGTCGAGGGACTCTAGGGGGTGATCCCCCTTGCGTCAATCGCGTGTGGTAGCGTCGCGACGTGCACGGAGTGTTGCTCGATACACCCAACTTCGTCACCCGACGGGCGCGCCTGCTCGAGCTGTTGCGCACGCGCTCGTTCCAGCAGCGCGAGGTCACGCTGTCGTCGGGGTTGAAGTCGAACTTCTACATCGACTGCAAGCAGGTCAGCTTCGACGCCGAGGGCGCGGCCCTGATCGGGGAGCTCTTCCACATGGTGATCGAGGCGGTCGCGCCGTCGGCGATCGCCGTCGGCGGGCTGACACTCGGCGCCGATCCGCTGGCGACCGCGACCAGCATCCTGGGCTTCCAGGCGGGGAAGCCGCGCGCCACGTTCATCGTCCGCAAGGAGCCGAAGGGCCACGGCACGAACCAGTGGGTCGAATCGACGCAGCTGCCGGCCGGCGCGCCGGTCGTGATCGTCGAGGACGTCGTGACGACCGGTGCCTCGACCTTGCGCGCGATCGAGCGCGCGCGGGGCGCGGGCTTCACCGTGCTTCACGCGATCGGCCTCGTCGATCGCCAGGAAGGCGGACGCGAGGCCGTCGTCGCCGAGACCCCACTCACCACGCTCTTCACCAAGCGCGACTTCCTGCCCGAATGAAGGCACTCGCTGTCCTCGCGTTCGTCCTCGGCTGCGGTGCCACGCCGGTCCGCCTCGACGACGGCTGGCCGGTCCAGGCGCCCGACTACGAAGACACGACGTCGGCGTGGACCCGCCACACCACGATGCGCGGCGACTTCCAGGAAGCGGCCTCGCTCGATGCCGTGTTCAAGTCGCCCGACTGGCGCGCGGCCCACGCCGCGCGCGACGCCGAGCATCGCGGCCTCACCGGCCCCGCGCGCGATGCGGTCCTCGCCCAGGCGCAGGCCGACATGGCGGGCCCGTACGAGGTCGAGCTGATCCTCACGACCTGGGACCGCAAGGAGAACGACCTCGATCGCGGCAAGCGCAGCGTCTGGCGCGTCGTCCTCGTCGACGATCAAGGCAACGAGATCGCGCCGCTCGAGATCGTGAAGGACAAGCGCCCGGCGTACGTGCTTCACGCCGAGTTCCCCGCGTTCGGCGACTTCGCGACCGCCTACGTCGCGCGGTTTCCGCGGACCGCGCCGGTGCTCGGTGCGAACGTGCGAGCGGTCCGGCTGCGGATGAGCAACGAGCGCGGCGGCCTCGAAGTCGCCTGGGCAGCGCGCTAGCTCTTCTTCTTGCGCCCGAACACTCGTTCCCAGAACTTCGGCGGCTCGTAGCCCTCGTCGAGATCGTCGAACGACTCGAACTTCGGCGTCGCGTTCGTGTGGTGATGGTGATGCGCGTTGAAGAACTCTTCTTCTTCGGCCGAGAACTCGACCGCGTCCTTGCGGACCTCGCTGACGAGCATGTCCTTCGACGCCGAGGCGGCATCGCCCTTCGATGGGGCCGCAGCGGCCTTCGCCGTCGCGGCGGCGATCGCGGCGTGTGCGGCGGCGAGGTCGGCGACGAGCGTCGACGGATCCGAGGCGGCGGGCGAGGGCCCGACATCGATCAAGATCGATGGACCCTGGGTCACCTCGGCCGACGTCGTCGCGGCCGACTGGCTGATCTCGCCGGTGGTCTGCTTCTTCGGCGGTCCGTCGTGCGCCGGCGCGGGCGGGTGGCGCGGCGCGACCGGCGGCTTCTCGGGGATTGCCATCGCCCGAGGCGTTCCGTCCGACGGCTCGTCCTCGGTCGCGATCGGCGCGGCATCCTGCGCCTTCACGTGCTCGGTCACGGTCACGACCGGGACCGCCGTGAGCCTCGCCGTGTTCTTGCCACCCTCGACGGTCATCTGATCGGCGACGACGACCGTCGCGGTCGAGGTCTCCGCGACGGTGATCGGCTCGGCGACGATCACCCGCGTCGATCCTCGATCGGCGTCGACCGGCGCGGCGACGGGCGTCGCCATCATCGACGCGGTGGCGCGGTCGGCCTTGGCCTCGGCCTCGGCTTCGGCCTCGAGCCGCTTGGCCTCGGCGGCGGCCTTCACCTTCGCGGCGTAGACCTTCGCCTCCTCGGCGGCGGTCTTGCGCGCGGCCTCCTCGCGCTCCTTCGCCTCGGCCTCTTCGCGGAGCACGCGCTCGATCCGCATCTTCTCGACGGATTCGCGAACGCGAGCCTCGGCCTCGTCGCGTTCGGCACGCGCAT
>Ga0307509_10008356_pt1 | contig 13224 bp, 8 predicted proteins | sample 10_EM_MG_FD_202245 | JGI IMG/M metagenome (GOLD analysis project Ga0307509, IMG submission 202245) | Populus trichocarpa ectomycorrhiza microbial communities from riparian zone in the Pacific Northwest, United States - 10_EM | ecosystem: Host-associated > Plants > Roots > Unclassified | place...
AGCCGACCGGTCAGGATCGCAATGGGCGAGGGAACGCGCCCCTTCGTGCCGTCCGTGGCCGGGGCGGCGCTCCCTTCGGTCCCGGTGTGTGTTCATGGTGCTGTTCATGGTGCGAGGAGGGGGTTCCCCTCGTGTGCTTCGGCCACCGCGCGGGAGAGATCGTCGAGCAGGTCACGGAGCGCGGCCAGGGCCGGCTCGTCCGTGAGGCGACCGTCCGTCACCTTCCGGGTGGCCTGAGGAATACGCAGGCCGTCCGGGAGGACGTTCGCGCCCATGACGGTGAGGGTCTCGGTCAGCCACGCGCGGGCCCGGTCGCCGCCGGTGACGGCAGGGGACGCGCTCATCAGCGCCACCGGCTTCATGGCGATCTCGCCGCCGCCGACCAGCCACTCCAGCGCGTTCTTCAGGACGCCCGAGGTCCCGTGGGCGTACTCGGGGGTCGCGATGAGCAGGCCGTCCGAGGCGCCGAGGCGGGCGCGGAGTTCCGCGACGATCTCGGGGAGGTCGTTCTCCTCCACGTCCGCGTTGAAGAAGGGCAGCCGGCCCAGGTCCGGTTCGACGGTGATCTCCCACGGTGGTACGAACAGGTCGGCGGCCGACCGCAGTACGGCCGCGTTGAGCGACCCCGACCGCAAACTTCCGCACAGCGCAAGGATTTTCATTCTGGTCAGCCTACGTTCTCGGGAGTGGCCGGTCCGAAGGTCACCGGCAGGGAGGACAGGGCACGCGAGACGGTGGACGGGCGGTAGGACGGCTCGCCGTCGAGGGCCAGATCCGGCAGTTTCGCGAAGACCAGCGGGACCGCGATCCGTGCCTCCAGACGGGCCAGCGGGGCGCCGAGGCAGTGGTGGATGCCGTGGCCGAAGGCCAGGTGCGAGCGTTCCCCGCGGGTGATGTCGAACTGCTCGCCGCCGGGAAAACGGGCCGGGTCGCGGTCGGCGGCGGCCACGCTCAGCGCGACGGCCTCGCCCGCCGGGATGGTGACGTCCCCGACCGTGACCGGTTTGCGGGTGAAGCGCCAGATCGCGTTCTGGATCGGGCCGTCCCAGCGCAGCACCTCCTCCACGGTGTCCGGCCAGCGCTCCGGTTCGCGGGTCACCAGCGCGAGCTGGCGGGGGTTGCGCAGCAGTGCCAGCACGCTGCTGCCCAGCAGGTTCACGGTCGTCTCGTGGCCCGCGGAGAGCAGCAGCGCGAGCATCGAGACCAACTCGTCCTCGGTCAGCCGGTCGGACTGGTCGCGGGCCTCGATGAGGGCCGAGGTCAGGTCGTCGCCTCCCTGGGCACGCTTGCGCCTGACCAACTCGCCGAGGTAGGCGTGCACTTCCTCGAAGGCGGCCATGGCCGCGTCCCGGCTGTCCTCGTCGTTGCTCATCACGGCCTCGACCGCGCGGCGCAGGCGCGCACCGTCCTCGGCGGGCACGTCCAGCAGGTGCCGGACGACCTCCATGGGCAGCAGCGCCGCGAACTCGTTGGTCAGGTCGGCCCGCCCGGCCAGGTCGCCGTCCCGGCGCAGCAACTCGTCGAGGAGCCGGGCCGCGGTCTCCTCGATGCTCGGGGCGAGGGCCTCGATACGGCGGGGGGTGAAGGCCTTCGACACCAGGGCGCGCAGCCGGGTGTGCCGCGGCGGGTCCGAGACCAGCATGGAGTCGCCCATCCCGATCACCACGTCACCCGTGATCGGCACCCGCTGCTCCTGGAAGGCGGTCCAGGTGCCGGCCATGTCCTTGGAGTACGAGTCGCTGTCGAGGAAGGCGCGGCGGCAGTCCTCGTAGGAGGTGAGCAGCCATGCGTCGACCCCGCCCGGCAGGGTGACCCGGTGCACCCGGCTGTCCTGCCGCAGGGCCGCGTACGCGGGATACGGGTCGGCGACGAACTCGGGGGTGAAGACGGCGGGCGGAGGAGCGGAGGCGGCGTGGGGGCAGGCGGTCACTGCGGGGGTCCAATCGTGGAGGAGGGGGGTCGGTCACCAGGCGACGGGCAGTTCGCGTACGCCGTACAGCACCATGTCGTGGCGGAAGGGCAGTTCCTCGATGGGCTTCACCGGGCGCAGTCCCGGCAGGCGCTCGAAGAGGCCGCCGAACACCTCGGTCAGCTCCACCCGCGCGAGGGTGGCCCCGACACACTTGTGGAAGCCGTGGCCGAAGGCGACGTGCCTGCCGTTGTTCTCGCGGTGGATGTCGAAGGTGTCGGCGTGCTCGAAGACGCTCTCGTCGCGATTGGCGGCGTTCAGCATCACCAGGACGCCGTCGCCGGCGCGGATCTGCTGCCCGCCGACCACGACATCCTCGGTGGCGGCCCGCGGCAGACCGGCGTGGTTGATGGACAGGTAGCGCAGCAACTCCTCGACCGCGCCGGGCAGCAGGGTGGGGTCCTGCTTCAACTCGGCGAGCTGGCCGGGGTGTTCGAACAGAGTGACCGTGCCGATACCGATCATCTGGGCCATCGTGTCGTAGCCGGCGAGCAGCAACAGCGCGGCCATGCCCACGAGTTCCGCGTGGTTGAGGCCGCCCTCGGCGGAGCGGGTGACCATGCGGCCGAACATGTCCTCGGAGGGCTGTGCCTCCTTGGTCGTGACCAGCCGGTCGAAGTACCCCATCAGCTCGACCGCCGCCTTCACGGCCTCCTCCGGAGGGCTGGTGCGGTCCAGGACCGTGTCGGTGAGGGACACGAACAGCACATGGTCCTCGAAGGGGACGCCGAGGATCTCGCAGATGGTCATGGCGGCCATGGGCAGCGCGAAGTCCCGTACCAGATCGGCCGATTCGGCGCCGTCCGCGGTCAGGTCGTCGACCAGCCGGTCGAGGATCCGGCGCATCGCGGGCCGCAGCGCCTCCATCTGGTTGATGAGGAACTCCCGGGTCACCGAGCGGCGCAGCCGTCCGTGGTCCGGCGGGTCCGCCTGCATGAAGAAGCCGGCCGGCGGCGGCACGTCACCGGTCACGTAGGTCGGGAAGCCGGGGGTCCGCGGGTCCGAGCTGAAGGCGCGGTCGGTGAGTACCGCCCGGACGTCCTCGTGACGGGTGACGACCCAGGCGGTGTCGCCGCGGGGCGTACGCACCTGGAACACGGGGTGCTCGGCACCGAGCACCCGGTACTGGGGCGGCGGGTCGAGCGGATGGGTGCGGGGCATGGGGAACTCGGGCAGGGTGGCGGTCATCGCGTCGGCTCCGGGTGAGGACGAGGAGGGGTGTGCGGTGGTCAGTGGGCGGTGATCAGTGGGCGGTGATCAGCGGGACCAGGGCCTCGGCGAGGGGGTCGAGCGCCGGGTTGTCCCACATCACCGTCGGCTCGACCTCTATGCCGTAGTGGTCCTCTATCTCGGCGCACAGGCCGAGTACGTACACCGAGTCGAGGCCGTATTCGGTGAGCGGCAGGTCCGGCCGGATCTCCTCGACCGGGCGGCCGGTGTGGGCGGCCACTCGGTCGCGCAGCCACTCCCGCACCTCGTCCGCGGAGACGGAGACGGAGACGGGTACGGGCCGGGCGGTGAGTTCGGACATGGGGTCCTCCGGGTGAGTGATCAGGCCCCGGTGGGGCGGCAGTCGAGGTCGAAGGTCAGGCCTGCGTCGAAGCGCCGGACGAGTTCGGTGTAGAGGGGTTCGGCGAGCGCCCCGGGGAGCGGGTCGCGGTGGTGGTCCAGGTGGGTGCCGAGGCGGTGCAGGGCGGCGAGCACGCCCGTCGGCCGGGCGGCGAAGGCGTCGGCGCCGGCCGGCCGGTGCCACCAGGTGTTGAGGCAGGCGGAGGCCGCCAGCACACCGGCCCAGCGCGTGGTGAGTCCGAAGGCGTACGGCGAGGCGGCGGGCCCGGCCGAACCGGGCCCGAGGCCGCTCGCGGCGGCGGCCAGCGCGTCGAGTTCCGCGCACCAGAAGCGGGCCTGCGCCGCGATCCCGCCGTCGTCCCGCGCGTCCGCCGCACCGGCCACCAGCGAGCGGGACAGCGGGTCGCGCCCGCCGCCCGTCAGGGCCAGGTCCTCGAAACGCATCCCGGGCAGCGGCTGCCCCGGGCGGAACGTCTCCGCGGGCAGGACGGCGCCCTCCGCCCCGAGCCAGCCGCGGCGGGCGGTCAGCGGCAGCTGGGGCAGCAGTGCCGACTGGCAGGAGACCCGGGAGGCGTGTCCGAAGGCCGACGGCTGCACGTCGCGCAACAGCTTCTGGAACAGGGGCTGTTCGGCGCCCCGCAGATAGAACTGGGAGCCGAGCAGTTCGGACAGCCGGTAGACCGCCCGCATCAGGACCGGCGGCACGAAGGACTTGACGGCGCTCGCGTAGACACCGGCCTGCGCGGGCGCCGTGTGGACCGAGCGGGCGGCGACCGTGGTGAAGGTGTCCGCGAGAAGCAGGTCGGCGAAGGCCTCGGCGAGGATCGACCGGGACAGCGGCAGATCGGTGACGGTGCCGCCGTAGAGGGGGCGGCTCCGTGCCCCGCGCAGGGTGGTTCGCAGGGCCGTGTCGAGCAGCCCGACGGTCATCCCTGGCAGCGCGATCCTGGTCAACTGGAAGGAGCGCAGGGCCGTTTCGACCCCGAGGCCGGCGGTGCCGCCCAGCACACTGCCGGGCGGGACCGCGCAGTCGGTGAACTCGATGCCGCCGAGCTGCACCCCGCGCATGCCGACGGTGCCGAACCGCTCCAGGTGCTGGATCGAGCCGGGGTCCAGGTCGTCGGTGTCGAGCAGGAGTTGGGAGTGGCTGCGGCTGCCGGGTGCCGGGTTCGTGCGCGCGAACAGGACCATGGACCCGGCGCGGCGCAGGTTGGCCACGATCTCCTTGCGGCCGTTGAGCCGGCGGCGGCCGTCGGGCCCCGGCAGGGCGGTGAGTCCGGTGCGGGAGAAGTCGTTGCCGTGCGCCAGCTCGTGGTAGGCGCAGGCGGCCCGGTCACCGGCCAGCAGCCGGTCCGCCAGCCGGAGTTGCTGTGCGGCGGTGCCTGCGGTCCAGACGTTGACCCCGGCCATGAAGGAGCCCGCGCCGTAGCCGAGGCCCAGGCAGGGGTCGCGCCGGTAGACGGCGCGCATGACGCCGATCAGCTGTTCGAGCCCGGTGAGCCGGCCGCCCAGCGCCTCGGGCACGAAGTGCGCGTTCAGTCCGAAGCCGGTGAGGAGGTCCTCGCCCGCCGCGAGCATCTCGCCGCGCTCGTCGGCGGCGACGGTCTCGGCGCGGCCCACCGGGTTCACCGGGTCGCCCGCGTCGCCGAACAGCTCCTCCAGCGCGCTGATGTGTTTGTCGTGCACGTGGTCTCCCGCGACGCCCGCGGTCCGGCCGGGGGAGGCGGGAACGGCGGATGTCATGCGATCAGCTCCTTCGCGCCGACCGCCCCGCCCGCCGACGCGTCCGGCTCCGCCAGTGTCGTCAGTACGGGTTCGTACGCGTCCGGCGGCGCCTCTTGGCCGGGCCTGAGCAGTTCGAGCGAGCGCTCCAGGGCGGCCGTCAGGCGGAGGGCGCGCTCCCCGTCGGCAGGGTCCGCGAGCAGCAGATGGGCGGCGGACGCGCCCGCGAAGCACAGCTCGTAGCGGCGGGCGAGGGCGAAGGCCTCCGGGGGCGTGTCGCGGGTGGCCGGGCCCAGTGCCGTCACGGCGTCGGCGACCGCCGTGACCTCCTGGGCGAGCGCGGCGGCGACTTCGTGGGCGCGCGGCGGTACGGCCCCGGCCGCGGCGAGTTCGCCGAGCCGGCCGGCCGCCGCGGGCAGCCCCTGGACGACGCTGCATCCGGTACGGCTCATCAGGCGCAGCGCGCCGTGGTCCAGGGCAGGCAGGGTCGACACGTCGGCGGCGGCGGCGAGACCGGCCGCGTCGTGCGCGCCGCTGTGGGCCAGCCTGCCGAGGAGCGGGAACTGGGCGATCAGGGCGGAACGGTTCACGGCCGTGCTGCCGTCGAAGATGGCGACGACACGGTGGTCCCGCTCCAGTTTCTGGAACATTCCGTCAGCATGATGATGCGTCAGGAAGCCCCGGGCGCCGAGAAGTTCGGCGAGTTCGTCGATGGTCTGCTGGACGATCGCCGGCACCCCCGCCTTGGCGAGCGCCGACACCACGCTCATCTCGCCGGTCAGGCAGTGCGCCGAGCGCGCGGCCATCAGCGAGGCGGCGTCGGCGAGCGCCATGGTGGCCGCGGCGCGCCCCAGGACCCGTCGGGCGAGCGGCAGTTGGAGCAGGGTGGTGCCGTACAGGGCGCGCCGCTCGGCGAACTCGTGCACCAGGCGCAGCGCGTGCTCACCCGCGCCGAGGGAGAGCGAACAGCACACGGTCCGGGTCAGTTGCAGGCCCTTCAGGACGATCTCCAGGCCCTCACCCACCCGGCCGGTCAGCGTTCCGGCGGGGACTTCGGCGCCGTCGAAGCGGATGCCGCTGATGTCGGCACCCCGGATGCCGTGCGTGGGTTCCTTGGGCAACGCCTGCCAACTGCCCTCGGCCAGCCGGTTCCTGTCGACCAGGAACAGGCTGAAGCCGCGCGCTCCGCCCTGCGCGGAGGTGCGGGCGAGCACGGTGATCAGCTCGCCTCGGGTCGCGTTGTTGACCGGCCACTTCGTCCCGTCGACCCGCCAGCCGCCCGCCTCGGTCGCCGCCGCGGTGAGCCGCCCGGCCAGCAGGTCGCTGCCCCGGCCCGGCTCGGTCAGCCCCCAGGACACCACGGCGTCCTCGTCGAGGATCCGCCGGGCGAGCGCGCGCCGTTGCTCCTCGGAGCCGGCCACCCAGGTCGACACCGCGCCGAGGAACGTCTTGCCGTGCGCGACCGCGACCGTCACGTCGTGCCGCGCCACCGTCCGCAGGGCCGCGAGCAGTTCGGGCAGGCCGCCCGGCGCGCCGCCGAGCTCCGCCGGCACGTAGGCGCGCGCGATTCCGCAGTCGTCCAGCAGCGCGCAGGCCTTGGCGGGGAACTCCTCCCGGGCGTCCAGCCGGGCGCTGCGGGCCGCGGCGAAGGGCCCGTCCGCCGCATGGGAGCCCCGTATCGCGGCAGCCAGTGTGGCGGGCAGGCCGGACGGCCACCCCAGGCCGGCCACGGTCATATGGACTCCTCCGCCAGAACGGCACGCACCGCCGGGTCGACCTCCTCGTACACCGGGGTGAGCGCGCCGTCGAGGAAGAGCCCGCGCATCTCGGAGCGCTGCACCTTGCCGCTCGTGGTCTTGCGGACGGCACCCGGCCTGAGCAGGACGAGCCCGGCCGTGCGCACCCCGAACGCGCGGTAGACCGTGGCCCGCATCTCCACGGCCAGCCGCGCCAGTTGTCCGGCGTCGAAGCGGCCCCGGACCTCGTGCAGGACGACGACCTCCTCCTGCGGCACCGGCACGGTGAACGCGGTGCCCGCCAGGGTTGCCAACGGGGCGTGCCGCAGGCGCAGTTCGTGCTCGATGTCGTGCGGGTAGAGATTGCGGCCGTGCACGATCAGCAGGTCCTTGCTGCGGCCGGTCACATAGATCTCGCCGTCGAGCAGCGCGCCGAGGTCCCCGGTGCGCAGGAACGGGCCGTCGCCGTCGGCGGTACGCGCGCCGAACGTCTCGGCGCTCGCGTCGGGCCGCTCCCAGTAGCCGGCCGCCACGCTGGGGCCGCGCAGCCAGATCTCGCCGGTCGTGCCGTCGGGCAGCACCCGGTGGTCGGCAGGGTCGACGATCCGCACGTCGAAGTCCGGCACATCGCCGCAGCCCACCAGCTGCCGCGCCGGGCCGCCGGGCCGCGGGGCCTCCAGGGTGTGCTTCTCCAGGGCCTCGGGATCCACCGACTCGATACGCGGCGGCCGGCCCGCCCGCCCCGACACGAAGACGGTGGCCTCGGCCATTCCGTAGCAGGGCGCGAGGGACTCGGCGCGGAATCCGGCCGCGGCGAAGCGGTCGGCGAAGTCGCGGAGGGTGGACGCCTGGATCGGCTCGGAGCCGTTGGCGGCGAACTGCCAGCGGGACAGGTCGAGTCGGGCGAGTTGGGCGTCCGTGACGCGGCGTACGCACAACTCGTAGGCGAAGTTGGGTGCGGCCGAGTAGCCGAGGTCGTACGTGTCGATCATGGCGAGCCACTGGTGCGGACGCTTGAGGAACGCCATGGGGGACATCAGCACGCAGCTGCTGCCCAGGAACAGGCTGGGCAGCAGCTGACCCATCAGTCCCATGTCGTGGTAAAGCGGTATCCAGCCGCCGAAGTTGGTGTCCGCGGTCAGGCCCAGTGAGCGGCGCAGGCTGTCCGCGTTGTGCAGCAGGTTGCCGTGGTCGACCATGACGCCCTTCGGGTCGCCGGTCGAACCGGACGTGTACTGCAGCAGCACCAGGTCGCGGTGGCCGGTCCCGGGGTCGTGCCACCGGTCGGCGTCTCCGAAGTCCGCGGTGTCGCTCGCCGCGACGGTGAGGCCCAGGTCCTCGGCGTCGCTCCACCGGCGGGCCTCGTCCAGCTGTCCGGTGTCGGTGAGGGCCACGCGCACCCCCGAGTCCACGGCGATCCCGGAGACCCGGCGCTGCTGGTACTGGAACTGGCCCGGCATCGGCGAGGGCACCGCGACGACACCCGCGTACAGGCAGCCGAGGAAGGCGGTGACGAAGGGCAGGCCCGGTGGGTGCAGCAGCATGACCCGGTCGCCGGGCGCGCAGTGCCGCTGCAGCCAGGAGGCGACCCGGCGGGCCTCGGCGTCCAGTTCGGCGTAACCGAGCGTTCGGGCACCGTCGGCCGCGTCGTGGTCGTGCACGAAGGTGACGGCGGCGCGGTCGGCCCGCTCCACGGCGTGGCGGCGCAGCAGGTGCAGGGCGCTGGGCTCGTCCAGAAGGGAGGAGTCGGTCACGGAGCAGTCCTCTCGGCACGCGCGGGCAGAAACTGGGTGGCTTCGAAGTAGTCCAGGTAGCGGCCGATCAGCTCGCGTTCCGGCGGCAGGCACTCGATGCCCGAACCGGCCAGCGCCGCCCGCAGGTTGGCGGTCTCGAAGACCGGCCTGCTGCCCCGGTAGCCGAGGTCCTCGGCGGGCCGGTCGGGGCCGAACAGCGGGAGGAAACGGGCGAGTTCGTTCTCCTCGCCGCGTTCGGCCGCCGCCGTCAGCTCGGCGTACCAGTCGGCGTACGGGAGGCGGCGCAGCGGATGGCCGCACTCCGCGAGCAGCTCGACCAGCCGGTCCCAGGCCAGCGGATGTCCGCCCGGCAGGTTGAAGGAGGTGCCGTGCCACTGTCCGCCGAGCGCCACGTGTGCCACTGTCGCGGCGCAGAAGTCGACCGGGGTCATCTCCAGGAAGACGTCGAACTCCAGGGCCGCGCCCAGCTGGACGCAGCCCTTGACGGTCGCGTTGAGGAAGGTGTCCGTGGCACAGGCACCGGTGGTCTGCGCGCCCGCGATCTGCCCGGGGCGGTAGACGCAGGTGGGCAGTCCCCGCGCGTGGGCCTGCGCCATCATGCGGTCGCCCACCCATTTGGTCTGCCGGTATCCGCCGACCACGCCCTCGGGCCCGGTCACCGCGTCCTCCGCCCATCGGTGCGCGCCGGGGCGGCCCGGGTAGACGGCGAGCGAGGAGACGTAGTGCACCGGCTTGACGCGGTGCCGGGCGGCGAGCCGCAGGACCTCCTGGGTGCCGAGGACGTTGACGGGCTTGAGCCGCCGGTAGGGCAGCGCGTAGCTGGACCAGGCCCCGTTGTGGACGATCATCTCGACGTCCCGGGCCAGCCGCAGATAGGTCTCCCGGTCCAGTCCGAAGTACGGTCGGGCCAGGTCGCCGGGCACACCGGAGAACCGTTTCTCGTCGCCGTCCCGCCACACCCCGTACAGCTCCATCGCGGCCCTGACCCGCGCCGCCGCCTGCTCGGGGCTGTCGGAGCGGACCAGGACGTACAGCCGGGCGCTGGAACGGTCGAGCAGCTCGCGCATCAGGAAGGCACCGGTGTAGCCGGTGCCGCCGGTCAACAGCACACAGCCGTACGGACCCTGGGAGGCCGGGAGCGCATCCGGGGCCGGGACGACGTCGGCGGGCAGCAGGGCCTCCGCCGCGAGATCCTCGCCGGAGATGGACCGCGGGTGTCCCGCCCCGCCCGCGTGCGCCGCCGTGTCGTCCTGGGAGCCCAGCTGCCGTACGAGTCGCTCCACGGTCGGGTTGTCAAACAGCTTGCGCAGGCTGATCCGGGCGCCGGTCGCCGCCCGGAGCCGGGCCGCCAGCTGGGCGCCGGCCAGCGAGTCGCCGCCCAGCTCGAAGAAGTTGTCCTTGACGCCCACCCTTCCGACGCCGAGGACGTCCGCCCAGATCTCGGCGAGCTGGATCTCCTGGGGTGTCTGCGGCGCCACATAGCCGGCGGCGCCCGTCGTGTCGTCCTCAGTGACGGCCGGCAGCCTGCCCCGGTCGACCTTGCCGTTGGGCAGTTTGGGCAGCTCGGGCAGGACGACGAAACGGGCCGGGACCATCGCGTCGGGCAGCTGCCCGGCGGCGAACTCCCGCAGGCCGGTACGGAAGGCGGCCCAGCTCGCCTGTGTCAGGGGGGAGTTGGCCGTCGGCGTGACCGGTACGTTCACGGTGCTCATCGCTCCCTCGACTCGAAGACCGTGTGCGGCTCGAACACGGCGTCGAACTCGCCCACCCGGGCCGGTTCCGGGGGGATCAGCCGGACCTGCCGACCGTGGCGTGCGGCCAGCGCCACGATGTCCTCGGGATCGACCGCGTCGGTGTCGCCGGCCTCCCACAGGGCCCGCTCCAGGTCCCAGGCGGTGTCCTCGGCGCCCGGTCCGCCGCGCAGCAGTGCCAGCGCGGCGAGCGGCCGGACCAGCCGGCGGTCCGGCAGTCCGGAGACGGTCAGCGCCCGCTCCGGGGGCGTTCCGTCGAGCAGTTCCTCCAGGGCATCCAGACCGCCGACCTCGTCCCAGGCCGGCCGCTTGCCGTCGGCCGCCGTGTCCGGCACCCGGGCCCGGCCGTACAGGGTGACGTCCCAGCGGAACCGGGTCAGCTCGTTCGCGCTGTGGCCGCGCTTGAGCTCGATACGCAGGCCCGCCCCGACGGAGGCGGCGAACTCCCGGAAGAACTCGGCGGTCAGGCAGAGTTCCCGCTCCTCGGCCAGGGCACGGGACGCCGCGGCCGACACCTCCCGGGCCGTGCCGAGAGCGGGCGCCCGGCGCAGCTGGGTGTCCGCGTGGAAGGCGGACAGCAGCGACAGGTCCCGTACGTCACCGACGAAGACCGCGCCCGTGGGACCGGCCACCCGGACCGCCTCGGTCAGTACCCGGCGCAGGTAGTCCGCGCCGGGGAAGTACTGGACGACGGAGTTGAACAGCACCAGGTCGGCGCTCGCGTCCGGCAGTTCGGCCAGCGCCATGGCCTCGCCCTGCCGCAGCGTGATGTGGCCCGGCAGCGGGCCGTCCCCGGAGACCGCGGCGGCCGCGGTGGCCAGCGCGGCGGGGGAGAGGTCGATGCCCAGGTAGGCGTCGGCGGCCGGGGCCAGCTCCCGCAGATACAGTCCCACGCCCACGCCGACGTCCACCACGCGGCGGGCGCCGGCCGCCCGGATCCGCTCCACGGTGTGCCCGAGCCACTCGCGCATCTCGTGCGCGGGGATCGGCCGCTTGGTGTAGCTGCTGAGCCAGCCCGCGAAGTCCCGCTCGTCGGCGTCGAGTTCGGCGGGGTCGGGGCCATGGCCGGTGCCCGGCGTGTACGCGCCCTCCCACACGTCGCGCCAGCGGTCGACGTGTGCGTGCTCGCCGCCGGAGTCCTCGCCGCGCGCGACCGGTGAGACGTACGCGACGAGTTCGGCGCCACCGCCCGCGCGCCGCGCCGCGACCACGGCGACCGAGGCGACCTCGGGGTGCCGGGAGAGCACGCTCTCCACCTCGTCGGGCTCGACGCGGTGGCCCAGGATCTTCACCTGGCGGTCGATCCGGCCGAGGAACTCCAGCGTTCCGTCGGACCGCCATCGGACCCGGTCGCCCGTGCGGTAGTAGCGGCCCCCGTCCAGGTCCACGAAACGCTCGGCCGTCAGCTCGGGGCGGTCCAGGTACCCGGCCGCGACCCCCTCCCCGCCGATCCACAACTCACCGGCGACCCCCACCGGGCTCTCGCGTCCGTCGTCCGCCACGATCCGCACCAGGGTGTTGGCGACGGGGCGGCCGATCGGCAGCGCCGCCGCGTGGACGTCGCGCTCACGGTCGAGCCGGTGGACCGTCGACCAGATGGTCGTCTCGGTCGGCCCGTACATGTTGAACACGTGCACCGAGGGCAGCGCGCCGAGCAGCCGTCGGGCGAGCCCGGAGGGGAAGGCCTCGCCGCCGACCAGCAGCGCGCGCAGCGGCCGTAGCGCGTCCAGCGCCTCCGGCTGCGCGGCCACGGCTGCCAGGAACGAGGGGGTGGCCTGCACCAGGGTGGCGCCGTGCCGGGAGACCAGCTCGCGGAAGGAGTCCTCCCCGTCGGCCGGGACGAGCCGTTCGATCATCCGCTCGCCGGCCACCGCGACCGCCGCCCCGCGGGTGAGCGGCCACAGCAGTTCCAGTACGGAGATGTCGAAGGAGACGCTGGTGAGCGCCAGCACGACGTCGTCGGCGGCGATGCCGATCCGCAGGTCCATGCCGGTGAAGAAGTTCACGACATTGCGGTGCGGCAGCACTGTGCCCTTGGGGCGCCCGGTGGAACCGGAGGTGTAGATGACGTACACCGGGTCGCCGGGCCCTGCCTGCGCGTCGAGCGGTCCGGCGGGGCAGCCGGCGATGTCCGCCGCGTCCCGGTCGAGCCGTACGACGGCGCGCGCGGGCAGTTCCTCGGGTCCGCCGGGGCCGGTGACCAGACAGTCGAGGGCCGCGTCCGTGGCGATGTGGCGCAGCCGGTCGGCGGGGAAGTCCGGGTCCATCGGGACGTACGCGGCGCCGCTGCGCGCGACGGCGAGGAGCGTGACCACCAGGTCGGCCGAGCGGCGGACGCTCACCCCGACCCGGCTGCCGCGCCCCACCCCACGCCGGCGCAGATGGTGCGCCAGCCTGCCCGCGCGCTCGTCCAACTCGGCGTAGCTGAGCCGCTCATGGCCGTCGAGGAGGGCTGTCGCGCCGGGTGTCGCGGCAATCTGACGGGATATCAGTTCGGGCACGGTGGCGCCGGTGTCGAAGGGCGCGGCGGTGTCGTTCCACGCCCGCAGCCGGCCGCGTTCGTCCGCGCCGCGCAGATCGGCGGGCGGCCTGGAATCCGGATCGGCGGCGAGTGCCACGAGGGCCCGCCCGTAGTAGCCGGCCAGCCGCTCGCAGAACTCGGGGTCCAGCAGCGAGGTGTCGCAGTCCAGCCAGAGACCGAGCCGACCGCCCACCGGGTCGAC
>Ga0307509_10008357_pt1 | contig 13223 bp, 12 predicted proteins | sample 10_EM_MG_FD_202245 | JGI IMG/M metagenome (GOLD analysis project Ga0307509, IMG submission 202245) | Populus trichocarpa ectomycorrhiza microbial communities from riparian zone in the Pacific Northwest, United States - 10_EM | ecosystem: Host-associated > Plants > Roots > Unclassified | place...
CTCCCACATATCTGATCAAACCGAATTGGACACAGAGCCAGACACAGATGAGAATGATAATGCGGATGACACTAGATCAATAACACGTCATCAATCACGAGCCGGGGAGAAACGAACCAACAACAGGTTATCAACTGTCCGAATTTCGACCACCTCCGCATCGCAGGAAGCCGCAATCGTCAGGCCTACCCCTGCTGCACGAGCACGTATAATACGAAGTAGAGCGTACACTCCACCGACGATCTCGACATCCGGTGTATCGCGTTATTCATAAATGGCTACACACAGAGCCACAACGTCAGCAGTCCGACGCTCAAGTGCTCGTGGCGAACAAGGCATGCCGGGCCATGAGCACATATGGCCTGAGACTAACTCACGGCGCAATACAGCTATGGGAGCAGAGGGAGCCGTCGTAGGGCGGGCCACGGGACTTATTCTCCGATATACACTTTTTGATGAACCACTCCCGGGACCAGTTGCATTGACCACTCAGGTGCACCGTGTTTGGCTTCAGGTGCTGAATCACATATCCGATGCAGGGAATATAGAAGCATCTGAGGAAAGCGTAAAAGCGGTAAGTAGAGATCAACCTATTTTAGAAGAATCTTTTAAACGTCTAGAATAGTACTAACCTTTCAAGATACGCCAAAAACACTTGGGGGTAAGATCCTAGTTTGTCTACCACGTAAAGCATGAGATCGTAAAATTGAACGATCTCCCGAAAGACTCAACGGCAATTGCCCGCCGGGTGGACTACCTCCTGGCAAAGGATAGATTTATGTGCTCCCTGAGAGGATATGAGGTGCGTTTTTGCTCTTATTACCGATGCGACCTATCCTCTTTCAACTAAGCAGAGTGAACTTGACGCAGAAAATAACAAATCGATTCCTGGTGCCCCAGATCCCCAAGGGAATATGGGGAAAGTACTTCAAGGGTAGGAGAATGCGTGGGATTATTGATCCGGCATTTCTTGGGCGCAACAACGGTACCATGATTTGCTTAACGTGTGCCATAATCTGCCATGCACTGCGAGCATGGCAGACAGGAGTATATAAGGATCAGGGCGACTTCAAGCCTGAAGCCGCCGGAGGGGAGCCAGAACCCTGACCTTTCTCTTTCCCGAGAAGACTAACCTAACGGCAACCATTTAAGATCTTTTTGCGCGCCAAAGGCAAACGTCGGCATCATGCCCCGACTCAGTTCAAACTCTGATTCTGGACAAAATTCGTGGGACCATCCGTGGCAAGATGGAGCGAGAGCATGGAGTCCGACAAGATCGCCGGGAAGGCTTCACGGACGATTGGGCTCCTGTGGCAGCAGAACTAGAGGGTCAAAGTTCGACCAACCTTCCGCGATGGACAGCACCTCGGAGTCAAACTCCGAATAACCTGCATCTTGGGCCTCTGCCAGAGAGCCAAAACAGTTCCCAGACGGCAGAAGCGTCTTTCGATTTCGGCGCCGTGTCAGCAGCGGGCCTTCTCAGATATCTAGATTCGGATCCTCTGAGTCCGGACTCTTCACCAGAGGAGACCGTGGGGCTAACGTTGCACGCCGCAGTGAGCCCAACTCCGTCGTGTGAGCTATCTCTGAGTCTTAAGATCTTGGAACCAGAACTCGAGGAAACAGTTCATAGTGACCCGGGAAAGGAGGAGGAGGGAAATGGGGCAAGCGTATGAGAGGGTACATAGGAAATGGTGTGTTTGTAGAGTAAGATATAGTAATAATTATTTCGTATTCCTAAGAAGACAGAACCAAAAGTGGAAATAGTAGAGCTCATCGCCAGAGCGTGAGGTGGGAAAGAAAATGCATTCTGGGAGACGTTGCGATATCGTCAGACGTAGTTTATCGGGCGCCAGAACACCATACCCAGACCAGAGTCAGGATATAGCAGCGCAGAGAGTCTGAACATGTCATGTGTAAGAATGAGGGGACGCACAGTATTTGGAGTAAAATCTGGAAGAAGTCATCACGCATCTGGAGATGATGGATCAGTATCGTGAGATCCTGACGCAGGACCACAGAGCAGAGATATCTGGACGGGACGTGGCCAGATGAAAGAAGCCCTGAGTACGGGGGAGAGAGATCGCGCGTCAGGACGCAAGAGGACAGTATCAGAGGATGTGGGAATTACGTAGGGGTGATCATGGGTCGCCAGGATGACAGCCCTGAGCACCAGACGCTGTCAGGACGCGGCGGCAGGGCACCTGACACTGTCAGGACGGGGCGGCAGGGCACCAGACGCTGTCAGGACGCACAGGGCGAAGAGGTCGGGGCCCGGGTGGCGTCAGGATTCAGGGTGGAAACAAAGGCAAATCAGGACGCTACGTCGGATCGACGTGGTGTCCTAATTCGCGATTGATGTTCTGTGCGTCAGGTGTGTCAGACGCACAGGGCGCACAGGACGCAAGCTAGTTTTTTTGCTGATGGACCTTCAGACTACCCTCCTGCTGTTACTGGTGGTGCCTTAAAACTTTCTAGTTCCTTACTGTCATACTGATCCCATACCTCTGGACGGTCTATCCTGTTCACTGACCGTGAACTTTCCCCCTGGCCTCTTCCAGCCACGAAAGCTACCTGTTTTCATGGTCTGTAGTTTTGTTCGCATTTTCCTTTATTTGTATCATACTTTCGTTGACCAATCATCGCGAGCTGTTGCTCCTTTCGACAATCTTTCCACATGTGGTTTGTCATTCCACATTGTATGCATTTCTTGTTATTCTTTTGTCGTTCAATAATATTGTTCAGGATTGTGTCGTGGGCTTTATCCCAGTCCAAATGTACTACCTCTTTCTTCCCGGTAGCTCTCTGTTCCTTCAACTACTCCTTCTTTATCACCTTGGGTCTTCCTATACATTCCTTATATGCTTCGCTTTTTTCCTTGGTGTCTCTTTTCAGGGGTCTCGTCTTGCTCTTTGTTGAAACCTAGGTTTCCATTAATCAACTTGTCAATGTCCCCGAGGATTCACCCTTTCATCGTCTAATGCGTTCATCCTCTTGGTGATCCTGGTATTAGATCATTGCATTTTTGAAAACTTCTAGTCATATTTCATAGATGGGGAATATATGGTATGATAGTTGTCATAACCCAGCTTCGGGTATTTGATCCTTCAGTATGACCTTCCATGCCACCCCTTGCAGCCCAACCTTAATGTTATGGTTTTTTATTCCAAAAAGGTATTGCCTAAGGTCTGCTTTATTAAACTAGGATCGACGGCGACGACAGTATAGTGATGACAGTATGGCGACAACAGAACGAAACGGCGATCTGAACGAATCAACAAAGACAAAATGCCAAGGAACTTACACGTAAACGATCGCACACAAGAAAGGGGGAAAAATCTCTTCACTAACAACAACAGTCTCTCGCATACACAACACTCAACAACAACCATCTAACTAAGGACATAAGGATAAGTATATATCATCCTTTCCTATCAGGAAAGGATCTGCCCCTGTCTCCTCCTTTCCCAACTTTTCTCAACTTGTCCGAAATCTCATGCTAACAAAATGCACGAACAAACACTGTTGGCCATCCATCCTCATACCCATTTTCCGGGTGTGAAACCTTCACACACCCACCTGCCCTCTTTTCCGGCCTTTCTTACAGCCATTCCGCCTCCTGTCCGATCATGACATTCCTACATAGGAAATGCTTTCCTCGACCGTACAAACACACGCCCGAACCCAAAGCCTCCTCATGCCCGAGTCTGAAGCCTCCTGATGCCCAAAAGCAAAGCGCGTTCCCGGAAGCTATCTAAAGGCAAAGGATGTCTCCTGAGAGTATGGCAAGCAGTATAGTTTCCAAAATCCTTTGTATTTTTCCGCTTTCAGCAGTTTTAACGTCTTTTCAGCTTCGTGGGTGGGCGCAAAATGTTCGGTCACATGTTATTCAACCTTCAACGACCACTCGTAACCTGCTGCCTTTCCGTATCCCAATGCTTCAGTCATTTTCTTCCAGTAGACATTCGGAAAGTGGGTTACGTCATATCCCTCCATTTGTCCCATTGTCTACTTGACATGATCTACCTCTTGGGTCGATATGTGTTTGTTTCGCTCGATATAGTCTTGGACAGCCATTAGCCAGATTCGTATATCCTCCTGGGATTTATTTTTAAATACCAATCGATGGTATTGGGGTCTCTTCATTGCTAGCAATCGCCCCCAAGTTATTGCCTTTGCCATTATGTCCATCAAGCGTTCCTTTTCATCTTCCTCATGGTCAGATTCAACTTGACCTTTGCCTTTCTCTTTGCGACTTGGGCCCCCTTTCAGATCCTGCCCTTCGTCGTCGTTGTTGTCACCTGGGTTGTGGTCCCCTGCCCCGCCAGCTCTTGGTGGTGGAGCTCCACCTTGTCTATTTCCTCCCGTCTATTCTAGACTGTGATTGGAATGTTTGGCTAGACCCTTGTTGGTATTCCATACAGGTTCTGCCCTATTGTCAGTAACTATTGTTGGGGCTACTGACCTTTGAGCTGACTTGGCTCCTACTCGAGCTTTTAGCTCTATCATAGCTTCATCATGTTTTGCCATCTCTGCTTCATGTCGGCCCTGCTGTTCCCTCAAGGCTCCATCAACTCTCTCAGCCCCCCAGACGACACTATGTCACAATTCACAATTGCTCTAACTTTACTCGAGTAGGCTTCTCAAACCCTACGGTAACTCTGACTGCCTTTTGCTCGCTCACTCCTCTGCTTCTTTGCCATCGCTTGTGACACTATTGGAATGATTTTTGTCATCGAATAGGATGAGGCTCCATCGGAGTTCGGGTATTTTTGGTGGGGAGTACTCGAGTACCGTAAAAACTCTTGCGATTCACCATCGGATTATCCTCGCCAATCGAGTCATCAGCCCAAGATAGGTTTAGTTTGGCAAGTTCAAAAAGGCCAAAGCACTCAGGCTATACCACATCAGGAAAGCACTAATCCTTCTCAAGAAGCTTTGTTTCTTCACCCCGAGATCAAAGACCTAACCGAGATGGCGAATCGCAAGAGTTTTTACGGTACTCGTACGGGTGCCCGGCGTGTGGTGCACCGTAACTTATTTTGTGCGGGGGTAGAAAGTGTTTAGACTAATGAGCCTTGATATTACCATAAAGTTAGCTTCCGTTCGGATTTTTGGCCAATCGGCTTTGATTACAAATTTCCATCCCCAACCCATCCCCAACCCATCCGAGGTCAGAGTACCGACCCTTTCATAACACCATAGCAACGGCACTGCTTCCTCCCACTGTGAGAGGTTCGAGGGTCTCCACTATTGACTCCGCTCTGCTCTCTAACCATATTGCCCCTAAAATTCCAGAAACGTAAAACCAATCTCCGCGCCGGGGTGCGCCCTCCTTCGCATCCACCAAAACCCTTTAGCGCCGATTCTTTTAAGCGGATAACGAAATTCCAAGAGTTCGCATAACGGAAATACGATCATCAGCGCACAACTCGGGGGGGGGGGGGTGAATGGGGGAAGTTCGCCCGTTCTCTTCTTCTCAACCTATCGCTTACATTCTAACCCGCGGTAAAGACGGGAGTAAATATATTCTAGTGAACAGTAACGAAGTTGTCCTCTTACCCCTCAATGGATCGCCACACATATCCGTTCTCCCCGCCGTATGTCCCCCTTGTCTTTTGTATACTCTCGCACTAACAAAAAGACAATGACTCCCACTGTTTATAGCCTACGGGTATCCGGCTCCTTCACGTCCCCATTCGACTCTTCTACTTCCCTTCTAGCAACTACATCAATCCTAAAACTAATCGTATTCCCGAGGCCGAAGCCCATTACTGAAGCCTTACAAGATCCCCGGAAACTATGCGAACAATAAAACCACTTGACCATGCCGAACAGCATCCCATGTCTCGCACTCTATCCCACCCTCCTCGCTCGGGACGCATCCCACCACCGCATTCCTATGTATATGAAGTCCCCACTTCTAATTAAATCCGGTGCCTATCCAAAGCCTCACAAGCCCACACCAACCATCCAAACACCCAAAATAAATTATAATCCCCGCCTTTTTTTGAAAGTCATTGATGCTGCTCGACATACACGGCTCTTTGCACGTGTAGCTTATCCCTTTATCGATCAAATAAAGGCTTCGGACATTCACTCCAGACCGATACGCTTGCCGAGAGGAATATGAAAGCCCGGAAGCAGTACGGTAGAGAGTGTTGAAAGTCTTTAATGCTCCTCGGCGGCTCAGAATACCCGCAGACTATCCAGTTATCATGCAGACAAAGGCTTTGGACATGGGCCGGGATCGATGCAGCGCCGGAAGGATTGCGACCCTGAGGGACCCTGATGCTGGAGAGATATACTGTAGATGCACGGAGGCTATGGAGCGTGAAAGTTTCGTTCTTTTTTTGTGATGTTTCTCTTTTCCTGTTAGCATGAGGGGTTTGCGGAAGGGAAGGGGGAACATACGTGGAAGAGAATGGACCTGTGTCGCGACTAATAGGAGGATAGCAGGAAGGTTTTGCTGCCTTTATATCTACTCCTTTCTCTACCACTAGTTTAGTTTGTTAGTTGAGCGTTGTGCGTTATGAGCGCGCGCAAACCGTTTAATGAGAAGAAGTTCCCGCTCGAAGTTGTACGTTAGCGATATGTTTTTGTGTGGCCTTAACGTTAACTACTGGGGTTACATTTCCTAGTGGTAGTTTCGTTTAATTGTCGCTGATATCGATCTGGGTCTGAAAACTTTATCACAACATTTCCGCATTCTCCCTATCCCCCAGTGATCAAGGATTGTCAGTTTGTAAAGCAAGTGATGACTGATGATCCGACTCACTACATGCCCGGCCCTATGTCCTGCCTGGAAAACGGGGTGAATGGAATAAATAAATGGGTTTATCCAATTCTCTTGCAGTTAGAGAGTGCTAATCGCTTTCGCTATGTATAATATGGCACCCACATCGCGAGTCCCGGGGGTGCGTTGGAGTATACTCCTGGTATCTTTTGGGGCAAAGGCAACACAAGGCTGTTTAAAAGCGTAGGTATCTAAAATTTTGTTTGGGGGAGGCTAGGAATGTTCCCGGGGCAACTTATTGCTTGAGCCCGTAGATACCTAGGATCCTGAGAGTTGAAGAATGTGGGTGTGTTGAGCGTTACTTGGGAAATTAATGCAATCTCAGTTTACCCACAGTGCGACAATATCACAATCAAAAAGCCAAAGCAAAGTAAGAAAAAAAGAGAACTAAGACATATATATAAGTGGCTCGAACGAGAGAAAAAGAAACAAAGGCGTAAGCAATCCATAGTCCCTCTGCCGTCTGCGAATTCGCTCTGCGTTTCACCTTATCCCCCCTCCTTACTCCCCCCCCTCCTCCCTTATCTATTGGATTTTGCGAATAGGTTTCTACATCCCCCAAAAGCTCATAACTTTACACAGCAACCGCCACCCAAGTGCAAGATCTTTCAACGCGGGAGAATCCCTCACCTGTGCCGGCACCATTGCCATCTCGGCCTCTATCTGCCTCCAGCCATCGTGTGGATAATAAAAGAGCCGTAGGGCATTTCCGCTGTGTACTACCTCCCCAGCGCTGTTCTTCAAGCGTGTTTCCTATTCAGACAGTGCTAGCAGGATGTCAGATTTTGATGATATGCGGGAAAGACGCAGTGTTCCCAAGCGGCCAGTCCGGACTCTATGGTCCGGACCATAGGTCGGCAGTCCGGTCAGTCCGGCCGTGGTTTTGAAAAGCCTGGGTCAGTCCGGCTTAAATTATTAACGGCCGCCAAAGCCTGCAGGTGCCCAGGCAACCGCCGGGTCGAGATGATAGGCAACCTAGACAAAGCCCGCAGATGCCCAGGCAAAGCCGCCAGATGCCAGGTAAAGCCCGCAGATGCCCAGGTAAAGCCCGCAGATATCTGTGAACGTGCAGGCTTTTCACAGCTAATCACTCAGAATATGATAATGAAATAGGGAGTTTATAGCGCTATTAGTAGATTTCGCTTAAAACGCGTAAATGTCCGCTACTAAACAACACGGATTGTCTTGATATCCATACTACGCGACCATGATCCTTCTACTCATCACTTAGCACAATTATTTTAATTATTTTAATATTGAATTTATTATCTCTACTTCTAGTATATTAATCTTAACCGAGATACTCTTTCCACCCTTATCTCCACCAAAATTTTATCTCTCCTCCAACTACAATATTATTGATATTATGCAGGATTTAGAGAGTAATACAATAGAATTAAGATAAAGATGTCCTCCTCTGACATAAGAGCTTCCAGTATGATACGCGTACTTGTAAAGTCAACCAAGGGCTAAGAGCGATAGCGTGTTTCAACCCTGACCCTAATACCCGCACCCTAGAAAGTTATTATTTTTGGGTATTAGGGTTAGGGTTGAAATACTAAAAGCCGGCAGGTAACCCAGGCCGGGCCCGGCCGTCCCTGAAAAAGCCGGACGGATTGACTGCTTAGGATCACTGGAAAGACGCTCACCTAGCACTGCAGCCTCTTCGAGTGACATGACTGCACATGAGGGTAACATAGGTAGGGCAGCGTGGAGTGGGCAGCGTCTCCGAGGCGGGAGAAGGGGTCCCGGGGGCAACTCATTAGGGAGCTCTTCGCAAATGGAAAGCCTCCATTTGTAGACTAACTCACTGAGGGCGAGGATCTTTCCTACAGTACCATTTTGAGAGGGTTAGTACGATGAGAAGGGCCATGTTGAATCTCTCTACACCCTTTAGGACGCAGTTCACTGTACCCCATCACCTCTCAAATTACAAAGATTGTGGAAATACTCGCCTGCGCATCCGGCCTCATCAAATAATTGACCTGAGGATTAGTCACGAACTCCTTCAATTCCGGATCGTATATCATATCCCCCGCCTTGAGAGGCAGCCTGTGTGCCGGTCCCCCTGTTCGAATAGGCTTATCCAAGTACCCAACCAAGTACTCCCTCATTGCCGAAGTAATCCCTCCAGCACCCACAACCAAATCCGAAATCAACCTCCCCGATCAATCCAATATTCATAGTAGAGCGATGGAGGGATTATGGAGAAAGGGAGAAATTTTTCTTACTTCTCCAACTGCAAAAACAACTTCCAGAACCGGTATTCTATGGCCCATAAGGGAAATCGCTACTGCCGCTCCGAGTGCGCCCTTAGGCCCGCTACCACATTATTACCTACAATCCACCCGCCCATTATTTAGCCCTCTATCTAAAACATTAACATTGAATAACAGATAACAAGTGAAGCGGGCACATTAGGTTGAATACAAGCTTCCGCCATCAAGAATTCTAATCTACAAAGTCGAAATAGTTACCATAAAAACTTAAATAATTGAACCGTGTGCTATGAAGTCCGAAATTCACTTCTCTAGAATGGGGGGCAAAAAACACAGCAAAAACACAGCCCACTTCCCCCTCTGAGACAGAAAAAAAAAAGGTTTCTTGACCTTACTTAGAGAGGAAGGTCCAACGAGATAGCACACGGTTCAATTATTCAAGTTTCTATGGTATCTGGAGGCTATCCTTTCCTTTCCTTTCCTTTCCCTTCAATTCTCTTCTCCTTTCCTCTCCTCTCTTCGGGATAGAAGTCATAATTTGCTACAACCGTCTCCGCCAGTTGACACAACCTGGATGTACCCCTCTCGCCTTGACCTAGAGCCGTGGCGTTGCACCGACCACGGTAGCGAATTCCATGCCTCAGCCCGGGGGACGGATGGGGTTCCAGGAGTGGGGGAGATCGGTACGTCGTTGGTCAAGAAGTTATTGAACGGCTATTCAAGCTTCACTAACCAAATATAACCCTGTCTATCAGGGCGAAATATTCCCTATCTTTATACCTTATTGGTAGCACGGGGCGCAAAGCAGGGAGCTGTAGTATGGTACCATAAAAGCTGTTATGATTCAGTAGAGAATTATCAGGGGGGTTCGTGGAATTAGCCCACGATACACGAGGTTTGGTTTCGCAAGTTAAGAACAAGCGAAAACTAGTTGATGCGAGCCAACACATCCAAGTAGTGAAGATCATACGGTGCAAGGAAGGCATTATTCCCTCTCAGGAACTTTACTCTCGAGGCCCGGGTGTGAACAGAGCAAGGCCCTTGGCGGAACGGGGATTGTGCGGAGAGGGGCCTGTTACAAATAGCGTTTGCAGAGGAAATGATTTACGATTAGGATTCTACGAGTGGAGTGAAACCTCCTCAGAGGAGGTGAACATCGTTTATTGATTGTGTTAAGTTGATAAAAGGAGAGACTTTAGGAACGCTGTGCACAGGAGCAAAGGTGCGCTGGCAAAGCCCGGAGGAAAGGTGAAGACAAGGGGGTAAAAACAAAAATAAGTTTATGTGTCGTTAGACTAGTGCTTACATATACCACCCAGGCCACTGCGGCCTAAGAGAGCCCCCACATCCCACACCAAGTGCCGCCATTGAACCGCAATTTTCAACGATTTCCATTAGGCATGGGATGAGTGATATTTAGTGATTTTGCCTATAGCAATCTCTACTCTGAAAACGGGTTCACGAACATCCGGCGGAGGAATCCAGGGTGTTATTTGTGGATATGCTTTCTAAACGGGGATGAATCATGGCGGGTTTAGGTGGTGTCTATGTCAACGATCAGTTTAGGTGCACTCCACAACCCTAGGGAGCATTACTGGGACAGTGTATTCCTAACTCTATAGGACGGTGAAGCACTTATTAATACGGGGCACTCATGTCAAACGGGTTACGAGCGATGGATAAAAGAACTGCAACTACGAGATGGGGTAGATCCATGATATAAAGGACAGCGGGGCATTAGTGGATGGGGATAGTTGTCGGAGTTTCCCCTGGATGGGATACGCAGGCCGATAGTCCATCTGGGTCTTCAGATGCCGGGTGATGAGCCTCCACTCACCCGAAGCAAATAGCCCGCCATGGCCAATAGCTCGTCCGGTCCTACCTCCAAAACAGGGTAACTTGACCGTTTGGAACATTGCTAGGAGATGAGATGTGGTGAGAAAATATGCCCATGTCTATACTATACCCAAGCCACTAAAGCTAACCCCTCAAGGGTATAGATATCTGAAGATAGCACATCTATTAATCTTTCAACGGTTCGATATACGAATCTAAAGTAATGGTCCTCACCACAAGTTCACCCACCTATCCCCAACTGTCTATGTTCCTCTTTATAAAACAACTAACTTAGCTACAAACCTTAGTTTTTCCCTTGAAACCCGGAGTCTCCATCACAGCTCCCCACATCCCCTCCAAGCTCCTAGCTCTATTCCCAACCTTTAGATTTGGTAATTTCACTGGGGGAGCGTGATACTATTATCAATTGGTATTTGAATGTAAATAACACAGCGAACGAGAAGGATTAGGCCAGATGGGACTCGCTCGCCACACCCCAGAAACCCATACGGCAACAGCTTGAGTATACCCATTACCGAAAAATGTGTTGGAATATTTTGGGCTGCTCACGACATACATATTTTCCCATTCACTATGAACACGGAACACCACCACCTCCACCTGTGACACACTATTCCTTATGAACCGTTTCACTACCATTAGGTTCATACTTGTCCAAACACCAACCCTGCATATCTAGTGCGACAACACGAAACACTGGTTCACCTACAACAAAACACGAACATCTCAGATGCCGAATAACCACCATACCCTCGGTCGACTGCAGAAGAACGGCCTCGGGCATTCGGTTCTCACCTCGGAACTTATGCAGAATAACCAGAGATATGGTACTCAGGTGGACAAATCTCATGTGAGATTTAGCATGCGCAGGAAGCATGCTGTGGAAGTTGGCTTTCTCTTGAGGAGGATATAAGGTCATTGGTTCTTCCGCTTGTTCATTTGTTATCTATCTCGTTCATAACACATTCGTTTTCATCTCCCTACTCAGCTACCAAATTGTTGTCACATCTTTTCATCCTCGTCTTTTTGTTTAGTTACATCTTCTTTCTATATTCTTGTTCGTACGAATAAAAGTTCTTTGTCGTCCGGCAATCAAGAAGTGCAATCCACTGCGAGCTTCCAGCCTGTTGTTGAATAAAATGCCCCCCCCAGCACGGCCCAAGCCCTTCATCCAACACTCTAAACCAGACCTTAAGCTTCACAGTTTCTCACTTGACTAGGAATTAACTCACGAGCAATTGGATATAGTCCTCCGCTGTTTGCAAAATTATTTTTGCCTCATGTCTTGCCTCCCCATCTTATTTTTTTATACAAGGTTGCATTCATTTAGACCATTGGGGAATTTAGGTTGTGTCTAAATTATTGCGTTGGCTATCTTGTATAAGTCGGTTATCTGTTTACACTTCAGGCTTGCAGGCGTATACCGTCAGGGAAATGACGAGGAGTTATAATCTCAGGACAGGAAACATATCTTTCTTCTTATAAAGGAGGAGGTCACTGACATTTCCTACACGTTCGCCCATCGATTTAGGTCCTGTAATTTGGTTTATTCTATACAATTTTAATTCAAGCTGAAGCCACCAAAGAAATACTACCGCTCCTCCTGCACACAATTGAGCGTATTTCAATATGTGGTAATTTACAAATTAGCTTTGCTTTATTTTAAAAGAAAACACGCGACTCTTACATACATCCCACCTCCTGGGTCTCCATACACGGGTATCGGAGGTTGTAACAGAATGTGGTGGTTGAAGTGGCTGCGCGACTCAATGCCCCTCCATAGCGGCATCAGAGGGCGGGGTGACATTGGGTTCGGCAGGGCGATTTGGGTCGATAGCTCCAGGTTGCTGCAGTAATTTGACCACTCCTTCCTGACCCTTGAGAGCAGCACATTCGATTGGTGTTTTACCATTCTTATTAGGGCGATTGAGGTCTATATCTGGTCGCTCAAGCAGTATCTTCACCACTCCCTCGTGTCCGTTGATAGCAGCGCACCCAAGTGGTCCATCACCATTCTTATTGGGCTGATTGGGGTCGACATCTGGCCGCTCAAGTAGTATCTTCACCACTCCCGCGTGTCCGTTGATAGTAGCGCACCCAAGTGGTCCATTACCATCCTTATCGGGCTGATTGGGGTCGACATCTGGCCGCTCAAGCAGTATCTTCACCACTCCCGCGTGTCCGTTGATAGCAGCGCACCCAAGTGGTCCATTACCATTCTTATTGGGCTGATTGGGGTCGACATCTGGCCGCTCAAGCAGTATCTTCACCACTCCCTCGTGTCCGTTGGCAGCAGCGCACCCAAGTGGTCCATCACCATTCTTATTGGGCTGATTGGGGTCGACATCTGG
>Ga0307509_10008358_pt1 | contig 13223 bp, 8 predicted proteins | sample 10_EM_MG_FD_202245 | JGI IMG/M metagenome (GOLD analysis project Ga0307509, IMG submission 202245) | Populus trichocarpa ectomycorrhiza microbial communities from riparian zone in the Pacific Northwest, United States - 10_EM | ecosystem: Host-associated > Plants > Roots > Unclassified | place...
GGCTCGGACAACTTTCCGTGATGTTCGAGGCCTGGCGTGACGACCGGAGGACAGCAGGACGCGTGGCGTATCTCGAAGACTTCATGCGCCGTCCGCTTCGTAGCGACATTCGGCGCAGGGCACGCCTCCGGCTTGCCTACGCGCACCGTACACGTGGTGATCATGCACAGTGCTTGGGCTTGCTCACCGAGGCGCTGGCCGAGGACTCCTCCGATGATGAAACGCGCTATCAGGTGGCCCGAACCCTCCGTGCAACGGGTGACTACGCTGCTCTGCGCGCCCATCTCGCGGCGTTCCCTCTCGGAGACACCACAGGACTCCGTATCCGCGGCGACCTCGCGTTCGACCGGGGGCTGCTCGAAGAGGCCATAGCGGGTGCGGCGCTGCGCGCGCAGTACCTGCGGAGTATCGGCCAGCATCGCCTTGCTCAGGAGAACGAGGTCGTCTGCCTGTGGCGCCGATCTCTGCACGGTATCGCGCGGCCCGAAGAATGCGACACCGCCCTGATCGCAGCCGACCGTTTCGGCGTGCGGCTCCTGATGCGGACCTGCCTTGCAGCAAAGGCCATCTGTCTGGCCGGTGACGCTCCTGCCGTTGCCAATCTCGCCCAGGAAGCGGACCTGATCATTTCCTCTAGCGCTGGATACGCAGGATGGCGGGAATGGACGCCACGGATTATCCACGCGCTACGGTGCCGTGACCGTGAAGAGGCGGAGCGCCTGTACGCAGCATGGTCCCAAACGAATCGCACACCGAGTTCCAACTATCGTCTCGTCGACCGGCTGTTCATCCATGCGGGATTCCCCGGGCGCTACCCGTCAGCGCAGATCGACGACGAGTCTGCGTCAGCCGTGGACGAACGATGGCACGCCATCATCGAGTCACTCACCACTTGACTGCGAGCACCGTGACCGATCCCGACACCGCTGAAAGACTCGAATGCACAGGTCAGGGCCTGCCCCTCAACACTCGATGATGTTCACCGCGAGGCCACCGGGGGCCGTCTCCTTGTTCGGGAGAGGGCAAGTCGGCTCAGAACTCGGAATCCGGTCCCGACGGGCAAGAACCCGTACTGGAGCGGATGGAGATCAGCGATCTCAGCACGACGTGCCGGGGAGAGGCGCCGGGCGAGTCCAACCGCTCCAGCATCAGCTCGACTGCGACCCGGCTGATCTCGTCGATCGGCTCGTCGGCCGCGGTGAGCGGCGGAGTCACCGTCTCCACCCACGGTCCGGACACCAGGCCGACGACCGAGAAGTCACGCGGCACGACGCGGCCCGCACGGGTCAGCCCTCGGTACACGCCCCCCAGGGACGCCTCGTTCAGGGTCACCAACGCGGTGGTGGCCGGCTCCTCCAGCAGGATCCGCTCAAGGCACGCCTCTCCCTCGGCCTCGTCGTCCCCACAGTGATATCCGCGTCCGGTGAGCCCCAGCTCCGCCACGCCCTGGTTGAACCCTTCGAGCCCCCGGTGCGCGGACTCGTACCCGGCCTGGAAGAACTCTTCCGACCGGTTGACGAAGGCGATCCTGCGATGGCCCAGGTCGGCCAGGTGCCGCACACAGGCGCGGCCGAGGGCCACCCAGTCCATGTCCACCCACCAGGTCTTCTCCAGGCCGGACTGTCCGATGGTGACGAAGGGGAAGCCCAGCTCGATGAGGTGGGTGGCCCGGGCGTCCTCCAGCCGGATCTCCATCAGAATCAGGCCGTCCACCCGGTGTCCGGTCAGCATCCGCTGGAACGGCTGGTCGTCCACCTCGCGGCCGGTGGTGAGCAGCACGTCGTAGTCGTGCTGCTGGGCCGCCTCGGCCACGCGGCCGATGAACTCCATCTGCGTCTCCGTGTAGTGATCACCGGCCGGTGGGAAGACCAGTCCGATCGTGCGGGTCCGGCCGTTCGGTGGAGTCTCCGCGGCGGCGTCGGTGTTCACCGGAATCCTCATGCGTGGCCCGTCGGTAGCAGCTGCTCGGCCCAGATGGTCTTGCCGCTGGTGGTCTGCCGGGTGCCCCAGCCCTGGGTGAGCTGGGAGACCAGGAGGAGGCCGCGGCCGCCCTCGTCGAAGGTGCGGGCGCGGCGCAGGTGGGGGGCGGCGCTGTTGCCGTCGGAGACCTCGCAGATCAGGGTGCGGTCGCGGATCAGCCTCAGCTGGATGGGGGTCGCCCCGTATCGGATGGCGTTGGTGACGAGTTCGCTGACCACCAGCTCTGTGACGAACCCCGCTTCCTCCAGCCCCCAGGCCTGGAGCTGGCGGGAAGCCTGGAGCCGGGCGTCCGCGACGATCTCGGGGTCGGCGGGCAGACTCCAGGTGGCGACCTGGTCGGCGTGCAGGGCCCTGATGCGGGCGACGAGCAGGGCGACATCGTCGGTGGGGCGGGCGGAGCGGGAAGGGGATCCCTCTGGCCGGAGGCTGGAGAGGAGACGGGACGGGGGCTCACCCGGTTGAACGGTGGGGGAGGGCAGCAGCGCGTCGATCAGGGTGTCGCAGGTGACGTCGAGCGAAGGAGACGGGCGCGCCAGGGCTTGGCACAGCAGGTCGAGGCCTGCGTCGATGTCGTGGTCGCGGGCTTCGATGAGGCCGTCGGTGTAGAGGGCGATCAGGCTTCCCTCGGGCAGTTCCAGCTCGGTGGCCTCGAAGGGCAGGCCGCCCACGCCCAGCGGAGGACCGGGGGAGAGGCCGACGAGGGAGACCGTGCCGTCGGGGTAGAGGACGCCGGGCGGTGGATGGCCGGCGCTGGCGAGGGTGCAGCGGCGTGAGACCGGGTCGTAGACGGCGTACAGGCAGGTGGCGCTGATCCCGTCGGTGTCCTGCGCGTCGGAGGCGGTCGTGCCGTCGTCGGAGGTGAGGCGGGTGACCAGGTCGTCGAGGTGGGTGAGGAGTTCGTCGGGCGGCAGGTCGACGTCGGCGAGGGTCCGGACGGCCGTACGCAGGCTTCCCATGGTGGCGGAGGCACGGACGCCGTGGCCGGCCACGTCGCCGACGACCAGGGCGACCCGGGTTCCGGACAGCGGGATCACGTCGAACCAGTCGCCTCCCGCTCCGGCCTGGGAGTCGGCGGGGAGGTAGCGGAAGGCGGCCTCGACGGCCGCCTGCCCGGGGAGTCCTCTTGGCAGCAGGCTGCGCTGGAGCGTGAGCGCGGTCGTGTACTCGCGGGTGTAGCGCCGTGCGTTGTCCACACAGACCGCTGCCCTGCCGGCGAGTTCCTCGGCGAGGACCAGGTCGTCCGGCTGGAAGGGTTCCGGACGCAGTCGGCGCCAGAAGACGGCCACTCCGAGGACGGTCCCGCGGGCCCGCAGCGGCACGGCCATGCCCGAGTGGACGCCGACGTGATGGACGCCGGCGCTCCTGACGTCGTCGCCTTCGATCCACCGGACGAAGTCCGGATCCTCCAGTCCGCTCAGGAAGGGGCGGCCGACGGCCAGACAGCGGGCCGCCGGTGAGTACGCCGGGTAGGTGTCGACCGCGCCCAGGGCGACGGCGGCCTCGGGGAAACCTTCGACGGCGGACCGGTGCGCGACCCGGCGCAGCACGACGGCGGCGTCGATGGGCTCCGAGGTCGGTTCCTCCCCTTGGAGGACCGAGTCGAGGAGGTCCACGCTGACGAAGTCGGCGAGCCGTGGCACCACCAGCTCGGTCAGTTCCTGGGCGGTGCGCACCACGTCCAGGGTGGTGCCGATGCGGGTGCCGGCCTCGTTCAGCAGAGCGAGCCGTTGCTGAGCCCAGTGCTGTGCGCTGCTGTCGAACGACGCGGTGCCGACGCCGTGCACCCGGCCCGAAGGGTCCTTGACCGGCCACATCTCGATGTTCCAGGCGCGATCGCCGAAGTGGCTGTCGTAACTGGTCGGTGCCCCGGTCTCGACCACCTGGCGCAGGTGACGCAGGAATCCCCGGGTGGCGACATTGTCGGGGACGGTGTCCTGGTACCGGCGTCCGCGCAGCTGTGCGGCAGTGGTTCCCGCCATCTCGCACGCGATGTCGTTGAGCCCCTGGTATCGCAGTTCGGTGTCGAACGTGGCCAGGGCGACCGGGGCCTGGGTGAACGATCGCTCCAGCATCTTTCGGTCGTCCCCGCCGCTGTCCTCGTATCCGTTCTTGGTTGGGACCGGTGCGAAGGCCACGACGAACCCGTTGGCCTTGCTCTCGCCGTCCAGCGACGGGCAGGCGCGCAGGCCGAGATCGAGCCGGCTGCCGTCCCGATGGCGAAGGACGGCCGTCCCGCTCCAGGCCTCGGCACCGGCCAGGGCCGCCCAGACCGCGTCGGAGGGGTCCGCGGCGAGCACCTCGGTGACGACGCGCCCCACGACGTCCGTGGCGGCATGGCCCAGCAGACGCTGTGCAGCGTCGCTCCAACTCGTCACGATGCCCTGTCGGCTCACCGTGGCCGTGGCCAGATCGGTCGTGGGCTCGTCATCATGGGGCGACTCGAGCACAGTTTTGCCACGGTGTGTCATCGGTGCTCACCTCGCAGCCGTCGAGTCGCGCTCCGTAAGCACCATCCACAATATCCGGCCAAAGCGCACCCGGCACCGGCAATCAGCGACCTGCTGGAGTACGACGGCCGACGAGGCGGTGGACGGCGAATCGCGGTGTGGTACCGCGCCCCTCGACGGGCACTGGGCTGTGCCGTCGCGCGACTCCGCAGTCCACCCGCCAGGGCGCCGTCACCTCTGTCGACACGCTGCGCAGATCCCCGCACCTCGCATGGCGCGACGACGGGGAGGAGTCTGTAGGTGTATGTAGATAAATAGCCCGGATATTCCTGTTGTGTAGGGAGCACCCTCATGTCCCTTTCTCCGTCCCCGGGACCGACTCCCACACCAGTGCCGGGCCCCGTCCGGCTCGGTGACCGGGCCCAGGTCGCGCTGCGGCCGACCGAATCCGCCCGCGTCACCGGCGGGTTCTGGTACGAGCGCCGACGCGTCAACGCCGAGGTGAGCATCCCGCAGGGCCCGGCCCTGCTGGACTCCGTGGGCAATCTGCACAACCTCCGGCTGGCGGCCGGAACGGCCAGCGGCGAGTACCGGGGCGAGTTGCCCTTCCTCGACACCGATGTGACCAAGTGGCTGGAAGCCGCCTCCTGGCAGTGGGCGCAGACGGACCCGAAGGCGGAGTTCGCGCAGGCCGAGGACGTGGACCGGATGATCCGCCTGTTGGCCGAGGCCCAGCAGGACAACGGCTACCTGCAGAGCTACTACCAGGTGGTCAAGCCCGGACTCCGCTTCGTCGAACTGCGCTGGGGCCACGAGCTGTACTGCGCGGGCCACCTCATCCAGGCCGCCGTCGCCCACCACCGGGCCACCGGACGTGAGGATCTGCTCACCGTCGCCCGCCGCTTCGCCGACCACATCGACGACACCTTCGGTCCCGGCAATCCCGTCGACGGCATCTGCGGGCACCCCGAGATCGAGACCGCACTGGTGGAGCTCTACCGGGAGACCGGCGGGCAGCGCTATCTGAACCTGGCCGGGTACTTCGTCGACCGGCGCGGGCACGGCCTGCTGCGGGACGGCCCGCCCATGCTGGGCGACGCACACGCCGTCCCCCCGCCCTCCGCGTACTGCCAGGACCATGTCCCGGTGCGGGAGGCCGAGACCGTGACCGGCCACGTGGTACGCCAGCTCTATCTGCTGGCCGGCGCCGCCGACGTGGCCGCCGAGACCGGCGATCCGCAGCTGCGCGCCGCAATGGAGCGCCTGTGGGAGTCGATGACCACCACCAGGACCCATCTCACCGGCGGCCTCGGAGCCCACCACGAGTCGGAGGACTTCGGCGACCCGTACGAACTGCCCAACGAGCGGGCGTACTGCGAGACCTGCGCGGCCGTCGCCTCGATCCAGTGGAACTGGCGGATGGCCCTGCTCACCGGCCGGGCCCGCTACTCGGACCTGATGGAGCGGACGCTCTTCAACGGCTTCCTGGCCGGGGTCTCCCAGGACGGACTGCGCTGGCTGTACGTCAACCCGCTCCGGGTGCGCGACGGTTACGAGTCCCACGGCGGGGACAACACGGCGCGCCGCACCCCGTGGTTCACGTGCGCCTGCTGCCCGCCCAATGTGATGCGGCTGCTCGCGAGCCTGCCGCACTACCTGGCCAGTACCGACGCCGACGGTCTGCAACTGCACCAGTACGCCACCGGCTCGTACGCCGGACCCACCGACGGCGGCCGGGTCACGGTCCGGGTGGACACCGACTATCCCTGGCAGGGCCGGATCGCGGTGACCGTCGACGAGGCGGGTCCGGGGGAGTGGACCCTGTCGCTGCGGGTGCCGCAGTGGTGCGAGCAGTACACGCTGGAGGTCGGCGGCACGCCCGCCGAGCAGGTGGCGGAGGACGGCTGGCTGCGGATCCGCGGCGCCTGGCGGCCCGGTGACACGGTCGTCCTGAACCTCGGCATGGAGCCGCGGCTCACCGAGGCCGACCCCAGGGTCGACGCGGTGCGGGGCTGCGTGGCCGTCGAACGCGGCCCGCTCGTCCACTGTCTGGAGCAGGTGGACCAGCCCGGCGTCCCCGGTCTGGACGACATCGTGCTCGATCCCGCCGCGGGACTGACCGTCCGGCACCGCCCCGACCTGCTGGGCGGGGTCACCACCGTGGTCGGCTCCGGCCGGCTACGGGCCCGGCCCGCCGGAGGGGACTGGTGGCCGTACCGCGCGGCCCGAAGGACCCCCACGAGCACGCCCACCGGCACACCTGTCGAACTGACCGCCATCCCCTACTACGCCTGGGCCAACCGCGAGGACGGCAGCATGCGCGTCTGGCTGCCCACGAGCTGACTACGCCCTCACCACCCGTAACGACCGCTAGTCGTAAGGACCCCTGGTCATGAGATTCAGAAGAGCAATGGCGGCGGGTGCGCTGCTGACGTCCGTGGCACTGCTCGGCACGGCGTGCGGCGGCTCGGGCTCGGACACGCCGGGTTCCGGCTCCGGGACCGTCACCCTGTGGGCCCGCGACAGCCAGAAGAGCTTCATCAACATCCTCGCGGACGCCTGGAACAAGGACCACGACACGAAGGTCAAGGTGACCGTCGTCCCCTCGGCCAACTTCGTCCAGAAGTTCGGCACCGCGGCCGCGGGCGGCACCGGACCCGACGTCGCCTCCATCGACCTCGTGTATCTGCCGTACTTCGCCTCCACCGGCGTACTGGACGACATCACCGATCTGGCGAACAAGCTGCCGTACAAGGACGGCCTGAGCGCGGCCCACCGCCGGCTCGCCACGTACAACGGCCGTACGTACGCGCTGCCCTTCACCGCCGAGGCGTCCGTCCTCTTCTACAACAAGGGCCTGTTCAGGAAGGCCGGTCTCGACCCGGACAAACCCCCGACGAACTACGCGGAGATCATCTCCGCCGCGAAGAAGATCCGCGCACTGGGCAAGGACACCTACGGATACGCCATCGCCGGGCAGTGCGGCGGCTGCAACGTCTTCGAGTTCACACCGCACATCTGGGCCAGCGGCGGCGACGTGCTCACCGCCGACGGAAAGAAGGCTCTGTTCAACACACCCGAGGTCACCGACGCCCTCACCTTCTACCGGAAGCTGTACACCGACGGCTCGATGCCGGCCCAGTCCAAGACCGACACCGGAACCATCCAGCCCGCCCTCTTCCAGAGCGGCAAGCTCGGCATGACCCCGCTCGGCGCCTTCTTCCTGCCGGTCCTCAGGAAGGATGACAAGGTCGACTTCGGCGTCGCTCCGCTGCCCGGCAGGAACGGCGGCTCGGCCTCCTTCGCGGGTGGTGACGAGATCGCCGTGACCAAGAACGCGAAGAACAAGGCAAAGGCACAGGAGTTCGTCAGGTGGGCGACCGGCGAGCAGGCCCAGACGGTCCTCGCGCAGAACGGCATCGTCCCGGTCCGCACCGATCTGATCGACAAGATCTACACCCCGCTCGACCCTCGGTACAAGGTGCTGGCCGAGGCGATGGAGAAGGGCCGCACGCCGTACAGCACGGTCGAGAACGCGCTGTTCAACGACAACAACGGGCCCTGGGTCCGCATGATCAACCGGGCCGTCTTCGACGGCGACATCGCCAAGGCGCAGAAGGAAGGGCAGCAGGCCGCCCAGTCCATCATCGACGACGCGCCATGACCGCCCCCCACCGGCGAACCCTGTCCAGGGGCGGACGGCGCCGCCTGACCGGCATCGCGATGACCACACCCGCCCTGGCGATGATCACGCTCTTCTTCTTCGTCCCGTTCGTCATGATGCTGTGGATGTCGCTCCACGACTGGCCGCTGCTGGGACAGCACCGCTTCATCGGCCTGAAGAACTATCGCCACGCCCTGCACGACACCGAGTTCCGCACCGCCGTGATCTTCACGGTCAAGTACACACTCGTCACCACACCGGTGCTGTTCGTCCTCGGCCTCGCGCTGGCCCTGCTGGTCCGCCACAAGCGCCGCGGAGCCCGCTTCTTCCAAGCCGTTTACTTCCTGCCCGTCGTGGTCGGTCTCGCCTCGGCGGCCTTCCTGTGGCTGTTCATGTTCCAGTCCGACATCGGGCCGGCCGGAGACCTCGCCGACCACCTCGGTCTCGGCAGCCGCACCACCAACTGGTTCGCCGGATCGACGTCCGCGATGCTCGTGGTCGTCAGCATGGTGACCTGGAAAGTCGTCGGCCTCCAGATGCTTCTGCTGCTGACCGGACTCCAGTCGATCCCCACCGAGGTGGAGGAGGCCGCCAGAATCGACGGCGCGAGCCGCGTCCAGACCTTTCGCTACGTCATCCTTCCGCTGCTGCGCCCGACGCTGGCCCTGGTCCTCGTCTTCTCCGTCGCCGGTTCGCTGCTCGCCTTCGACCAGTTCTACGTCATGACCGGCGGCGGCCCGGCGAACTCGACGATCACCGCGGTGTACGAGATCTACCGCACGTCCTTCATCAGGTTTCAGCTCGGATACGGCTCAGCCCTGTCCGCCCTGCTCATGATCGTGCTCGCCGCGGTCAGCGCGACACAACTGCTGCTCCTGCGCTCTTCCGACCGCTGAGGACCCGAGACCCGAGGACCCGAACCGTGAGCACTCGCACCGCGAGGACCCGAGACCCGGGGAGACGTCCGGTGGAGACGGACTCCAGGAACCTGGTGGCCGCCATCCGCCAGTCCCTGCCGCGCGCCGCCTGGTGGGCCGTCTGCGCCAGCCTGGCCGTGCTGTTCCTCTACCCGCTCTACGTAATGCTCTCGCAGAGCCTCAAAACACCGGGCGAGGCCGCCGCCGCGCCACCCACCCCCTATCCGCACCGGCTGTCCCTGGACAACTTCCGGGCCCTGGGCGGTGACACGGGGATCGACATCGTGGCCAGCGCCGGCAACAGCCTGCTGGTCTCCCTGGGCGCCACACTGGCGACGGTGGTTCTCAGCACGGTCGCGGGCTACGGTTTCGCGCGGCTGCGCTTCCCCGGCAGCAACATCCTCTTCTACGCCACCCTCGCCACCTTCATGATCCCCTTCCAGGCGGTCATCACCCCGCTCTACCTGCTCCTCAACAACCTCGGCCTCCAGGACTCGCTGCTCGGACTGGCCGCCGTCTACACCACCTTCCAGCTCCCCTTCGGGCTGTTCCTGATGCGCAACTCCTTCGCGGCCGTTCCCCGCAGTCTCGAAGAGGCCGCGCTGATCGACGGCTGCGGCATCCTGAAGGCGCTGGTCCGGGTCGTCCTGCCGGTCGCCGTACCAGGCGCCGTGACCACCGCCCTGCTCACCTTCTTCTCCTGCTGGAACGAGTTCTTCGCGGCGCTGATCCTCATCACCGACCAGGACAAGTTCACGCTCCCGGTCAGCCTCAGCGTCCTCGCCAGCGGCAGCTTCGGAAGTGTCGACTGGGGAGTCCTGCAGGCAGGCGTCGCGGTGACCATCGTCCCCTGCGTTGTCATCTACCTGCTGCTGCAGAAGTACTACGTGGGCGGACTGCTCAGCGGTGCGGTCAAGTAGGCGCGCTTCAGGGACAGTTCGACCGGACGGGTGGCGGAGGGTGGGGAGGACGGTGGGTGGGGAGCATGCGAGCCCGACGGTTCCCCTCCGATCTTCCGGCCGACGGGCCCGGCAGGGCCCCGGATGTACGGCGCTTACCCGACGCGCCACGTCGCCACGTCGCGAGGTTGTTGTCGGCACGGCCGGCGATGGCGTTGCGGGGTGGGGTTCGGCCATCAGGCGAGCCCCGCCTCCACGGCTGGGCGGATGACGGAGCGAGCGTCCAACTCGCTTGCGACGTGCTGGAGTTCGCCGACCCCGCTGCGTCTGTCTCGGCGCGGGTGGCGGGCCTCGGGATCGTGGGTTCCAGTTCTGGTGGCTGACTGACAGTCCTTCACGGAAGGCTGGCAGTGGCGCAAGGCCCCGCAGTGGCACCAGGACGCCGGACGCAGCGCCGGCTTCGCGCGGGCTCCCCGGGAGTACGAGTTCACCGTGGACAACCACCCGATGCTGGCGGGCTTCCACCGCTGGTAGTTGCCGTACTTCGAGGAGCTGTACCGGCACTGTCTGTCACCGCAGGGCTGACACTGCCGTTGACACTCATGCATGAGTCATGCATGGCCGATGGTATGGACGCTTCATCGGACGGCCGTACGGGGAACCTGCTGGGGGCTCTGGTCACCGCGCTGGGCGACGCGCAGCGGGCGGCGAGCGAGAGCACGTCCGGGCAGAGCGGGGCCACGCCGGCCGCGCTCACGTACCTGTTGCAGGAGCCCGGCGCGGGCATCGACCAGATCTCCGGGCCTCTCGGTCTGACGCAGTCCGCGGCCACCCGCCTGGTGGACCGGCTCGAACGCGACGGCAAGGCACGGCGGGAACCGGGTGCCAACGGCCGGAAGGTAGCCATCTTCCTCACTTCGGAGGGAACACGTGAGGCCAAGCGGCTACTGGAGCTGCGCAGCGGCCTGATGGGCGACGCGATGTCCGTGCTCGGGCCGAGCGAGAGAACGGTGCTGACCGGCCTCCTGGAACGGATGCTGGCGCATCTGACGACCGACGCCGGTCACGGACAGCGCATCTGCCGCATGTGCGCCCTGGACGAGTGCCCCAAGCAGTCGTGTCCGGTCGACACGGCGGTCGTCATCCGGACGAAAGAAACGTCATGAACGACGTCATGGACGGTAGGTTCCGGCTCCGGCCGACGCGCGACGATTCGGCGCACAGCAGGTGACGACTGACTGCCGTGGTCGGGCTGTTGCTCGTCACGGCCGTGTGGGGCGCCACGTTCCTGGTCGTCAAGGACGCCACCGTGGGAATGCCCGTCTTCGACTTCCTGACCTGGCGGTTCGCGCTCGCCGCGGTGGTGATGGCGGCGATTCGCCCGTCGGTCGTACGGCGTATCGACCGGGGTACGCTTGCGCGCGGTGCGGGGGTGGGGTTCCTGCTGGGGATGTCGTACATCCTCCAGACCCTCGGCCTGCAGCACACCTCGGCGGCCGTCGGCGGACTCCTGACCGGCCTGTTCGTGGTCATCACTCCACTGCTGGCCTGGGCGTTGTTCCACCAGCACCTGTCGCTCCTGGCCTCGACAGCGGTCTTTACGGCGGCTGCGGGCCTGGCGCTGATCACGCTCAACGGGGTCTCGTTCGGTTCGGGGGAGGCGCTCACCCTGCTGTGCGCGATCTTCATCGCGCTGCACCTGCTGACGCTGGGCCGCTGGTCCCCGGGCCGGGACGCCTACGCCCTCACCGTGGTCCAGCTGACGACGGCGTCGCTGATGTGCCTGATCGGCGCGGCCCCTCGTGGCGTACGGCCGCCCCAGAGCGGCAGCACCTGGACGGCGATCCTCGTCACGGCGGTGCTGGCCTCGGCGTTCGCGTACATGGTGCAGACGTGGGCGCAGAAGCATGTGACCGCGACGCAGGCCGCCGTGGTCCTGACCATGGAGCCGGTCTTCGCGGGCCTGTTCGCCGTACTCGCTGGCGGCGAACGACTCACGGTCTCCACGCTGGTCGGCGGGGCGTTGGTGGTGACGGCGATGTTCCTGATCGAGGTGCCGGGGTCGCCGTCGGCGAAGTCGGACTAAGAACCCTCTGCTGGGGGTCATTTCAGTGCGCGGCGTGGTCGCGGACGGTTGCGGTGCCGGAGCGGACGATCCAGGTCCCGATGCCGAGTGGTGTTTCGTCCGAGTGGTTCTTGAGGTCTTCGACATCTCCACCCACCTCCCTTCACACGTGGGTGGGAGGAAGGACGACAGGCGGGTCTGACAGTGATTCACTGTCGTCGCCCGGTTGTTCTGCGTGGTCGCGCGTTCTGTGAGCTGCGGTTTCTCAGTTGCTGTGAGCGGTCTTGCGCGGGTTTGCGTGCTCGGGAGTGTTGGGCCGGGTGCGCCGGTGTCTGTCTGACCTGCGTGGATGTCGTCTGTGCATGGCTAGGGCGGCCGTCAGCGGGCTCCACCGAGGCGAGCCCTGCGGCCGTGCCACGAGCGCCGAGGCGATGGTCTTCTGGTCGATGACGCTCCTTATGGGCCGTCGTCTGACCGCGAGGCGACGGGGTCGGGAAGCGTGAACCGGCCGGGCGCGGGACTCGGTGCCAGCCGCGGGCCACCAGGCGTTTCGCCTTCGACCGCAGCGCCTCCACCTTGGCCGGCACCACGTCCAGGAGGCGGCGGGCGCCCGCGAAGTCACCGCTGTGGACAAGCCGTCCAGGCCCTCGGTTGGAGCACCTACACACGCCGACACCAACCCCCCCAAGCCTCGGGGCAGGCCCGGCCATCCGCTACACGCTGTCCGCCCAGCCTCGCCCTGTGCGACCTGCTCATCCCGCACAACGGCGACTTGGGGCCCGTCCTCCGACCCGTTCCTTCCGGACGCCGACCGAGTGGAGGCCAGGACGTCGACGGCTGTTTTCCACGCCGTGTTGCGGTCGCCGGTGCGCTCCCCTGAGTGCGCCCCGCCGATCGGAGGAGCGGGGCCCACCCGATCAGTCACCATTTGTGCGCCCCGCCGTCCCGGCTCCCCGTATGGCTCGGGGCAGCGGAGATGCTGCCCTCCTCGGGAACAACCGTTCCCGAGGGGAACAGCCATCGGAGGCCGACCATGCCGCAACCGCATCTGGATACCTTTGACCACAAGGTCAAGCACAAGTCGACCATCCCGGCGAATGCCGGCGTGGACGTCGAGCTTTTCGTGCGGGAATACACGAAGGCCACCGGGTCCGCCGGCACCCCTAAGCCGGTTCTCATGCTCCATGGCAGGAGCGTTCCGGCCGTTCCCGGCTTCGACCTCGTGCTCCCTGCCAAAGGCAGTTCCCCGAA
>Ga0307509_10008359_pt1 | contig 13221 bp, 8 predicted proteins | sample 10_EM_MG_FD_202245 | JGI IMG/M metagenome (GOLD analysis project Ga0307509, IMG submission 202245) | Populus trichocarpa ectomycorrhiza microbial communities from riparian zone in the Pacific Northwest, United States - 10_EM | ecosystem: Host-associated > Plants > Roots > Unclassified | place...
CCGGCACCGGGCCCATCGGGCGGTGGCGCGGCGCGGTCGCCCCACTGGTTGTCCATGTAGATCGAGAGGTGCTCGAGCAGGCGCGCGTACGGGGCGTCGTCGGTGCCGTGCTCGACGAGGAGCGCCGCGACCCGCGGGTCGAGGTCGCGCTCGACCACGGTCGTCATCTCGCTCGCGAGGTAGCTCGTCGGATCGCCGAGGACGATCGGCACGCCGTCGACGATCGGATAGTGCCGGCCGCACGTGCACGTCAGGATGTCGCCGCTGCGCTCGAGCGTCCTCACGTCGAGCCGCTCCGCCGTGCGCGTGCGACAACCAGGGCAGACCAGGATCTCCATCGGCGGGTGCGAGCCGATATGTTAGCCTTGTTTCATGGCCGGTTCGCCGAAGGAGAAGCTCCATCAGGAAGAGCATCCGGCGGAGGAGCATGACGAGCGCGAGGTCTATCTCCAGAACGGGCGCAAGCTCGTCGTCGGCGAGGCGAACGGGAACCAGCTCGTCGAGATCCGCAGCGAGTCCGGTGTGGTCGAGGTCCGGATCGAGCTGACGGAGCAGGGGCCGGTGCTCCGGATGGAGGCGGTCAAGCTCTCGCTCAAGGCGGAGCAGTCGATCGAGCTCGAGTCGCAGAAGGTGGCGATCAAGGCAGGTGAGGTGAGGATCGAGAGCGAGGACACCGTCGAGGTCGACGCGGGTGGCGAGGTCAGGGTGGCGGGCAAGGCGATCTACCTGAACTAGTGGACCTCTTCGGCTTCTCGATCACGGCCGCCGGTGATGGCCTGCGAGCGGCGGCGATCGCGGCGGGGCACGAGCTCGGCGTGTTCGACGGCCGGGCGTGGACGCTCGACACCCTCGCCGACGCGAACGGGATCGAGAAGGGCAGGCGGCGAATGCGGCCGCTGATCGATCTCCTCGTCGGGCTCGGCGCGCTGCGGCGCGACGGCGATCGCGTGATCGCCGCGGCGGTTCCCGCGAAGCCCGAAGTCGCGCGCACCGGCTGGGGCGCGATGGTCGACGTGTTTCGCGGCGACAAGGCGCTCGACGTCGAAGGTGGCGAGGTCGAGCGGCGCCATCACCAGCAGCTGACCGAGGCCGCCGCGCCGGAGGCGGCGGAGCTCGCGCCCCTCCTCGCCGGGACCTCGCTCCTCGATCTCGGCTGCGGCGCCGGCACGTACACCGCGGCGTATCTCGACCACGTTGCTGGCGCACGGGCACTCGCGATCGACTTCTGGGATGTCGTGCCGCTCGCGAAGCAGTTCCTCGCGCGGTTCGGCGAGCGCGCGCAGGTGCTCGGCGACGAGATCTCGACGGTGCAGGGCAGCGATGCGTACGAGGTCGCGCTGCTCTCGAACGTCCTCCACCTTCACGCGCCCGTGTTCTGCGCGAAGTACGTCGCGCGCGCGGCGCGGCTCGTCGCCCCAGGCGGCAGGCTCGTGATCAAGGAGCTCCGCGTCGACGAGGATCGCGGCGGACCACTCGCGAGCCTGATGTTCGCGTTGAACCTGGCGATCTACACCGGCGGCGGTGACGTCTATCCGACCTCGCAGCTGCGCGCGTGGCTCGAGGAGGTCGACTTCACCGCGATCGAGGAACACCGGCTCGCGAGCTCGCCCGACTCGATCGTGCTCGTCGCGCACAAGCCGCGCGGTGCGACCCGGATCTTCGAGGCGATCACCGGCCTTGTCACCGAGGACATCTTGCCGCCGGCCGCGCCCGCCGGGCTGCGCGTGTTCGCCCGTCACGCGGTCGCCGCGGTTCCGGAGCTGGGCGAGTCGATCCGGATCCACTACGCGATCGAGATGCCGCGCCGGCGCGCCGCGCAGCTCGTGGTCCAGCCGAGCGATCCGGGCAACGCGCTCCTCCACCACCCGCTCGGCTGGTCGCGGTTGCCGCGGATGCGCGCCGCGATCGAACGGCTGTTCACCGTGCTGCACGAGGCCGGCGTGACGACCGGCGTGCTCGGGTTCGCGACGCCGCGCGCGCTGTTCGGCGAGGCCGCGTCGCTCGCGCGCCTCTACGAGCGCACGTACCGCGGCGGCACGATGCCGTTGCTGGATGGCGAGCCCTTCGACCTCGCGTACTTCGCCGCGCGCGGTGACGAGCTCGGGCTCGATCGCGATGGCGTGATCGATCGTTACCTGACCGCGCCGGTGGTGCGCGAGCTCTGTCACTTCGCGCCCGATCGCGACGCGCTGCCACCGCACCTCGATGCGTGCATGGCGGGCTGGCTCGCGGTGTACGTGTGGCCCGAGCTCGCGTATCCGGCGGCGGGCTGGGACGACGCGATCTACGCCGCGCCGTGGCCGGCACAGGTCGGTCAGGCGTTCGCGCGGGCGTTCGGGATCCGGGCGATCGTGCGCGCGCAGACAGGTGCGATCCCGTGGGACGCCGCGCTGCCGCCGGCGCTCGTCGAGGCGTTGACCCGGCGCGCGTGGGACGACTGGACCGACCGCCGGTCGCTGCACTTCCTCGCCGACACGCTCGATCCGGATCCGTGGGTCGCGCTCGCGCTCGCCGCGATGCCCGACGACGCCGCGTTCGATCGCCAGATCACCGGCGACGCGCTGCGCGCGATGTGCCTCGACCACCAGCGGGTCGCGGGCTCGCTACGGACCCGCACCCGCGCGCTCGAAGCTGCCATTCACGTCGACGCCGTCGCGAGCCAGGTCGCGACGGCGCCGCGCAACGAGCTCGATGTCGTCGCGCCCCGCTACTGGCTGCCGCCGATGGTCGCGGGCGCGATCCGCGCGCGCGGCCACGCGGGCTACGACCTGTTCCTCGGCAGCGCCGAGGCGATCCCCGCGGTGGTCGAGACGCTGTGCACCGGCGCCGCGCCGGAAAACTTCACGCTGATCCCGCGCGAGCTGGGCGACGCCTGATCCTTCTGTGGTTAGCTCCACCTCATGAGCAACGAATCGGACGGATCAGGGAAGACGGCGAAGGCTCAACCCGCGAAGCCCGCGGACCCGAAACCCGCACCGGCGGCGGCCCCAGCGCCGGCGAAGAAGGAGGCCGAGCCCCTTGCCCTGGAGGAGCGGCGCTACAGCTTCGACGAGCTGAAGCGCGGCGCCTCGCAGCTCGTACCCGATCAGCTGATCGGGATGCTCAACGACGGCCGCGCCCACGTCCGCGCGAATGCCGTGCTCGGCCTCGCCGCGACGGGGCAGGCGCTGCCCTCGATGGTGCCGATCCTGCGCGACAGCGAGACCGTCGCCGCGACCGCCGCCGCCGAGGCGATCGTGAAGCTCGGCGGCGAGATCCGGTCGCTGATCCCGCAGATCGTGCTCGCGCTCGACGGGACCCAGCCCGAGGTCACGCAGAAGGTCATCGGCGCGCTCGCCGATCAGGTCGGCCACGCCGACGACGAGCTCACGCTCGCGCTCGATGTCCCGTTCGAGCTCGCGATGAAGTCGATCGTCGAGGCCGCGAAGCAGCTCGGCAAGCCGGGCGTCGCGTTCCTGATCCGCGCGGCGAAGCACGAGCGCGGCCGGGTCCGGATCAACGCCGTCGGCGGGCTCGCGCGGATCGGCAAGACCGACCTCGATGCCTCGATGGCGTTCCTGACGGAGCTCGAGGCAACCGATCCGGTACCCGACGTCCGGACCGCCGCGAAGCAGGCCGCGCTCGCCGTGATCGCGCGCGAGAAGCAGGTCGTCGTCGACCGGCTGCCGAAGAACATCCCCGACTTCGAGGAGCGCAAGCTGTCGGCGTCGGAGCTCTCGGAGTACGAGGGCGCGATCGACGTCGGCGAGATGATGTTCGCGCTGCAGGACGGCCGCGCGCACGTCAAGATCAACGCGGCGCGCTCGCTGGCCGTGAAGGGCAACGCCGCCGGCCGCGACGCCGCCGCGGCGATGGGGCTGCTGATGCGCGACTCGGTCCCGCAGGTGCGCCGGGAAGTGGCGAAGTCGCTCGCGAAGCTCGGTGATGCGGCGAGCGCGGCCGCGAACGATCTGGTCGGCGCGCTCGGCGATGGCGAGCTCGAGGTCGCGGAAGCCGCGCAAGAGACCCTCGAGGGCATGGGCCCGGCGGCGCTCGACGCGCTGACCAAGGGTCTCGAGACGGGCAGCGAGGAGGGCGGCCGCCGGGTCGGCGAGCTGTTCTCGCGCCTGGCGAACGCGTCGCAGGTGCTGACCGAGCAGTTCAAGAGTCCGGCGGTGAACGTCCAGGTCAACGCCGCGCTCGCGCTCGGCATGCTCGGCAAGAAGGTCGGCGCCGGCCTCGCCGCCCTGCACGGTGCGCGCACCGGTGGGGATGCCCGGACGCGCGATGCGGTGCGCCGCGCGCTCGACGTGCTCGAGCCCCGCGGCGACACCGGTCCGAAGCCCGTGCAGCTCGCCGGGTTCGAGACCCAGTTCCTGACCGCCGCGGATCTCGACAAGGCCAAGGCCGAGCTCGAGAAGAACGGCGTGAGCGATCTCGTCGGTCACCTCCAGGACGGCCGCGACGTGGTCCGCGCGAACGCCGCGCTCGGGCTCGGCGCACTCGGTCCGGCGGCCGGAGCTTCGGCACTCGCGCTCGGCACGCTGCTGCGCGACGACGCCGCGAAGGTCCGGCTCGCCGCCGCGCAGGCGCTCGACAAGGTCGGCGACGCCGCCGTGATCGAGGTCGCGGATCATCTCGTCGGCGCGCTCGGCGACACCGACGAGAAGGTCGCCGAGGTCGTCAGCGGCGTGATCCGCGCGCGCAAGGGCCGGATGCTCGGCGCGCTCGTCCGCGGGCTCGAGAGCGACAAGCCGAACCACGGCCGCCGGATCTGCGAGCTGATCAACGTGTTCGACGACGCGGTCGACATTCTGTGCGACGCGTTCGAGAACCCCGGCGTCAACGTCCAGGTCAACGCCGCGCTCGGCCTCGGCATGCTCGGCGCGAAGCGGGTCGGCAAGGGCCGCAAGGCGCTCGAGGGTGCACGCACCGGTGGCTGGGAGCGCACGCGGATCGCGGTGTTCGCGGCGCTCGAGGTCCTCGACGGCCCGAAGCGCAGCGGCCCCGAGCCGATCAAGGTCGACGGTTTCGAGACGAAGATCCTCGACGCCGCGGCGTTCGCCGATCCGAGCAAGCTGTCGGTCGAGGACGTCGCCGCGTATCTGCCCGACGGTCGCCCGGTGCTCCGCGCGAACGCCGCGACCGCGCTCGGTGCGATCGGCGCGCCCGCGAAAGGCACCGCGCTCGGCATCGCCGTGTTGCTCCGGGACGACGACATGCGCGTGCGGATCGCGGCCGCGCAGGCCCTCGACCGGCTCGGCGACGACACCGTGAAGGAGACCGGGTCCTATCTGGTCGGCGCGCTGCGCGGCGACGCCGAGGTCGGCAAGGCGGTCGCGGCGGTGCTCGCGCCGCGCAAGGCGCGCGTGCTCACGGCGCTGCTCAAGGGGCTCGAGACCGACGACGAGACCCACGCGAAGCGGATCCTCGAGCTGATCGGCGCGCTGCCCGACGCGAGCGAGATCCTGTGCGACGCGATCGAGTCGCCGGCCGAGAACGTCCAGGTCAACGCGGCGATCGGCATCGGCATGCTCGGCGCGAAGAAGGCGGGCGGGCAGGGCAGGAAGGCGCTCGAGACCCGGCGCACCGGCGGGTTCGTGCGGACGCGCGAGGCGGCGTTCAAGGGCCTGGCGTTGTTAAAGGATCTGCCGTAGTCAGATTCCCGATCCAGGTTCCGCTTCACCGTTCCCTATTTCGGGATCCGGATCGCTGTGAAGCCACGATCGACTCGCGATCGGGATCGTTGAGCCGCGCGGATCCGGATACGAGCGGAATCACGCGGTTGCGGGTGAGCTACCTCGAATAGGGAACGGTGAAGCGGAACAGGGAGCTCGGAACAGGTTGCACGCAACCGCCAACAGCCCGCGCCGATACCACGGCGCATGAACGGCTACGTCAGCGTCGGAGAAGTCATCGCCGAGAAGTATCGCGTCGACCGCGTGCTCGGCGTCGGCGGCATGGGCATGGTCGTCGCGGCGACCCATGTCGACCTCGGCCAGCAGGTCGCGATCAAGCTGATGCTGCCGCAGCACGATCGCAACGCGGTCGCGCGGTTCCACCACGAGGCGCAGGCCGTCGCGCGGATGCGCAGCGAGCACGTGTGCCGGGTGTTCGACGTCGGCACCCACCTCGGGAGGCCGTTCATGGTGCTCGAGCTGCTCGACGGTCAAGACCTAGCCCAGCTGCTCGCGCGCCAGCGCACGCTGCCGGTCGGTGACGTCGTCGACTGCATCGTCCAGACCCTCGACGCGCTCGCAGAGGCGCACGCGCACGGCATCGTCCATCGCGATCTCAAGCCATCGAACATCTTCGTCACGACCGGTCGCGATGGCAGCGCGATGGTCAAGCTGATCGACTTCGGTGTGGCGAAGTCGGCGACGAGCATGACCCGCACGGGCATCGCGATCGGCACGCCGGCGTACATGGCGCCCGAGCAGATGTCGGCGGTGCGCTCGGTCGATGCACGCGCCGACCTGTGGGCGATCGGCGTGATCGCGTACGAGGCGATCACCGGCACGAACCCGTTCGTCGCCGAGACCATCCCCGGGATGGTGATCCGCGCGATGCAGTACGACCCGCCGGTGATCCCGGGTGGGTTCGGCGCGGTCGTGATGCGCTGCCTCGCGAAGGATCCCGACCGGCGGTTCGGATCGGCGGCGGAGCTCGCCGAAGCGCTCGCACCGTACGGCTCGCCGGCGACGAGTCACCTCGCGCGCAAGATCGCGCGCGCGAGCGGCGTGCTCCCGGTGGCGCACCCGACGACGCTGCAGGGCGCGGCGCGTGCGGTGTCGGCCGGCGAGCCGCCGGTGCCGCTGCGGCGCAAGCACCTGGTCGGCGCGGTCGCCCTCGCGGTCGGCGTCGGCCTCGCGATCGCGGTCCTCGTCCCGCGCCGCGCGCAACCCGCGAGCGCGCCGCCGGTCGTGATGGTCGCCAGTCGGCCGGCCGTGGCGGCGCCGAGCGTCGCGGCATCGGTCGCGACCGTCATTCCGAGCGAGCCGGTCACCACAGCGCCGCCCGCACCATCGCAAAGAATCGCGGCGACCGTGCCGAAGCTCCCGTCTGCGCGCAAGCCCACGCGACCGCCGGTGATCACGGCTCGCGAACCCGAGATGACGGTCAAGGTCGCTCCGGTTCGCGCGAGCGATCACGGGCTCCTCGATCCGTCGTTACCCGACGCGCTCACGTTCGACATGGTCGCGACATCGCTCACCGACGCCCAGGCTGCCGTTCGCGCATGTGCGCACGATCTCGAAGAGCACGGCACCGTCGGGATCTACGCGGCGATCGCACCGACCGGCGAGGTCGCGTCGATCTCGGCGCAGACGCCCAATGTCGCGCTCGGCCAGTGCGTCGCCGCCGCGATCCGCGATACGCCGTTCCCGTCGACGATCAGCGGCGGGTTCTTCCATCGCACGTTCTACTTATAGGTCCGGGTCGGGCGGCGCGGCATCGGGCGCCGGGGGCGGGGCAGGCGGCGGCGGCGTCCCTGCGTCGGGCTTCGCCGGCATCTTCAGGATCGGGGGCGGCGGCTGGCGCGGATCGCGGACCGGCGGCGCCTTCGCCGCGGCCTTGCCCTTGTCGCGATCGCGGATCGGATGCGGGCGCGCCGCCGCGAGCTCGGCGGTCACGCGTGCGAGGTCGGCCTCGACCCGGCGGCGGATCGACTCGGCGCGATCGCGATCGACGATCGCCTTGTCGCGCTCCTGCTCGGCCGTGTCGCGTGCGGCGATCGCGGCCTCGCGGTCGTGCAGCGCGGCGTCGCGCTCCTTGTGGGCCTGGTCGCGATCGTGCTGCGCGGTGTCGCGATCCTTCGCGGCGTCGCTGCCTTCCTTGCGCGCGCGGGTCCAGAACCCCTCGTAGAGCTGGCGCGCGACCTTGGCCTCGTCGCGCTCGTTGCGCGTGGACGTCAGCTGATCGGCGAGCTGCTTCGTCGCCGCATCGGCATCGCGCAACGCGCGCTCCTTCGCCTCGACGATCGCCTCGTACTCCTTGCCCGCGTCGACGAGCTGGGTGCGCAGCTCCTCGAGCTCCTTCGCCTTGGTCGCGAGCTCGGCCTCGGTCGCGCCGAGCTCCTGGCGGGTCTTCTGCGCGCGCGCCGACAGCTGCTCGTTCTCGAGCTGCGCGCGCTTGGCCTCGGCGCCGAGCGCGTTGCGCTGCGCGCGGACCTCGACGACGTTGACGTAGGCGACGACGCTGATCGCGGCGAGCACGGTGGCGAGGCCGACCGTGATCGTGAGCTGCGGGTTGCGCCGCATCCACAGCGCGAGCCGGGAGCGGCGCGAGGTGTCGTGGCTGGTCGGCCGCCGCGCGAGGTACGCGTCGAGGTCGTCGGCGAGCTCGCCGGCGGCGCCGTAACGCTGCTTCGGATCGAGCGCGAGCGCCTTCGCGAGGATCTGGCGCAACCGGGCGGGGACATCGCGCGGCAGCTCGGGCGAGCGATCGGCGACCGCCGCGCGCTCCCACGCCTCGAGGCCGTCGTCGGGGGCTTCGACCTCCCACGGCGCGCGATCCGCGACGAGGTCGTAGGCAAGTGCGCCGAGACCCCACACGTCGAGCGCGACGAGCACCGCGCGATCATCGGGATCGTCGGGATCCAGCGACGCCGGCAGACCTGCCGCCTGCTCGGGCGCGATGTAGCCGGGCGTGCCCGCGATCTCGAGCGCGCCGACGTCGCGCGTGTCGCGGATCGCGAGGCCGAAGTCTGCGATCTGCGCGCGTCGCGAGAACGGCGTGATGAGCACGTTGTGCGGTTTGAGATCGCGGTGAAACACGTTGCGGAGGTGCGCGTCGTGGACGCCGCGCGCGACGTCGCGGACCCAGCGCATCGCCTCGACGAGGCCGCGCGGCCGCACCGTCGCCGCCGAGCCACCGGGTGCGAGCACGCCCTTGCGCGGCTCCCACTCGCCGACCAGCTCCATCACGATGTACGGCGGACCCGCGTCGTCGGCGTCGTGGACGTCGAGCACGCGGACCACGTGATCGCTCGCGACTTCGGCCACCGCCCGCGCCTCCGCGAGGATCTCGTCGAGGACCGGCGAGCGCTCGCCGCGGAACACCTTGACCGCGACGTTGCGGTTGAGCTTCGCGTCGTGCGCCTGCCAGACCGACGCGGTCGCGCCGACATCGAGCAGCACGCCGAGCCGATAGCGGTCGCCGGCGAGCTCGGGCGTGTCCTCGTCGTCGCTGACCCGCTCGCGGTTCGAGCGCAGCCAGATCATCGCCTGCGCGGCCAGCTTCGGATCGGCCGGAAACTTGTCGGCGACCGCGGCTGCCCAGCTCGCCTCGGGACGCGTCGCGATCTGCGCGAGGACGTCCCCGAGATCCTTCATGCCAGCCCGGCCTCGATGCTCTGGATCAACACGAGGTAGTTCGTGCCCTCGACGATGCGCTTGTTGACGACACCGAGCGAGAGCCCGAGCGCGGTCGCGATCTCGCGCTGGGTCTTGCCCGCGAGATACAGCGTGAGGATCTTGCCGACCTGCGCGGGCCGCTGCAGCGGGATGCGCACGCGCGAATCGACGATCTCTCTCTCGAGCTCGGCGATCCGCGCGATCACCCACTGGCGCAGCTCCGCGAGCTCGACCAGCTCGCCGAGCGTCTGCTCGTCGGGGATCGCGATCTCGTCTCGATCGAGCTCTTCGCGATGGCCGCGGCGGCGCAGCTGATCGAAGCGATCGAGGATGAACCGCCGCACGCTCTCGCCGAGCTTGCGCTCCTCCGCGGGAAGCTCCTTCAGACGCTCCCACTCCCCGCTGTGGACCCAGCGCGCGACGAGCGAGCCGAGGATGTCCCGGGTCGAGTACGAACCCCGATAGTTCATCGATTGCTTGACCCGGCGGATGATCCGCTCGAGCTGGTCGGCGATCTGGGTATCGGCGGTGGTCGACAAGGGGTTCTCGGATCCTAGTGAACAGGTCCGGGGTCTGCACGTCTAGGGTAGATATGAAGCGACTTTCCCTGCTCGTTCTCCTGTTCTCGGGTGCTTGCCACCACGACCCGAAAGTGAAGGCGCCGGCGCCCGTGGCGGAAACGCACACTGCTAAGCCGGCGCCCGCCGCACCGACCCCCGCGAGCCCGACCGTCGCGGTCGGCGATGACCTCGCGAAGCAGTGCTCGCTGAAGCTCGGCAACACCGCCGCGGCGCCGAAGTTCGACTACGACACCTCGGAGCTCGCGGCCGCGGATCGCGACGTGCTTCAGCAGATCGCGACCTGCGTGACCACCGGCCCGCTGAAGGGCAAGAAGCTCGAGCTCACCGGTCGCGCCGATCCGCGCGGGACCGAGGAGTACAACCTCGGGCTCGGCAGCCGGCGCGCGAGCTCGGTGAGGACCTATCTCGAGCGGCTCGGGGTCACCACCGGTCAGCTCGGCGAGACCACGCGCGGCGCACTCGATGCCACGGGCAACGACGAGACCACGTGGCAGACCGATCGGCGCGTCGACATCACGCTCGGGTCGTCGTAGCTACGCCGACACCGCGGCGGTGATGTCGTGCTCGTCGATCAAGCCGACGATCGCGCCACCGCCGTCGGTCACCGGCAGCGATCGCAGGTCGTGCGCGATCATCAGCTGCGCGGCCGTCCGGAGGTCTGCTTCCTGCGGGACCGACACGGGCGGCATCATCAGATCGGCGGCCACCGCGAGCTGATGGAGCTCCGGGTTCGACGCGATCACGCGCAGCGCCTCGGCCGCGATGATGCCGCGCAGGACGCCCGCCGCGTCGACGATCGGGAACACGTCCTGATCGGCGGCGTGCGCGATCCGGTCGGTCAGCTCGGGCACCTTCGTGCTCGTCGCGAACGTCAGCAGCTCGCGGTCGCGGCGCAGGACATCGCCACAGCGCACCTTGGTCAACGGATCGTTGTCGCGGCGATGCGCCGGCGAGTCGCGCAGCGTCGGGACCTGCGCGGGGTAGAGCGAGACCTTGCGCAGCGCGAGGAACGCGACGCCCTCGGCGAGCATGAGCGGGACGAGGAGCTCGTAGCTGCCGGCGATCTCGCAGACGAACACGAGCGTCGCCAGCGGCGTGTTCGCGATGCCGCCGTAGAACGTGCCCATGCCGACGAGCGCGAACGCGCCGGGCTCGATCGACGGATCGTCGAGCACGAGCCGCGCGGCGAGGCCGAACGCTCCGCCGAGCATGCCGCCGATCGCGAGCGCGGGTGCGAAGTCGCCGGCGCTGCCGCCCGAGCCGATCGTGATGCTCGACGCGAGGATCTTGACCAGCGCCAGCAGCACGAGGATCTCGACGCCGCGCCAGCCGAACGGGAGCCAGTCGGCGCCGGTGATCGCGACCTGCGCCGCGCCGTAGCCACCGCCGAGAATGCCGAGGCCCTGATCGGTGCGCCCGATCGTCGGGCCGACGAAGTGGAGGAACAACACGACGAAGATGCCGAGCACCAGACCGCCGACCGCAGGGCGCATCCACTCCGCGATCCGCATTCGCTTCGTCACCTGCTGCGCGAGCCGCAGCGTGCCGACGAACAGCGACGCCGCGGCCGACACCACGACCGCGAGCAAGATGTAGAGCGGGATCTGGCCCGGCTTGAACGCGAATGCCTTCAGGTGGCCGAACAGGGTCGCCTCGCCGAACACCGAGATCGAGACCGAGTACGCGATCACCGATGCGAGCACGCTCGGGATCAGCGCCTCGGACTCGAAGTCGTCGCGGTAGAGCATCTCGATCGCGATCAACGCGGCGCCGAGCGGTGCGCGAAACACCGCGGAGATGCCCGCGGCGATGCCGGCGACCATCAGCACGCGGCGCTCGCGCGCGGACACCCGCAGGTAGCGGCCGACGGTCGAGCCGAGCGCCGCGCCGATCAGCATCGTCGGCCCCTCGCGGCCGCCGGAGCCACCGGAGCCGAGCGTCGCGATCGACGCGAGCGGCTTGACCCACAGCACGCGCCGCCGGATCTGGCCGTCCTGGTGATGGAACGCGTCGATCGTGGCGTCGCCGCCGCCGCCCCGGCACTCGGGCGCGTAGCGGATCAGAAAGCCCGCGAGCAGTGCACCGAGCGCCGGGAGCAGCGCGAGCAGCCACAGCCGCGTCGGCGTGTGTGCGGTGCCACCGATCACGCGCTCGCCGGCCGCGCGCAGCGGGTCGTAGCCGGCGAGGTGCTCGAGCAGGAAGTTCTGCGCGATCTCCGCGCCCGCGAAGAACGCGCAGCCGAGGAGGCCGGCGCCGAGACCGACGAGCGCCGCATGAAACAACGTCCGCCCGGCGATCTGGAGCTCGAGCGGCTGATCGGTCGGCGTGAGCAGCGCGACCAAGCCACGGACCGGCCGCAGCACCGCGGCGGTCGCGTACGCGAACGGGTTCGGACCGGGCTCGCTCGGGCGTGGGGGAGGCTCGCCTTCGGGAGCCGGCTCGGTCACGCGGCGACTATACTTGCGGCCCCAACCGTTCGCTCGTCCGCGGGCGCCACAACAACCAGATCAGCGAGCCCGGAATCGCCCACACCGCGACCGCGCGCGCCACCGCGTCGTAGTTGTCGAAGTGATCGACCGCGGCGCCGATGATCGGGTTCGCGATGATCAGCGCGAGTGATTGTGCCCCGGCGAGCGTGCCGCCCGCGAACGCGACGATCTCCGGGCGCAGCCGGGAGAGCAGATCCGACGTGCACAGCGTGTAGAGCGCGCCGCCGCCCGCCGACGCGCAGCCGATCAGCGCCATCGCGTGCCACGGCGTGACCGCGTACGGCAGCATCACGAGCGGCGCGACGAGCAGGACCGCGCACGCGTAGAGAAACCGCGGCGGCGCGCCGGCCGTGCGCGGCAAGCGCGATGCGAGATCGCCGAACGCGATCGCGCCGGCATCGAGGCACACCGCGGGCAGCCACAGATAGTCGCCGACCGCCTTCTGGCTGATCGCGTGGGTCAGGACCAGATACTTCGACGCCCACACCGTCGCGAATCCCGGCACGATCGCGGCGGCGAACACGCCGGCGAGCGCGCGCTGCATCACCGGTTCGCGCAGGAGCTCGTGGAACTTCGGCTTCGCACGGACCTCGACGGGCGCGAGCTCGAGCCGCGCGGTGACGTCGCGCCGTCCCGTCAACAGGAGCCATGCCGGCACCCACGCGAGCCCGACGAGGGCGGTGCCGAGGAAGGCGATCCGCCAGCCGAACGCGCCGTAGAGGTGCGCCGCGATCGGCGGCGCGATCATCGCGCCGATCGACGAGCCGGTGAACAGCAGGCCGAACCCGCGCGCGCGCTCGGCGGGCTCGAGCACGCGCT
>Ga0307509_10008360_pt1 | contig 13220 bp, 11 predicted proteins | sample 10_EM_MG_FD_202245 | JGI IMG/M metagenome (GOLD analysis project Ga0307509, IMG submission 202245) | Populus trichocarpa ectomycorrhiza microbial communities from riparian zone in the Pacific Northwest, United States - 10_EM | ecosystem: Host-associated > Plants > Roots > Unclassified | place...
GTACGATGGCTTTCTCACCTGGCGCCAGCACTAACTATATTTTCTGTGCCAAGAAATACCCCTTCCTCACCATGGGGCTGGGAGGGTACTCAGGGGTAGTGGTAAATCCTGATGTGCGATGGTGTTGTGGTTGAAGTCTGGATGCATGGGAGGCAGGGTTGCTTAGCTGCATGTGTCCGGACGGAACCCAGTACGGAGAAGGGTGTCCGGATGTGCCAGACGCAACCACATGTGGCGCCTGAGTACAAGGCGCACAGGACGCACAGGACGCAGAGTCCACACTACCAGAGTCAGGACGCAACACGACTGTATCTGATGCAGGATGGCTTTTTGCTGATGGTGTAGCTCTGTCGGTACGGTCGGCATTCGAAAAATCGTGACCCTGCCTCAGTCCTCCGCGTTCGTACTTCTCGGTTTTTGGCCAGCCTTCCCTCTCCCGCTTCCCATGCGCTAGATCCGCTTGCACCGTACTGCTACACCCTTCTTGCTGGCACCTTACTGCCATTAGCTGGCACCTTATCTGCCTTGTCCCCATTGCTGGCACCATTACTGCTGAGTGGCTCTCCTCACTAGGTGGCTCCCCTCGCCTTCTTCACCCGCTACGTGACTTACACTACGGTCGCAACTCGCGTTGGTTACGGTATTCTACGCTATTGCACTATCTCCTTGGATGTTCCTAAAGTCTTATGCGCACCGATTACCGGGCTCCCCACCCCTGTCAACATCTTGCCCCTAAGCCGATAGGTTCGCAGTATTCCCTTAGGCACTGTGGCAACAGTAGTTTTATCCTTCTGCTCCGCCGGCCTTGTGCGGTAAGATTCTTTTCTTTTGTTTAGTAGGGCCTGCTGAAGGGTTTCCTTACTCCTATACATTCTTCGCAGAGGTTGTCTTCGTGGCTGTATCTTTCCTATACTTTCCTCCCCATTAGTTTAGGCTGATGGCTGGTGTGCGGTTAGGCCCATACCATAGGGTCTTGGGGGTACCGCGAGTTGGCCATGTTTGGTCGCTTTTGTTAGGGTGGGGGGTTTCAGTTTGTCCCATGACGAGGTGAAGCGGGCGGTGGGATTCTTTTACGGTTTTGTTTATGCCATAGCTAGCGCTCCACGCGATTTCTTGTACTATAAACAACGAATCATATGAAGAAAAAAAAGAAAGAAAAAAAAGAAAGAAAAAAAAGCCCCCTAAGAACAATTACCCAGTCAGACCTAGGCCACACTTCGCCCACCCGCGCTGGCGATATACCACGAAACCACCCAGCACAACGAAACCCCCACGTAGCAGCGGGGGAAGGCCGTCTCGCTCAATCACTGTTATACAGCAAATAATACTCGTACTCCTCCTCGTCAACCGACCCAACCAGCCGCCAACATCTCATCCCAATCCTTCACCCGCGCCGGAAGGAAGATCCGTATCAACTCCAGAACTGAGCTTTACCGGGGTGGAAAAGGCCCACCGGCAGACACGGCGTTCGTTTGGTACGGTCAGAAATGTCCGTCGTCGCTATGCCTAGCATAGAGTGACGAGGCTCGGCTGGCGGTCAGGAGCTTTGCGAGTGATGGTGTAATATTCTTGAGAACACTAACTCACAGCACATGTACACGACCTACAATATGAGTGATCCAATTTAGGGCATTGTGTCCGGCTTTAATGTCGGGTGTCACGGGTCGGGACATAATGGTTTTGAATAAAATTTCAACTCTTTAACGCATGGCGGATGGCTTCGATTAAATGGAAGCGGAGCGAAGCGACACGACGTATCCGCTAGGGAGATTGGTAGAGTATCATCCGATGAGCCCCCTTTTTCAGAAGCATCCGGAGGTGGAAGGAGCTCTTCGTTTTATACAGCATTTGGCTGGTCCGTTTAGCCCCTGAACGTGCTCAGTCCAATCGCCTACTATCAGCCGCCCGGATATACCCCACCCCCCGAACCGTCAGCCTACGAGGAACATCCTCTCGCAGTTTATACTCTGCAGGGATCCACCCATGTGCGTCGGTCAGCATATACTTCTCCGGGAGGGCGATCGCTGCGGGCTGTAGTTCACGATATTTAGAGGTGCAGCCATATCCGGCCATGCACGGAGGGGATGAGTAAGGAAACCCACGGCCCACGGTGGTTTCCCGGGTCGTGGGGATGGGGAGGGGAATAGAGATGTATGTAAAGTACGGGTGCAAAAATACTCGTCCGATACCCTTTTTACCCCAAAAATGGACATTTTTGAACGAACAATTCTCAACACTGCTTATATAAAAACACTTGAAATCCTTCCATCAGTTAGGGAATCACTATCTATTCAAACTTCTGAAAGTAGAAGTGTAAGGAATCAAATCTGTCTTCAGGGTTCATGATTGCGTCAACTCGTGTAAAAGTGACTTATGTTTTTGTATGGGGCTCCATACAAAAAAGTACATGGCAACCGCTACCAGATACTTAAATGACCTTTTCTCCATCACTTGGTAATATTTAAGGATTCTGTAACTTCCTTCATGTTATCTATGGGTTTGGTAATGCAAGGATAATGTTTCGCTGATTCTCATACACATTGTACAATGAGAGAGGGTGGTGAAGATGGGCACTTTTGGTGTAAAAAGGGCATCGGACGAATACTTTTGCCCTAGTACTGTACATCGTGACGGTCGAGTAACATTTTTTATTATTTATTTTAAGAATCCTAGGGCGATTTCAATTCCCTCTGAGGTAATCAATCCTCCGACTCGCTTCCACAGATGCTTTTATATTCATGAGGTATCGTGTTCTGCTTCTCGCTCATGTTGCCAAATACCCAACCGGGTGTTATACTTGCATTTTCATCGGGTATCCGGAATTGGGTAATATTAAAGATTTATATCTTAATACTATGACCAAACATGTCTAGCAGTAGTTACTATTACTTACATCAGTTATTTTCATACCAGGCCAAGCTTGTCCTCTTTATTACCTTTTAGTTCACACCTGCTTGTGTCTCTGCGCCAAGATTGGGCTCCCATTTTGGAAAAGCCATCACGAATACATAGAAAGTTTAGTATTCATGCTCTTTGAAAGATTGCGGTGAACAGTGCCAGTAGCCGGTTAAGCCCATGTATGAGAATGAACTCACACTTTAAAATTTATCGCCATGCTTGAGAAAAGTAGCATCAAGGCTACTCTTCACAGTGAATGAACACCTTCCCTCATCCTACTGTCACAATCGCTGTCACTATTTCATAATCATTATTATTTCCACTTGCCATCGGCTACATTGTCCTCTTTTTATTAAACACATCAAATCTTTGATATTTCACATAATTCTGATACACCATCCGGCACTTGTATAGCAACCGGATTCCGAATACACGATGAGAATACAAGTACTATACTATTAAGAAATCGGCGAAGTCTGCTATGTTTGCTTAGTTCCTTGCCTCACGCAGGGTAAACGTATAATACTACCGGTAGGGGGGGGGCAATCACTTAGAAGTTAGCGCACCGATTGCGAGCTAGTAGTGAACACTCATGAGCATGCTAGACATTAGCGTACTAAATACGTCCCCGCAGCAACAAATTTATATAAATATCATACATTGTGAAGGGCAGATTGGTAGGGAACACGGAAGAGAGGGTATTATAAAATGCATTGACATTGTATAGGAGCACGGAAGAAGAAAAAGTCATGTAGAGAGGAAAAACGAAGAAAATGAGTCGTCTAGTAATGAAAGATGATAAAAGATGTTGAACCGTGGATGTGTGAGTGAGAGAGACGGAAAGGAAATAAGGACGGGAAAGAGTAAGAAGAAAAGGTGGGGGGATGCAGATTAAGCAGAGAGTAGTAGCATTTTTGGCTACACGCACTGCGGATTATAATGTAACAAGCATGTATGAAGTGATAGTAGTGATAAGGAAAGACTGATAACAGCGAGAAAATGGAAGAGAAAAACAAAGAAGAAAATAGTGGCAGAGGGAAGAATCGCTATTGCGAGGAGGGTCGAGTATTGGGGGGGATTTCGGCGGTGAATTATTATTATTATATATCATTAAGCTTATAGAGCCCGAAGGATATGAAGCTGATTAACATACAATATTGCAAGGAGTCTAAACGAAATAAGCGCAAATACGGTACCGAAAGAGCAATAGTGGGAGAGAGGGTAATGATAGCGAGCAACTGGAGGTATATTCGTAGATGAGTTACTTGCTAAACTGACGGTAATGACAGGAGTATATATGAAAGCAAAACACCATTCTCAGTCTTCCAACCATCACCACACATTTCCACTTCCTTCCGCAAATGCCTCCTTATCCCTTTGTCTATCCTTCAAAGAAACAAATGAGATAAACACTCTGTCATCCCTGAACAAAAAAAATGCATGACAAAAGAAAACTTCCTTCGTTTCCGTAGCCTTCATGCTTTCCATTGTCCTATCCATCCGTCAATGAAAACATCTTTCTTAACCTCCGTGCTTTGATGAAACAAAAGAAACCAACATGCCGAACAGCTTTTCCAACAGTCACCTACTAGTTAGATATTCCGCCTCCCATGGGCTCTACCAGCCTCTGAGCAAATACCCGAGGCCTACAGGAGCATTGCATCGTTCCTAATTCTCAGGTGTTTGATCCATGATCTCCTCTGCCGGTTCACCGGCTACCCCTTCCATACCACTAACTCTCTGACTCCTCCACTTGTGTTTCCCAACTCACATTTCGGCGGTGAAGGATAGGCCTCCCGAAAAGGCTGGGAGGGGCTCCGGAGCAGGTCCGGCAGCCTAGGTAGCGGCTCCCCGGTGTTTCTTTCGCTGGTTCCCATCATCGCTGGGATGGATTGTTCTTTTCTTACTGTTGTTCAAGAGGTTCCATTGCGGCAGGGTGTCTGGCCCTATGCTTGCGGCCTTTCCGATATCGATTGGGGTGGGAAGGGAGGGCCGAGGTTGGGAAAGTAATTGCACAATGCCTGCATGTTCGCGGGACGCAGCTAAGCCAAGGGCTGTTTCGCCGCGGAGGCCAGGTATGTCAGGATTAAGATCCTCTCGTTTCAATAGCAATCCCACTACTCCCTCATACCCGCGCTGCGCGGCCCGCAAGAGTGGTGTTTGACCATATCCGGGATCTAGAGTGTTAGGATTGGTATCCTCTTGTCGCAGTAGCAATTTTACTATTCCCTCATGCCCGCGCTCCGCAGCCCACCAGAGTGGCGTTTGACCATATTGGGTGTCCGCGGTGTTGGGATTGACACCTTCTCGTTCCAATAGCATTCTCACTATTCCCTCATGCCCGCGCGCTGCAGCCCACCAGAGTGGTGTTTGACCATATTGGGTGTCTGCGGTGTTGGGATTGACACCTTCTCGTTCCAATAGCATTCTCACTATTCCCTCATGCCCGCGCGCTGCAGCCCACCAGAGCGGTGTTCGACCATATAAGGTGTCTACAGTGTTAGGATTAATATCCGCCCCCTCCAATAACATTCTGGCCACTCCCTCATGTCCACGCCCCGCAGCCCATAAGAGTAGGGTTCGATTATATTTGGTGTCTACGGTGTTGGGATTAAGATCCGCTCGCTCCAATAACAATCTGACCACTCCCTCATGTCCCCACTCCGCAGCCCATGAGAGTGGCGCTCGACCATATTCGGTGTCTGCAGTGTTGAGATTAATATCTGCTCGCTCCAATAACATTCTAACCACTCCTTCATGTCCGCACTCCGCAGCCCACCAGAGTGATGTTCGACCATATTCGGTGTCTGCAGTGTTGGGATTAATATCCACTCGCTCCAATAACATTCTGGCCACTCCCTCGCGTCCACACTCTGCAGCCAACAAGAGGGGTGTTCGACCATATTTGGTGTCCGCAGTGTTGGGGTTAATATCCGCTCGCTCCAATAACATTCTGGCCACTCCCTCATCCCCGCGCTGCGCAGCCCACCAAAGTGGTGTTCGACCATATTCGGTGTCTGCAGTGTTGGGATCAATATCCGCTCTCTCCAATAGCACTCTCGCTACTCCCTCATGCCCGCCCTCCGCGGCTAGCGAGAGTGGTGCTCGGCCATATTCGGGGTGTGCAGTGTTAGGATTGATATCCGCTCGCTCCAATAATATTCTGACCACTCCTTCATGTCCGCACCCCGCAGCCCACGAGAGTGGTGTTTGGCCATATTTAGTGTCTGCACTGTTGGGATTAATATCCGCTCGCTCTAATAGCACCCTCGCTACTCCCTCATGCCCGCGCTCCGCAGCCAGCCAAAGTGGTGTTCGACCACATTCGGTGTCTGCAGTGTTGGGATTAATATCCTCTCGCTCCAATAATATTCTGACCACTCCCTCACGTCCGCACCGCGCAGCCCACCAGAGTGGTGTTCGACCATATTCGGTGTCTGCAGTGTTGGGATTGGCATCCTCACGTTCCAATAGCATTCTTACTATTCCCTCATGTCCGCGCTCTGCAGCCCACGAGAGCGGTGTTCGACCATTTTTGGTGTCTGCAGTGTTGGGATTAATATCCGCTCGCTCTAATAACAATTTGGTCACTCCCTGATGTCCGCACTCCGCAGCCCACCCGAGTGGTGTTCGACCATATTCAGTGTCTTTGGCGTTAGGATCGATATCCTTCAGCTGTAATAGTATTTTTACAACATCCTCATACCCTCTTACAGCGGCCCACAAGAGGGCCGTTCGACCCATGCTGTCTCTTTCGTTAATACCCCACTCTTTATTTGCCAATAAAGCAACAGCAATCTCCCCGATCCCGTGAAATGCCGCTCCATGGAGCCCTGTAAAGCCCTTAGGCATAAACCTCTCATCATTAGGGTTTTGCCAATCTCTATACTCATGATAGTGTAGCAAGAGAAGCCGAGACGCTATATGCTCCTCGCATCCAACCAGAAGTAGAAGCGCAAGCTGAGTAGCACTCGCCTTAATCTCTCTCCCCATATGCTTTCCCCAATAACAAGAAGCATATTCAACAAAGGGGACTATCGGTGGGGCAGAAAGAAGAGTTGGCAAAAGTTCCCGGACGCAACGAAAATTAAGGTATGTCAAGCAAACCTCCGCTATCATCGAGTGTGAGCTTTGGAACAGGCCCGGATTGCTAGATAAATACTCTTGCAAAGTGAAGTGGACAAGCCGGACGATGGAGGAGGATGCCTCAACTGTGATAAGTCCAAGAGAACATCCTATCAGTGTTTGAATTGCAGGGACGTTTTCAACATCCAGATCCGTGGATCCTATATTTACTCCTAAGGCATGGCATAGCTCACTAGCTCGCAACGGTCTCTCCGAATTCGATACCCACATCAGGGTGTCCATCCCGAGTCTGGATCTGCTACCCTTCTGGGCCTTTATTCGTTCAAGAGTTGTCCCATACACATCCCCTAAATGATTGCCCTTCGTCATCTCGTTCAACTTTCGCTTCCTCTCTGAGACAGTAACCCCTCCTAGGATTGCCTCGATGGCTAGTGAGACAAGGAGGAATCTAAACACCGTGATTAGTCAATGTAAGATTATGCAACTACGGATTCCGCTACACACATTCCAGAGATCCTTTGTGGAATAATCCTCAGGATGTCCGCTCGCAAAGTATCAGACATTGCGTCACTATCGGTGTCCATCTCCAACTTCTTCTCCAAGTATATCACTATGTCGTACGTCTTCGGACTAATCGGTACTATAACACTACTAGTGAAATATCTCGCGATTTCGGCCCCAACCTGAGACCTCCCAGTGAAAAATATCCGCGTCTTCTGTGACTCCTGGAGGACGTCCTTCAGTGACGTAAGAAGCCCTAATAGATGTTGCGGAAAGCACTCATCCAGAGCATCAATACAGATAAACACCTGGGGTAATGTGGCAACAGCCTGCTTCAGCATCTGCACCATATCCGGAAGTCGCAGACCCCGACCGCCGACCTCATTTTTCGCCTTTTGAAACGCTTTTTGCACGTGCTCCAGCACTTCCCCTCTAACTACCAGCTGCTTAAGGATAGCTCCTATGATGTTGGTGGTTGTCTGCTCCCTCTGGTCGCGGAAGTCGCAATAGAACATCGCGATCGCAATTCCTTCCTCACAAGGCCCGTCACACAGGTCATCGATCACTAAGGAACTAATATTGTTGACCGTCGGTGATAATTCCTACTTCTTCCAGATGTATCGGGGAAATACCTTAGATATGTTTTCCCCACTCCCGGATTCCCGCTGCAAAATAAGACTGCCTTATCTGCCCCGCCCTCATAACTCCTCCACTTCCGAAACTCGCTTGTTTCTAAAAGCCAATTCCCCACGCCATCGATCCTGTCGCTACGCACATCGTGATGCCTTCCCCTAGGGTCCAGTGGCGAGAGCCACTTCATTATTTCCGGGTTCTCATCGGCTATAATATTGTTCAGGTTGAAGGTATTGTCACGAAAATTCGCTATGTTATTGCAGTTGACATTGTCGTTACCAATCGAGACCGAGTGTCGATATGTTGTGCTCATGGTGTCCGAAGCGTTTGGCGAGCGTAGCAATGCTATAGCGATAACTCTTGTAGCGATATACCGGAACTTTTATGGAATTTGGACAAGCCAGGCTGAAAAAAAGGGGAACTCCAGCGGGGAAACTATCCAATCATCTCCTGCTGAGTCAACACATCACACTGATGACTGTGAGACACGAGTTCAGCACAACACATCCCCAACAGTGGCTATTCGGATAGAGGGGCAATCCATGGTTCTACAAGACTACAACTCCAGGCAACGCACCCCCACAGCACGAAGGGCCAAACGGACAGGTAAGGCTGTTTGGGCTTTAGTAAACACGACATCTATCATAACAACGAGCATATCGGTAGGTCTTTTTAGAACAACCCTTAATAAAAAATTCATAAGGTAAAAATTCAATAAAATAAAAAATTTACAAGCACCATACAATAATATTATCATACCGGTATCATAACAATAAATTCCATCCCTAGATAAAGTTCGTTTCACCATCACAAAGTTTAAAAAAGCTAATCCAAGACGGCCATTTTTAAATCCTTCCAACCTCTCTCCAATAAACACCTTTTCAACAGATTCCGACAATCACTTGATCCTCCCAGCCGAAATCCCTTTCCAAATACAATTACCATAAACCTACTTTCATATCACAACCAGATTTCATAATACTTATCTAAAGGTTAAACACCCCATACCTCTTATCTCCTATAAAAAAGTTCAGCCCTCCGTCGACTCCAACCCCCCAAGTTAAATTCTCCCCCCGAGTAAAACAAGTCCAAATTCCTCCTATATTTTATAGGGAAACAGACAGTCAAAAATCCTTTTATTCCAAACACCAATGGACCGCCAACAGCAATATCCCATTCCCTACCAAAGCAGATACCCATCCTCAAGGTCCCGAGAGTTCCTATGCTTCTATACTCACACTCCCAAGCTCTTACACCCGAGTATCCCAACTTTCCCGGTCATAGGTGATGACGGAAAACCAGAAGATACACCCTCCGAAATCACCCTCTCACATGCTTCCCAGTCCACACCTAGTCACTCGTAAGAGCAATTACCCAGCCAGACCTAGGCCACACTTTGCGCTCCCGCGCGCTAGGGATATAACTTACCACGAAACTACCTGGCACAACGAAACCCCACGTAGCAGCGGGGGAAGGCCGTCTCGCTCAATCACAGGAAATGATGCTCGTACTCCTCCGCGTTAGCCGACCCAACCAGCCGCCAACATCTCTTCCCCACCCTCATCCGGGCTGGAAGGAAGATCCGTACCAACTCCAGAACTGAGCTTTATCGGGTGGAAAGGACCTACCGGTAGACACGGCGTTCGTTCGGCACGGTCAGAAATGTCCGTCGTCGCTATGCCTGGCATAGCTTAGTGAGGCATAGCTGGAGGTTAGGAGCTTTTCGAGTGATGGGGTATGATTCTTGAGAACACTAATTTACATCACAGCACATGTACAGTAGATAACCTACGATATGAGTGATCCAGTTTAGAGTATTATGTCCGGCGTTCATGTCGGGTGCCACAAGCCGGGGCATGGCGTTAGTTTTGAATAAAATCTCAACTTTTTAACGGATGGCTTGGATTAAATGGAAACGGAGAGAGGTAACAAAACGCATCTGCTAGGAGGTTGGTGGAGTATCGCTCGACGAGCCTTTTCAGAAGTGCCCAGAAGATGAAGGAAGGAGATTTTTGTTTTATACAGCATTTTGCTGATCCGTTTAGCCTTCGTCCACGCCGAGCCCCATCACCAAATAGGGTCCACCCGGCCATACCCCTCACCCCCGAACTATCAACCTGCGAGAAACATATTCTCGCAGCTTATACTCCGCGGGAATCAGCCGTCGTGCCTTGTATACATATACCCCGAGAAGGAGATCGCCGCGGGTCCCTTTACTACACCGGCAGTCCCCGATCTGTAGGAGGTCTTGTCATATCCCTCCATGCACTTAAGGAATAAATAAGGAAACCTACGATTCACAGCGATTTCCTGGATTGTGGGGATGAGGAGTAGATATATACTGTATGTATCAGTAAATCATGACGGTCGAGTAGCAATTTTGCGTTTGAGAATTCCAGGGTGATTTCTACTGCTTCCGAGGTAATCAATCCCCCGACTGGTCGCCACAAACATTTTCATATTCAGGAGGTATCATGTCCTGCTTGTCGTTCATGTTGCTAGCTATCTAACCGGGTGCTGTATTATACTATCAAGGAATCGATTAAGTCTGCTATGTTTGCTTAGTTCTTTACTCTCGTAGGATAAACGTATGATACTACCCGCAGGGGGAGGCTAATCACTTAGAAGTCACCGCACCTATTACAAACCAGTAACACTCATAATCATACTAGACATTAGCGTACTAAATACGACGGCAATAAAGCTATATAAATATCATATGTTGTGAAGGGTAGATTGGTAAAAAACATCAAGGGGAAGGTATTATATAATGTATCGCCATGATATAAGACCCCAGAAGAAAAGATCTAAAGAAAACTAAAAAAATGTCGAATAGTGAAGGATGAGAGAGGCTGAAAGGAAATAAAGACGCGAAAGAGCAAAAGGAAAGATGGGGGGCAGAGATTGTGCGCTAGAGGCCACGGGAGTCTAAGAGTTGATTCTTTCACGCTCGTGTATGAGCTCGTGTTTGGGTATTAAGCAGAGAATAGTAGCGTTTTTGCCTACACGCACTGCGCATTGTGATGTAACAAGCGTGTATGAACTGAGAGTGGTGATAAGGAAGGGCCGGTAGGGAGGAAATAGAAGAGAAAAACTAAGGAAGAAATAATGGTGGGGGGAAGAATCGCTGTTGCGAAGAGGGGTCGAGTATTGGGGGAGGGGCTTCGACGGTGAAAGGTAGGCCTCCGGGAAAGGTTGGAAGTGGCTGTAGAGCGGGCCCGGCGGCCTAGGCGAGGGCCCCCCGGTGTTTCTTTGTCTGTTTCCCACCATCGGTGAGATGGATTGTTCTTTTCTTACTGTTGTTCAGGAGGTTCCCCTGTGGGGGAGTATCCCGCCCTATGTTTGCCGCCTTTCCAGTATCGGTTGAGATGGGAAGGGAGGGCCAAGGTTCGGAGAGTAATAGCACAACACCTGCATGTTCGTGGGACGCAGCAAGGTCAAAGGCTATTTCGCCGGTAGGGCCGGGTATGTCAGGATTGAGATCCTCTCGTTCCAATAGCAACTTTACTATTCCCTCGTACCCGTGCTGCGCAACCCGCAAAAGTGGTGTTTGACCATATCTGGTATCTGGAGTGTTGGGATCGATATCCCCATGTCGCAATAGTAATTTCACTATTCCCTCATGGCCACGCTCCGCAGCCAACCAGAGTGGTGTTCGACCATATTCGGTGTCTACAGTGTTGGGATTGATATCCGCTCGTTCCAATAGCATTCTTACTATCCCCTCATGCCCGCGCTCTGCAGCCCACCAAAGTGGCGTTCGACCATATTGGGTGTCAGCAGTGTTGGGATTGATATCCGCTCGTTCCAATAACATTCTTGCTGCCCCCTCATGCCCGCGCCCCGCAGCCCACCAGAGTGGTGTTCGACCATATTCAGTGTCTGCAGTGTCGGGATTAATATCCGCTCGCTCCAATAACATTCGTGCTGCCCCCTCATGCTCGCACCCCGCAGCCCACCAGAGTGGTGTTCGGCCATATTCAGTGTCTACAGTGTTAGGATTGATATCCACTCGTTCCAATAGCATTCTTACTATCCCCTCATGCCCGCGCTCTGCGGCCAACCAGAGTGGTGTTCGACCATATTCAGTGTCTACAGTGTTAGGATTGATATCCACTCGTTCCAATAGCATTCTTACTATCCCCTCATGCCCGTGCCCCGCAGCCCACAAGAGTAGTGTTCGACCATATTCGGTGTCCGCAGTGTTGGGATTAATATCCGCTCGCTCCAATAACATTCTGACCACACCCTCATGTCCGCACTCCACAGCCCACGAGAGTGGTGTTTGACCATGTTCGGCGCCTGCAGTGTTGGGATTAATATCCGCTCGTTCCAATAGCATTCTTACTATCCCCTCATGCCCGTGCCCCGCAGCCCACGAGAGTGGTGTTCGACCACAATTGGTGTCTGCTATGTTGGGATTAATATCCGCTCGCTCCAATAACATCCTGGCCACTCCCTCATATCCGCAATCCGCAGCCCACGAGAGTGGTGTTTGACCATATCGGGTATCTGGAGTGTCGGGATCGATATCCTCTTGTTCCAATAGCATTCTTACTATTCCCTCATTCCCGCGCTCCACAGCCAACCAGAGTGGTGTTTGACCATATTGCGTGTCTGCAGTGTTGGGGTTGACACTCTCTCGTTCCAATAGCATTCTTACTATTCCCTCATGCCCGCGCTCCGCAGCCCACCAGAGTGGTGTTCGACCATACAAGGTGTCTGCAGTGTTAGGATTAATATCCGCTCGCCCCAATAACATTCTAACCACTCCATCATGTCCGCGCTCCGCAGCACACCAGAGTGGTGTTCGACCATATTGGGTGTCTGCAGTGTTGGGATTAATATCCTCTCGCTCCAATAACATTCTAACCACTCCATCATGTCCGCGCTCCGCGGCCCACGAGAGTGGTGTTCGACCATACAAGGTGTCTGCAGTGTTGGGATTAATATCCGCTCGCTCCAATAACATTCTAACCACTCCATCATGTCCGCGCTCCGCAGCACACCAGAGTGGTGTTCGACCATATTGGGTGTCTGCAGTGTTGGGATTAATATCCTCTCGCTCCAATAACATTCTGACCACTCCCTCATGTCCGCGC
>Ga0307509_10008361_pt1 | contig 13220 bp, 14 predicted proteins | sample 10_EM_MG_FD_202245 | JGI IMG/M metagenome (GOLD analysis project Ga0307509, IMG submission 202245) | Populus trichocarpa ectomycorrhiza microbial communities from riparian zone in the Pacific Northwest, United States - 10_EM | ecosystem: Host-associated > Plants > Roots > Unclassified | place...
TCGGGACGGCTGGCGATTAAAAAAATCAACGGGAGCTGGTGTTGCCGTTGGGAATTGGCTAGAACCTCCACTATATTTTGCTGTACCTTGGGGTCAGAACATTCGTCAAGACCGTCGATAATAATGAGTCGACGAGAGGTTGGTTTGCTGAAACAACCTGCCTCTGCCAGCGGTTGAAGCGGTGCTACGATGAGGGATTTGACTTGGACAGCGAGAGATTTGGTGAAGATAAGTGGGTCGTGGTCGATGGCTGCAAGAATAATGTCTCGAGTCTGGGGAAGGTTCAAGGTGATTTGGTAGGCAATGGTGGCAACAAGTGGCTTGACAGTGCTGCGCGATGGGTCGTTCCTTGAGAAGAAGAAGCTTGCAAGTAACATCTCTTCCTCGCACATCTCGGCAATGGTTTGAGCGATTGCAGATTTTCCGGCTCCTACTGGCCCATAGACCCACATAATGAAGGCATCTAGATCTTCTCCCCACTCAATCCACTCCATTATTTTGGCAAGGACGGCTAAGCGTGTGTGGGGGTGACATTTAGGGGGATCGAACCGTACATCTGAATTGTGAAACGCAGCGGGAGCTGTTGCGTGGAGAAGGATATCTGAGCTTTCTACCGATTTTGCACAATCATGAGTTTCCCGGACATGATTTTTCAAAGAACGACGTACTTCGACCGCCATGATGGACATGCACATCGCCATGCGCCTGGGCGAATATCCCCCCAGTGATAGTGGTGTGGGATGCAGACGCAAACATGGAACTCATCGTCAACTGGTACTAGATCTGGGAAATGTTTTCTTGCCAACTGGGAGCGTCGTGCTTTGTCGATGGTGGAGGTGAGTTGTGATCAAGGACTGTCAGGAATCCGTGTGAGTCGGATCAGGTCGGATCATGAACATCTCCCTTCATCTTATCTTATCTGTAATGGCATTTTTTTGCTTCTCAATCGCAATGGATGAGCACAATAAAGTAACCTACAGTACATCGGCTTTCTACAACATGGAAAATCACCTAACAAGCTTGAACTTCAGTAAATTGTTTGTGAAATAGCCTACCTGGACCCTATTCCTTAATTTCATTTGACTGAACAGCGATTCTTGCCAATCCACAAAATTTCCCTAAGTTAGAAGTTTTGTGAAGCGATGAAATTACTTCGTTTTCCTGATTGGCAACTCTGCCATTTTCAATTCGAGCCCTTCTATCTACATCAAGATGAACACTTTGCAATGAGCGCTGCGATAACTCGAATTCAAAGTTGCCATGGACTGCCGTGTTTGGGTTCTGCCTTTCGCAAGTAAATTACCAGAACCCTAGAACAATGACAGTTGCATTGAAATGTAATAAAGTATACTACATATTGAGCTATATATCGCTTGCACTCACTTTCACGTTCCGGCTTTATATAACTTGCGTGATGTGGACTATGAATGATTTTACCCTCCTAATTATCTGTCGCCCGGAAGGGTGGACCCTTGCAGTGTGTTCGTAGCAGAAACGTGTAATCATATCACATATCATGGACCCTCTTGCTAAAAATTTGACAATTAGCTTCAAGGATCGTGGTGGCCTCATGTCTTCCAAGCGGTCGGGTGAGTACCCGACTTTATTATTTGAGTTCTTCCCATCAAGTTCTAGATCCAAAGTGAACGGGCCGGGTCAAATCCGAGTAGCCTTACACGTGACACGACTTTAAATTCGCAGGTTCCTATCGACTTCCGTGTTCAAAATACATATCTTACCCCTTAGAAGGGTCCTACGGACTGAATACAAAAGGTCTTCCATCCTGCTGGTGGCGGCAAGCATTGGAACCATGCCAAGAAACCCTTTGCGCCGCCTTTCCGTTGCTCTGAGGTTGACCGAGGCCTACCATCCTGCAGAAACCGTGTCGACACCGGCCACATCGACGGCGTCTTTGAGCCAGTTCTTGAGCAATTCCAAGGCGGCTTTTTTGGAGGATGTCAAGGAGGACCGGGCAAAGGCCGCAGGTTGGACAGTGGTGATGGGCAACGAGGCCGGTGGTACGTTTTTTCCCCATCTGATTATTCAGATTTTTTTTGACATACATACTGGTGACAGATCTCGACTCTATTGCGAGCTCCATAGCGTATGCATGGATCCAGTCCGAGGTAAACAAGAAACCTGCCGTACCTCTGATCCAAATTGAACGTGGCGACCTCAATCTTCGCGCAGAAAACCTCTACGCTTTAAATCTCGCAGGGTTGAGCGAAACTCAAGACGAACTCCTTACTCTCACTGAGATCGAAGAGTTCAAGCCATTTCCATTCCAGAAATTCGCGCTCGTGGACCACAATCGCTTGGGAGTTGCTTTCACGCTCGACAACCCCAAAGCCGAGGTTGTTGCTGTCGTAGACCACCATCAAGACGAAGGGCTCTATCGCAACGCCAACCCACGCGTCATTGCACCTTGCGGCAGCTGCTCATCTCATGTCGCCGCCCTCTGTCCTGATGAGATCCCAGCAGAACTCGCCACCCTCCTGCTCACTGCCATCCTGATCGACACAGACGGCCTCAAACCCGGAGGGAAAGCTATTCAAATTGACCGCGATTCTGCACTCTCCATCGTACGCAAATCAACATTTGCCAATTCCATCCCACCGCCGTCTGCCTTGTCACCCATCGACCACCCAAACCCCGACGCGCTCTACGGAGTACCGGCGATTGAAGAACTCACCAAGAAGCTTGGCCAGAAGAAATTGGACGTGTCGCACCTCGGCGCGCTGGACCTTCTCCGTCGTGACTTCAAGGAATACACGTACCCTCTTTTGTGGGCGGCAGGCAAGCCATCGATTAAAGCCGGTCTATCTACCGTACCTACGCGTCTCAATGCCTGGGGCGCCGATGGCAAGCTGGAGGAAGCCGCCGTGACGTGGATGGAGCGTCGGGGTATCACAGTTCTTGGGGTGCTAACTTCCTTTCGCGACGTGAAGAAGAGCATGCTTGGCAAGAACACCAAAGGGAAGCACAAGCGTGAGATGGCGTGGATCATCCTCGAGGGCACGCAGCTCAAGCAGATCGATAACAAGGAGTTGACCACCAAAATACTCGCTGAGAAACTCTGGAAAGGCCTCGAGGCCGACGATGAGATCAAAGTCTCGCTGTATAAGAAATTCCAACTCGACAAGGCCAAGAAGCTACCTGAGAATTCCAAATGGAAGGTGTACAAGCAAGGCAACGCTAAAGCGACGCGAAAGACGATTGCTCCCCTTGTCAAGGATATCCTTGAGGGATCCTCGCCATCTTCAGCCAAAGCGGAAGAAACGACAGAGCCGAAGGCACCTGCTCCAGAACAATAGGGTTACGGCCCACTTTTTCCGCCTCAACCCCACCATTCACGCTCGTGTCAAGTGAGGAGTAACAAAGGAGATACTGCACGTAGCTATTATAGGACTTTTGACCCTTCCATTTTCTTGCGTTGCACAGTTATACCCTTACGTCATTCGCATTGATACAAATATACAGATTGCCGCAGCAATAGATTCATTGCAATACAGGTACACCGTTAAAACCGGTGGTGAATAATCGAGTCTGAATCCTCGTGGTGATAAGACTTGGTACAGCAGATGGATATGGATAAGTTAATAAGGAAAGAGAAGCTCCAAGACGATAAGCAATTAAAAAGACAGATCAGAGTAAATTCAAGTGGCGGGTAGCGTAAGGTTTGGGGGTGGTGACGCGCGAGGATATTGTGGAACTGTGACGAAGAAAAAGTAGGAAGATCGAAAGTAGAGTACGACAAGGTGTGGACACGTGAACTAGGTATCGCTCCAGTTGGTCTTGGCTGTGCTGAAAGAAGAGCTGCTGTCAGGACGTTTTAGTGTTTCATACGTCCCTTCTTTCTGCAGTTGTCGACGGAGGAGTACGTAACCTTCATCTCCACTATCAACACTCGTAGAAGGTGTAATTGGGAAGTCTGACTGATTCGAGCCTTCGGAACCCATAGATTCCGAGTGGCTGGACAAGTCCGACTGGACGCTGGAGTGGGAATGCGACGACTCGGAATGGGAATATGCGGAACGCTGAGACAGAGTTCTGTCGATGGATGATATTGTGGTTGTGTCGTCCCCGGAAGGAGTTGAAATGAGGAATTGTCGCGCGAGGACGGCAAAGTCCCGCTCAATACTGGGTGTTCTGAGTAGTCGGCGACGCGTGCGTCGCAGGGAACCGCCGATGGCTGTATTTGTCTTTATAGTCAGGTTTTGTGGTTTCTGGGGGGTCATTGGCTCCACGGAGACTTCATGGATGATAGTCACGGATCGTGTTGATGTTGGAGGGCTGATGAATAGAAGAGATGTGGAGGGCATTCCGCGTGAGGGATATGGGTCAGGTTCTTGGGATAGTCGTGGGCAGTAATTTGGTGTGTCCGCAATTTCCGGTATTGAGCCGTCGTAGTATTTCTTGTACCCGCCCGCAGTGACGTGTGGAAATGGACTTGAAAAGTCACCCCAGCGGAGGAGGTCCGGGGCACGATTGACAACATCCAGCTGTATCCTGGTGGTATGTATGGTGGTATCCTGGAGAGATGGACGTCTGACTCTGTTGGAGACCTTGGACAACATGACGGTATGAAGGAAGGAGTGTCTTCGCGGGAGTGACAGTTATGCGAATAGCACGTCGTTGGACCGGGACACGTTGACAGGAATAGATCGTCAGAGGACTAATTGTTTCCAAGGATGCCACATATATAGGAAGCTTCATGCCGTGGTTGGCACACCGTCTTGCGTGTCAACGCACTTCGGTTAGATATAAGATATCGAGGGTGTACCCGGGGTGACGCACGAAAAAGGAAACGGCCCACGGTTATCGAATTCAAGCCGCTCTCAGGTGCATCATGACCGTTGAATCATCAGCTCGGGAAGAGGGCCCTTAATCTTGAACCGGATGGTCATATGAACTGCTGATGACGATTGTGAACTTTGTTGAAAGCAAGAATCCTTCGGATTAGCCGAAATGTCCCCAGTTGTAACTTGGGAGAATTACGTCATGGAATTCGTTCTCTTTCTCTATGCGGCCATTTGCCCGGTGCCAGAATGTTGTCTAGGAAAATCAGGTTAAAAATCATTTTTGTGATAAAAGCTGGTTGACCAAAAAAAATGAAGACGACCAACTCCCTGGTTTTCTTCATGACACAATTCAAAGCATTCTTCGCGAGCATGGGAAAATTTCGCTATATTCTGAACTCTCTTTGTGGTGTATCCTACTGCGCATGACGGATAAAAACCGGGTAACAGGTTCCGTTCCCTCTTGCTATGCACTAATGTCCACGGTCGTGGAACGAATCAAACTTGTTGCACGAGTGAGTGGAGATGGCTGCTCAAATTCAAAAGCCCACATACCACACATAACTCGAAAGAGACGCTTGCGTTGATTATCTCTGAAAAGACTGCTTTCGCGATCGTCGCCGGAAGATGGAACAAAGTCGCATTGGTAACTGCTCCATCTATGACTTGCAAATCTCGCGCGGGGACGTCGACAAGATCGTGCATGGCCTTGAAACGAGTAGCTTCACGCACAAATGCAGCCCTAGAGGTTCGCAACAATGAGATATTTCGAAGTAATGGTGATCAATAATGACCTTTGTGAGAGGAGCTTTAAAAGCTTTGCGTCGATGGCGTTTATTCCAGCCCGAACCTCGTCCAGAGAATCGCAACATGTCGAAGACCCAATGCTAATGCTCGGAGTGCCCCAAGGGACCGTTCTGTTATCTGAAGATGGAACAAGGTCGGGAAGTGGAATCCCGTAGCAAGCTTGCGCGAAATCCAATTTTGGGTTGTTATTCATGCCGAAAATCACCTGCGGAAGGCATGAAACAAAGATAAGGATGCTTGTGGGTGAGAATTTTTTCATTTTGGATTCGGGAAACCCAAACCGGACACCGGATTTTTATACCATGGAGAAGGAGCAAGACAATCCGTGTCTCGGCCAATGAATGTCGTAAATATGTGGCCCAAAATGTCTTTCACGATGCTGATGGAAAGGAGTTGGGATTAATGGGGGATTGCAATAAATTGTCAAAGCGACCCTTGGAACATCAAAATGAATGGAAAGCTATTTTTTAAATCTGTGTACGTGTTTGAGAACAGGTTTGCAAAACCAACCCTAAGAAACGTACCTCACTTTAGCTCCTTGAACGCGTCCAAGGATGAGTGAACCGCGACGCGACGCGTCCTTCCTAATCGGGGTCATTTACGAGTGTTCCATATATATATTGTGGGACATAGAAACAAGATCCAAACGGCAAGACGGTCAAAGAAGGGCGAGGGAAGGCAGACTCATCAGGCGGACGTCGCAATTGTGGCAGTTGCGAATGCGATAGTCGCGCCTTTGTTTGCCCTTGTTTGACGTTGTCGCAATAGGGTGAACAAAATGTGATAACAGTATCATTATATTATGACAAGAAATAATTACCGCGATAAATACGCATATTGAATCAAATAGGCATGCAAGATAAATGTAATCCCTCCCGGCAACATCGCAACCAATATCCACCCAATATCCACCACCACCATACCCACTAACCTGGACACACATTATTCCAACGCGCCACGGTGAAAGGCTCCTATAAAATATAATCCAAATGCAGCATAGCTTAATTGCATTATAATTTATCACGCGGATATTCCGGAGATCCCCTTGACCCCAGTTTCACATTCAAACAGGGGGCCGGAAGCAAAAAAGTCCAAGAGAAATTTTCGCCTATGCATTGGGGGTAGGTTGGGCAACCGTACTTGGCGCGCGGTGGGGCACATGTATGCATCGCGATATGAGTAAACTATGAAGAAGATCGTGTTGTGGTCGTCAAGGAAAAGCATGTGTGCAATTGCTGAGGAGTGAGTGGGGCTAGCAAGTTAGCCATATGAAGCAGTTTATATGAGTTGTGATGCGACAAGGTTCTCTCTTAAGACACCGTCGCGGACAGTTTCCAACGTTGTGGCAGTGGCAGTCGTATCCTAAGAATAAGTCAGTAAATTTATCACAAATTATCAGGCAGGATATGTTTACAGTCACTGTGGTGGGGTAGATGTAGACGGAACGATGTTCCGGCGAATGTTGCTTTTGGATATCCTTGAACTTCTCTCGGAAATCTAGTGATATATAAAACTAATGAGTAATCATATCACCAAGAGATGAGTAACCCACATTTCACAACCGTGATGATCTCGTTCTGGCGATCACCAAAGCTAGGAAGGTACTGATTTACTTTGATTCCTCGCTTGAGCTTCCGACGCAGCAGATCACATTTGTTGAGGAATAATATCAGCTGCGTCCTCGCAAGTAACTTCGAAGAACATATTGACGTCCATAGGATGATGGAATCCTCCAATCGGTTGACAGATGGGTCTTCATCCAGGCGTTGATCAAATACCGAAACTGGTGAAACTGGAAAGTAGTTGATATTTATATGGTTCGAAAGATAAATATAAGATGGCGAACTCACGGAAAATTATCACGTTCACATTGTCAAAATAAGGAAGCCATGCAGCCCGCTGAGTGGATCAGATCTTTAGCCTTGATATTAATCCTCGGGAACGTGGTTTGCCTACCGTGGTGCGGCAGCCACCAACATCAAAGATTCGCCATTCCCATCCAGATTCTTTCCCTGCTAGCGAAGAATTAGTTTGAGTAGTTATGGATCAAACGTTCAAGATGCTTACATTTTGGGTTGTCCCAAGGACCTTGTTTGAAGACTAGTGAGTGCTCCTGGATACCAACAGTTCTGAGTCTCGCCCGCATAATGTCGTCGTCGGTGACAGCGTAGTCGCGAGACGCGATACGGTTTAGGTCGTTCAAGAAACTGAAAGAAATTCAATAAACAGCGTGAATGGAGAAAGGGTTGCACGTACAAGCCCGCGGAATCACCCAATTGCAAGCGCCGACGTTTAAGGGCATTGCGCACTGCTTTGTCCTCCCAGAGTGCCTTCATGTCGTCTTTGCAATCAGCAATGGTAGATGTCACCGACTCGAGTGATTGACTGGGGCTGTCCGCCATTGCGTCGGCGGTGTGCAAGACTTCCTTCCACGATCGAACAGAAAATTCGGGTTTACGGCGAACATTGAGCTCCAGATCGGGTTCTTCAAAAGGCGTAGCCGACATGGGCGACGCAGCAGGTGGCAGAGGATCAGAACCGGCACCCAGTCGGCGTTTTAGCTCAACCTCAACGCCGTTCAGAGGTGCAAGTCGGATGATGAGAAGTTGGTGTCGGTCGGTAAATTTCTGCGCTTCGGTCTCGTCTCTGTCGCTCAAGGATGCCAATTCGTCTTCAGAATCAAAAGGAACATCCCCGTTGATCTCGGCCTCGATGACCCGCAGTATGGTAATGATGGAACGAACGACGTTGAGCTGTACAACGGACCGCCAGCCAGCTCGTTCCCTCTCCCACTCTGCTGCAGCAAACCTCATACGGAAGTCTAAATAATAAAGACATTAGTTATGCGTGTTGGCAAGAATACCAACGGAAACGTACTTTTGAGTGTCGTTGATTTACCTAACGTGACAGGCATGCCGTATTAGCGCACGGCAGGTTATGTCCAGAGCACAACTCACCACTCTCCGATTGACCTAAGAGTAACACCTTGATGACCTTTCTGTCCTTCCTTGACTTGGCCCGCTCCAACTTAATGTCCTCGTCGATGCTGTCACTAACACGTTGGGCGTCCAATTCCCGTTTCTGACGGGCGGTCTTCTGTGCGGGGGTCTCGTCGATGGGTGGCTGCATGAGCTCATAGAACGGGTCTGTTGGGCCAGGAAGAAAACCCATCTTGGACGAGGAATGGGCTGAATAGGAGGAGGAGGAGGAGGAGGGGGGCGGCTAATTTGAATGAATGGGAGATGAGAATGATGAGTGTAAATATTTGAGAGATTTGATGCCCCTCCTGTCGCTGCTTGGTCATCTATAATAGAATCACACCCAGGGTCAGGAACCCAAGGGTGCTCCCTAACCCTAAAGGTGCTCCCTAAATTTATAACCCTTCAATTCCAGTTGATTCGCAGCTTTGGATTCTTTCCCGGTTACGCAAGTTCTAATGACACATTTTATGATAATACCCGTCGGAGAAGCCCAGAAAAGAGCGTGCGCCGGCCTGCAGACTCTTGGTGTCAATCAATCTGAGGCGCCCGAAGGGTTAATACTCAATTCAATTCAATTTGAAAGAGGAATGGCCCAACCCGATCAAAAGCTCCGCTTCGTTCTCATCAACACAGATCCAGAACGCCATCGGCATCCTGTCCTTGAGCTCTGGCTGAACCTTGTTCGATGGTCGGAACCGAACATGGGTCTATAGAGCCTGAACCCCATTTTCCAAAAAACTATTGTGCAGACCGCCAACATGAGACAACAGTTTGCGATTTCCACTCTTTGTGCACATCAATTCACTCCTGCTTGGCATACACTCCGGCATTCAAGATGCGGGCAACGGGCCAACGGCTCGATGCCGATCCTTAACCCATACACTAGCAGCCTAGTAGCAGGCGTACTAACTACCTTCATCAGTGATTTAGATTCCAAAGGTTTCGCAACCGAATACCCACGAAAACTACAAACCCTGGATAACTCATGTCCTCAAAATCCGGATTCCGGCCCTGACTAGAAGTATGGAAAATACCAAGGCAATGACTTTTAAAATACACTTGCCATGTATCGGGATTACCTGGAATTGGACAGGGCCGGGTATAGGCCATTGCCATATGTGGACCCAAAGTCTACATCAGTATCATTCAGGCTTCCGAGATTCCGAAGTGCGGAAACTGTCAGGATCGCTCGAAAAAATCATGTGAAGTTACCAACGTGGAGAAGAGACCTCAGAAGAAAAAAGTGGCAATTAGGGAGGGGAATGTCATTCCATTGGTTGTTTAGCTGCTGAGAAAAATAATAAACGTAAACCGTAAAACGTGGTTCCCCATAATTCATGTGGCGTAGGTGTGACACCGAGGTGACAACTGTTACCGAGATGGCACATGGGAAAGTTTAGGGTAGCGAACGCAAGAACAGGAATATGCTCTGAATTCACTGGGGAAATCGTAAGTAGTACAAAAGGTCAAACGGATACTACAGCAAACAAGACAAAACGAGATCTGGACCGTATATTGTACAAAGAGAACTATTTCATAAGGCATTCATGGATAAGGACTTTCGAATGTACACGACTCGGATGAAGGGTGAAAGATAAGATGGAAAAAAGATCACGGTAGGCTCCAGGCCGATGATTTGTAACTGACATTTGGGATCAAACGGCATATTTCGTTTCTGCCTGACTTCTGGTGGAGTCCATGGTATCACTGAAAAGGGGATTTTTCAGCACAAAAGATCACGAAGAATTGCACTACACTCACGGTTGGTTATTATTATCGACGGCGTTGGCGCCGCTGGGATTATAAAGAAAGAGGTCATACAGCCCAACGGAGCACTGAGCTCCGAGAATGGGTGCGAGTATCGGGCACCAGAGCCAGTATTGACTATCAAGAAAGCCGTCAGTTAGCTGAAACGGGCAGCTTGAACGATTGCGTAGAATAGAGTACTCAGGAGTAGCGCCGGCTGACATGCGAAACGCTCAACAATCCGCACTGGCGGCCGGCGGCCTCCTTGTTTCCAAACGCTCTCAAGAGAGGGAGAAGTACTCAAGTACTCACCCTCTATACGTATACAATTCATGCCCATATCCCGCCATCGTTAAAAATAATCGCGGTCCGAAATCGCGTGCGGGGTTGAAGGCAAAGGCTATGTACCAGAGTTCATTTAAATATCCCAGAATGAACACGAGGCCTCACGTACCTGTTTGCATGCCCAGGGCAGCCCCAAGGCCAAGGAGAGTCAGAAAAAGAACGAAGGGCAATAGCCCAATGGGAGGCGCCGCGTTATTCTTGTCGGTGGCCGCCACGATCATGAATGCTAAAACCGCCGCTCCCAGGAACTCGGAGAAGAGACATGTGGCGGCACTCATATAATCAAGCTTGATCAAGATGTGATTGAGGATTTGACAAGCAGATCAACGCCACAAATAGTGGATACTCACTGCATAGCTCGAGAAGAAACTAGCCGTCGCTTGAGTTCGCACACTCCGTGAACCCTCGAAGATGTCGATGGCACGGATGTATTGCGAATACACCAACCCAGCACCTACGACACCCCCCATGACCTGGGCAAATATATACACTGGAAACGAGTATTAAAATTAGATGTTCAACCCTCGGAGATTGGTTTAGTGTTTTGGATAAACATACCAGGGACTTTTTTCCAAGGGAAACCGCGCCAGGTCGCCAACGCCAACGTTATCTTCAAAGGCACGTATGTTACGACGAAAAATATCAGGGTCATGAACGCTTACTGCCGGATTAACATGCCCTCCAGAGATGCCTGCACTCGTCCACACACCCATTGCTAGCCCTGTGGAAGAAAACGTTGAGAAGGTAATATATTTGATGACACTCCGTCAGTGCATATCTTACCGATTGCCCAACCGTAGTTGGTTGAAATGTATTCCTATTGAACCAAGTCATCACTGCTCAGCGGTGGTTATGTTTCCGCACGGAACAGAAATTGACGCACTCCTTTCGGGGAAGAGGATATATTGACGTTTCGGGAAAGCCCGACTTGACAATCTGCACCAGCGCCAAAGATGACAAAAATTGCTACTCCGATGAACTCTGCCATAGGTTCTCGGATAGCCTCCCTATATAAAGTGTTCGCGGACGGATAAGTTTAAATTTATGAAATCAGGTTCCGAATGCGCACCTAATCCTTCGAATCAGCGGCTTCGGCATGGGTGCAGCTGAGCCGGGCTCCTGAAAGCTAGTCGAGGTCATGGTACGTCTGAGATCTCTATGAGTAGAGTCGGTGTACTCGATGCACAGTAAGAATCACAATGAAGAAGATACCTTGAGCAGAACCATATTTAAAGTCCAACCGTCTCCATAAAAAACGGAATACGGCCGTGGTATTTCCAAGGGAGATTGTCAGATATGTCAGACACGATGTTAGCAACCAGTGATCCTTATCGAAGTTCATTCGACACGAGCAATAGGCAAGGCCAGTCATATGTTCAAGTACTCTTTACGGATGGACTCATGTAGCGGTCTTAAAGGTATAAGTTTGGTAATAGAAGTCAGATCCTGAGGGGTGTTAGGGTGAACTGGGACTGCTTCCTCGCTGATTTTTTCCAGCGTGACAGAAGCCCAGTGAGAATGACTTAGATGATTTACTGACAAAACCCAGATGGTGTGGGTCTGTTCTTATTTCTTCCCTGTAACGATATGTTTTCTCCGAAATTTCCAAAGTTCCCACCACGTACTATTTAGTATCCAATGTAGCTAAATGAGGGATCTTATTGTAGCCACCTCTGAGGTTCACAATTGACGAGGCGATGAAAATTATACTGCCTATCTGTTGATAGAACATGGACAGTGTCTGTTTGACGCCCTGGAGAGCAGTGTTTTACTCCAATTATCTTTTGTGTTATGTATTTTATAGGTCTGATTGCCTCGATACACAGAAACTGCGAAGTACAGTCTTAATGAATATAGGCTATAGCCGGTCCAACAACGCCGATATGGAGAGATCCTATTGCTCGAGAATGACCCAAGGGCCTGAGGGAATCAAAGCTGCAAGAGTCTTCTCAGTCGCTCACATACGTACATAAATTTCCCAGCTTGGGATTAGTCCTTTTTTTATTCATATTACCGTGGTCCTATATCACACAATATCGATTTCTGTCTACGAGAGACTACTTTGAGATGCAGAGTATCCAACTCCGAACTGCATTCCTGTAGTTGCATGTTCGGATAACGGACAATGACTAAGATAACCCGACTAGAAGTAATCAACATCATTGCCACTGTTCGTAAGTCACTCGTCCAAAATTTCGCAAGTAATCAGAAGCGACTTTTTCTGATACTTAAATCGTTGTCGGATATGTTTACCTATATTTCTGAAACAATTATTCTGTTACCGACTGCCTATAATTAGTGAATCTTCTATTAAGCGCCCACGAAGCGCCTCTGCGGAGTCCTGACATCAACGACCGCTAACTCAAGATTGTCTCTAAAATGATTGCGATGCGAGGTGATGCTCTGGTGCATTCTATTCGTCTTGAAATTTCAAAGAAGCTCAAAACCAACCTACAACTTTAGGTATTGCCGAACTCACAACGCAACATGCATGATGCATTTTTGCCCACCCCCCTCTTTACTTTAGAACTAAATAACCGTT
>Ga0307509_10008362_pt1 | contig 13220 bp, 18 predicted proteins | sample 10_EM_MG_FD_202245 | JGI IMG/M metagenome (GOLD analysis project Ga0307509, IMG submission 202245) | Populus trichocarpa ectomycorrhiza microbial communities from riparian zone in the Pacific Northwest, United States - 10_EM | ecosystem: Host-associated > Plants > Roots > Unclassified | place...
CCATCGATTTTCATACGGCACTAAACGGGTTTCGTACGGACACTGCAGCGACATTGCCGGGGGGGGGACTCTTTTGCCCCACAACTAGACCTGACTCAACAGGCACGCACCAGGCTACAGTCGTATGGACGCTGGTACCGTCAGGAACCCGCAAGTACCACGGAGTTCGGGCGGTTGTCATAGAACGAGGGGATGTTCCGTTCATATGGGGAGGACCGCAGAACCAAAACCTCTCATTACTCCGGAGGAAACATGATTACTTCTTCCCCTCTAGACCGGGAAGGCTAAACATCTAGACGGACGGCTTGCACTTGTCAGATACGAGATTGAGATGGGTGCGACCTACCTCAAAGATGACTTCCGCGGGTACACCCCACCCACGCATACCGTCTACTCTGCTCCCATCCATATGTGACCCCAAAACCATCCCAACTACAGTGCCCGTGTCCTCGTCCACGATCGGACCGCCGGAAGATCCTGATGTGGGAAGCGGCGTAAACATCATATGGCTCAGGGCGTCATAAGTCCCAGGCTGCGTGATCTGCATGAGTGAGGTTCGCTGAATGGAACTGGCTGGACCCACATGGGTTTCTCTCCCGGCGAGATCTCGATAACCTCGCACCATACATTCCGCCCAGGCTCGATAAACACCAGCGCCTCCCATCCACGGTGCCCAATTGTGGTGTCCCAAGGAGAGGAGAGGCCCTCTGCTGTCCGCCACGAAGTGGGCTCGGACCTTTGTGTCCTTATGCACTGGATATGGTGAAATTGGCAGAGACTTCAGCTTGGGGAGCTCCAGTTTGGTGTCGAGTTGGAGAACTTCGAGCAGTAGTACATCGGAACGGGGTACGCACGACGGGATGCTCTTGACGGGATAAATATCGAACCCGCGCTGTGAGCCCGATCTCCCGGAAACGACGAAAGACCCAGAGTGGGCTTTGTCTACATGTTCGAACGACGAGGACCTCAGGACCTGGGCGAGTCATTCTAGTTCCCGACAGGCTTATCGGATCAGATCACAGATGAGCTCACCTCCTCGAATGTGTGAGCGCACGTCACGATCAGCCCGTTCCCAATCACGAATCCAGACGATAGCTTGACTTTCGATTTCTGAGGGTCGAAATCGTCCTTCGGACTCATGCAATGAGCAACCATGACGATTCCCTGGTCGCCCTTACCCGAGCTTGCCCTATCAAACGTCAGCCGCCTTGACAATGGTGGTGTGGATTCATAGGGGAGAGACATGTCCAGGATACGACCGGAATTGGAGGTGAACTCCTGGGATAGGTCACCGAGGGTTGCCCCATTCTGGGCTGACCAGCGAAGGGCTGCGAGGAGATGTGAGTCCAAGTCCGCCGTTGGGCCAGGGTGTGGCGGGTGGCCATTGACGACGGTAGCCATCGATCTCCACCCGACGCTACATCCCTGCCGATAAACTGTGCGGTAGTGAGAGCTCAACGCTCGTCGGTAACAACCCAATCCCGAAGGGTTCGCGAATGAGGGCATTGTTGGGCGATAACCGTGTGACAGGAAGCGCGGAAGCGTCGGAGTTCGGAATCTTCCGGGCCACAAGAATTAGCCTCCGTCATCTCGTCAACGGATTTTCTCACACTTGCTCGTCTGAGCACAAACGGTAGACAGGTTCGACACCTAATACATGTACGATTCGCGTACGGATTCAACACCCCGGGTTTACCTACGCGTTGGATCCTATCAGCGCGGTCAAGGCGCTGGGTATGCCCCTTTGTCTCAATGGAAATACCTCCGCCCAGGCGGTTGTTTGTTTGTTTGTAATCATATATCTCTGTAATCGAGGAGAAGACTTTTGTTTGGTCTGACGCATTGGTCTGATGAGAAGGTTGGCGGATTGTAAATACGGGGGAACGCATCCGTTGTGTACGGAACTGGCTCATTTTGAAATGGGCCGTTGACCGGAGAACTCTCGCACGGAGAGCGGCTTATGTCCCAATCGTTAGGCTTTGGTTTAACCAACCACTGGGCTCGTGGGCTCGGCTATTCGGAGTGGTCTCACGAGCGAGTTTCCCCACCAGAGTACCGCATAGAAGAAGGTCATCAGAGGCTCGGAATCTTCCGGACGATCATCGTCTCCTTCCCTCCAACTCCTTTGGAACGATCTTTCATGCCGCAGGCGACTTCCCCTTGTCGAACCATTCGTAGGTCGTCTAACGCCCTCGCTGACCCTCCGAGTTGTCCTGATCTCTCGTTGTCACAGATTATGTATAGTACCCAGCAATCACGAAACGAAGTGTTGTCGAGGATGATCCTCACAACTCAGTCCTTGCGACAACTGTCCTTCACGTCTGGTTCAGAACAGGTTCATTGCCGTCTTTGATGTTCTGTATCCTCCACTGAGGATATTTTACAGGCAGAGCTAGCCGCCGCCCTCGTCGCGACCCTCCAAACCGATCTAACTCAGATCACCTCCTCCGTCCGCACCTCTCAGAACCACTACAGACCCATCTTCCGACTGCCAAACGAGGTCCTTGCGGAAATATTCTTTGAGGTCCGGGACTCCCTGAACGATAACACATGGATGCGTGTGATGTCTGTTTGTCGTGTTTGGCGAGACATCGCGATCTCCGTCCCTCGATTGTGGTCGACCATCGAACTCGACCTCGACATGGCGAACGAGGAGGAACTGCTCGGGGGACTCAAGCTCGTCCTTCACCGTTCCAAACAAGCCCCACTCGACGTCACCGTCTCGACGAGGGCCCAGGCCCTTCCCGTCCACAAGATCCTCCGCCTGGACACGTTGGCCAAACACGTGCACCGTTTCCGGTATGTGCGCATACGGACGATCCACAAGGAAAGTCTGGACCAGGTATCCGCGGCCTTTTCTGCGCCGGCGCCACAATTGAAGACCCTGCGACTGGGACGATTCGGTTCGACCGGCCAGCATGGTCCAATCGCATTTCCCCCCATGTTTTCTCTGGACCATCCAAAGTTGGAGCGTCTACATTGTTGGATGCTTTGGCCTGAGGCTGTCGGAAAGACCCTCAGATTCATCTTTCTCCACGCCCCCATGAACAAAGAACAACAACAACAACTGGCCCTTGCGGTCAGCCGATGTCCCAACCTCAAGCAACTTACCCTGCGCTGTGTTGGCGTATCACCGCAGATCTCACAGCCCACTCCTATACCACTCGACGGCGATATCCACTTGCGGCTCGAATCACCTTCACCCGCGAACATGTTCTACTTTTCACTATCGACGAGCGTTTCCCTGGCCATAGACATGCTCACGAGGACACACAAAGGCGCGGCGGTTTTCCCACCTAATATCAGTTCATTCCCACAAATGAACAACCTCCAAGAACTCCAAATTAGCGAATGGAATACCCAACCAGCTTCAAGACTGAAATCCATAATCCAGGTTACGGCGGTATCCGCAACGGAAAACGTCCCACCATTCCGTATCTATCGTCCATACAATCCAACTTATCGGACTATCGCTTCCGCCATCGCTATCCTTAACGCACTGTTGCAGCCGTTGGATCTGAGAGGCGTCAAGACGGTTACGATCAAGGCGTTCGATCCAGACCCCTTCTCGCCGGCTGGTCAGGACCTCACCGAGTGGAAGGCTTTCTTCTTCGTTTTGCCGTCACTCGAGACACTCACGATTGTCAATGCTCGTGCTTCGATGATCCTCAGTGCGTTAGTACCGGATGCCATGCCGACCTGGCCTTGGACGGAAACCGCGAGATCGGATGCGAGCGTGGAAGGAGACGTGTCCCCAAAAAAGAAGATCGTGGTGATGTGCCCTAGGTTGAAGGAGGTTGTGTTGAGTAATATCGAATCCCCGTTAAGCGCGGACGAGGTGATGGAAATGGTGAATTTGAGGCAGAAGCATGGGGCGCCTCTCAGGGACGTGCTGGTGGAGGGACTGGAGGGTACAGCGATCCTGTCTGGGTCACCCTGGAAGGAACTGCATAAACTGGGAGGAGTGGTAAACAGTGTCCTGCCGCTGACTATAGCTGACCATCCAGGCGATGTATCCAGGGACGACGATTTAGATGACGAGATGATGACCCAGTAGGCTACGCCGGGTGGGGTGTAATTGTCACGATTGTTCCCTTCCCGCGCTCGGTCGCAAGGTTCATGCTCCGGGCTTCCATAATCACGTTTGTATCATGCGTAACTTATTCTACCCTGACTTGTACATACCCCCAATGCATGCGGTCGCTTTCTGATTTCTTTTGTTTCACGTCGGTCGGTTTGTTCGCTGGTCGTGACCATGCCCTGGATCGGGCTCCGGGCAATTGGCGATTGCTGCGCTGAGCGCCAATCCGGAACCCGGGTCCCGGGACGATCCCAAACCGACAGGCAGCACCGGCGAAGTTCAAGTTTATCCGCCCGACCCTGACGACGACGACGACGACGATGAGCCAACGACTTTCACAAATCTCTGGACATTTGTCCAACACTCACTCGCGGGGCTTGCTCTCTGGAGAAGTTGCTATCATCACTGGTGAGTTCTCAGGGACCCGGTGGGCAGCGTCGGGTGACTTACGATCTTGTGCGCCCTAGGTGCTGCTCAGGTTCGTTGACCTCTCTTCCGAACGTTTCTTCTGCGCGATCCGACGCACATGTTTCGCCGTAGGGAATTGGGAGGAGTGCTGCTATCATCTTTGCCAAGGAGGGTGCGAAGGTTGTAGTCAGCGAGTACGCCTACCCCGTTTCCTCCCGTTATCGGGTCTCATTGACACGTAAATCCCTGCAGTCTCGATGAAAAGAAAGCCCAGCTTGTCGTAGAGGAGATACAAGGATTTGGAGGGGACGCTATCGCCGTCGGCGGGGACGTCGGCGCTGATGACTTCCCGAAGAAGATTATTGACGCTACGATCTCAAAGTACGGGAAGCTCAACCATATCGTTAACAACGGTTTGTAACCGCAACCCTCAAAACTCTGGTTCGCAGTTTGCGGATGTTGACGGTTGTTTGCAGCTGGCTTCACGTACGACAAGATGCTTCACACCCTTCCGGATGATGCTTGGGACATCATCCAGAAGATTCACGTCCGCGCTCCATTCAGGCTTATCCGCGCCGCTGCACCCTACATGCGTATCAAGGTACATCCCACCTCACCCTCACGCATCCGTTGCGACGCTCATATTGAATTAGGGTAACACGGAGAACCGTTCCATCGTCAACGTTTCCTCGACCTCTGGTCTTCACGGAAACGTTGGGCAAGCCAACTACGCTGCTGCCAAGTCTGCGGTTATTGGCCTTACCAAAACCCTTGCCAAGGAGTGGGGTCCTTTCGGCGTTCGTGCCAACACCATCGCCTTCGGTCTTGTCCACACAAGGTCTCTTTCCGATGACAGTGCCAGGTGATATACCTCTGACGCTTTGAACAGGTTGACTCAGTCGAAGGAAGACGGTGCTACCATCGAGATCGATGGCAAGAAGGTCGCCCTGGGTATCCCAGGCTCCGGTGCTGGTGCCAACCAACCCGGTCCCAAGGCTTATCCCCTGATCCCACTCGCTCGAGGTGCCTTGCCTGACGAGGCCGCGAATGGAATGCTATTGTAAGTCGCCTGCCTATCCTAAACGATCGCTTCCGATTCTGACATGAGGGTGGTCAGCCTTGCATCGTCTCTTGCCTCATTTGTTTCTGGTCACACTCTGGAGGTCACCGGGGGCGCTGGAATATGAGACCTCGCCCTATTGCTAGCCATTTGGCATCCTAAATTTGTACTCCGTGTTCCTCCTCCATCACATAACTCAATTCAAGTTGGATCTTCGTTGGACGACCGCCGTTGCATGTGATAAGGTGGCTGAAGTGTATGACACGTGCTACTCGGCTCGCTTTCAGTAAATGTCCCAACTGTAACCCCCCTGTGGCTAGCTCGAAACCTTGACGTGAGGCGGGTGTTGACACTGTGATTCCCGCGACACATCATGCCGCCGCCGATCATGGGACTCGATGACGCTGACCCAACACAGCAGTCCATCAAACTCATCGAACCGATCAGGGCAGTCCGGGCATGCCGTTTTCCAAGCTCCTGTGTGCCACGAGTCTCTTATTGAAGCTGCCAGCGAATAAGGATGGGTTCCTACCCCCGCATCCATTGGCGGAGATTGGGGAATGATGCCCGGTCAGTCTCGTGTCGTTCTTTCCCCGCAGCTGCCTGGCCATTTTTGTCCGTCAACTTTGCCGAAGTGTTTGGGCCCTCGACTTTCTGTTTTCTAGTGTGATGCCTGGTCAAGTGGCCTTGGGGAGGCTTCTGCACCGTGTGGGATACTCTGGTGCCCCTGATCTCCCCTGGTTTTCGTTCGCGGTCTTCAACCCAATCCAAGCTTACCACGGTAGTTTGGCTTCCCTTCATCCCTCCATTTCAGTCATACGTGTCATTTCGAGCAGCTCAGGATGTCACAGGTGACCTAGGTTTGATTCCCGCTCTTCCATTTGTGGAGTTCACGGGGTTGCGAGTCCAACGTCTGCCATGCGGGCTTCGTTGACCTCCCCGCTGCCCATTCATTGACTATGGTTTAAAACGCTTCAGGTTCGCCGAGTTGACCCCAGAGTTTCGGTCCTTCGTTCTCTGCCCCCGATTTCGCGTTCAGCTTCCAGGAGATGTTCCCTCTGTCTTTCTCGAAAGCCTCGGAGTTCTTGCTCTTGGCAAGTGTGGTTTCCCTGTCGGTTTGGGCTTATCCAGTCCCCGAGCCCGGTACCTCCGAGAATGTCGGGGTTGAGGGGGATCTTGTTCCCAGCGTCGTGACCGCCCTCTCGAGCGCGGAGATCTCGAGCTACACTCCTTTCACGCAGTTTGCGAGGGCTGCGTACTGTAATCCAGCCAAGGTCAGAACCTGGACTTGCGGGGGTGAGTGATTGACTGTTTTAGATCTCACTCGGATACCTGTTGACAAGACCAAACGTTGGCTTCAGCCGCCTGCAACGCTAATTCCGACTTCCAACCAACATTGGTCGGTGGCAATGGTGCTAATGTCCCTTACTGTGCGTTGTCTTGTGCTCCACCTCCCGCTTTCGGACCTGACTGAAAGCTCGGCCCCCAGTTTTTGTTGGATACTGGCCGGCACAAGGGGCCGTGGTCGTCTCACATCAGGGAAGCGATCCGACGCAGCTGTAAGTTCTCCACCGGTATCGATCAAAAATGTGGAAGTGATCGTTGGCTTATCGGTCTTTCTGTTTGTTCCAGTCTGTCGGTCCTTACGGATTTGAACATCCACAAGGCTTCGCTTGACACTTCGCTGTTCCCTGGGGCCCCAAGCGATGCTCAGGTGCACCTAGGGTTCAGAGACGCGCACAAGGCGACAGCGAACAATATCCTTGCGGAGGTCAAGGACTTGCTCAATTCCAACGACGCCACTTCCGTTGTCGTTGTAAGTTTGCGTAGCGGTTTTTTTGGTGGGTGGTGCTCACTCTCTGTTTTATCCAGGTTGGCCACTCCCTCGGCGGAGCTCTTGCCGAGCTCGACACCCTCTTCTTGCAGTTGAACCTTCCGTCCAACATTGCCGTGAGGGGTGTCACCTACGGGACTCCAAGGGTTGGTGTATCTGCCTATGCCGACTTCTTCAACTCGAATGTATGCCGCTCTAGATCATCGATTCGCTTTTTGGGTAACTGACTTATTTCGGGCGCACAGGTGAATAACTTCAAGCGTATCAACCACGATTCGGATCCCATTCCCATTGTCCCTGGTCGAGGACTCGGCTTTAGCCATGTCACTGGTGAGGTCCACATCGTTGCGACGGACCGTTGGAACTCGTGCAGCGGAAACGATAACACCGAGTCTGGTTGTACCATTAACAGGGTGCCCAGTGTCGTGGTCGGCAATATCGTTGACCACCTGGGCCCTTACCAAAGCGTGTGGATTGGGTCCATCTTCTGTAACTAAGTTTATTTTTGCTGTGTGCCATAGGCTCAAGTGCATTGTATCACCGCTCCTGTATATACCCCACTGAAAATGGAGGGCGTCTTGTACTTTACTTTACCTTCGATTGTGGGTCAGTGCGCTTGGTGGTCCCAACCCGCCTCGGTACGGATCGACCACATGTCCGCGATTTGATCGATCATCTAACCAAAGGATGTCCGCGCTCTACTACGACTGCCTCCTCGGCTTGCCAGAAACGTCAGACGCGTTCTCTGCTCACCCGAAGATCGTGAATACCCCCAAGAACAAGGGTGTTGAGAAACTCCTGTCCCCAACCCATCCGCGGAAGACTCCAAAACTTGCGTGGGATGCAGACTCAGCAAGTTCGTCGAGATCGCGAGGGGTTGGAACCCCGTCGTCGAGCAGGGACGTGAGTGGTGCAACGCGAGGGGGTGGGGATGTGGTTATGAGGGACGCAGCGGACGAAGACGCTACTGTAACCTTTGTGTTGAGAATCGAAGGCGCTCCGTGTAGGTCCCCGCAAACCTGTTGTCTCGCAGTCCACCCAACTTTCTACCATTCTAGACAAACCTGCGCCACTCATTGGCCAGTACACCTCAGAATGCCATAGCCTTATCACCAGGTTCCTCCGGCACTACCTCACAAAGCCCCGGTCTCTCGGGGCAGTGCTCCCCCTGCCTCCGAATTCCTCGTATGAGAACGTTTTTACGGCATGTCGCATGATTGTGTCCACTACGAAGAATTCGGGAGACTTGTATGATCAGGTGAGGATGCAGCTGGAAAGATGCGTCGGGGAGCTGGCCCAGGACTTGGGCGATAAGAAGGAGAAGGGCGTGCAATGGGTCAAGCCGTTCAACGAGATATGTGCGTGGTTCGAGGGACGAGTGGTAAGCGTGAACCAGATAACCCCTTGTTCGGTTCAGACGCTCAACGGCCGTACCGCCGCGTAGGAAATGGTTCGAAAGTTGCTTGCTTATCTGGATCACGAAGGGCAGGGAAAAGACCGAAAAGATCTCAAGTCCGCTGCTGCTTGCTCTCCTCCCAGGGGTAGTTCACTGATAACGTGACTAGATCCCTCGCATACGACCTCTTCGCAGACCGGGTCTTCCGTACACCCAGAATGTCCATCCGCCTCAGTGCGGGTATTGAAGAATGGGTTCATTTAGAGCGAGAAAACGGGTATCGTTTCCTCCAGATTCGTGGTGGGCCACGCTGAGAATTTGGTCCGTTCCAGCGGGTTAGCCCATGAACTTCGCCCAGCAATCAAGTCACTCATCACCCACCTTCGAACGCATTCTATGTACTTCCCGGCGTTTGAGAGCCCGTTCCTCAAGATGACGGCAGCGTATTACGCAGATGAGAGCGCGCGACTCATGAAAGCCCTGAGATCGGACCCTGCGGAGTTCATGAGGCGCTGCTTCGAGAGGGTAAAGCAGGAGGTAGGCAGAACGAAGGATATGTTCATTGAAGATAGTTGGGAAAAAGTGAGGGCCACTTGCGAGGCAGCGTTGTTCGACCAAAGCCATTCTTGGGTCGCGAAAGACGGTACGTTTTCCGGAGCTTCACATACACCCTTCTCACCCCTCCCCCCAGCCCTACCCGAGTTTATGGATAACGAGGACCTGGAGAAATTGGGCGAGGTGTATACTACGTTCACTCGGGCCAAGTGCGCGGATGAGGTTCTTCGGTCCTTCAAGCATTACGTTCAGGTAAGCCCGGAATCTGCTAGCCCCTCTAATTTTCGGCCACTGGACCTGGGTTCTAGAGCACTGTGATTCTCATCGTCACCGATCTTCCACGGGACGGAGATATGGTCGAGCGGCTCCTGAGGTTCAAAGCCTTCGCCGAGAAGGCTGCGAACACCGCTTTTGTGGACCACACCCCATCGACTACAAACGGTGCTTCTACTTCACACAATGCCCCCCAGCGATACAAGGCGACCCCGAACGTGGAGTACGACTACGCTATCCGCGATGGATTCCAAGCTGGTTTCTCCAAACGCAGGAACAAGCCAGCAGAGATGATCGCGAAATACCTTGATCGTGCGATGAGAAAGGGACAAAAAACCGCCACTGACACAGAGTTCATGAGTCTCCTCGGAGACGTCCTGCAACTGTACAGGTTTACGGATGATAAGGATATCTTCAGGACCTACTACATGCGTGCGTTGGCCAAGAGGCTGTTGCTATCCCGGAGCGCGAACGATGCGTTTGAGATCGCGGTTTTAAAGAAGTTGACCGATGGTACGGGTTTCGTGAACTCGGCCGATTGGGGTGCTGACTCTTCCGCCTTGCAGAATTCGATCCCGAATTTTCGAAAGGAGAGGTCATGTTCAAGGATATGGCACTTTCCCGTGACTTGGTGACCGCGTATCAGGAGAGTGTGGGAAACCGTTCTCCAGTTCTCAGTGGCAAGGGCAAGGGCAAAGCGAGCAGCGAGGACGGCCCGAAGGCCACATTCATGGTGCTCCAAGCTTCGTCGTGGCCGTTCGCTCCGAAGGATAGAGACGCAGACTTGCCGCCCTATGTAAGCAACTTGGCCGGACCTTTGCCCCGATCCCGTGTGGCTGATTGTGGCGTCCCAGATGCTGGAACAGCTCAGCAGCTTTACCGAGTTCTACAAGAAGAAGCACGAAAACAGGGTCTTGAACTGGGATCACGCCCTTGGAAACGCCTCCGTGGTCGGGAATTTCAAAGAGGGGAAGAAGGAGCTGCTTGTCAGCCTGTACCAGGCGATCGCCCTTCTCCAATTCAATGAGAACACTGGAGGGATTGGGTATAACGAGATCATGGTGGCGACTGGAATACGCAAGTTTCATTCGGTTTCCAACGAAGCAACAGTTACTAACCAGCTTGCGATACGCCACGATCAATTTACAGCCGATATGGATTTGAAGAGAACCCTCCAGAGCCTTGCGTGTGGCAAACAGAAGGTTTTGAAGAAAAAGCCGGCCGGAGCCGAAGTCAACGGAGCGGACGTTTTTTATTTTAATGACGAATACACAAACAAAAGATATCAAGTGCGAATCGATTCCATCCAGGTGAAGGAAACGGTGCGTGGAATCGTTCCGTTCGAAGCTTCCTTCCAACTGACTACCGAGTTACCGCGGGTGAATGATCAGCCTGAGGAAACCAAACGTACCGAAGCTTGGATCGAAGCCGACCGGAAACAGGAACTTGATGCCGCTATCGTCCGGATCATGAAGGCGAAGAAGAAATTGACCTTCGAACAAATCAAGACGGAGGTTATCGTTGCTGTGAAGCAACGGTTCCTACCGGAAATCAAGCACATCAAACATCGGGTTGACTATTTGGTAGAGAATGAGTATTTGAAGAGGGACGACGCTGTTAAGGACGTTTTTGTGTATTTGGCGTAGGCGTGTACCCCATCCATTTTGTGTTCGTTTGTGGGGACGCCTCTGCTTGGCGGAGGGTTGTCTCCGAACTGAAGTGCCCAAGCCCGATGGGTGAATGGGGGCTTTAGGTCCTTGTTGATGAGACGTGATTGGCTGGCTGCCAAATCCCCCGCGCGCTGGAGGGTTTACGCCGTTTTGCCGCTGGTGAAAGATGTGGTATTCTTGCGGAACGTACCATGCACTGGGGGTATGCCGCCCTATGCGCCTTACCTTCACGGGGATGGTGGGAATCAAGTCGCGTCACGTCACGATATGTCTGCTGCACGTGGCATGTGACAGTTGGCGCCCCAGCTCTCGAGTCTCCACCTCAACGAAAGTCCAAACTAACCGAAGTGGCCATCTGCCCTCGTACCGCTGACGATGGGACAGCGGACACCAGAACTTGTGGGGTATGGGCGTTGGGTTACAATTCCTTGTGAGTGAGGGTTTCCTACGGTTGCCGTTTCTCCACCTTCCGATTTTTGCAGGAGCCGTATCAAAGTGTCCAATCGCCATCGCACCCGCCCTGGGCGATCCTTCTAGTGTGTTCCATAAGCAAGCCATACCTGGACATTGTTTCGTTGACCTACCCAGACGATCGCAGTGCGGCATCTCGGGGTGGTTGGAGGATCCGAGCCTGCGCTTAACGAGGATAGCTTGACCAGGAAAAAATGGTCAAGTGATGGAATCCCGAGGACTTGGGTCTCGGCTTGGCAGCGCTCGCGGTTTGTCGGGCACGATTAAGGGTTTTGAATACCGTAAGTAAACGACATCATGACGCCATTCGCCGGCTGGTATTTACTGGCTCGCCCCCCAGGTGTCATATAGTGATTGGAATCGGCGATGCGTTTGACGGTGGGGGAGATGTGTTTCACGTGGGCCCACTTTACGTCCAAGTTACCCCCTCTCTGTTGAAAGGTCGGTGTTTGCGGCCATGATAGCAGGGAAGCGTAAACTTCCATGTTCTAACAGGGTCTTTTGTCATAACCCGGGTCCACCACACGTGGCGGACGAAACCTCCGTTGAATTTACACTGGAGTATGAACCAGCATTTTCAAAGATGCATAGGCGGATGAATGGAGATGAAGTGTGAGCAATCCACGTGTTATCCAATGAGATCCGTTCCCAATTATTTCTTCCGGATCCTTTCAACGCTCATTTGTCTTCCTTCAGCTCGTTGCCCGGTCGGGAGCGCCCATTTTGTTTTGTCCATCCGGGAGACGCCGCTCAATTGGACTACTCCTAATATTCTCAAACTGTCGTCGGCTCATCACCGGGGTTTTGCCCGGAGGTACATCATGTCCTCAGGAGAACCGTGGAACGAATATAATTGCGCTGATGCGAGGGAGGGTTCCTCCTATCATACACCTGCATCGAAGCCTCAAAGTAACTCGGACTTGTTGATCCATCCGGTCTCCGTGTCATACTCCCGGACGTCCATTCCTCGTATACATTGCAGCTGAGCCTATGGGGCAGTCTTTGTTACCCGGGATTTTCCACCATCGAAGTTGTTCTCGAGGGGTTCCACGATCCGAGGTATTGCACACAAAACCTGCTCACCGCCGTTGACGGGACTGACTCTTCAGGGTGACGGCACACTTTTTTCATTCCCATGGGCGAGAGTTTGGATTTTTGGCCCATATTCACCGATGAGTTCTGTGAGTAAAACAGTACATTGCTCGCGTGAGTATCAATGATCTCAACGCCCCGGCGGGACCCTTCGGTGCCATTCGACTCGATAGACTCCCATATTGTAACACCCTACTGCATTGGTGTGTGGCCGGAGTATACACTGTGTTCTACTTCTATTGTTTGGGCGGACGAGGGGCTGCCTTGCGTGGTGATCCAGCAAACGCTCAAACCCCTCCGCTCCGATAATCATTGGAAATTTTGTCTACAGGACGCCGAGCGTTCCAGGGCAAATAATTCCCGGTATTTAGGGCGGGGTT
>Ga0307509_10008363_pt1 | contig 13216 bp, 16 predicted proteins | sample 10_EM_MG_FD_202245 | JGI IMG/M metagenome (GOLD analysis project Ga0307509, IMG submission 202245) | Populus trichocarpa ectomycorrhiza microbial communities from riparian zone in the Pacific Northwest, United States - 10_EM | ecosystem: Host-associated > Plants > Roots > Unclassified | place...
TACTCGTCCTGTCCTGACGTTTGTGAACACGACCGGGCCTGCATTAGTGTCAATTAGAGCGCATTAGTGTGAAGTCCATAGAGCAGCCAATGAGAAATGGACATGTATCTTAGTCAGAAGATAGGAGTATATGAAACTAATGCTTGTAGAAATCATCGTAGAATGTAACTCACATCTTTATTCCTCCAAAATATATCAAAAATGTCGGCACCACGCGGTCCAACAACATCTTTGAGCAAGCGCGGCCAAGTTCTCGGGTATTCCATGCTAGAGGGCCCTCATAAAATGACATTAGCTCAGATATCGGAGATAACAGGTGTGCTGAAAAGTACCTGTTCAAATATTATCCGAACTGCCAAACAGCGTGCAGGGGAAAATGGCATATCCGATCTTTGCGCGACCAAGAACCTTATTCCCATGCCCAATGCTGTGAAGGGCTCCAATCAGGCTCTAACAGATGCTGAAAAGAGTCACCTAGTTGAAACTGCATTGAAAGATGCAGAACATTGTCGAATGACATTTTCACAACTTGCTGAGGCTGGTAAATCTCTCTCTCTCTCTCTCTCTCTCTCTCTTTTTTTTTTTTTTGCCCAACCAAAAAACCTATATACAAATTACTAAAAGATTTAATGTACATAAAAAGCCAATTTAAATGTTAGTCGACAAACGGTCTCAAGAGTTCTTGCGGCAAATAAAAATTTTCGTCGCAAACCTACTACCAAGCCTGCCCTCAGCCCAGCTCAGAAAGAAGCACGCCTTGCCTTCTGCAACCTTCACCGCAACCTCGATTGGCAATCAGTAATTTTTACTGATGAGTCCTATTTCGAGACGGGGAATCTACGTCGCCGCCGAGCTAGGGGTGTTTTGAGACGAGCGGGGGAAGCCTATCGGCCTCAAAATATTCAGAGAAAATTCGCACAAGGAGCAACTGTTATGTTTTGGGGGGCAATCTTGTATGGTAAATCAGGTAGTTATTTTTATTATTTTTATTTGATTATTCCTTTGATTATTATTATTATTATTATTATTATTATTATTATTTTAATGTACATAATAGCTAATATAGGACATAATTAAAAGGAAATCAACTTCCATACCATATGTACGCTACACCTTATGAAACTACAAAACAGCGAAATGAGGCATTAGTAGTTCTTCAAAAAGAGTATGAAGTAGAAGTAGAAGAAAATGCTCGAGCAGATGCCATGGGATTGCCTATCCCATTTCCAGAGCCAGAACTCAAGGTTCGGAAGATAGATCGCAGGGGAGGGATAGATTGGTTTATCTATCGCGAAAGAATTCTGTCCCCCCTTCTCTATCCCTTTACTCAGGAAGCTATTGAAGAGTTTCCGGATAGGAATATTATAATAATGGAGGATAATGCCTCTGCGCATATCCACCACTATCATAATATTCCTAGAGATAGGTTAGGATACCAGAAGTTAGTTTGGCCGGCTAACTCACCGGACTTAAATCCAATTGAAACTATTTGGACTGAGCTTAAAGATAAGCTTCGGGAACAAATAGGTCACCGGATGTCCGTCCGTGAGATCCGCCGCCTTCTTGAACAGGTATGTTATACAATTTTATCTATCTTCTATTAAATTAATTTCTAATATAAGGATTTTTACAAGGAGTGGAATCGCTATCCTGAGGAACGAATAAATTTTCATATTCTATCTATGTCCTCCAGAATTGAAGCATGTATTACTGACAATGGTGGCAACAATTTTAATTTTTAGATTCTACATTTACCTTTCCTTCTTTTTGTTCTGTTTCTGCTATTTCTTACAATTTCTACTCTGTCTCTCGTTGTATTTCCTGGTTCTTTGATTTAATTTTAGCTTGTTTGCCCAATCAAAATGCATCTCATACACGCTAATGCATCCCTGTGTGCACTAATGCAAGCCCGGTCGTGTTCACAAACGTCAGGACAGGACGAGTAACCCGACTCGCTTACCGTAAGTGCTACCCCATCATTTTAGGATAAAAGAATCCATGGATTGCACAACCGAACACACTTATTTCCCACAATCCATGGAGTGGGGGTCATCTTGGGATTTTATGTTGCAACCAGTGTACAATCTTTCCCTACGTTGCGAGCACCCGGCAAAGCGAGCAGGCCTGCAATCCATGGAAAAAAATAATTACCTCGAGAGGTACTTGTAATTTTCACATGGATTCCAAGGGCAGGAGTGCAACACCACACTAATTTTGAACTTTTCAAGTCTTCTGTTACATGCAACGGGACCAGCTTTAAGTCACCATTGTAACCATAATTTTTTAATTGCACTGCCTTACTAAGCACTCTAGATCTAAAAAATCTATGGATCGGTTGCAACAAGTGAACCGAACAGGCCCTAAGTTAAATTACACCCGAGGACAAAAGTTCGTGAGTTTTCGTGCAACGCAATCATCGTCAAAAAAAACAAAAAAACAAAAAGGATGACCCCAACACGTGCGAGGACAAAATCCAACAGAATGCCAGCAATACAACATACCGGCACATTCAAAAGAAAGAATACGGATAAGGCTGCAGAAGCCTTGCATTACCTTTTATAAACGTAGTATTCTAGGCCGAGAAATGGTGAAAATAAGTCCGAGTCTACCACTGCAAAGCAAGTTCCTCTCGGAGCGCAAGTTAAGTTACCCGGCAGACACCATCAACTGATATGAAAGTGTAGGACCTTGTGCTTCACAATCCTAGCGTGACTCCAGATGTAACCAGAAAAAATGGCTAGTTTTAAGAGAGACTTGACTTAAGCATGGGACTATGTAAGGGATTCATAGAGGCATGGTGGCGGTGATCGGTGCTTTGTGTCCTTTATTTCGGATGCGAAGATGGTTGAATTGCGGAAAAACCCATGCACTACTATTCCTCCGGTGGAAGCCCAGTCAGATCGACAAACCACTGCAGCTTTGGTTGCCCTCACTGGAAGACTGGAATATCCCATAACCTGTCGAGACATCCCGGTCCGGTCGTGTTTAAAATCTGGAACACTAACTTATTGAGGCAATGGGGAATAGATCTACGCGGAACCTCTTGTTTCCATCACGGCCATACTGAGCGATGCGGATTTTGCTGTATTCTGAGCACTACACCTTTTGCTAACCACATAGTTTTTCCTATCACGATTTCTCAAATGGGCTGGTATTCCAGATTTTAAACACGACCGGAATGTCTCGACAGTTTATGGGATAGCGCAAGAAGCGATAGATGGGAAGTGTGTAACCCCCCCTATCATTGAGTGGCTTGCGTGCAAATATTGAATCGGTCCTGGCAAAATGGCCTCGTTAACAGCCCTCTCAACCAATCAAAAAAAATCCAAGTTGTGAGGTTACACACTTCCCCTGCACGGCTTCTCGCGCCATATCCTTTTGTGGAAACGGTAAACACCACCGACAGTGATATTGCGGATTTCAAGCTAAGCCCGTTATCCAACACTTTTCTTTGGGTACCTAACGTGACAAGATCTCTCACACAACCTACCAAGCGGCCGCAGCCATAAGCGAGAGTCACAGCCCTTCTCCCCGGACAAGTGTCACGGCAAATTAAACCCTCATCACGCCAAGCGAAAAATCCTGGTTCATTCAGTAAATTCAAGGGAATTCTGATAGGTCGTCTTCACAGGTGACACAGTCAATTCTCCAACGATGCCCAAGCATTTCTCTGCCTTGAAATGCATATCCCGCACCGATGCCGGTATTTCGCCCAGGTCTCTGGAGGTGGATTATACTCACCCAAACGGTTTATGCGCCCGCGGTTACTTCCTCGGCCATAACAAGAAACACTTGCAAGCATGCCAGGATCCGCAGGACTAACCCTGCGGCTGAGTTAGCCCACGACATGGCAGAAAGGTTTACTTAGAGGGCTCTGAATTTGGAATACATTTTCCCACATTCGGAACTTTGTATAATATAAAGACCCGGTGTGGATCCCATTCTCTCCCCAATACTGTATTGACTTGAACAAGAGAGCCGTGTACAGTACTATGTCATCAAAGTTGCCCCCTCCCGTAAGATCTGGCATTTTCTTTTGTTTTTTTCACCCCCCTTGTTTTACGGCAATTTCCCCACCTTGCCCAACGTACGGAATTCTTGAACAGATAACATACCGCTCTCTTATTCAAGTCAATACAGTAACGACCCAGCCGAACGTTGTATGTAGACGATAGATCACCATGGCTTGAATGAAAGTCCTCGGAGCTAGAAAGGTAAGTTAGTCAACGCCAAAACCCGAATTGAAAGTAGACATCGCCGACACCTGAAGGTAAAAATTAGCCATCGCTTACTGCCCACCGGCATCCATACTATGGGTCCCTGGACTTTCCAGATTGATCGAGAGGATGTAAGGGATAATTCTGAATCATCATATATCACTCGATATGAGCTTGGGGGCAGCATGTTGTAAAGAACGCTCGATTCCCTGCGATCCTAGATACGGCCTTGGTGCTCGCGATGGCCGAATGATTCTTGTACAGTTGTACGTTGAGGTTCTTAATGTAAAACAATAGTGCATTCAGGGTGACTGTAATATAGGGGAGAGAGTGATGGGAGAGTTAAGGCACAAGAAAGAAAAAATTGGACAAGAAAAATAAAGGCGTGGACGAGAAATTATAGCAAAACTAAAATTAAACGCAGTAAATTAAAAGTAGAACTTATTAACTAAACCTTCTCGGAAGAGAACTATTTCGCCCCACCGACTAAAGACAACGGTGCTTTGTAGATACAAGCTCAGAAATCTCCATTTTTCAAACGGTGATAGGGAGTTTCAGGCGGGGGGGATAACATATGTGTATTCCCTTCTCAGAAATATGCCGTCATAAGAGGTTCCTATCCGTTCCACTGCTGCTTTGCGTTTGCTGCTTCGGGGGGCTCTGGGGGGTCTATCACTCTCTTATGGTCCTTGATGCATGCAAACACGAGAGCCGTTTGGCCGTGATGGCCAGGCTTATCAGAAGTTGCCTCTTGCCGCTCGAGGGGCATCTCCACACCTTCATGTCCCCCCCACGAAGCTGCAGCCATGAGTGGTGTTTGCCCTTTGTTATCTTGCTTGTTCGGGTTGACATCTTCTCTGCCCAGAAGTATTTTCACCAGCGCCTCACACCCATTTGAGGCGGTATATAGTAGAAGGTTTCAACTGCGGTTATATTGGCTGTCTGGATTGACCTCTTTGCGCTCAAGGAGTGCATTCACAATTTGCTCATACCCAGACCATGTAGCCTGCATGAGAGGTGTACTGCCGTAGGTACCTGGTCTGTCGGGGTCGATATCGGCCCGTGTGAGCAGAATATTGACAACCTCGACATGTCCTTTCCTAGCTAAATATACCCGGGGTATTTGGCCGGTATAATCTACCGTGTCGGTAACCTCTTCCCGCCCAAGTAGAAGTTTTGCCACTCCCAGATGTCCTTCTAGAGCATCATGTAAGAGCGGTGCAGGGCGTTTTAGCCTGATTATCTAGCTTGTTGGAATCACCTCTTCCATCTCGAGTAGGATTTCCACGACTCACTCGTGTCATTTCTGAGGGGCATATGAGAGCGGTGTTTGGCCGTCATTAGAGGGCTTGTTAGAGTTGACACCTTCGCGTCTGAGTAGAATCTTGACCACTTGGGTATTTCCGCACCAAGCAGCATAAGAGAGCGGTGTTCGTCCACCAATATCTATCTGGTCTGGATTGACCTCATCCCGCTCGAGCAGTAATGACGGCGTGGCTTGTCAGGGCAGACATCTTGCTGTAGGAGTAGTATTTCCACCACTCCCTCATGCCAATTGTTGACCGCACAGGAAAGCGGCCTTATGCCTTGATCAGTAGTTCCTTGATAACTCCCTCCAGTCCAGCTTAGACGGCATAAGACAGCGGTGTTTGGCCAGATGGTTGGTATAAGGTGTGGATTGTGGAAAAACAGACAAATCAAAGTGAGAAAGAAAGTGAAGTCAAGGAGGAGAAGGCTGTATATTGCTGCGGATTCGTATCTTGCTTGCTCTCGAATCTAACTATGGTGGTATAGAGGGTTATATAGACAATACAATGAGTCCGCCTGACACTTCTTTCCTCATGGAAATCCTTCCTGAGACGGGTGTGAAACTAAGAAGTCCTGGTCTCCTTAACGCCTATTGTTCTAATCCACCCTCCGTTTAGCCTTCTGATCACATCTAGTAATGTGTGCGAATCCTCCTATAGGAGCCATATATCCCAATTCTACAACTTTTCATTGGTAATAAGTGACAAAGGAGACTAGTAACGAGTGATTAACAGAGTAGAGAAAGGTACAAAGGAAAAGTTGTTCTATGCGAGTGATCGCGAGTTATATTTCAACAGTTTTATCCTAATAGGTTTTAGTTAACATCGTTCCGTTCAAGTAGCACTCTCACCACTTCCGCGTGCCCATTCTGAGCTGCATATGAGAGCGCCCTTCTGCTGCCAAGGTCCGAGTTATTAGGATTGACATTCTGTAATGCGAGGAGTATTTTCACCACTCCCGCTTGCCCGTTACGAGCGGCATGTGAAATAGGTGTTTGGCCTTTCTCATCTGGCTTGTCGGGATTGACGTGCCCGCGCTCAAGTAATATTTTCATCACTTCCTCTTGTCCATTTTGAGCAGCCCATATGAGAGGAGTATATCCCCTAAAACGCCCTTCGTCGATACCAGGAGCACCAATCTCTATCAATGCCGTTACAATATCCACGATTCCAAATAAAGATGCACAGTCGGGCCCCCCTCCACTGTCAAGCGCCCCTTAATGATCGCCATCATCTCAGGCTGTATAACCTAGTAGGCTCACCTACAATATCGCCTACATTAATTCTGACCCAAGCGACACCACACCACCGAAAGGAAAACCACCGTTCATTCTCTTTTTCCGAGCCCCGGTAATTCCCAGTAAATGGAGCCGTAAGACACCGTGCGCTTTTTTGTCTCTGTGTTTTCAGCCTAAACGGGAGTTGAAGCCCTGGTATCATGTCCCGTTGATGCTTTGTTAGGTTGCTTCGGAAGGGACTATGTATTGTACTAGTAGAGTTACCTTTCGCCAAGCGGCCCCAGGATGTACTTTCCCACCCACCTTGGAACTCGTGCTGTTATGGCCGGGCGCACTCAGCAGTATTGGCGGGGCCTGTTTTTTCGGAGAGGGAATAGTTGTCTTTGATACACGCAGCAGTGTACCATACCCCCCCCAATTACTTCTTTTCATGCCATCAAGTAGACTGTGCGACGGGAGGGACTAGCGAGTCAAATGAAAAGCTAACCTGCATCGCCCGGGTAGAACACGGGCTACCTGAGTCAAGGGAAGAGATGGTTTTCATTTCTTTAAGGTCGCAATGGGTTTGTAGATAGATTGGAGGGGGGAATTGGTGGCCGTTGTATTCTGAGCAGGGGTGGGTTACTAAGCGGTGGCCCGGGTCGTGGCTTTAAAGTGAAGGAGGGGGAGAGGAGAGACAATAACAGCGAGGGCGAGAACTCGCAGATGTGAGTAGACCCTTTCTCTTTGCCTTTATTAACAGTTGGCGATTCTTATCCTCCTCTTTTAATTTATCGACGATATTTTTACGTTTCCCGTCTTGTGAGCGGTGATTGCCTACTTCTGGTTCTATTGTTTTCCTACAATACCTTTCTGTTTCCCTACAATTCCATCCCTAGCGAGAAGTGAATATTCGGGAGCTAGGGGTACTGCTCTCCTAGCTGAAAGCCATGGCTTCAGATCCGCCAACTGGGATACAGTACAGCACCATTGGATAAGCGGTAGAGTTGATGGCAACCGGCCCCAATTGATGGATCCAGGTGCGGTCCTTACATTGCCCACAATCGCTTCAAGGACCTTTGCGCTATCATATACCGCTGTTTCCATATTTGAAAATGAAAAAAAAAAATGAAAAAAAAAACACCATATATGGTTTATCCATTATACGGGGAAGAGGTTGGGTGGAGAGAAAAGAAGGGGCAAAGAAAGAAAACAGGAAGAGAAAAAGGGATAAAAAAGGCGCAGGGTGAATTTACGACTAGAAGGAAACAAAATATGGTTGAATGAAAACCGTAATCCGTAAACTGGACTTCGCTTCCATAATAGGACTATTCCACCCCACCAACCGAGCTCTACCATACCGTGTGAGCGGGGGGACTCGTATCATCACTCTGCTATTAAACAGGGAGTTCACACATTGGTGATGATAAATATATGCGTTCCCATCTCTTGGGAATTCCGGTGCCTGAAAAGGGTGATGTTCACATGCGGTCTCCATGAGCGGTACGGTCCTAACGGGGAGGAATAGGGGTGATTGTCACGAAGTGATGTCTCCCAGGTCTCAAGTCGTGCTGAGGGTTATGGCCTCGGGGGGTTGTAACAGTGCTATGACATTCTTATAGCCTTTCCTAACTGCGCACATGAGTGGTGTTTCGCCTTTATAACTCGGCCTATTGGGTGTGACCTCTTTCCATCCGAGTAGTATTTTCACCACTTCCTCATGTCCGTTCGCAACAGCATACAAAAGCGGTGTTTGGCCCCGATTATCTCGCTTGTCGGGGTCGACCTCCTCCTGTCCGAGTAATATTTTCACTACTCCCTCACATCCAAACTGTGCAGCATGTAGGATGGGTGTTCGGCCGTATTTATCTGGTTTGCCGGGATTGACCTCTTTACGACCTAGGAGTATTTTTACTAGTCCCTCGAGTCCATTTGAGGCGGCATGCGAGAGCAGTGTCCTACCCTCTTGATCAGGCTTGTCGGGGTCAGTATCTTCACGCCTGAGTAATATTTTCATCGCTCCCTCATCTCCACAGGAAGCCGCATGCCAGAGCAGTGTCGCCTCCCATGTATCGAGCTTGTCGGGATCGACCTGTCGATACTCGAGAAATATTTTTACAACTCCCTTATGTCCTTTCCGGGCAGCAAACATAAGCGGTGTAGTACCGGTGTCATCTGGCCTGTGGGGGTTGACCCCCTCGCGTCCGATGAGTATTTTCACCGCTCCCTCACGTCCATGCTCAGCAGCCCATGACAGCGCTGTTGGGCCCAAAGCAGTTTGATGGTCGGCGCTGAGGTCTTCCCGCGTGAGCAACACCCCACCACTCCCTGGTGCCCACCTAAAGCGGCACGAACGAGAGGTGTTATGCGGTCATAATCTCTCATGTTCGAGTTGACCTCCGCCCACTTGAGTAATATTTTCCCCACTTCTTCATGGCCATCCAAGGAGCCCATGCAAGCGGTGTGACCCCACAAAAGTCCCCTGCATCAGTATCGTGAAATCTCATTTCTATCAAAGAATCCACAGCTTCAACAATCCCGAAAAAGGAAGCCCAGTGTAGCCCCCTAATTAGCATACTCATATCCGTATCCTCAGGATAGAACCTTGAATGCTCTGCTTTCAAAAGAAATTTGATGGATACGTGACCACGGCAGTCCTCGAGCAGCTGCAGCGCGAGTGATCTTGCATGGCCCGAGAGTTCCCTTTTTGCGTGCACTCCCCAGTAGAGAGAACCGTATTTTAGAAAGGGCATGTTGGGGATGTGGAGAGAACAATGAGCTGGGATGTCTTTGACCAGCTTGGAATTCAGATAGGTTAAGCAAATCTCGGCCATCATCGAGTGAGGTCTATTGAAAATATCCGGGGAGGTGTAAAGATATGCTTGTAGGGTAAAGTTGATTAGTCGCACAGTCGATGCATTGTTATCTATAGTGATAAGCCTTTGACAGCAGCCCACTAATGTCGTGATCGAAGGGATGTTGTCGGTATTGAAATATGTAGTCTATCTGAATTGCTAGAGCGCGGCATAACTCATCCGCCATCAACTGCCGTTCCGCGTAACTGATCCACATCAGAGCTGCAATACCGAGTCTCGGTTTATCCCTAGCCTGCGCCTTTATCCGTTCTATGGTCGCACCGTAGGCATCTCCCAATCCCCATCCACCGGTTATTCTCCTAAGTCTTTCTCACCTCCGATATATTGTTGATTCTTTCAAGATTGCCTCAATATTTAGGGAAGCCAGTAGAAACCTAAATATATCTATTAGCGCATCCCGTCTGAGGAGGTTCTTTGCCCCCACGCACATTTCGGATATATTTTCTTGAATCTTCTCCAGAATTTCTGCCTCTAGAATCTCATTCATGGCATCTGGCGTTTCGTCCTCGCATAGCTTGACACGTAGGTATTCGACAATATCGCCCCTGGTGGGACATACAGAGACACTGATCATTTGTCCAGCAAGACGCTTTTCCATCTCATGTCGAACCTAGGGTCTCCCAGTCACAAATATCCGGGTGGCCGGGGACTTCTCAAGAATTTGTTTCAACGAATCAAGGACCCTCACTCGTTGCACTCCGACATACGGTATTCGTCGAGGGCGTCAATGCACATAAATGTGGGCTGTGATGACGTAACAGCCCGTAGCATCTTAATGATATCAACGAGATGTGGTCCCACCGATGGCTTATTTCTGTTCTTGGAAGGCCGTCCATATGTTCTCAGGAATCCTTTCCGTTCCGCTAACCATCTGTTTCAACAAGGAACCCAACATATTGGTCGCAGTGTGTTCCTTTCGTGCCGGGAAGTCGAAGTAAAAACACGTGACGGGGGTATTTTGTCCTCTCACCAGATCGCACAAACAATCTACCACAAGCGAGCTGTCATCGTGGCTTGTTAGCATAGTCTCTTTTCCTTCTCTCCTGGCAGAACAATCCTCTTTACCTAATTAACGTCTTGCGTGTTGTTATGAGGTCTGTATAGGAGAAGGGCGGTCGGGCTCAAATGAAGAAGGACAAAGAAGTCAAGGAGGAAACTTATGTATATTGATCGGAGGCGCGCCTTATCCTTCTATCTAGTGAGGCAGAACATAGGGTTTATATAGACAATTCTCGAAGTCTCTCCAGTACTTCTTCCTTCTTCCTTTACCGAGGTCTTTCCAGAGATGTACCGACATCTAAGGAATTCCTGTCTCCCCCACGGAGAGTGTTCCGATCCACACTCCGCTTTACCTGCCGATCATGTTCGGTCAAACTTCCGAATTCTCGTATTCCGAATACGAGCCATATATCCATGTTCCTCCTCTTTTTCATTGATAATACTGACAAAGGAAACTAGTACAAATTACTAACACAATAGGAGTGGGCACAAACGAAAGATACTTCTGTGCGGTATGATCTCCGGTGATTTTCAACATTGCGGACCCCCGGATCCCCATAGCAAAATAGAACTGCGCTAGCATCTTCACCTTCCCCTCCCCACCCAACCTGCCCCATCTCTGAATTCCTCACTTTGTACAAGCCATTCCCCAACATTGTTGACACGGCGCTCCCGAATGTCACGATGTCGTAAGCATGGCTCTAGAGGTGATAGCCATGTTAGGAGTTGGGGCCGATCATCAGCAACCGTATAGCGTTTCAACACATTATTAAAAGAGTTCGTATAGTTAAAGCAGTTATTGTTATCGTTAGCAGTATACTGAGACATCTTCCACGCTTTATTTCTTTTAATATTCAAGAGGGGGGGGGGCAAAGTATGGTTTATATTCCTAAGACTCGGAGTTGCAAAAAAGCGGGGTCAAGCTGATAAGAAGTGGGTGTCACGAGTGTTGGGGCTCGGTCTTAGACAGCTACTTATGGTACAGTACCTGGGAGCAGCTTGTAAACCACCCGAAAGGTGTGAGGCTTGTAACATTCTTCCGACTATTCTACAACATTTTAAAACACGATAAAATAAGCGGATGGTTTTGCTGAAGCGTCTTATTCATCGTAGGACTTCTTAGTCCAAGCTTAGAGGACAGTTAAGCGGTAGCATATTGTGCGTGGACAAAATTAACGGAAGAATGACAACGGCAACGAACGCCAAATTTGCCTGGTGATGACAACCTTCATACATTCAACGACCTCAACATCAACTAACAAAAATAATAAAAAATAATATAAATACATAGCAGTAATCAGTACTTAGTATACCATCCATCAGCCTTAATAATTGCTTCTACCCTATCCACCATAGATCCTGCCAGAGTATCAAAAACCTTTAAATCAGGAAGTTCCCAACAATGAGTGATTGCCTCTTCAATTGTCTTTTTAACTAAATCCTCTGGGCCTTTCATGAGATGGAGATCAAGATAGTTCTTAGAAAGCTTATCCTTAATCAGAGACCAGATATTCTCAATTGGATTGAGATCTGGTGAGTAGGGAGGAATTTCCAGAAGTGTAATTTCATGCTTTCTGAGCCATCTCATGAAGGGCAAGTGAGCTTTAGCATTGTCAATAATTGAAAAGACCGCCTCTTCTCCAGACTCTTTCTTAATATTATCCCATATGCCTACAAAGTCATATTGATCATAAACCTCAATAATTGACTTTGCAGTAACCCCACCACCAGTAGAAGAAGGATCAGGACAAACAGGAAGGAAACAACCATACTTTTGGCCATAAAAAAATGCAGTCATCATTTGGCTAACCTTCCTCTCTCCCCTCCTAGGAGCTTCCTCAACACAGTCCTTATTCCACTTCTCTTTAGGATATCTAAATATCCACTTTCTCCTCCTTCCATCCCCTCTCTCAATAGTCATCTCATCTCCCCACATTGCCTTCCTCCTCCACATATTCTTTGTTCAATGCCTATGAGCAAATGCCCATTTCAATCTCTTCTCGGCAAGAGCTTCATCAAGATGTACCCTCTCCTGTGCCATCCATTTTTTAAGATTTTTCCTAACTGTTGTAACGATCCTACCCTGAGGAGATTAGTTATGCAACAGGTAACGATTTGCTTACGTGAGGATCTTGATCTATCTTTATATTCCTCGTGTGTTTCAAGTATCTGAGAGTGTTCTTCTTTCCTAGATTAACTTATAATCTCTTCTTTGTCTCGAACTATCTTATGGTCTTCTTATCTCACTCCAATATCTTATTGGGGAGAGATGGTGAGGGAACTGCTTCGTAACTCAATCTCTTCTCACGTGAGAGAGATGTGAGACTGTCCTTGTCTTATTAAGGCTGTGGTTGCGCTGATGCTTAAGAGCTAGGTTGCTTGTATTCAAGCGAGAGGTAAAGGTAAAGATAAAGGTATATTGTAGAAAAGTACTTAGATGGTAGCGTGAAGAGCTATAACTACTGTGACCGTTTATTTTTATTTTTATTTTTATTTTTATTTTTATTTTTATTTTTATTTTTATTTTTATTTTTATTTTTATTTTTATTTTTATTTTTATTTTTATTTTTATTTTTATTTTTATTTTTATTTTTATTTTT
>Ga0307509_10008364_pt1 | contig 13215 bp, 3 predicted proteins | sample 10_EM_MG_FD_202245 | JGI IMG/M metagenome (GOLD analysis project Ga0307509, IMG submission 202245) | Populus trichocarpa ectomycorrhiza microbial communities from riparian zone in the Pacific Northwest, United States - 10_EM | ecosystem: Host-associated > Plants > Roots > Unclassified | place...
GTTGTTCTTTCATAGAATAGAAATCATAGATTATCATATCAATTGTGAATCTTTCAGCAATTTCTTTTTTTATATAGACAATCAAATAATTTGCAAGAAAATCATCCTCCATCCGATTGCGAAGTCTTGTTTTAACAATCTTCATCGTTGAAAAAGCTCGTTCAATAGGTTGTAAGTTATCAATATTTTTTCTTTTTTCTTAAAAAAAATCAATTCTTCTTATTTTTTTCATGGTTCAATCTAAAATCAAAACATATATCGTAAGAAAAAATTGATAATTTTGGTGGCTCTGCTAAAAACAAAACATAAAAAATCCAAGTATAATCAAAACAAACCAATAAAATATATCTAATTAATTAGAAAAAAAATCACTATAACAAGAATTCAAAAAATAATTTGTAGAACTAGCAGATCTGAGAAAAAAAAAGGAGCAAAAATGGTAGAATTATATATAAAAAAACCTCATCAAATTATTAACAAACATCTCAAAACAAAACAAAAATAGATTTTAAATTTAAGTTACCTTGTTTTGTTTGATGAAAGATAAATTAATTAGTGGCTCTGTTTTAATTTTTAATAGAAAAATTTTACTCGTGATTTGTGTTTTTATTTATATTTTTAATTTGCTGCATGATTTATATTAGGACAAATTAAGTGTTTTATTTTTTATTTCATAAAATAATATTTTTATATTGTTTTTTTTTTCCATGTAAGTTAAGAGTAAATTCAAAGAAAATCAAAAGTAAAGTTAAGGCCCACCTCTTTAAAATAAAATATATAACTTCTCCTCGTTTTTCATTACCCAGTAATGAAACAAAATTAAAATGTGTCAGGGGGGGCCCGGGCCCCTGCTTGCCCCCCCTTCCTTCCGCACCTGCCTCTAGTAGCCCTGAGGTTTGTGGGACTCGAACTGGTGACCTCTAGGAAGCAAACCCAGGGCCTGACCAGTTGAGCTACACACCTCATGGCTCATCTCTTTTTATTTTTAATTTGACGATAAGGGTGTCTTCAGGCCAATTCATACATCAATCGAGACTAAGTTCCTCATTTAGATGATTTTAAGGGTGTACCTTCTACTTTAGTGTAAAAATATTATAACTACCCTTTTAATTTTAAATAATTTCACTTAGTAAATTTATAAGATAATTTCATATTGAAAAGGATAGATTAAATAAAAAATTGTATGTTCATCCCTATAACAACAAAGCACATTTGTTTCAAAATTGGGATCTTTGTTCAACTTTGCAATCCAAGTCTTCTTTTTTTTTTTTAGAAAGAATGATATGATTGGTTAGACATTTGTATACCTTACATAAAAGTATTTCTTGAATTTATAATGTCAATTTCTTAGCATTGTTACTGTTGATGTACCTTTTTTTTAATAGCAGTACTCAATACTAATTCTAGCTTCTACCATGATCAATCATGCCTTACTTCTTATAACTCTCCTTTTATTCTAGGGGTAGTTATTGTTGTTATCACCTTGGATAAATGATCATTATCCACCTTTATCTTCTTTTTTAAGAAGGAAATATGACTAACCTCAAGTGTCTTTTAGATCGGATTTCTAAAGACAACACAACTATTAATGCCACGTCTTCGTGAGTCATGTAATTTGCAATATTTCTTCTTCTCAATATGTTTAGTAATGGGAATTGTGTGGTTATCAATGAACTTAATTTTTTCCCCCATGTATCAGTTGCTCAAAAGTTTCTTTAGCTATTTTGTTGTTAAAAAAGTATTGTTTACCCTTATTGAGCACTTCAATAGCTTTTGCTTCTTTGCTACTAAGCTTGCTGGCCTCTTTATGCTTTCTTAATTTATTAATCTCGAACAATCATCTCTTTTTAAGTTTTGTGATCAAAATTTGTTGTTGCTTAACTTTCTTAAACTCCTTGTTAAAATCCGAGTTGATCATTGTATAGGCCATTTCAACCTCATTCAAGTATCTAATAGGTAGGTTCTCCTTAATGGCTTCTTTTCTATTTATTTTCCCAACATGTTTTCATACCAAACAACATTGTATGAAAGGATATAAATATCAATATATTTGATTATGAATAACCTCTTCTAGTATTCCATTGTTTTCCCTCTAGAACTAACTTGATGCATTCTTACTCTATTATAAATGTAGTGGAATTAACTTGATGCATTCCTATTCAATTATATTGGAATTAACTTCATGCATTGCTACTCTATTATAATTGTATTGCATTTCATTTTGAGATTCTTAAAACAAAGTACATACTTTTTATAGACTATTTTAGTCATGAACAATTCTAGCCAACCTAACCAACATTACTGTTAGTTCTATTTTGTAAAAGTGCTCATAAAAATGAGTCTCTATTTGCTCTTAACTATTGATGAACTTTAGTTGTAATGTGGAGAACTAGTGAAAGGTAGCTTTGATTAATGAAGAACTAAACAACCTTAGGTTCACGAAGGGATTAACAACACCATTTCCATATTGATAAGCAAATTTGGTGACATGTTCCCTTGTTGACTCATTGTCTTCAACGAGACAAAGATAACTATGCTTAATGAGTATGATTTATCTCAATGTTGAGAGGAAAAATCGATCATTTCAAGAAATGAAGAGAAGTACTCTTAACGAGTATGATTTATCTTAATATTTTTAGGTAGAATTCATTAGTGCTTCATGCTTTATTTCAATCTGAGTTTTCATTGAACCAATTTTGTATAAAACACCTTATGAGATCTAGTTTGAGAAAAAAAATACCTAATATCTCTTACTTTGGTTTTTTATTCAATTTTTTTATTCTAAATTCGAAAGGAAGTTTGATACTAAATCCTATTAGAGTATTTTTCTTGGTTATTTCACTACTTGTAAATTATATCTAGTATATAATAAAAGGACTCTTATTATTAAGGAATCAATTTATGTGATTTTTTATGAATCTAAACCATTCGATGCAAAAAATACTAAAGAAACCTTTGTAGATATTGATTTTCATAAGTTGAACATGGATAGAGCTTAAGAGGTTACATTGAAGAATAATGAATCTATAGAGGAACCTTAAAATACACAAAAGTAAGATGACCATGAAATGATGTGTAAAACCCTTATGATCTTCCAACTACTATAAAGAAGTAAAGAGGATTACCTCAAGACATCATCATTAAAGATATTTAAAAAGATATTTAAACTAGATCTGCCTTAGTAAACTACATCGACAATATTGCTTTCATCTCTCATCTTGAACCCAAGACTTCTGATGATAAGTTGAAAGATGAGTATTGGATATTTGTCATGCAAGAGAAACTTAATCAATTTGAGATAAGCCAAGTTTAGGAACTAGTTCCTACATTTAATAGTGGTAAAACATCTTTCTTTTTTTATTGTCGCTGATGGTTTTTGCCAATATATCACAAGTACAGAAAAAAGAGAAAGGAGTTCTTTGTTGGTAGAGTTGAAAGGGATGTTGCACCACCACTACCGTTGGGTGAAGAATTGTATGTCATGGTGTTTTAGTACAATGACATTGTGTTTGGTTTTCAATCCAGTATGCAGAAGTTTCTTGGTTTTGATGTGACCCACAATTGGATAAAGCAAGATATTTTCTAGGAGCTTCTTTACTGGAAGATCAATCTTCTCCACCATGACCTTAATGTCATGTACATTGAAAAAAATGTGTTTGAAAATATTTTTAACACGGTTATATATGTGAAATGGAAGATAAATGACAACAGGAAGGCTAGAATGATTATCCGTAGTGAAAACCAAACCTAGATGTTGTGTCTAGGTTGTTCAAGATGGTAACAATGAAATAACTTTGTGAGATGATGTCTTCCAACTTGATGAGTTAGTTGATCTATATTGAGTTGCTTTGTCTATCAACATAGAAGAAAATTCAAATTCTCGCATCGTTGAGAATACTTTTTTTGATGTTGATGTTGAGGAGTTAGATGATGTTTTGAGAACCAGCGGACATACAGAAGTCGATGAAGATGATGATAGTGATGAAACCAATGTAGAAGATTGCGATGAAGATGATAATAATGAAGACGAAATTGAAGAAGAAGAAGAAAAATCTTATTAATTTACACAACATGAATGTGTAATGAAATTAACTATAATGAAATATTTCTAGATGAAATTAACTTTAATATAATCACACTGATGTGAATTTATTATTACATGACAACGAAACATTTACTTTTTGTGATTTTATCATTATACGCAAAATTGGTGTTATTGTATTGTGTTGTGCTGTGATTTAAAGTATTTGCAGGATTGATAGATAAGAAATACAGATAGAATTTAGACACATAATTTTTTTTACTGATGGACTATAAAATATCAACAGATACACCGAAAAATAATTTATGTCGGTATTTTCCCGAAAGCTTTAAAACTGTTAATTTCTCAATAACACTGTTAATTACTACTCATTATAGATGGAATCACCGATGATTAATGTCTGTCATTATTTCCCTAAGATCTTTGAAACAACTCATTTCTTAATGGAACTATTAATTACTGTTTATTACAGATGGAATCACCAATTTTTAATGTCCAGTGATATTTTCTCGAGAGCTTTGGAACTGTTCATTTCTCAATGGCACTGTTAATTACTGTTCATTATAAATAGAATCACGACGATTAATGTCCGTCGCTATTTTTCCAAGTGCTTTGGAACCGTTTCTTTCTCAATGACACTGTTAATTATTGTTCATTACAGATAAAATCACCGACAAAAAAAAATTGTTAGTGATAGTAGAATGGGTTTCTAATTTTTTTCAATTAAATTGAAATTTTCAATTAAAGATTACAGGCGGAATCACTAATGAAAATTTTAAAAATAATTATTTTAACTATCCAATAACAACTTTGTCAGTAAAAAAACCCCAAATTAAAAGACTATAATCCTTAATTTCATAATAGAATGCACAAACACTTCTATCTTTTTCTCTCAACAACTCGTTTCTCTCTTTGCACCCAACACCCATATTGTTTTTTCTTCTTACTCCCTCTCATTCCTTTCCTTCCTCACACCATCCTCACGAAAGGAAAAGACCCCACACAAGGTGAATCTCTTTCTTATTCCTTTTTGGTTTTTCATCTTTTTGCCAAGTTTTGTTAAATTAACTTATAATGTTTATTTTTTTCATTCTCAAGCTATTCCAACAAAGTCATCCACATCCTTCAAGGTCAATCTCCTTTATCATCCTTTTTCTTTAGTTGTTCAAAACTTAATTAGTGTGGTTATTATTGTTGATAATCTGAATGGCATGGGATTTTTAATCTGTATTTCTAGCAATTTGTAGTGTATATGTTTGTTTATTATGCTATTTGTGCCTTAAACATTGCTTGTAATTTGTGTCAATTTGTTTGGTGGAAGAAAATGAGGAAAATAGGTGAAGGAAGGTTTATTTTTTGGGTTTTAATTTGGGTTTTTCTGGGTGTGTTTGTTTGTTCGCTGAGAAATTGAAAAAAAAGAAGGAAAATTGAAGAATAGGTGCTTGATTTCCTTCAAAGACAAAATTAGTGAGGCATGGTTTCTTGACCACACTTTTCACTTCTTATTTATGAAGTTTTGGTTTTTTTTTCCAACTATAGTTTCTGGGTTTGTAAAGAATGCATAAATTTATGTATCAGTGATTGTCTCATTGGATTTGAACTTACCTTGTTGTCAATAGAAATGAGCTATAACTTCATTTCTTCTTAAATACTTTAAAGAATGGTTTTCCATACTAATTACTACTTTACATTTCCTTATGATCATTTTTTGAAATGAAAACAAATAAGGAAAAAGAAAGAGAAAATAATTAGTTGTTGCTATTATTGATATGCCACTCGTGTTTGCCTAGTAACTAAGTGTTTCCCTCACCCGAGAGGTTTCCCCACTTTCCCAAGTTAAAAGACAAACGGAATACACAAGTAGAATTGCACAACACAAAGCACACCGAGAATACAAGAAGAACTCTCAACCTTTATTTATCTCGTCAGCAAAGGATTACACAATGTGTGCTATGCACAGAATTCGCATGCTACACAATCAAGCTTACACACGTTATTTCCTCTCTATGCATTCCTTATCTCGTATGCTCTCTATGCTACCATCTAAGAGCATCAACAACTATTTATAGCCAAGTATGTGAGCTGCAAGGCTCACCCTTGATCTCCTATTTTTCAGGACTTAGTGGGGCACTTTCTCCCCCATGATCTCCATAATCTCAGCAGCTTGGAGAGCACTCCAGTTATGCTCCCACGTTCTGCCCTAATGAGGCTGCCACTTCACCCACGTTCTGCCCCATGATCCCATGATCTAGGAAGACCATGACTGCCACTTTAATTGTCATTATTAAAGATTCTAGAGGTATCATTTGATTCACTTCTTAATTAATTAGTAGGATTAACATATTTTTATTCTTAGCCACCAACTAATTGTACTTTCATTAACACATAGCCAACCAATTAAGCAATAATTTACTAAGTTTTTTTCTCATCAGTATTGGCAGAAATAAAAAGTGTGCTGCTTAAATTTATGCATCAAAGAAATTTATTGATGTATAGAAAATTCAGCATATTAAACAAAGCTAGCTACTAGAGGGAAACATTTGTGTTCTTCAATATCCTAGGTGGTAAAGTCAAATGAGATTAAGATATTGGACTTATCTCATCTATGTTGATGAATGTTAGCATGGTTAGTTTAATAAGAAAGTGACAGAGTGGTCTAGTCTACTTTATAATTGAGTGGATGAATTGAAATTTAATTTTTTATGTTTTTTTTTGTGTATTTTATGCATGATAGTTTTATAATCTTGCTACGTATTATCTTTAAATTTGTTATTTTTATGGATTGAGAATTAGGTGATAACAACATTAATGTCACTATATTAGTCATAAATAAAATCAATTACTTTGTTGCTTTATTTTTCTTTTTAGTGTATGCAAGTAATAAAATTTTGGTTAGTTTCCCATATAAGGGAGATGCTGCCGGAGTTTTTTAGAATGAGAATTTTATTATCTTTTTCAATCCTTTAATTTGTGTAGATGCTTTTGTGAAAGTCAGTAATGCATCGTATGGATAAGATCTCTGCTAGTTCTTTTAGGAGCATTTCTAATGATCATAAGTCGTTAGGTGCTGATTGTAAACAGGCTCATGAGGCACAAACAACCACTCTCGACACGGGCTTGTCAAGTGCAATGTTGTCATGCCGAGGAGGGGTCCCTTCAAGCGAGATCCATTTAGTAGGAAATACCTAGCCCAGTGGAAGCCCGACCACTCAGTGTAAGTTTGTTTTCCTTTCATGCATTACTAAAAAATAAAGAACAATTAATAATTTTTGAAAAATTAATTTCAATTAATGAATGAAATTTCAGGTTTACAAATATTAAGGCTACTATAATGATAACATCAATGATAAAATTATTGATGGAAGTATCATTGTTTCAATGGAGTCAGGTTTTAAAAATCATGAATAGAAACTCATGATTGATGAATGGTTCATAAAGTTTAAGGTTAGTAATAACTTAAACAATTTTTTTATTATGTTAATTTGGTTAGTTTATTAATATTAATGAAATTATTCTTTTACAAATTTGAAATGCGAGGACAAAATTTACTTCGATACAGCTGACAACGTTGCTGCCAAAAGGATTTTGGAGAATCATGTTGTAAGGTAAAAATGAGATCAAGATAAATATTTTTTATCCAAATGTTAAAATTTTATTTTTTATTTATTAGCCGATAATTAATTTGTACCATATAGGTTGTGTAATTGTTTGTACGAGGCGCACAAAAAAGACAAAAATATGCTAAAGAAAGAGAGCTTCCAGGCTGGAAGGATGTAGCGATTTGGAAAGATTTCAGACCTCCGTACATCTCGTAGGCTGTATGGGCAAAATATATTCTTCACGTGATGTTCGAGCATTTTATGCGACTGTCATAATTGGTGTGAAGAACTAGAACAAGCAGATTCACGATTCTATTACCACGCATATCAGTGGATCCACTCCATTCGTTTCGCATGCGAAGCGGATGGGAAGATTCTTTTTATTACATCATTTTTTTAAATGTGTTTTTATATTAATATTTTTAACTAGCAACAATTTTCTCTTGTAGGCTTTGGTTTTTGGACACGAACCAAGACCAAATGAGCTTTTTGTAGAAACGCAAGAATGAAATGATGACTGTCGAAAAGGGGTGTAACAACTCGTGGATAGCCAAGCTCAGTACTTTATGGTATGTTAGATTTCAACAATTTCTTTTTTTAAGTATTATGTTTTTGAATTTTCTTAACTTTTTTTCAGGAAACATATAACACTCGGTTGTAGGAGAAATATGGGGACGATCCTTCGACCCATCTGGAACTTGATTCAAATTTGTGGTTAGAGGCAAGATCATCTAGTAGACCCAATAGAAATCAGATGTACTGTATCTCAAACATTACGAACAAAGACTTGCAGACAACCCGAAGTGTTTCAACCATTAGATGCTCGCAATCGGTTCTGAGCACTCAAACTCAAGAGTTCGAGGTGATTTTAAACTAACAAGTTGAAGCTCTGATAACCCATCTTGCTGCTAAGAAAAGGTGACTTAATGCTAAGACGATCAAACTTCACCGATTGTACATGGAGTTGAAATGACAGATGAGTGATACATGTGTTCTCCCTTATTGGCCCCACAGTCCAAGCGAAGACCCGCCTCCTCCTCCTCCTCCTCACGCCCCTCTATTCTAGATGAATTGTATTGGAATTTATAAATTTGTAATAAATATTTGATTTTTTAATTTAATTTATTTTAATTAATTGTTTTTAAAAAATTACTGACAAATTAAGTCCGTTGGTATATTCCAGAGAGTTGGAAAAAAATTATTGCAAATGTCATTGTGCCACTGTTTAATCACTAACAATTTAATTCTGTCGGTAACATTAAGAAAACCATTGATGAAATTACATACAATCTTTTTTGTTGCTAATATGTCCTATTCACTGAGAAATATACCGACAGAATTAAGCAAGTAAGCTTTTTTTGTTTGGTGCGCTTATTTCGTTTATAAATCCATCGGTGATTATTTCATGAACAAAATTACAGACAAAACATGAATTATCAAGAAAAGTTTTTTCTACAAACTATAATTGTTTGTGAGCCCATCAGTAAAAGTCTTCTTAATAGGCTCAGTGTCTAATTACCGATAGAATATTCCGTTGATAAATTTAAAAAATATAGAAATGATCCCATGAGGAATTTTACATGAACTCAACATAAAAAGAAAGACGGCAAGACTATGAACTACCAGTTATATGGGCCTTCCCTAAGTGCTAGTCTTCAGTTTACTTAAAAACCAATCTTCTAGATTAGAGAAAAGATAGACCCCAATCCTGTTGCTAGCCATCAAGCCACTAGATTGTTTCATGGATTCATTGTATTGAGTCAAAGATGGAACATGTTCTACTCTGAGAAATCGAGAAATCATAACCTGAGACAGACATTTTGTAAAGTTAAGTTCTCATGTTAAATTAATAATACGGGAAATCATAACCTGACTTAGACAAGTAAGGAATTGAACTAAACAAGAAAATCTATTCTAACTAGGAAAGTAATTTCTCAAGGATCGATTCCTCTATTATTTTTTAAAAAAACCAGAAATCTAACTTATTTTTAACAAACATTATAGCTTCACCTTACATAGCAGAGTTTTTTTTTGGCTCAGTGAGATGAGGGAATGAATAACCACAAACAACAGGGACCTGGAGAGAAAAGGCCAAGGATCGTGCTCTTGGACACCGCCAGTTAGAAGAGCAAGCCATGGCTTTAACCCTTTGATTAATTAATCATTACTACAAATTGCATAGAACATTGAGGATCTGGCATCTAACGATTCCATTGCTTTTTATGAGACAAAGGCAAAAACTCATCATTTATAATGCAATCATAAGAAATAGCAAAAACAGAGACTGTGAGTAAGAGATCATTTCTGTGGAATGAAATGAAAATCAGGTAGTATATAAATTAAGGTGAATGGTTCGATTTTTTGAGGGATTAAAAGGCAGGTCTGTGAGCGAAATCTTACTTTCCACTGGTTGCATCTGTTGAAAGAGAAGGCAGAACAAGGCTAGTTATGATCCAGAGCATTTGCACTGTAACAAAAAACTTAAACATAATTATGGTGGGCGGGGGACAAAAGGTTAACGGTCCCATGATCCATGATTCCATATCGTCCCAGTTCTGAATGGTTTCTTTGTTAACAATATAAGGCCCTGTTTGGTAATAAGGTTGTTCATGGGGCTGTTGCAGCTATTACCAAACCCAACCCAAGTCACCAAAGTAAAGATGTTACTGACAAACAATTTGGTGGGGCTAAAGCCCATGGTAAGAATGCTTGTGGGAACAGAGGAGGTTTCCAGTTTTAGGTGTTTTCACTTTCACTACTCTTAAACCAAAATCTTTAACAGGAATTACAGAACCATCCATGTATCGCAGAAAACGTCTTGCAATCTTGAAACAACAACAACAAATCAGTGGGATATTATAATTAATTAATTACTTAATTAAGTTACAAACTAAACTAGGTATAGGTTTCCCTGTGCATGGTTGCTCTCTTCACAATTTAATGAGGATTGCTACCATTTTTTTAAAAAAGTTCATTTTTGTCTCTGGAATTTTTTATTCTTTTATTTTTCGTCCTTGTTGTTTTTATTTTTGACTTTTTTATCCTAAAACCTTATTTTTCTTGTATTTTAACCCTTATATGTTGATTGAAAAAATACAAAGTCGCTAGATATGAAGAAGAAAGAGACAAAATTCAGTCGTCCATAAAAAAAGAGAATAAATCTTAGTATCAATAAGTTCGTATGGAAAAGAGTAATTTGATGATGGTATATTTTATCTTTAATAATATAAGAAAAAAAGTAGACCCTGAAATATTCATTTATATTTAGTTTGATTTTGACTTTTAGAGATAATTATAGGGCATTTAGGGTTGAAAATGAGATTATCGAGATTTACAAAATGTATTTTGGATTTTTTTTATGAAAATAAATTAAAAATTAGATTTTAAAAGTACTAAAATTTAGACTTTGTTTTTTTAAAATAAAAAAATATCTATATAAATAACATGTTATCTATCCAGTCAAACAATGCGTTGTTTATTCATTTATTTTTATTTTAACTGAGCATGTTGTGGCTCATTTAATAAAGAAAGAGGACACAGACTTTGAACTTATCTCTAAAAGTCTTGTTTGTTTTTGTGTTTCAAAAATGTTTTTGAAAAAATTTGAATTTTTTTTTCTTTTCTTGAAATTAATATTTTTTAGTGTTTTCAGATCATTTTAATGTGCTGATGTCAAAAATAATTTTTAAAAAATAAAAAAAATTATTTTGATGCATTTTTTAGTGAAAAACACTTTAAAAAACAACTGCTACCACACTCCAAACACGAGCCAGGGTTCTAAGCCTAGCAATGTATAGGCTATTTTTCAAAGCCTAGATGCTGGGGCATTTGTTTTTTCAAAACCTCCTTTTTTATTAATTATTTTATTAAAAAATAGAACAAAACTATATTTAAATAAAATTATTGATATGATATTAAAAAATTATCAAGTTATGTCATTATTTGTTTTTAAGAAAATTATAGCTTTTATGGTAATATTAGCAACTATTTATGAATGATTATATATAAACCTAACATACAAAAATTCTTAAAAAATTGCAAATGACTATTTAATGAGAATAAAATATATATTTTGTTAAATATTTTATTTTAATTCTTTATATAACTTTCTAAAATTAATTATTCTTTTATTTTTTCATACAATTGTATAAAAATTATTGAAACTTTATTTATTTTTTATTTTAACTTATTTTCACATCGTGATAAGTTTTTATTTAAAAAATCTTGCTTCATAAAAGATCTGTTTTTAAAAAAACAAAGAAGAAAAGAAACAAATATATAGATAAGAAAGGAAATTTTGACTGAAAAAATACATTTTTTACTCAAGAATTTAAGTCATTTGAATTTTTATAAATATTTATTTGATTTTTATAAAATCAAATAAAAATAAATTTTAAACATGTCACGACAACATACGGCGAGGATAAAAAATACTAATTATTAATGTATACGGCAACAGTACACCACTACTAGATTCACAAAGCAATACCCACAACTATTGAAAAATGATGGTCATTTACCTTTTCCAATGTTAAATAATCATTTGAATATCTATAGGAACCAGATATATAAGAGTGATGATAATTTTAAGCAAGATCTTAATTATTGGGTCTAATTAAGAGATTTTTCTTATTAAGTGAATTTGGAAGAACATGCTGCAATTAAGTTAGTATTTGATAGAATGGATAATTAATTAATCTCCCAACTCCATAGGATATAATTATCTCATTAATATTATTAATCACTTTTCAATGAATTTTATCTTCCTTGCCCTGCATAAACTAAATGAGAATAAAATCTCCAAAAGACTAAAAGATTTTATTAATTAAGTAAATGATTATAGATCATGAATTAAAATCTTTATATCTAATACAAGATCCAAAGAAATAATAAGTCAATATATCTAATAATGACAGGAAGTGTCATGCTTATTTCCCTATTTAATTTAATTTAATTTTTGATGACATTCTTCGGTTAAGATGTGTTGTCAATCGCTATTAGCAGCTTGGCTCCCAAGGCTCACCTGTCGGTACCTTTCTTCCCAAGCTTTTTCCATCACCGACTCAAATTCCTATAAATCCAAACAACCAAAGTATCGTGTTCTTCATCAACAAGACTCTTTCTTTGTTCTATTTTTTTTTTTTAATCTTTCCAAGCCCACAATCGGAAGCAGGCAAGATGAGAAGAGAGGGGCGACCACATGGAATGGTTAGGGCCTATGCAGTCTTGCCACCTCCATGGAACCCTAAACCTGGAGGAGACAGAAAATTCAACAAGTTTGATACACCCACAACAGCCGGATTGTTCACCAAGGTCTCATCAAAGCCCACAAACCACTCCAAATTCACAGGGAAATGCGGTAAGCCACGGTGCTTAGAATGTCACCTGCAACCATGTTGTAAGGCCAAGCACAAAACCAAAGGATCCCATAAGGTAAAATCACAAGATGTTTTGTCTAATTCCAATGCTCAGTTTATTGCTTGGCGGGTTGTGAATGGCCGGCATGGCTCGAATCTTTCTGGGTTTTCTGCCACGGGGATGTTGAACCATTTGGCCAGTACTGGTGACCATGAC